>Ga0182013_10001882_pt1 | contig 28057 bp, 24 predicted proteins | sample 612S2MmetaG_FD_120487 | JGI IMG/M metagenome (GOLD analysis project Ga0182013, IMG submission 120487) | Permafrost microbial communities from Stordalen Mire, Sweden - 612S2M metaG | ecosystem: Environmental > Terrestrial > Soil > Wetlands > Permafrost | place: Sweden: Stordalen | collected...
GCTTCGCCGCTAACGCCACCCTACAAATAACGGCGAAACCGGGCGTAGCGAAGAGCGACGACGAGGCACCACCCCTCGGTTTTCCTTTTCCTCCTCAAGTTTCGCGCTGAACGTAACGGGGGTTTTTTCAGTTCGCGCGCGAAAAGCGTGGCGCGAGGACGGGATCGCTCATCGACCTCTCCCCGCAGGCGGGGCGAGGGTGTGCGAAGCGGCGCGGCCGTGTTTTGCGGCATATCAATGTCGCTATGCCCCGCCCCTGGCAGGATCGCCCGTTCAATCGGAGGCGTCGCCGTCGAGACAAGCGTGGGCCGATAGAAGGCGGCGCAAAGGACCATGGAACCGAACGCCCGCAAACGCCAATTCGTGACCTGGTACGTCGTCGCCGCCGTCATGGGCGTGCTGGCGTTCCAGGCCTGGTGGGCGAGCTATTCGCAGATCGAAACCATTCCCTATAGCCAGTTCGAGGCGCTGCTCGATCAAGGCAAGGTCGACCAGGTCACCGTCGGCACCGATTCCATCCAGGGCACGCTGAAGGAGGCGCTGCCGAGCGGCAAGCGCGAATTCTTTGCCGTGCGCGTCGATCCGCAATTGGCCGACAAGCTGGCGAACCATCAGGTGGTGGTCAACGGCGCGCCGTCCGGCGGCGCGTTTATGACCATCCTGTCCTGGGTCATTCCGGCCATCATCTTCTACGGCGTCTGGATGTTTCTGTTCCGCCACGTCGCCGACAAACAGGGCTTTGGCGGGCTGATGACGGTCGGCAAGTCGCACGCCAAGGTCTATGTCGAAACCGACACCAAAGTGACGTTCAAAGATGTCGCCGGCGTCGACGAGGCGAAATTCGAGCTGCAGGAACTGGTCGCCTTTTTGCGCGACCAGACCTCCTATGGCCGGCTCGGCGCGCGGGTGCCGAAGGGCATTTTGCTGGTCGGACCGCCGGGCACCGGCAAGACCATGCTGGCGAAAGCAGTTGCGGGCGAAGCCGGCGTGCCGTTTTTCTCGATCTCCGGCTCCGAATTCGTCGAAATGTTCGTCGGTGTCGGCGCCGCGCGGGTGCGCGATCTGTTCGAGCAGGCGCGCAAGGCCGCGCCCTGCATCATCTTCATCGACGAGCTCGACGCGCTGGGGCGCAGCCGCTCGCCGGGCGGCTTCGGCGGCACCGACGAAAAGGAGCAGACGCTCAATCAGCTTCTCGCCGAGCTCGACGGCTTCGATCCGAGCTCCGGCGTTATTTTGCTGGCCGCCACCAATCGGCCGGAAATCCTCGATCCGGCGCTGTTGCGCGCCGGACGTTTCGACCGCCAGGTCGTGGTCGACCGTCCCGACCGCAAAGGCCGGCTCGAAATCCTCGACGTCCATGTGCGCAAGATAAAACTCGCGCCGGGCGCCGACCTCAACGTCATCGCCGCGATGACCACGGGCTTCACCGGCGCCGACATCGCCAACCTCGTCAACGAAGCCGCCATCGTGGCGACGCGGCGCAATGCCGAGGCGGTGACGCTCGACGATTTCACCGCCGCGATCGAGCGTATCGTCGCCGGGCTCGAGAAAAAAAGCCGCGTGCTCAACGCCGAGGAACGCCGCCGCGTCGCCTATCACGAGATGGGCCACGCTTTGGTGGCGGCGACGCTGCCCGGCGTCGATCCGGTGCAGAAAGTGTCGATCATCCCGCGCGGCGTCGGCGCGCTCGGCTATACCATCCAGCGCCCGACCGAGGACCGCTTTTTGCTCAACCGCACCAATCTGGAAAACCGCATCGCCGTCTTGATGGGCGGCCGCGCCGCCGAGCAGCTCGTTTTCGACGGCGACATCTCGACCGGAGCCGCCGACGATCTGCAGCGCGCCACCGACATCGCGCTCGAAATGGTGACGCGCTACGGCATGGACGAGAAAATCGGCCAGCGCACTTACGCGCCCGCGCCGCAGCCGTTCCTCGGCGTGCCGACCGGCGACCACGTCCAGGCCGCCGAGGTCACGACGCGGGAGATCGACGTCGCCGTGCGCGACCTGTTGAACCAGGCGATCGAGCGCGCGCGCGACATCTTGCGGACGCGCCGCGGCGACCTCGATGCCGGCGCGAATTTGCTGCTGGAGCGCGAGACGCTGACCGCCGACGATTTCCCGGCCATCCGCTCGCCGAAAGCCGCGGCGGAAACGCGGTTGGCAGTCGTGCCGGGATGAAAGGGGGGTGCCGGCCGCAAGCCGGAACAACGGGCTTACTTATTCGTTGCAGGAGATGCCGAACTGCGACAGCGCCTCTTCGAGATAGTCGCCGAGCATCGGCATGCCGAGGAGATAAGACGCGGTGCGTTTGTTGTGGGCGCGTGCAGCTTCGGCGCGCAGTTCGTCCCAGTCTTCGACCGTGCCGTCGCCGCGGCCGAGCCAGGTCATTGCCACGAGGTCGACCTGCTCATCCACGCTCATGCCGAAAATGGCGGCGCGGATTTCCTGGACCACGGGATCGTCCGCATGGTCCTCCAGCACCGCGAGCATGCCGTCGTCACTGGCGTTCGACGAGTCGCCCGGATCGGTCACCACGTCCTTAACGTCGAATTCATGAGCTTTGGCGATGATGTAGCAGACTTTGTCAGGGGAAATCGTCAGATCCGGGGCGTTTTCTGCTCTATTGTCCGGCATTGTGTCCTCAAAAGCTATGGCGATCCTCAAAAGCTTAAATGCGGCAGAAGGCCATCATGCGCGTTGCGGTAGCACAAGCGTTGACCTAGCTCAAAAACACCCCAGCCCATGGTTAGGTTTCATGAATCATAAAACGGCCACTTAACATTAATCCGACCGTTTTCTGACGGCGCGGCGTAAATCTGCTACCGAGACACTCTGCCAAAGTGCTGTGCCGAGTGTCGCTTTGTCGTCCGGATTTCAACCAATGGGCAGAAGTCTTAACAAACACGCGAACAACCGATTTTGCAAAGCAGCATGACGACAAACCGGGCCAATTCCTGCGAGACAGCCGTCATCGGCGCGGGTCCCTACGGTCTTTCGGTCGCGGCGCACCTCAAAGCGGCCGGTGTCGCGACGCAGGTGTTCGGCGAGCCGATGGCGTTCTGGCGGCACAATATGCCGGACGGCATGATGCTGCGCTCGCCCTGGCGCGCCACGCATCTGTCGGATCCCCGCGGCACGCTGTCGCTCGATGCTTACGCGGCGGCGCATGGTGTCGACTCAAGCAAGCTGTTGCCGCTCAAGCAATTCGTCGGCTACGGCGAATGGTTTCAAGCGCACGCAGTGCCGGAGATCGACCGCAGAGCCGTTCGGCAGATCGACGGCGCCGACACTGGTTTTCGTTTGACGCTCGCCGATGGCGAGATGCTGACCGCCGATCGCGTCGTCGTCGCCACTGGCTTTAACGGTCAGGAATATCGGCCGCCGGCGTTTGCCGATCTGCCGGCAACGCTGGTGTCGCATAGCTGCGAGCACACGGCATTCGACAAGTTTCGCGGCAAGCGGGTCGCTGTGATCGGACGCGGCCAAAGCGCGTGCGAATCCGCAGCCTTACTGGCCGAAGCCGGCGCCGAGGCCGAGCTGATCAGCCACGGCGACATTCGCTGGCTGGGAGCAGATCGGAGCGCCGTAGCGCGGCGGCGTGCGGCGCAGCGCTTGCGCGAGCTCTTAAAATCGCCGTCCGAAGTCGGACCGTTTCCGCTGAGCTGGCTCGCCGAAGCGCCGCAACTGGTTCGTCTGTTGCCCGCCGCGCTGCGCGACGAGTTCGCCCGGCGCTGTCTCAAGCCCGCCGCCGCCGGCTGGCTAAAAGCCCGGTTTGCCGGCGTCACTTGCACCTCGGCCCACGCCATAACGGGCGCGCGCGTGCAGTCCGATCGCGTCGTGCTCGAACTCGACGGTAGCGCAAGAACCTTCGACCACGTGCTGCTCGGCACCGGTTATCGGATCGACCTTGAGCGGCTTGCCGTTCTGTCGCCGCGGCTGTTGCAAAAAATCGTCCGCGCCGACGGCTCGCCGTTGCTGCGGGCGGGCTTCGAATCGAGCGTGCCGAACCTGCATTTCGTCGGCTCCTATGCGGTCAAGAGTTTCGGTCCGCTGTTGCGTTTCATCGCCGGTGCGCCATGTGCGGCGCGCGCCGTCACCGCCGCCGCGTGTCGCGATGTTGCGTCGAGGCCCGCCGCGGCAAGGCATAAGACCGCGCGTCCGTTCGCGGCCGCCGCACCCAACTTCTCGCCGCCGCAATGAGCAAGCTCGGCGATCTTGCTTCCGCTTCGGCCAAGGGCGCCATCGTGGGCGCCATCGTTCTTGGCGGCGCCCACGGCAGCCTTGAAATCGCGCGCAGCCTCGGCCGCCGCGGCATTCCGGTCTGGCTCGTCACCGCCGACAATCCGCTGGCGAGCCTGTCGCGCTACGTCGAACGCAGCTTGACCTGGCCCGGACCGCGCCACGAGGAGGCCGCCGAATTTCTCATTGCGCTCGGCCGGCGCTGCGCCCTAGATGGTTGGGTCTTGTTTCCCGGCAGCGACGAGGATCTGCGTTTCGTCGCACAAAATCATAACGCGCTCGGCACAATCTTCACCTTGGTCACGCCGGCCTGGGATAAAGTCCGCTGGGCTTACGACAAGCGTCGTATGAACGCACGCGCGGCCGAGCTCGGCATTGCGCAACCGCGCACGCGCTATCCGCAAAGCCGCGACGATCTGACCGAACTCGGCATGTCGTTTCCGGTCATCCTCAAGCCGACCGTTCGCGAAGAGCGCAACGCCTTCGTCGACGCCAAGGCCTGGCGCGTCGACGACGAAGAGACGCTGCTGGCGCGTTATGACGAGGCGCGGGCGCTGGTCGGCGCCGACAGCATCATGGTTCAAGAGCTGATACCGGGCGACGGCGCGGCGCAGTTTTCCTACGCCGCGGTGTGGGACCGCGGCCGGCCGATCGGTTCGCTGGTGGCGCGGCGCCGGCGGCAATATCCGATCGATTTCGGCTTCACCAGCACGCTGGTCGAGAGCATCGAACTGCCGGCGGTCGAAGCCGCCGCCGCGCGCTTTCTCGACTCGCTCGCCTTCAGCGGACTCGTCGAAATCGAATTCAAATACGACGCGCGCGACGGCAGCTACAAAATTCTCGACGTCAATGCGCGGACCTGGACCTGGATCGGGCTCGGCGCGGCGGCCGGCGTCGACTTCGCGGCCTTGCAGTGGCGGCTCGCGGCGGGTGAAACGGTTGCGCCGCTTGCCGGCCGCAGCGGTGCCAGTTGGCTGTATTTGTCGCGCGACCTGGTGGCGTCGCTGCACGAGATGTTGGCCGGCAGACTGTCGCCTCTCGCTTATCTGCGCTCGCTGCGCCGGTCGTCCGCCGCGGCGGTGTTCGCCTGGGACGATCCGTGGCCGGCGGCGATCGATCTGCCGCTCAGCGCGATGCGCGTCGCGGCGCGGCGGTTGACGCGCCGCCGTGGCGCCACCGCTCTGCAATCGGCCAAACAGCCGACCTGACCGAGCTTGGTTTATTCGTAAGACTTCGTTATTTGGTAAGACGTGGTTATTTGGTAAGACGCGCCGCCGCGACCGCTTGCTGGAACAGCGTTTGCATGGCCGCGGTGATATCGCCGTCGGTGGTGACCGAGAAGAACATGCCCGGCGACGCGCAGCTTTCCATGTTGGTCGCGATCTGATTTTGAAACGGCGCGATCCAGTTCTTGTACCACGTGTTGGTCGGCAGCGGCAGATAGTCGGTGTACAGCACCGCAATTTGAATGCCGCGGTTCTTGACCGTCGTGCACCACGTCGTGGAGAACGGCTGTTGACAGCGGTTGCCGTCGAGCGTCTGCGAACAGCTCGACGACACTTCGTCGTCGACGCCGTCGGAGACAATGAACAGCACCTCTTGCGGCGTGCTGCTCGGCGTGCCCAGTCCCGGTAGCGGCATGATGCTGTTGATGGCCGACATCGCGGTTTCGAAATCGGTATCGGTGTCGCTGTTGTTGTTGGTTTTGGTGAGCCAGTTGTTGTCGTAGACCTCCAGCACGTTGATATTGGCCGCCGACGTCTTCGCATTGGCAAGATTCGACGTCAACTGCTGGATCGTATTGAGGCCCGAACCGTTGAAGGTGTAGATCGCCATTTGATATTGGTCGGTGGTCGATCCCTCCATCGCCGCGGCCGTGCTCATCAGCGATTGGGTGGCGCTTGCCAAATTCTCCATCCGCGTCACGACGCCGAGATTGCTGGCGAGCGTGTAGTTGTCGATACCGCCGGGATTGCCGAGATTGTCGGCGGACGGATTGGATTCGTGGCAGGCGAACGCGCAGCCGCCCTGGGCCGACGTGGCTGCGACCATGGTCGCGATACCGGCGCTGGTGGCCGCGATGTTCATCGATGGCGAATTATCGAGCAGCAGGTAAAAGTTTATATTGGTCGAGAGGCCGGCTTGAGCGGTCGATGAACCACTGATCGTCGACGTCGGATAGCCAAAAATGCCCATGAACAGATTGGACCTGGTCGCTGTGTAGCCGACGACCGCAGTGCGCCCGGTCGTCGAGTCTGTCACCGTGGCAGTCACGCTGCCGACCGTGACATTGGGAATATTCACCGCTTCGGCGTTGAAGGTGGTCTGCGCTGTGGTCTGCGCGGCAGCCGCGGTGCCGGTTATGGCCTGGTGGTCGACGGCAGACAGCGCTGCGGTATCGGCGACCGCGTCGAGCTTCGCCTTGGCCATGTTCGCGCCGCCGTAGTCGACACCGGCACCGACGGCGAAAATGAGCGGGATCGCCGCCAAGCCCATCATCATGGCAATGGTGCCGCTCTCATCGCGGCGGAAGCGGCCGGCTTGGCCGATGACGTTGCGTAGAATGCGGTTGAGGTCGGCCATAAATTAAGGACCCGAGCTGATGAAGTGCACGGGAAACTACCTAGCGATAAGTCCTTGCTCGGCCCTGACACTTTTCACGGCAACCTGGATAAAACTTTCGGAGATTTGCAAATATGGCGGACCGTCGGTGGCGGGAACGTCGTCCCGCGCCGCTCACGGGCTGCAGCGCAATATGCCGCTGAAGTCGCAATAGCCCCGGCCGAGGCGACAGCAGCCGAAGGACACCGACGAGCAGAAAGAGAATTGATAATCGCGGCCGCAATGGTCCGAACAATAGGGACGGCCGGTAAACCTCTCGACGCTGCAATGATTTCGGAACCGCGGCGGCAGCTGCTGCGGATCCTGCCAGTCGACGTGAACGAGCGAATTGCCGGCCGGCGAAAGGACCGGCGTCATCGCGGAACAGGCCGAGGTCAGCGCCACGCAAGTCAACATAGCCAAGATAAAGGCCTTCATTTTACGTCCCTCTTTCATGCGTCCGTCATTGCTTCGGAACCGACCAGCGACTGTGTTTCCTTGGCAACGGCAAGCCGGCGCGGCAAGCGGACAGTGAAGCGCGAGCCTTCGTTTTCCTTGCTTTGCACCTCGATCCCGCCGCGATGCAGGTCGAGCGCCATCTTGACGAGGTACAGCCCGACTCCGGTTCCGACGATGCCCGACACATTGGCGCCGCGATGATAGCGTTCGAACAGCCGAGGAAGATCCCGCGGCGGAATGCCGATACCGCGGTCGGATACTGTGACCACGACCTCGTCGGCGGCGCTCCCCGCTTCGACTTCGATCGCGCCGCCGCCGGGCGAATATTTGATGGCGTTGGCAAGGAGATTGCTAAAGACCTGGAACAACAGTTTCGCGTCGCCGATCATGGGCGTCGGTACCGCGGCAAACCGCTCGAGGATCGGCGAGCCCGGCACCATGTCGCGGTGCAGCTGACAGACCTCTTGCAGCAAAGCCGTCATGTCCATTTCCGTCGGGTGAAAGTAGAGTCCGACACCGCCATCGATCAGGCGCGAAGAATTGAGCAGGTTATTCATCAGATGCGTCATGCGCAGCACCGCGCTGCGAATCTTGCTGACGCGCTCGCTGATCTCGGCGGGCGTCACGACGTCCTTGATCTTATCCAGGCGCCGGGCGTGACCGTCGATATTCGTCAGCGGCGTGCGGAACTCGTGCGAGGCCATCGATACGAAATTACGCTGCAGCAAAGTGAGACGCTGCTCGTGCGCCAACTGCTCCTCAAGCAGGGCCGCTTGCCGGGCCAACATGCGCTGACTGCGCATCAGCTCAATCGCATTGTTGCGGAACACCACCGTGGCCTGCGCCATCTCGCCGATCTCGTCGTGCCGTTCGGTCTCGGGGATATCGATGTCGGTATCGTTGGCGGCAAGTCGGCGCATCCGGTCGGCGAGATCGAGGAGCGGCGCCGAGATGGAACGGCTGATACGAATCAGCGCGGCGACGACGAGCATGGCGCCGATCACGATGGCGAGAAGGATGAGCCAGAACGCCTGACGGTAGGCGACCGCCAAGCGGTCGCGCGCGACCTGAGCGCGGGCGACCGCTTGGTCGGTAAGATGGCCGAGCGTGTCGCTCGCGGCGTTGTAGGCCGCGCGCGACGAGCTGCCGTAAATTTGCAACGCCTCGTCCTTATGATCGTTACGGGCCAGAACCAGCATCTGGTTGACGATGCCGCGGTACTCGTTCCAGCGCGCCTTGAACGCCGCATAGAGATCTTTTTCCGCCGTGTCGTGGCGAATGTGCTCGAAACGGCGCTCGGCGTCTGCGATGGTGCGGTCGAGACCCTCCATCTGCTTTTCGGTCTCGGCGGCCTCGGCTGGCGTCGCGGCCAAGAGATCGCCGCCCTCCGACGCGCGAAAATCCGAGGTGTAATTGCTAAGATCGCCGAGCGCGCGCGTCGTCGGCAGCCAGATTTCGGCGACGTCCGCCGACAGCCCGGCGAAGTTCGACAACCGCCAGATGCTGAACGAGCCGAGGATGACGACCAGCGCAAAGAACAGCAAGAACACGGCGGCAAGCTGGACGCGGATCGGTTGCGGCTGCCACATGACGACGACCGTTGCATCGAGGCCTGCGGAGCAGGCGCTTTTCGACAATAACCTTATCGCAAAACTGCAACCACAGGAACCCGAATTGAGGTAAATTGCGTCGGCGAAGCAGGAACCGGCCCCGAATTGGCTTATTCGCGCTGGTTTGCCGGCCGTCTCTGAAGACCCGTAGCGAAGGTAATGAATGCCCGAAGCGCTGAAAAAAATACTTTGTATTGAGGATGATCGCGAGACCGCCGCGCTGATCGCCGAGGAACTGGTCGAACGCGGCTACGACGTGACCGTCGCCTATGACGGACGCGAAGGGCTTGCCGCGATCCTGAGAGTCATGCCCGACCTCGTGCTGTCGGACATCAGCATGCCGGCAATGTCGGGGTTCGAATTGCTGGAGCGCCTGATCGCTTTAGCGCCCCGTTTCTCGAAAATGCCATTCGTCTTCCTCACCGCCTTGACCGATCGCGATAATGAACTCAAAGGCCGGCAGCTCGGAGCCGACGATTATGTCACCAAGCCGATCGATTACGACCTCCTAGCCACCATCATCGCGGCGCGGCTCAACGCCGTTGCGCGCATCGGCCTGTGGCCGAAGACGGTCGGCCTCAACGATCGCGAGATCGAGGTGCTGACCTGGGTGGCGCGCGGCAAGACGTCGGCTGAGATCGCGCGAATCCTCGGCCTCACCAAACGGACCGTCGATTTTCACACCGACAATGCGCGCACCAAGCTTGGCGCCGCGACCCGAACCGAGGCTGCGATCAAAGCGGCGACCGGACGGCTGATCGAGCCGTAACCGTCACCGCCAAATACAAGGAATCTTTATGCGACTTATCGGAGCGATTCTGATTCTGATCTGCTCGACGCCGGTGCCGGCGGCCGAATTGCCGTCGCGCAAGCCGGGCCTTTGGGAAGTCAAGATGAGCATCGACGGCCGCAATGCGCCGCCCCAGACGGTCCAGCAATGCATCGACGCGTCAACCGACCAGTTGATGCAATCGAGCGCAGGTCCCTATTCGCCGGCAATATGTCCCAAACGCGACGTGCAGACGGTCGAAAACTCGATCACGATCGACTCAAGCTGCACGTTCGGTGGTAAACCCGCGACGACTCACGCAGTGATTACCGGTAGCCTTGACAGCGCTTACACGCTGGCGGTGACCGCGCAAAGCGAGGATCTTCCGGGCGGCAAGATGGTCATGACGATACAAGCCCAACGGCTCGGCGCCTGCACGGCGGATCAGAAGCCCGGCGACATGATCTTCAGCAACGGCATGAAGATCAACATCCTGGAAGCGCAGAAGCAGGTCCCCTCGCCCGGCGTTTCGCTGCCGCCGCAGCCGCCGCCACCATAGGTCAAGGCCCCGACTGGTCTAGCCGAGGAAATTCGATCGGAGGTGCTTGGAGTGGAGCATGCCGCCGCTGAGGACCCCGGTGTTTAATTCAATCAACTGCGGCAACCTGCGTTGACTTAAGTTCATCCCTCAATCACGGCAGGGAAACGGCAGCTCCGCCGTTGGCACATAAATGGGCGTTTACGGCCGTTCATAGGCATTTTAATTCGGCGTCGAATGCCTTATTTTGCATGACTACGTCGCGTTGCAGATGGTAGAGGTCGCCGTACCAAGACGCGTATCCGTCGAAACCCTGCGTCACAACGGCCGGCCACGATGCGTGGCGGCATTTCAGGGTTGTCCGATTCGCCAGGCCGTCGCAATTTCGGCCTGAAACTTGCGGTTAGCTGGGGAATCTCGATAACCGACTAAAGTGTCTCGGGCTTGAGGGCTGAACTCGACCGGTGGGACGATGGAACTGAGACCGAAGTCTGCGCTCGGCCGCTTGGTCAATGGGCTCAAGCGCGAGCCGCACGATTATCGACCGTCGCTGGAAGTTTTCCCGGTGTTAAACGTCGACAAGCTTGCGGCCGATCTGGGGCTCGGCCAGGCTGGCACGAAGCGTGGCGCCCGCAACGAACCGGCCGCGGATTCGGCCGCCTTCGACGACGTGGAGAACAGGATCGTCGAACGGATCGAAGCGGAGAATAGCGCCGCCCACGGGATGCTGCTTGACGAGTTGCGCGCCTACACGGAACGGCTGACCGGCCTCGATTTCGAGGGCCGGTTCTCGACCATCCGGCAGGCTGCGCCAGCTGCGGTGAGCGAGTTTCGCGCTGAAGCCGCGCAAGGCCGGGACGAGTTGCACAGCTTACGCCGGCATCTTCGCGACCTTGAGCTCGAACGCGATGAATTCCGGCGCCGCTACCGTCTCAAGCGGACCGCGCGCTGGGCTTCGGGCGGCAATCTCTCCCTCAAGGTTGGCGTTCTGCTTGTTTTGTTCGTGTTCGAGGTGTTTCTCAACGGCTTCTTCCTCGCCAAGGGCAACGAGCTCGGCTATCTGGGCGGCGCGGCCGAGGCGTTCACGTTCGCGCTGCTCAATATCGGCGTCAGCTTTCTCATTGGTGCCGTGGGCGTGCGCGAGATCAATCACCGCAACGTCTTTCGCAAGCTCTTCGGGCTCATATCGCTCCTTTGTTATCTAGCGCTCTTGATTGGTCTCAATCTCGCGCTGGCGCATTATCGCGAAGCCTCGGGCACGCTGATTTCCGACGCCGGACGCGAGGTGCTGGTGCGGCTGCGCACCGCACCGCTTGCGATCGTCGATCTGAAATCCTGGCTACTGTTCGGTCTCGGCATTCTGTGCTCGTTGGTCGCATTCGCGGATTCCTTCCTCATCTTCGATCCCTATCCAGGCTATGGCGCCTTAGAGAAGCGCCGCTCCAGCGCCCATGACGCCTATATCAGGCGCAAGAACGATCTGATCGCCAGACTCCTCGACATTCGCGACGACGCCATCGAAATATTGGAAGAGGCCAACCGCGACCTGGCGATCCGGCGCTCCGAGTACGATTTCATCCTGGAGAGCCGCACGCGCCTGCTTCGTCTGTTCGCGGCCCATCAAACCCATCTCGACCGCGCCGCGAATACGCTGCTGGAGATTTATCGGGCAGCCAATAAAGGCGCGCGCCAGACGCCGCCGCCAGCCCGGTTCGCCTCGTCCCACGCGCTCGAGAAATTCCCGGTCGAGCAGGAATCGTCCGAGGCCACCGCGCGCGAGGATCTGCGTCGCTCGATCGCGGAGTCGCAGGCGGTTCTGGTCGGTCAGGTCGAGGCCGTCCACGCCGAATTCGAGCGGGCCTTTGCCAGCTACCGAGAAATCGACGAACTCATCGAGGAGAAGCCTGTTGTCCGGTCGAGCGCCAAGGCGGCGTAGCAGGAATCCGGGGGATTTGCGCAAGCACGTCTTGGGCGGGGCGCTGACGGTGCTGGCGCTTAGCGTGCTGGCCGCCGGCGCCTATGTCTACGCGACCGTGGCGCGCCCGCCCGCTCTCGATCGTACATCGCTCTGTCCGGTCGACGGTCCCCATTCGGTGTCGGTCGTTTTACTCGACTCCACCGACGAAATCCCGGACATCGCCAAGCGCGAGATCCGAACGATGCTGGTTGACAAGGCAGAGACCTTGCCGACCTACGAATTGCTCGAGATCAGATTGCTCGATCCAAAACTCGCCGGCGGCCGTTTGATTTTCTCGAAATGCAATCCGGGCGACGGGTCCGATCTAAGCGAGTACACCTCCAATCCCCGGCTCGCCAAGCAGCGTTGGATGGATGCGTTCCGCCAGCCGCTCGACCAGGCGTTGGACGCCGGATTTAACCCGGCGCCCGGCAACACGTCGCCGATCATGGAAACCATCCAGCGGATCGCGGTCGAGCGCTTCACCGGGCGAGCTGTCGAGGACGTCCCGAAATCGCTCGTTGTGATTTCCGATATGTTGCAGTACGGCCCGGATTATTCGCAATATACCGGCGACCTTTCCTATGACCGGTTCAGGGCATCGAGCGCCTACAAGAAGGTGCAGACCGACCTGCACGGCGCCGACGTGCAGATCTATTACATCCAACGGCTGACCGGCCGGCCGATCAATTCCGTCGACCACATCCGATTCTGGGCGGAATGGATTCGCGACAATAACGGCCGGTTCAAGCAGGCGAGCAAGCTGCAAGGGGTAGGCTGAGTGACCAGGCGGCGCATTTTGTCCGGATCGCTAAGTGAGGGCGGCCATTCATCAGGCGTCAGTGCGCTTGTCTTCATAGGGTTCGTGCTGGCCGGCTGCGCCTACATCATACTGGCGAAGCTCAGCGGAATGGGGCAGCTCTACGTCACCTTCGTGCCGGTCGCCACGATGCTCGCCTATGCGTTGCTGATTACGCTGGCGCGCGGCCTGCGGCTGCGCGACGATCAGTCGGGCGACAACCTTTACTACATGGGTTTTCTGTTCACGCTCACGAGCCTTGGCGTCTCGCTCTATCAATTCTCCGCCAACCGCGCCGCCGAGGAGATCGTGCAGAATTTCGGCATTGCCATCGGTTCAACCATTGCCGGCATCGGCCTGCGCGTAATCTTCAATCAAATGCGCCGCGATCCGATCGAAGTCGAGCGGATGATGCGGCTGGAATTAGCGGAAGCAGCGCGCCGGGTGCGGCGCGAGCTCGACAGCACCGTGGCCGAATTCGGATATTTCCGGCGTGCCGCCCATCAGTCCGCCGCCGATTCGTTCAATCAGGTGACCGAAACCTTCGAAGGGCTGGTCGCAAAATTCCTGTCAAAGCTGGAAGAAGTCACTTCGAAACTGACGCTACCGGTGGAGACGGCATCGCGCCAATCGGGCGTCGCCATCGGAGAATTATCCAAGACCATCGAGACAATGCTCACAAACAGCGCCGGGCAAATGGCCGCCGAGACCGAAAAGTTGTCGAGCCGCGTTGGAGCGGTCGCGGCGGCGCTCGACGAGGTCGCGGCCAAACTTGCGGCCATGCAAACCCCGGATCGCGTTATCGAATTCAAGCTCGAGCCGATGGCGCAGTCGCTGGCCCAGGCGGTCGAGCAGATTACGGTACAATCCGAGGGGCAGGCGAACGCCGTCAAGGAGGCGCTCACCATCGCCAACTCCGCGACTGAGAGGTCGGGCGATCTGATCGCCGTGCTACGCCGCGAGTTCGACGCGACCACCGTCTCCAACCGCGACGCGCTCGAGACCGCCGCCACCATGATCGGCGCGACCGCCGATGTGCTCAACGAGATCAAGGCGAGCGCGCGGCAATACACCGAAGCGCTTGGCGCCATGCTGGAAAAAACCGACAATACCATGCGGACCTTCACCGACGTCCTGATCCAGACCGGCGTGGAAACGGCTACCCGGACCGACCGGCTGAGCGAAGCACTGCCGGCGATCGAAGCGCACGCGCAAACGCTCGCCAGCGCCGCCGAACAGATAACCCTGCTCGTCGAGTATTTTCGTTCACGGCGGCTGCGACCCGAACCGGAGGCCGTTGACTGATGCCCAGCCTCATCGGCCGCCAGACAGCGTCGTATCGGCAGGGTCTCGTACTCGGACTGACCATGGCCGAGGTGATGCTGCTGTTGGTGTTTTGTTTGCTCATCGCCGTCGGAGTCGCACTGTCGACGCAGCGCGCCAAGCTCGACGATGCGATCGCGCGTATGCGGCAGCTGACTGCGGCTGCGGCTTCGGACCAGGCGACGATCGCGGCCATCCGCCGTAACAGTCGTTTGGCGGAGGTTTTGGATCGCGCCGCGGGCTCGGCCTCGCCGCGCGAAATCGACGAGTTCTGGCGCAAGCTGGTCGAAAGCAACGACGCGGTCGCCAAAATGGAAAGCGAAGGCATCCCGCTGACGGCGCTTGAGCGGGACGGCGGCACCGCCGCCAAGCTGCGCGAGCTGATGCGTGATGGCATCGATCCCGACAAGCTCGCGCGCGGGGCGGCACTCGCCTCTGCCGTCGATGCGGTCGTCGCCGAGCACGACATGACCAATTTGTCCCCGCAAGAGATCGTCGCGCTGGTCGAAAAATCGCTGGCCGCGCCCAAGCCGACCACCGACGCCGATCATCGCAATGGGCACAATTGGCCCCCCATCATCAATCTGAGCGAGGCCGACGGATATTTCTTTGCCGCCGGCAGCGCGGAATTGACCCCTGGTTTCGCAGCCGCACTGCGTGGCGCCGTGATCGACCGGCTGCTGCAGATCGCCGACGCCTTCGACGTCAATGTGATCGAGGTCATCGGCCATACCGATGAGCAACCGGTCACCAGCCACGTTTCGAACCTGGACCGGCGGCTGCCGTCGGTGACATCAGGCGAAAGTGGCCCCGGCGGCCTGCAATGGGCCGACAATGCCGGACTCGGTCTCGCACGCGCACTGGCGGTGGTCGAGCTCCTCTCCGCCGATCAGCGGCTGCACAGTTTTCGTATTCTGCCGCTGTCGGCTGCGCAGCTGATCGGAATCGATGGCAAGCTCACGCACTTCGACGGCCATAGCGACGTGCCCGAACGCCGGCGCATTGAGATCCGAATGCGCAAGTCGGACTGAGCGGCACGCCCCAAGCGAACGCGTGCAACGACGACGAGTCCGTATCGCTCAGCTAGCCATCAGGCGCCGACGCGTGCCCGTCTGCCCGCCGATGCTGCCGATCATGGACGCGGAGTATCCGTCGCAGAATCGCACCACGACGCCGGCGACTTGCGTTTTGGCTGGCTCGCTGAGGTCGACGAGGGGCAAACGAACCCGAGGCGAGGTGAGACCGAACAGACTCAGCGCGTATTTGAGCGGAACCGGATTCGGCTCGCGAAACAGCACCGCGGTCAGCTCCGCAAGGGCAAGCGCGAGGCGCTGGGCTCTTGCGGTCTCGCCCTGTCGCCAGGCCAGGAACATATTGCGGCAAAGAACCGGTACAACATTCGACGTGACCGAGATGCAGCCGTCACCGCCGTGGGCCAGAAAGCCGAGGACCGTGGCGTCGTCGCCAGAGAGAAGCCGAAAGTCGGCCCCGACAACCGGCCGCAAACGCGCCGGCCGTGCGGCGTCGCCGGTGGCGTCTTTAAGACCGATAATCTGCGGCACCTCGGCCAAGCGTGCGACCGTTGCATCGGCCAGTCCGCACGCGGTTCGCGAGGGAACGTCGTAGAGGATAATCGGCAGGGCGGTCGACGCGGCGATTTCGCAGAAATGGGCGTAAAGACCTTCCTGCGTCGGCTTATTGTAATAAGGCACGACCGCCAAGATCGCGTCGGCTCCGTTTGCTTCCGCCGCTTTGCTCAATTCAATCGCATGCCGTGTCGCGTTCGAGCCCGCTCCTGCGATGACGGGCACGCGGCCTCTTGCAACCCCGACCGCAATGCGGATCAGGTCGCGGTGTTCCGCAGCGCTCAATGTCGGCGCTTCACCGGTCGTTCCACAGACAACGAGTGCCGTCGCTCCACGCGCTAGCTGAAGATCGCAAAGCTGCTCGAACGCGTCGCCATCAATGCTGTCGTCATCCGTGAATGGCGTCGGCAATGCCGGCGCATAGCCGGACAGTTTCGAGACATGGCGACCAATAGCGGGCATGACGGACTTCGATTGGCTCAGGCCACTCGGAGCTGATGCCGAGCATCGTTGGCAACGTCGCGGTCGACCGGCTTAGCTGGACCACCGGCGATGTCGAGCTCGAGAATGCCGCTGACCATGACGACGGCGTGGGCTCGGTTTCCATTTTCCGCGCGCGCGAATTTCAACGCGTCCATGCGGTTGGCGAACAGGCCACCGCGGGCTCCGCTCTGGTCGCGCGCCACCCAATTGCCCCGGCTGTCCTGCCCAATCATGAAGACAGGATGCCGCAGAAACGAGGGAGGCTCCGTTTGTTTTTCTACTTCTTTCATGGACGTGTTCCTTAGGTTGATTTCCGAAAGCCAGTCATTGCAGGAGACGCAGAATCACATGTGCCGGCGAGAGTGCGGTGGCCGGTTCACGGAACCGGCAGGTCGTCGTCGTTCTTCGACGACAGCGTATATTCACCGCGGAACAGTTCGCGTTCGAGGGCCGCGCGATTGCGGCGGTCGTCGGAAAAGGCACGCGCGATTTCAGCGACGAGCTTGCGCCATTCGATTGCCATCATGCCGACGAATGCGGCAAGCGCGGGTGCTCGGCGCGCCGCGACCTCCACGACCGCGGCAAGCAGCACGACGAAGCGGCCGCCTTGGTTCTCGATGTCGAGTTCGAACGGTTCGTTGAGAAACATGGTCGCACAACCTGTCAGTTTGCTCCGTTTGCGGGCGAAGCGACGCGCCGAGCGCCGGAGCAGAAAGACGCCGCCGCTGCGTCCCTCCGCTTCCCGCACCACCCAGAGACCGTTCCGGTTTTGACCGACGTAGAACAATGGAATAGATTCATTGAGAATCGAGAGATCAGGCCGCCGAGGGAACTTAAAAGCCGCGTCGGTCTTGCAGCGCGCTCCACAGTGCGGCTTGAGCCTCAGCGCGAGGTCTGCAACAGCGAGACGAATGGCGCCCGACGGCGGCGCGTGAGAGAGGTCGACCTGTTGAAACAGCCTGCTCATGATCTTGCTTCGATTGCTCAGACCGCGCGATGGACCGGCAGACAGTCGAGAGCTGCACGGAAGCGGTGCCGCGGTGTCTTGAACATCAGCCGACGGCACCGCTCGATGTCGTCGGCGACGCGTTGCAATTCGCACTCGGAGACCGCGTGCTTGGTTGGATATGCGGCGAGCGAATCCAGCGCCCGCGCCAGCCTGCGCCAAAAATTATGCAGTTCCAGCGCATGACCTTCCGGCGCGGAGTTTCGATCGAAAGCAATGGCGCTCATTGATCTGTCCGGTTGTTATTTTTGCTGAACCTAATCTGCTCTCGGCCGCATATAAATTCGAGCCGGAACAACCGCCTTTCTCATAAAAGCCGCATAAGAATACGTGAAAGGGAGGTTCCGCCCGCCTAATGCGGAAGGCGAAAATATTTGCGCCATTTTGGGAGGGATTTAGATCTTGTAATGGGCTTGGATTGGCGAGCGGAGGCGCCTTTAGCTGCAGGCACCGGGCGCACCCGAGCGCTCCACAATTCCTTCTGCGCTTTGATGAACTCGCGATATTCCGCCGGGTTGAAATCCAACAATGTCCCACCCGAAGCAAAGTGCTGAATAAAAGTCATACCGATCGCGTAGGTCGCGCCAGCTGACAATGCCGGCATCACGATTGCGCTCATAGCCGCGCCGACCACCGGCACGCTTTTAATGAGGCTCGCGGCTCCTATCCCACTGCTGGTCGGGATCATTGATCCCGCAAGGCTGACGACGAGCGCTTTGCCGCGGTTCTTTGAAAACGGAACGCCGTATATCTGTGAAATACGGCGCAGCATTTGAATTTGAACACCGCCGACGGCGGCCAGATCGACGAACGGCATCGGAATAATCCCCGCGGCCCCGGACCACACGGAATAACGTTCGACCAATTTTACCGCATTTGCGCGGCGATTCTCCGCAGCCTTCGCGATCGCACCGGGTGAAGTCGCCTGCTTCGTTATCGCATCGTCGGCCGGTTTCTTCGCCTCGATCTTTTGCGTTGGCGTTGTCGGCTTGGACTTGCCGTCCTGGCGCGAATTGGCCGGACGCGCTGGCCCCGTTGTGCCGGCGGGAGCGGCGATGATCCCTTCAAGACGCGCGATGTTTTGCAGCAGCCGATCGCTGGCGAGACGAAGGAAGTAATAGCCGAATTCCGGGTTCTCGAAGTAGATTTCGAGCAGCCGGTCATAGGTGATGGTCAGCACCTCGCCGTCCTCGATGCATTCGACCGTCTGCGTTCTTCGGTTGTTTGGCGTGACAAATCCGAGCTCGCCCATCAGCCGGCCGGGCGGCAGCTCTATGCCGATTTCGCAGACCAGAAATTTTCCGGTGACCGTCAGGAACATCTCGTTGGCGAGCTGGCCTTTTCGAAACAGCACATCGCCGTGACGATAGATGCGCCGGTTCATGAACGGCTTGAGCCAGTCCATCGACAGATCGCCCTGCGCGGCGACACGCGCTTTCTTGACGAGGTTGCGCATCTGAATGAGGCGCCAACTGTTGATGGGCAGCAGGAGCAGATACATGAAAAAGGTCGACATCGCTCCGGCGAGCGCCCCATAGGCCATGAAGAACAAGGCGCTGATGATGCCGAAAACACGCAGCGGTACCATTGTCCGCATCAAGAGCGTTGCGGCATAGAATCCCGCGCCGACCAGTGCGCACACGCTCGCAAAATTGAGGTGCGTAACCGCGATGTCGATCAGCCGCGCGAAGATCGCGTGGAAGGTGACGTTATTGGGATCAAGGCCAATCTGGATGAGCAGTTTTTCGATCGTAAGGTTTTGCGTCGCGCGATCGAGCGCGTGATTCAATATCGTCGCCAGATTTTGATCTTCGCTATTCATTCCCCCTCCAGCGACAACCCGCCCTGGCGAGCGCTGGGTCACCCACGCCAGCACACTAGTCCCGCGCCTATCCATATCCCAGCGGCACAGGATGCGGCATTTATCTATTCCACTATGCGAAAAATGCCCGATTTCGCTGCTTTCTCCTGATTTAGGCGCCCGTCTTTATGAAATTCCTATAATATTATCAACGCGCCCCTCTCGTATTCCTATGCTGTTAGTGACACCTAGGCGGGGCGTAAGCGCGCGGCGATCTTGCGCGGCCCTGCGGCCAATAAACCGTTACATGCCGGCGCTAAGCCGCTACTCATCCGCTGCGCATTTAATGTCTGGAGAACTTCCATGATGGACGTCGTCATGATGGCGATCGGTTTCCTCTTCTTCGCGCTGTCGATTGCCTATGTCTATGCCTGCGACCGGCTGTAAGGGGACCCGCCATGATTTTCGACTATTCGCTCGCCGCCATCGTGACCGCAGGGCTGCTCGTTTACCTGATCTACGCTCTGCTCAAACCCGAGCTGTTCTGAAGGGATAACGACTATGACCATCGTCGGCTGGGTCCAGATTCTGCTCTATTGCGCGATTATCGTCGCGATCACGCCGCCGCTTGGCGCCTATATGACCCACGTCTTCAACGGCGAGCGCACATTGTTGTCGCCGGTCCTGCGCCCGGTCGAAGCGGTAATCTACAGGATAGCCGGAGTCGACGAGCGGCACGAACAACACGCGGTGACCTATACTGTCGCCATGTTGCTGTTCCATGTCGGCGGCCTTGTCATTCTTTATATTTTGATGCGTTTGCAGGCGGGATTGCCGTTCAACCCGGCGGAGCAGTCGGCGGTTGCTCCTGACCTGTCCTTCAATACGGCAGCGAGCTTCATCACCAATACCAATTGGCAGGCCTACGGCGGCGAAAGCACGATGTCCTACCTCGTGCAAATGCTTGGCCTGACGCACCAGAACTACCTGTCGGCGGCGACCGGCATCGTGCTCGCAATGGCGCTGATCCGCGGTTTCGCGCGGCATTCGGTCCGCACCGTCGGCAATTTCTGGATCGATATAACGCGATGCACACTCTATATCCTCATTCCGATCTGCGTGCCCTATGCGCTGTTCTTGGTTTGGCAGGGCATCCCACAAACGCTTGGTCCTTACGTGGACGCGACCACGCTTGAAGGCGTCAAGCAGACTATCGCCGTCGGACCCGTCGCGTCCCAGATCGCGATCAAGATGCTCGGCACCAATGGCGGCGGCTTCTTCAACGCCAATGCCGCGCATCCGTTCGAGAATCCCACCGCGTTGTCGAATTTCGTGCAGATGCTCTCGATCTTTGCACTGGGCGCCGCGCTGACCAACGTTTTCGGCCGCATGGTCGGCAATCAACGTCAGGGTTGGGCGGTGCTCGCCGTGATGGGCGTACTCTTCATTGCCGGCGTGTTCTTCTGCTACTGGGCCGAAGCGCACGGGAACGACGCGTTAAACGCGCTTGGTCTCACCGGCGGCAATATGGAGGGCAAGGAAATCCGCTTCGGCATCGTCGGCTCGGCGCTGTTCGCCGTCATCACCACCGCCGCCTCCTGCGGTGCGGTGAACGCCATGCACGATTCCTTCACCGCGCTCGGCGGCATGATTCCGCTCATTAACATCCAGCTCGGCGAAGTCATTGTCGGCGGCGTCGGCTCGGGCCTCTACGGCATCCTGCTGTTCGTCATCATCTCGATTTTCGTCGCCGGTCTGATGGTCGGCCGGACGCCCGAATATGTCGGCAAGAAGATCGAGGCCAAGGAAGTCAAAATGGCGATGCTCGCCATCCTCGTGCTGCCGCTGATGTATCTGGGCTGGACCGCCATCGCAGTGGTGCTGCCGTCCGGCGTCGCCGCCATGGGCAATCCGGGGCCGCACGGCTTTACCGAAGTGCTCTATGCCTATGTCTCGCAGGACGGCAACAATGGTTCGGCCTTCGCCGGGCTTTCGGCCAATACGCTGTTCTACAATCTCAGCGGCGCGGTTGCGATGCTCGTCGGCCGGTTCTGGATGATCATCCCGACCATGGCGATCGCAAGCTCGCTCGCCAGCAAGAAACTGGTGCCGGGATCCGCAGGCACGTTCCCGACCACGGGCGGCTTGTTCGTCGGCCTGGTCGTCGGCGTCATCTTGATTGTCGGCGGCCTCACCTTCTTTCCGGCGCTCGCACTCGGCCCGATCGTCGAGCAACTCGCCATCAACGGCGGCACGCTGTTTTCTGCGAATTAATCCGGAGTCATTTCGATGGAAACATCCACCCTGCGCAAAAGCCTGCCGGTATCGGCGCTGTTCGATCCAAAGATCGTGGTGCCGGCCATAGGCTCCGCCTTCGTCAAGCTCAATCCGCGCACGCTGATGAAGAATCCGGTTATGTTCGTGCTCGAGGTCGTCACGGCGCTGACCACCGTCATCTTGATTCGCGACCTCATGACCGGCGGCGAGAATATCGGCTTCGAATTCCAGGTCATCCTCTGGCTGTGGTTTACCGTGCTGTTCGCCAATTTTGCCGAAGCGGTCGCCGAAGGCCGCGGCAAGGCGCAGGCCGACACGCTGCGCCGTCAGCGCACCGAAACCCAGGCGAAGCTGTTGACCGGCGCCGGCGATTCGCAAAACTACCGGCTGGTGCCGAGCACCGGGCTGAGGGTCGGCGACGTCGTCCTGGTCGAAGCCGGCGACATGATTCCGTCGGACGGCGAGGTCATCGTCGGCATGGCCTCGGTCAACGAAGCGGCGATCACGGGCGAATCTGCGCCGGTGATCCGCGAGTCGGGCGGCGACCGGTCCGCGGTCACCGGCGGCACGCAAGTGCTGTCCGATTGGATTCGCGTGCGCATCACCGCAGCGCCCGGCTCGACCTTTATCGACCGCATGATCCGGCTGGTCGAAGGCGCCGAGCGGCAGAAGACTCCGAATGAGATCGCGCTCAACATTCTGCTGATTGGCCTGACCATCATCTTCGTGTTCGCGACCGCGACGATTCCGAGCTATGTCGCTTATGCCGGCAGCTCGATCTCGGTCGTGGTCCTGGTCGCCTTGTTCGTCACGCTGATCCCCACCACGATCGGTGCGCTGCTGTCGGCCATCGGAATCGCCGGCATGGATCGCCTGGTGCGCTTTAATGTGTTGGCCATGTCGGGCCGTGCGGTCGAAGCGGCCGGCGACGTCGACACGCTCCTCCTCGACAAGACCGGCACGATCACGCTCGGCAATCGCCAAGCGACCGAGTTCAAACCAATGCCCGGGGTCACCGAGCAAGAACTGGCGGATGCCGCGCAACTCGCTTCGCTCGCCGACGAAACGCCCGAAGGCCGCTCCGTCGTCGTCTTGGCCAAGGAGAAATACGGCATCCGTGGCCGCGAACTCGCCGAGTTGCAGGCAAGCTTCATCCCGTTCAGCGCGCAGACCCGGATGAGCGGCGTCGAAGTCGGCTCGTCCTGGGTGCGCAAAGGCGCGGTGGATTCCATCTTGAATTATCTCAATGGTTCGCCAGCCACGCTCGCATCGGGCAGCGCCGTGCAAGCATTGCGGCCGAACATTAGCAGCGAGACGGTGCGCGAGGTCACCGCGATCTCCGACGCCATCGCCAAGTCTGGCGGCACGCCGCTCGCAGTTGCCAAGGACGGCAGATTGCTCGGCGTCATTCAACTCAAGGATATCGTCAAAGGCGGCATCCGCGAGCGCTTCGCCGAATTGCGCCGCATGGGCATTCGCACCGTGATGATCACCGGCGACAACCCGATGACGGCCGCCGCGATCGCCGCCGAAGCCGGTGTCGACGATTTCCTCGCCCAGGCCACGCCCGAGGACAAGCTGCAGCTCATTCGCGACGAGCAGGCCAAGGGCAAGCTCGTGGCCATGTGCGGCGACGGCACCAACGATGCCCCGGCGCTGGCGCAAGCAGACGTTGGCGTCGCCATGAACACCGGCACGCAGGCCGCGCGCGAAGCCGGCAACATGGTCGACCTCGATTCCAATCCGACCAAGCTGATCGAGATCGTCGAGATCGGCAAACAGCTCCTGATGACCCGCGGCGCGCTCACCACGTTCTCGATCGCCAACGACGTGGCGAAGTATTTCGCCATCATCCCGGCGATGTTCGTCGCGTTTTACCCACAGCTGCAGACGCTCAACATCATGCGGCTGGCGACGCCGCAGAGCGCAATTCTCTCGGCGATCATCTTCAATGCGCTGATCATCATTGCGCTCATTCCGCTGTCGCTCAAGGGCGTGCGTTATCGCCCGATTGGCGCCGGCGCGCTTTTGGTTCGCAACCTTTGGATTTACGGCGTCGGCGGCGTGGTCATCCCGTTCATTTTCATCAAGGCCATCGACCTCGCGGTCACGGCCCTGCATCTCGCCTAAGGAGAGACTGAAATGCTGCGCGAAATCCGTCCCGCGATCGTCATTCTCGTCGCGCTGACCCTCATCACCGGCCTCGTCTACCCGCTGGCGATGACCGGAATCGCCGAAGCCATTTTCCCCTACCAAGCGCAAGGCAGCATGATCGAGCGCAACGGCACGATCATAGGTTCCGCGCTGATCGGCCAGCAATTCACCGCCGACAAATACTTCCACGGCCGGCCCTCCGCGACCACCGCGGCCGACCCCAACGATTCGACCAAGACCGTGCCGGCGCCGTACAACGCCGCCAATTCCGGCGGATCGAACCTCGGTCCGTCCAATAAGGCGCTTATCGACCGTGTCCAGGGCGACATCGACACCCTCAAGAAGGAGAACTCGTCGGCCCCCGTTCCGGCGGATTTGGTCACGACTTCGGCGAGCGGGCTTGATCCGCACATCTCACCCGAAGCCGCGCTTTTCCAGGTTCCCCGTATTGCCAAGGCGCGCAATCTGCCCGAAGATCGCGTCCGCCAGCTCGTCGCGGACCAGACCGAAGGCCGCCTGTTCGGGCTCCTGGGCGAGCCGCGGGTCAATGTTTTGCTGCTCAACCTCGCGCTCGATCAATTGGCGGCCGGATAGCAGCACGCGATCAAGAGCATGTCCCGCAAAAGTGGGAACCGGTTTTGCTAAATCGACACGCTCGAAACAAATCATTAGAGCGGGATGTCGATTCAACCTAAATTCACCCCGCTCTGGCCAACGCCAGCTATTTTTGAGATGTCCGTTCAGTGATGGTGGATCAGCGGCGCGAGTCCGAACATCGCCCTTCACCGGAGGCGCTCCTCGAAGCGGCGCGCCGCGAGGAAGGGCGTGTCGGCAAGCTCAGGATTTTCGTCGGCGCAGCCCCCGGCGTCGGCAAAACCTACGAGATGCTGCAGCAGGCGCATGCGCGCAAGAAGGACGGCTACGACGTCGTCGTCGGCATCGTCGAAACCCACGGCCGCCGCGAGACCGAAGCGTTGCTCGAGGGTCTCGAGATCGTGCCGCGCCGTCACGTCGACTACAAAGGCCAGTCGTTTTCGGAAATGGACCTCGACGCAATCATCGCGCGTAGGCCGCAGATCGTCTTGGTCGACGAACTCGCCCACACCAATGCCGAGGGCAGTCGCCACCCGAAACGCTATCTCGACGTCGAAGAGCTGATGAGCTGCGGCATCGACGTCTATACGACCGTCAATATCCAGCACATCGAAAGCCTCAACGACGTCGTTGCGCAGATCACGCATGTGCGGGTGCGCGAGACCGTGCCCGACGCCGTGTTCGACCGTGCCGACGCCGTCGAACTGATCGATCTGACGCCTGACGATCTGATCCAGCGGCTCAGGGAAGGCAAAGTCTACGTGCCGAAGCAGGCCGAGCGCGCGCTCGAGCATTTTTTCTCGCCGGCCAATCTCACGGCGCTGCGCGAAATGGCGCTGCGCCGCACCGCAGACCGGGTGGACGAGCAATTGCTTTCGGAAATGCAAGCCCGCGCCATCCAAGGTCCGTGGGCCGCGGGTGAGCGCATCATCGTCTGCATCAGCGAAGACCCGCGTTGCGCGGGCCTGGTGCGCTACGCCAAACGCCTTGCCGACCGGCTGCATGGACCATGGGTCGCGCTTTATGTCGAGGGCCGGCGCAGCCTGCAGCTTTCCGAGGAGGAACGCGACCGGATTGCCGACACGCTCCGGCTCGCCGAGGCGCTCGCCGGCGAGACCGTCACTATTCCGGCCGGAGAACGCGACATCGCCGACGACGTGCTCGCTTACGCGCATGCGCAAAACGTCACCCAGATCATCATCGGTAAATCGGCGAGGTCGCGCTGGTTCGAGATTCTGCATGGCTCGGTGGTGCATGATCTGGTGCGGCGCTCCGGCAATATCAGCGTTCACGTCATCGCTGGCGACCACCTGCCCGGCCAGCCGATTCCGAAAAAGAACGTGAAGACATCCGACCGCGACTCGCACCGCGACCTCGATCCCTATCTGTTCGGGCTTGTCGCGGTGGCGTTTGCGCTTAGCTGCGCGGAACTGGTGAACTATTGGATCGGCGTCGAGAACGTCGACATGGTGTTCTTGACGGCGATCGTCGGCGTCGCCGTACGTTACGGTCTTTGGCCGTCGCTGTTGGCGAGCGTCGCCTCGGCGCTGACCTACAATTTCTTCTTCCTGCCGCCGCTCTACACCTTCACGATCGCCGATCCGCACAATATCGCGGCCTTTGCCCTGTTCACGCTGGTGGCCATCATTGTTTCGCACGTTGCCGCGCGGGGCCGCATGCAGGCGGTTGCGGCACAGGCGCGCGTACTCACCGTGGAATCGCTTTATTCTTTCAGCCGCAAGCTCGCGGGCACCGGCACGCTCGACGACGTGCTGTGGGCGACGGCCTACCAGACCGCGTTGATGCTGAAGGTACGGGTTGTCCTGCTGTTGCCGAGCAACGGCTCGATCGCGGTGAAGACGGGTTACCCGCCCGAGGATACGCTCGATGAGGCCGATCTCGCCGCGGCAAAATGGACGTTCGAGAACGATCGCGCCGCCGGCCGCGGCTCCGACACGCTGCCCGGTGCCAAGCGCCTGTTCCTGCCGATGCGTACCGGCCGCGGCGCCATCGGCGTGGTCGGCATCGATAGCGACAAGACCGGACCGCTGTTGACGCCCGATCAACGGCGGCTGCTCGATGCGCTGATGGATCAGGGCGCATTGGCCATCGAGCGCGTGCAGCTCGTCGAAAATATGGACCGCATGGAGCGCACGGCCGAGACCGAGCGGCTGCGCACCGCGCTGCTCACGTCGATTTCCCACGACCTGAAAACCCCGCTTGCTTCGGTGCTCGGCTCTGCCGGCACATTGCGCGACCTCGCCGACAAACTGACCGACAGCGAAAGGTCCGAGCTGCTGGCGACCGTCATCGACGAATCCGAGCGGCTCAACCGCTTCATCGCCAACCTCCTCGATATGACCAAACTCGAATCCGGAGCAGTGACGCCAAAACTCGCACCGCACGATCTGTCGGAAATCATTGGCTCGACGCTGCGGCGGACCGTAAAAATCTTGCGGCACCATAGCGTGCAGCTCGATCTCGCGACCGATCTGCCGATGGTATCGCTCGACGCCGTGTTGTTCGAACAAGCGCTGTTCAATCTCCTCGACAACGCGGCGAAATACGCCGCCGCAAACACCACGATTTTCATTCGCTCCTGGCGCGATCGGAGCACGGTGACGCTGCAAATCCTCGACGAAGGCGACGGCATTCCGCCCAACGATCTCGAGCACATCTTCGACAAGTTCTACCGCGTGCAGAAGACGGATCAGGTTCGCCCCGGCACCGGACTAGGCCTCGCTATCTCGCGCGGCTTCGTCGAAGCCATGCACGGCACCATCGTGGCGGCCAACCGTACCGACCGCAAAGGCGCGATATTCACCATCACGCTGCCGATCGCCCGCCAACAGCAAACGCTGGACACCGCGGCATGAGCGCAACCCCGCTCCGCGTGCTGGTGGTCGACGACGAGCCGCCGATCCGCAAGCTGTTGCGGCTGGGGCTCGCGGCGCAGGGCTATCAGATCCTTGAAGCGCCCAACGGCATGACCGCGCTCGAACTGTTGGATCAATCTCCGGATCTGATCATTCTCGATCTCGGCCTGCCCGACATCGAAGGCCACGACCTGCTGCGCACTATCCGCGCCCGCAACGAAAACGTGCCCATCGTCGTCCTCTCCAGCCGCGGCGACGAGGCCGGTAAGGTCCAGGCGCTCGACTACGGCGCCGACGATTACGTGACCAAGCCGTTCGGCATGGACGAGCTGCTGGCCCGGATGCGGGCGGCGCTGCGCCATCAATTGCAGACGCAAGGCGAACGGCCGGTGTTTCGCGTCGGCGACTTGTCGGTCGATCTGGTGCGCCGCATCGTCAAGGTCGGCGACAGAGAGGTGAAGCTGTCGCCCAAGGAATACGACCTGTTGCGCGTGCTGGTTCAGCACGCCGGCAAGGTGCTCACCCATAAATACCTCCTCGGCGAGCTGTGGGACGATCTCACCGACGCGCAATATCTGCGCGTCTATGTGCGCCAGCTCCGGCAAAAGATCGAAGCCGATCCGGAGCGGCCGCAATTTGTGCTGACCGAAACCGGTATCGGCTATCGGCTGCGCGCGCCGGATTGAGCGTCATTGCAAGCACCCGCATTCTCGCGGCGCCTCTGCGCCCGAGTTTTGCCAAACCATTCCCAAACACCTCCCCAAAAAAACGAGGGGAGCGGAGCGCCGAAAGGCGCGTACTAGAGGCCGCACCTGCGGGTGCGGCGCCCCCTCCGTATTTTCCCCGCGTGTCGAGGAACATACGGAGGGGGCTCGCCTTCCGGCGCTCCACCGCGGCGCTTGCGGCGCAAATGAATGCCACCGCTCAGCCCAGGCCGTGTTTCCTGGGACTTAGGCTCATGCGGGCGTTACCCACAAAGCCC
>Ga0182013_10001883_pt1 | contig 28040 bp, 16 predicted proteins | sample 612S2MmetaG_FD_120487 | JGI IMG/M metagenome (GOLD analysis project Ga0182013, IMG submission 120487) | Permafrost microbial communities from Stordalen Mire, Sweden - 612S2M metaG | ecosystem: Environmental > Terrestrial > Soil > Wetlands > Permafrost | place: Sweden: Stordalen | collected...
GCCGGCGTGAGAGCAAGGCGGCGCAGACGGTTGAGAGAGCGCTGCTTTGTAAGCACGCGCCGCCTGAACCAGCTTGCCCTGGTCGGCGAATAATTCGCTGGCACGCAAGAGGTCGTAATTCGAATCCTTATAGGTAGTGGTCATGACTCGGGCGTCAGAGTCCACTTGCTCGAGGTAAGCCATACCGAGGCCGAGCCAGGCATTCCCGTTTTGAGGCGCCAGGTTCACGGCTCTCCAATACGCGTCGCTTGCACCGTTGCCGTTGCCGGCTATCGCATAGGCGCGGCCCAAAGTGGTGGGCGCTTGCGGGTCTTTGGGATTCAGCTTCTCGGCTTTCTGAAGAAATGGGATCGCCGTATCGGTCTGCTTCAGTTCAAGGTTATCGATTCCAAGAAACAGTTTGGGAACATACAAAGATGGCTTGAGACGAGCCGCCTCGCTAAAACTCTTGATGGCTTCAGTGAATTCACCCGTCTGGTGATACATCAACCCAAGATTGGTCCAGAGTTCAGCGGTCTGGGGACTTATCTCGACAGCTTGTCTGTAGGAAACAGCCGCAGAGGAAAAGTCCTTTCTCGCCGCGGCTTGTTGCGCCGCGGCAAGATAGGATTGAAGTCTTTCGTTGTTATCGGGCTGCATTGCCGTGACGGTCACGGTTGAAACCGCGGCCATCAGGATAATGAGACCCGCACCCTTTAACCAGCGCATTTAGCGACCTATCGGACCAGTTTAAGCGACAACTGGACCTGCCTCGGTCCCTGCGTATTGCTGGCTTCTCCCATCGTAGTTCCTGCATCCCCGAGGTTAATATCGGGCGAATCGAAGTTGGCGTGGTTGAACGCGTTGAACATCTGACCGGTGAACTGCAGGCGGAACTTCTCAGTGATGTGGAACCACTTTTGGATCCCCAGATCCTCGTCCACGTAACCGGGAGCCCGGAGATTTGAGAAGTAACGCGGTGCACTGCCGAATGTATAAGCGGGCGCCTGCGAAAAGGCGGCCGGGTTGAAGAAGCAGTACTTTTGGCCGACAGCGATGGCGTTGCTGGTGCTCGCCCCGCAGGTGCCGGTCTTGAAAGCTGCTCCGGTCAGGTTGGCATGCTGATTGCCGCCCCAAAGACTTGCGCTGTTATTGTTGGCATTGATCGAAAGTGGGAAACCGCCTTGGACGTGGGTAATTCCAGAGACCTGCCAGCCACCTAAGATCTCATCGGAAAGGTTGCTCATGCTGCCGCCAAATGTCTTGCCCTTTCCAACCGGTAACTCGTACACATAGTTCAAAGCCAGAGACTGCGGGACATCCGTCCCGTCGACGGATTTCTCTGCCTTCAGGTCATAGTAGTTGCGGATGGAGGCGCCTCCGCTGCTGATATTGGCCCATTCTTCCGGGCCACCAGCATCGTCGAGGAACTTCGAATACGTGTAGGAGGCCATGAAGATCAGGCCAAGGCTGACGCGGTGGGTGAAAGTTGCCTGCAGGGAGTTGTAGTTGTCGAAGCCGACGGGTTCCTCGGAGGCAGAGGTGCTTCCGCAGAACTCAGGATACGGGAGCAGCAGTTGAGCCTGCGAAACGGTCGGAGAGCTCAGTCCGCAGGAACTGGTCGGAAGGTTCAGGGAGTTCATGGCGGCGGCAAACGGATTGGCCACCTTGGTGTTCAGCGCTGAACCCATGGAGAGATATTTCGGATCCAGTTGGCCATAGTTCATGCCGCCAAGGATAATGCGTGTCCCGCGGTTTCCCACATAGTTGACGTCCAGCAGGTCGTTCGGAGTGAGGGAATACTGAAATCCAAACATGAACTGCTTGATGCGAGGATCCGGATGGTATGGATCGACGCCGCCACCGCCCTGACCGACATTCGTCAGGCCGTGAAGCGCGTTTCCGGTAACCGGCAGCACGCCCGTTGAAAATGCCTGTGCGAGCGGCTGAACGACCGTGATCCCGTCGACCGAGGGAGTCCAATTCGTTCCTTGAGAATATCCCGGGTTGGGCCCATTGCCATAGAAGTTTCTCGAGTAATACAGGCCCCAGCCACCGCGCAACACCAGCTTGGGCACGACGTTGTATGCAAATCCAATGCGGGGCGCCACGTCGTCCCAATTGAAGTTATACAGATTGCGGTGTCCAGGGGTGGCGTAGACGATTTCCCCGTAAGCCGGCACTCCAGACGCGCTACTGATCGGATTGAGGGCATGGAAGTCGAAGTACGCCTGGTCATTCTGCCGCGCTGTAATCGGGGTCTGCACTTCATAGCGGAAGCCCAGGTTCAAGGTAAACTTCCGGTTCAACTTCCAATCGTCCTCAAGGTAGGCTCCATGGAGGTAATAGGACGATGCCGGAAAGGCATTAAATCCGGTAGAGCCGCCCGTGCCGGCGCCGGCAATAAAGGATGCGAAAGCATCTCCGGACGTTGACGCGCTGTTCGGGTCGGGACCTGACGTCATGGCGAGCGAAAAGTTGAACTGCGTGGGAGCGATCCTGCCGCCATAGATATCAACCACAGCGCCCATATACCCAAACGAGATGGAGTGCGATTTGCGCGTGTTGTTGAAGTCGACAGAAGCGTTACCAACATTGTTCGCAAAACTGGCTTGGCCGAAGCCGGTGGTTGCTCCCAGGGGAGCATAGCCGGGCTGCGGGAAGCCTATCTGCGGAAACTGCGGAGAATACTTGTCGATGATGCCAGGCAAACCGAGCGTGGAAGACTTGAACCCGAAGCTCTGGGTGTCGTTTCCTTCAGTCCATCGATTGTATTCAACGGTGCCATTCATCACAAAAGTGGGCGAAAAGATGTGCGAGGCGCCCGTAGCGATACTGTACCGGTTATCCGGGTTGTAGACCTCGGGTCCACCGACATCACTGGCTCCGTAATAGGCGGGAGAACCGGCCTTCGTTTCAAGCTTTCGCGAATAGCGGCCAAACATCGAAGTGTTGGCGGTGAAGTGATGGTCGATTCGAATTCCGTATTCGTTGGACGACGTTGACTGTGAACCGGAGACGTTGAAGTTGTATTGGCCATTCGCGTTCTTCGGCGTCGGCCAGAAATTTCCGGCTACAAACTTCGCCGCCAGAGCATCAATCGCGCCCGGTCCGCTCGAGGGAATGATGTTCCCTGGATATGGGTCGCGGATGGTGACCGTCTGTCCTGCGTGAGGGCCGCTGGTAGCCAGGACTTGCCGGGTGGTGTAGGGGTTGTAGATCGCACCGGCATAGATGTTTCTACCCAGCGCATCTGTGCCCAGCACAGTGCTTGTGAGAGACGCCGAGAAGTTGCCCGCATCCTGGGCGGTAGTGGGCACGTTGTCGCTAAAGGTACCGGCATTGCTGAGCCGCAACCCCTCATAGTTGGCGAAAAAGAAAGTCTTGTCGCGCCGCCGGTAAATGCCTGGGATATAGAGCGGGCCCCCGCCGGCAGCCGCGAACTGATTGCGATGGTCTGGAGTAATCGGAAGGTGGGACAAATTACGGAAGTAGGTGTTGGCATCCATCTTTTGGTTGCGAAGGTAGTCGCTCAGAGTGAAATGGAAGTCGCTGCCGCCGGACCTGGTAATCATGTTCACCACGTTGCCGGTGCTCCAACCGTACTCGGCTGAGAACGAATTCGTCGTTACTTTGAATTCCTGGGTATCGTCGACCGCGGGCACGTAAACAACTCCTCCCCAACCGCCGGCCACGTTCCAGCCGCCATCCAGGAGAAAAGCCGTGGTCCCGAAGAACCCGCCGCCAAAAGTCAGGAACGACATGTCCTGGTCGGCCGTATCCTCCGCGCCGCCAGCCGCCAATACCTGCTGTTGGGTCTGGTTGTTGACCGAAGAGTTCAACATCACCAGGCCCACCACATTTCTCAGATTGAGAGGAAGTTCCTCAACTTGCTTGCTGGCAACCTCGGTGCTGACGTTGGCATCCTCGGTTTGCAGCAGAGCTCCCGATTCGGACACAGTGACCTGCTCGATCGTGCCGATCGTTAAACTGACGTTCTCGGTGAGAGAGTCCCCCGCCTGAAGCACAATCTTGGTTAGCTTTGCAGTCTTGAACCCCGGTGCAGTCGCTTCAAGGGTGTAGTTGCCGGCAGGCAGCAAGGCGAATGAGAATTCCCCAGCTGAACCGGCAGTGGTAGAACGGGTATTTCCCTTTTCGGAATCGGTGACTTTTACCGTTGCTTTCGCAACCCTGGCCCCGGACGGGTCGGAAATCGTGCCCGACAGGGCCGCGGTCGAACTTAACGTCTGAGCCTGGAGTTTCGAAAAGAATGTCAGTCCCATGCTGATTACAGCCATTAGGACCGCCAGATGTACGAGACGTAATCTGATCATTTTGCCTCCTGTAAGTTCTTGTCTGTTGAAATCGCTGTCATTGGTCTCAAGTCTTGTTTACGGGAAGACCCGGCGCCCGGCGCCGGACTGGCTGAGTTGGTAAATCTGCAAAATCGCACACGCAGCTGGCCGGCCTGAATTACAGGCACAAGAAAACGCTTCCAGCTAAAAGTCTGGCAACGTACTGTCCGGTACTGTTCGAGTGCGATCTCCCCGTTAGTTCTTGCTTGTCAAGAGCTTCCAAAGGGAGTAATGTACGTTAACGATTAAGGAATCCGAGGTCGTCGGTGGATCAAGTCGTTGAAAAGGTCGATTCTCCTGACCGAAAAGACAGCTCGCAGAGCGTTCCTGCGGCCGAGATCCGCAAGACTCTCTCTGCAATCCTGCAAAGCGCTCCCTTTCATTCCAGTAAACAGACGAAGGAGTTGTTGCAATTCATCGTCGAGCAGACCCTCGCCGGTCATCCCGAGATGCTGAAGGAACGGATTATCGGTGCGAATGTCTTTGGCAGGCGTCCGGATTACGACACGAATGACGATCCAATTGTTCGCGCTCGTGCGTCCGAAGTTCGGAAGCGCCTTGCGCTTTACTATCAATCGACCCCTGAGGAATCGATACGGATCGGCATCCCCTCTGGCTCATTCAGGGCGACCTTCGATTGGGCGGACAGGGTACCGGCTCAGGCTGCGCCGAGTCAGCAGCCCGGGCCAGAAGACAGCCATTCCCATGCGGAACTTCTAACGCCGCCCGAATTCATCGAGGCCGGAGCGCCGGAACTCATTTCTCCGACAAGAAGAGTCCTGGATCGAAGAAGCCTGGACCGCCGGTTTTGGGTCGTGATTGCCGCCTTAGTCGTCTTGCTAACCTGGACAACCCAGCACTATTTCGCAACTTCCGATGAGAGGGCCTTTGATCAGTTCTGGTCGCCCATGCTGTCTGGCTCAAAACCGGTGTTGATCTATATAGGGAGCAATGCGGTCTATCAACTGTCATCCACTTATATAGATGAGTATTACAAACTGCATCCCAAAAGCCAGAATGAGGAGATGGGATTGGAATCCTATATCCCGTTGCCGCCGGGGACAAAAATCGACACTCAGGATCTCTATCCCGCAAGGGACACCTTCGTTACCATCGGCGATGTTGCGGCCACTACAAAGATCGTCACAATGCTGGTGCGCCGCGATAAGCAGTTTGACGTTCGATTCGGAAACGATGTGGCCTATGGCGACCTTCGCGAAAGTCCTACGATCCTGATCGGCGCGCACAACAATCCATGGACCCTCACCATGACCGAGAACCTTCGGTATGTGTTCGATGGGCACATGACGATCCTGGACCGCACGGACTCTCAAAAGCACTGGTCTGCCAAGGATGGCTTCCCTGAGGATTACGCAATCGTATCCAGGGTTCTGAATGCCGAAACGGGCACGACTGTCATCACGGTGGCAGGAATTGGGTATGCTGGAACTCGCGCCGCGGCCGAGTTCCTGACCGACTCACATTCCATTGCGGTGCTCGCCAAATCTCTTCCCAAAGGCTGTGAGAAAAAGAACATACAGATTGTCCTGCACACCAACGTGATCAACCAGGTCCCGAGCGCCCCTGACGTTGTTTCCACCTACTGCTGGTAGGTGAGGGCATGGGATGGATTGCGCCGTTGACCGAATGCTAATCGGTCCTACAAATTTGCTCCAGTCCGTGACCTTTTCTGCGCAGGAAAAGGAACATGCGAAAGCAAAACCAAACTGGGGGGAACGGGAGTTCAGTAAGGTACAAGAGTACGACGGTTGTCACGAGTGCTTTGGTGCAGGTATGAAGGCTTAGGAAAAAGTTCCCTATACATGCTGTGGCCACGATGCAGGCCATGTGGGAGAGCCTCCGTCTCTGCGTAGTTCACACTGCATCCTTGAATAACTCTCCCATAACTAAATCGATTTGACAGGGTTTATCTTCGTCTTCTATATTTCTTTGCCTTTGATGCTTTTGTCTGAACGCCACTCCCAGTCGGCGCGGTATGGGTGCTTTCAGGTAACCGCTCGCCCGTCGAGCTTGGACGCTTTAAACAAAGGAAAGGTTCCTAGGACTCATGGCTCAAATCTCAAGAAGGTCAATGCTGAAGGGTGCAGGTTTTTCAGCATTAGGATCGTTCTCTGCATTTTCACTTCCCGCCTTGGCCAGAGCTGTTGAGACCAGCAGTTCGCCTTTCCGCAGACCCAAACTGAAAATCACCGATGTGCGCACTGCGCAGGTATTGGTGCACGGACCGCAAACGCACGTCAGAATCTACACGGATCAGGGCATCTACGGGCAGGGAGAAGCTACAGATGCCGCAGTTGGAGCCGTGTCGCTAATCCGCAGCTGGCGCCGTCAACTCATTGGGCGGGACCCGCTCGACGTCGAAGCGATTTGGGAGAGGATTCGCACCGGCGGCCTTTTCGCCGGCGCACAAGGCGGACAGTACATCACAGCACTATCGGGCCTCGAAATTGCGTTGTGGGATCTTGCGGGCAAAGCCCTTGAATTACCTGTGTACCAGCTTCTGGGCGGAAAGTTCCGCGAAAAGGTTCGCATCTATTGCGATTCGGACATGGACGTACCGATTGGGGAAGAGTCGGACCGGAAGCTTCCGTGGATCAAGGATCAAGGCTTCACTGCGATGAAGATCGATCTGGACGACGCCACAGATCCCGCGCGATTCGATAGGGTCAACTGGACTGCCAGCAACGGCGAGATTGACCGCATGGTGAAGTGGGTAGCGCATGTGCGCGAGGCCATTCCCGCCAACATGGACCTTGCCTGCGACATGCATGGCCGCTATGATGCCCCGACTGGAAAGAAAGTCGCGAAGGCCCTGGAGCCGTTCAGGCTGATGTGGCTCGAAGAGCCGGTTCCTCCCGAAGATATTGATGCGATGGCAGACATACGGCATTCAACTTCAACGCCGATTGCCTGCGGCGAGAACCTCTACATGCGTTGGGGATATCGGGAATTGCTTGAAAAGCAGGCTGTCGACATCATCCAGCCCGACTTTCAAAAAGTCGGCGGGCTTGCCGAAGCCCAGAAAGTTGCCAACCTGGCGCAGACCTATTACGTTCCAGTCGCGCCGCACTGCGTGGTTTCGCCGATTGGGGTTATGGCATCTGCGCACGCATGCATGACGTATCCCAACTTCCTTGCATGCGAGTGGCATTGGATCAACCATCTCGATACCTGGAAGACGTTCGTCAAGGAAGGCGAGATCATCGTGAACGGCTATGTCACTCCGACTGACAAGCCGGGCCTTGGTGTCGAGATGGATGAGGAAGCTGCCAAGAAAGTTCAGATTCCCGGAACACCTTGGTTTGAAGCTGAGAACTAGGCATTTGGAGAAGTGCACCTATTCTGGGGAGTAATGAAATGCGGAAAATGATTGCGAGTGTTCTGGCCGGCGCGGCCTTGCTGGCGTTCACTCCGCGCCTTACGGCGCAGCAGGGATTCTTCACACGTGAAGATGTCATCAAGTACACGCCTGACTGGCATGGGGAAAGGTTTGCCGACGGCCGGCCCAAGGTGCCCGATGACATTCTGGACCGCATGAAGAACGTGACTCTCGAAGAGGCTTGGGCAACCCTGCGCTCGGCAGGCTTTAACCACGAATATGAAGATGGCTGGCTTTCGATTCACCCCGATCAGGTGCTTGTCGGCAGAGCACTGACGGCTGTATGGATGCCCGGAAGGCCCGACATTCAAAAAGTCATCGAAGAGCAGGGGACGCTGGATCATCGGAAAGGCGCCACGAATGCGTGGCCCGTCGACATGTTGCAGCCTCGTGACGTCTATGTGGCCGACCATTTCGGACTCAAGACGGACGGGCCCTCCATCGGTGACAACGTTGGAAACGCGATCTATGCCAACTCCGGGAACGGGATCGTCTACGATGGCGCCGTCCGGGATATCAACGGCCTGGAAGAACTCCCGAACTTCACATCGTTTGTCCGCTACTACGATCCTTCCCACCACTTCGGATCTCTTGGGAGTGGGGCGCGGCTCAACTCGACCATGGTGAGCATCAACGGGCCGGTCCGCATCGGACATGCAACGGTTATGCCGGGAGATGTGGTGCTGGGACGGAATGGCGGCGTCTTGTTTATCCCGCCGCAAGTTGCGGAGCGGGTCGTCAAAGAGTCGGAAAGCACTCGCCTGCGCGACACGTTTGGACATCTGCGGCTGAAAGAGAAGAAATACACCGCTGGGCAAATCGATGCCCGGTGGTCACCGGAGATCGAACAGGATTACCGTGGCTGGCTCAAAGAAAATGAGGACCATCTGACGGTACCAAAGGCTCAGATCGAGGAGATTCTGAAAGAGGAAAAGCCGTCAAATTAGCGAACTTTGGCTCCAAGGAAAGCGCCAAAGATTGAGATTGACAGTTTTTCATTTGTATAGGTAGGATGTCCTACGACTCGCATGAAGAAGAATCACCTAGCCCGTGTAAGGCAAACCGGCGTAAAAGATCAGGTTTTCGCGCAAATTCGGGACCAGATCATGGACCATACCTGGCCGCCGGGCGCGAAGATTCCTTCGGAGAAGGCCCTGGCCGAGACGCTTGGAGTCAGCCGGGTTTCGATCAGGGAGGCCCTGCATATGCTTGCGTCCCTGGGACTTTTGGAGTCAAGGCAGGGCGAAGGCACGTACGTGCGCGAATACACAGGGACGATTTTCCTCAACACTCTTCTTCCGTCGATTGCCCTCGATAAGCTGGACATCCTCCACGTCCTCGAATACAGGAAGATCGCGGAAAAAGGAAATGTGGCCCTGGCTGTTGAGCGAGCTGGGAGTGCGGAGATAGAGGAATTGGAGCGATCCCTCCAGACGATGGAGGAACGGAAGGGCGATCCGCGCGCTTTCGCTGACGCGGACCTTAGCTTCCATCTCCTGGTGGCAAAGGCGACGGGAAACCCTATCGTCATGAAAGTAAACGCTATCATCGCAGACATTCTTAAGGACTCGATGTATGGCATCGTGGAATCGCTTGGTCCCAGAGACGGACTTTACTACCACCGGAAGATCCTGGACGCCATCATCGACCGAAACGTACCGCTGGCGGAAAACCTTATGGAGGAGCACGTCGAGCGCACAATCCAGAGGTTGAAAAGCGAGCGTGACGTAAGTCGAGTTCCCCCCCCCGAAGGAGAAGGGGCGGCAAAGCCAGTTCAGATTAAACGAACCAATGGATCGCTTAGGACTTTAGGTCCGGTGCCGGTCCTGGAAGATACACGGGCCGCAAATTGTGCCCCCAACAACGGAAGTTAAGTGAAACCCACGTGATTTTGTTTCCTGGTTGAAGGGCGTGGGCGAATTTCGGATTCAAGTCAAATCAATGCTGCTTAAAGCAGCAGAAGGGCAAGGATACTCATGTTGAATAATCATGCCAGTGATTCAGCAGGAAATCGGCGCACTGCGCGATTTCTAATTTCTATCAAATCGTTCGGAAGGAACAGTGCTTTCGCAGTCTGCTGCATCTTTGCGTTCATGCTCGCGCTGTCGTCGGCTGCCAGGTTGTCTGCGCAGACCGCCGGCACGATCTCAGGACACATTGCCGATGCGACGGGCGCGGTGATTCCAGCGGCGAATGTCTCTCTCAAGAACGTCGGCACCGGGTCGGAACGCTCAACAGTCACAACCGGTGCGGGTGACTATACCTTTACCGAAGTTCCTGTCGGCTCCTATTCCGTTACGGTGTCACACGCTGGTTTCAAGGCCGACTCGAGCAAGGTGGAGGTGCAGGTCCAGCAGTCGATTCGTCTGGATTTCAGCATGCAAGTCGGAGCTGTGACGGATACAGTTGAGGTTCAAGCGACGGGCGAACTTCTACAGTCTGAAAACGCCACTCTCGGTACGGTGGTCGAGAATAAGGCCGTAAACGAGCTGCCGCTAAACGGCAGAAACTATCTGGGACTGGTTGCTCTTTCGTCCAACGTCAACACGCTGTCACCGGCGTCGGGCCAGGCAGGAAGCCGCCTCGGCGGCGACCGCGCCAGCCAGGCGATCTCGGTCGGCGGCCAGCGCATCATGTTCGATTACTACACGCTGGACGGCGTGATCAATACCGATCCTGACTTCGTCACGTATATCGGCCTACCCTCCCTTGACGGCATCCAGGAGTTCAAGGTGCAAACGGGCGTCTATTCGGCTGAGTTCGGTCACGAGGCATCGCAGGTCAACGTGGTCAGCAAGAGCGGCACCAACACCTATCACGGCTCGATGTACGACTTCATCCGCAACAATCTCGCAGATGCAAATCCATATTTTTTCCCGTACAACGCCGCCCCTGCCAAGGTATTTCCCTACAAGTGGAACGACTACGGATTCGAACTTGACGGCGCAATCAGAATTCCCCACCTTTATAACGGCAAAGACAAATTCTTCTTCATGGTCGACGACGAATGGAGGAAGATCCGCACAATTGGTCAAAGTTCCGCAACTGTGCCCTCTCCTGCTGAAGCGACCGGCGATTTCTCTGCGTATACCGATAAGAATGGAAATGTGATCCCCATCTACGATCCGTCGACTGGAGACGTCAACGGCTTCGGAAAGAAGCAATTTCCCGGCAACAAAATTCCCTCCGGAATCACTTCGCAGTCCACGGCATTGCTGAAGTACCTGGGGACAAGCACATTGCCAATTTTCAATTCGGCCGGCCAGTCAGTCGCCAACTACTCCTACGCCACGAATGGACCGCAGGATCGCCAGGGCTTGACGGTCCGCGGCGACTACTACCAGTCCGAAAGGTCGCAGTATGCCTTCCGCTACAGCTCGGGGAAGGAAGACATCCTATCGACAGGATTGTTAGGAGCGGGCAGCAAGATCGTTACCAACTACTACCAGTACATGGGTTCAAATACATGGACCTTTACGCCCCACATTGTCAACGAAGCGCGGTTTGGCTATAGCAACTTCTTCAACTCACTCGGCCTTCTGTCAGCGTACACAACCGACGTGGTTGCCACGGTCGGTATCCCGGGCCTCAACCCCGGCGCTCCCTCAACGTGGGGCATCCCGGCCATGTCCTTCTCCAGCGGGCCGACGGGTACCACAAAGCCCAGCTGGAGTGGTATTGGGGATCTCGGCGGAGATGGCCCCTACGTTGTGACGGATCCTGTGTGGCAGATTGTCGACAACGTCTCATGGGTAAGGGGCAAGCATTCGTTGCGCCTCGGTTTCGAGTACAACCGGCAGACCTTTAACCAGTTAGGCAATCAGTTCTCCCGCGGACAGTTCAGCTCCGAGCCGATTTCAACCGCCCTCCAATCGGGCACACCCGGACACGCTACACTTTCTGCCGGTGACGCACTCGCTGACTTCCTGCTCGGCGATCTTTACCAGTCAACGGTTGCGGTGGCTGTGGCGGATGCGAACTATGTGCGCAACGTCGAGGCTGCTTATGTCGACGACACATACAAGATCCTCCCCAACCTCACCGTTTCAGCGGGCCTCAGGTACGAACTGACTCCACCGTGGAACGATACGCTCGGCAATAACTTCACGGTAGATATTCAGCAAATGCCGAAGGAGAACGACATAAGCACCACATACCCGCAGAGCCAATGGCCCTTCTATGTCCGCCAGGGCAACTGTACGCCTGCAAATGTGTACCAGGGCCTTGCGATCAAATGGACAACTGCCCTCGGTCCGGCGCCGGTTTGCAGCAATGGGACCTTGCCCAATGGTCCGCTCCTCGATACCCAGTACACAGACTTTGCGCCACGCCTTGGCATCTCTTACTCACCGAATTCCAAGATGGTGATTCGCACCGGGTACGGCATTTTCTTCAGCCAGGATATCGGCAACGCGTATTTCGACATGGCGCGCAATATCGCCGGGCGCGTGACGCAGACGAATGCCGACTCGCAGGCAGGGATTTTCGGCAACTCCAATCTGACCTGGAACAACGCCGCGCCGGGCGGCAGCGGCGCAGTCGCCAATCTCCCTCCGTCTCAAGCGTACGCGGACGCACTTAGCCATAAGACGACGTATTCCGAGCAGTTTCTGTTAAACATTCAGCAGCAGGTTGGACAGGACTGGTCGTTCGAGGTGGGTTACCAGGGTGCACTGCAACGTCACCTTTATGGGTTCAAGAATGTAAACGTGGCGTCTCCATACGGCTACATTGGCACCGGGGCCGCAACTTCAGTCGCATCCCGGACGCCCTTCGCGAACATGGGGGGAATTCAATATGTGCACGACTACGGTACCGGTAATTACAACGCGTTCAGCGTGAAGGCTACCCGGCGCTTCAATAACGGCCTCAACGTGATCTCCTCGTACACCCTGGGCAAGTCCCTCGACGACACCAGCGGCGTCCGTAACCAGGGCAACGACAACCTATTCCCGCAGGACAGCCGGTGCATCTCATGCGAATACGGCCGTTCCGCGTTCGATGTCAAGAATCGAATCGTTGCCTCGGTCCTTTACGAGATTCCGATTGGACCCGGCAAGTTGTTGCCTGTTAATAACAAGGCCGTGGTTGCGGCGATTGGCGGCTGGCAGGTGGGGGGCATCTTTACTCACCAGACCGGCCAGGTCGGAACCCCCCTTCTCGGTTTTGACAATGCCAGCATCGCGGCTTCGGGCGGCAACTTCGATCGGCCCAGCCCCACCGGGACTAGTCCCTACCTCAGCGGAAGCGCGAGAACCCTTAACGACTGGGTCAATAAAGCTGCCTACCAAAATGCGGCTCCAGGTTTCTTCGGAACCCTGCAGCGCGGCAGCTTCACGGGCCCTGGTTATACCAACCTGGATGCCTCGCTGCACAAGGTGTTCTTTATGCCTTACAACGAAAAGCACCAGTTGTCGATTCGCTTCGAGGCATTCAACGCCCTCAACCACCCGAACTGGGGCAATCCGACTTTGTCAACCAGTTCCTCCACCTTCGGCCGCATCACAGGCACAGGCTCCTTGCGTCAATTGCAGCTTGCGGCGAAGTATCAGTTCTAATTCGCAGCGGTTGTAAGTTTTTTGATTGAGGTATTGAATCTGGTTTATCCACGCCGGAGATTTTTGCTAGCCAAGTCATTTCAGACTTCCGGTTAGCAACGGTCTCCGGCGTTTTATTTATGGAGATGGAGCATCAACCGCGGGATCAAATTTCCTCGGCAAGATGCGAACCGTTTCTTTCAGCCAGTCGAGGCGTGACCTTTTCCAGCAGGTACGTCTAAGGCATAAATGTGGTTGTCAGCTGGGCCACTATAAATTGAACCTTGACGTTACTTTTGTAATTCCCCCGCCTTGAAATTTCCGATACATGCGCTGGAAGCAAGATAGAAGAAAGCTATAATTCCGGAAGCATCGGTGGTGCGACCTGCACCTGATATTTTGGCGTCTTCATTCTTTTAAAGTAATCACAATGCCTTGGAACAGCCGGACCCGCAAGGGAGCGAAGGTTGATGGCAAGAAACCGTCAGCCGAACTTCAGCGGACACTTTGGTTTGCGAAAGGGCAAAATCATTATGGGTCGCAAAGCAGTTCTTAGCCTTCTAATTTTAGGCGCGTTGTGCCTCGCTGGATGCACCGGCGGCAGCTTCACTTCAACAACGCAGTCCAAGTCGATCACCTCAGTCAGCGTTTCCTGTGTTCCGACCAGTCTGCAGACCGGACGGACGAGCCAGTGTTCGGTCACGGTCACTGGGAGCGGGAGCTATAGTTCCGCGGTCTCCTGGTCCGCTGTTTCGGGCACAATCACAAGCTCCGGTCTTTATACTGCGCCTTCTTCCGCTCCGGTTTCCGGCTCGGACACCATCAAAGCGACTTCAACGCAGGACTCGACGAAAGCTGGAACAGCGGCCGTTGTGGTGACCACTACTGCGGTGCAATCCACCGTTACCGGGGTGAGTGTTGTTGCAACGCCCTCGGCGATCGGCATTGCTCAAACGGCAACCTGCGCCGCAACTGTCAAAGGCAGCGGCGCCTTCAGCACCGCAGTAACATGGACAGCCACTGGAGGCACGATCACGAGCGGTGGAGTATTTACGCCATCCGGCGTCGGCACGGGAAGCTGCGTTGCGCACTCTGCCCAGACCGGCTACACGAATGTTTCCGGCTCTGCGAGTATTGCGATAACTGCAACGCCTCCTGTGGTGACCGTCACCAATGTCTCCGTGATTGCGACACCCTCCTCCATCACCACGTCGCAAACGTCGACCTGCGCGGCCACCGTGACGGGAACCGGCGCATTCACCACTGGAGTGACCTGGACAGCCACCGGAGGGACGATCACGACCGGAGGAGTGTTTACGCCATCTGGAACTGGGACGGGCTCATGCACGGCCCACTCTGCCCAGACCGGCTACACGAATGTTTCCGGCTCGGCGAACATTACGGTTACAGCAGCGTCGTCCACCATCACTGGTGTGTCGCTCGTCTGCACGCAGACAACGATCACGGACCTTCAAACCACCACCTGCACACCAACTGTTACGGGTACAGGAACGTTTGCGAATACCGTGAACGTCTCTGTGAGTCCCACAGCGGCTGGAACGCTAAGCGCAACTTCAGCAGTTACCTCGGGAACGGGAGTTATCTTTACGCCTCCGAATACCGGCGCGGAGACAGCGACAATTACCGCGACCTCAACACAGGACTCGACCAAATTCTACTCGGTGCCGATCACAGTGACCGTGTCAACGGGCGGTCCGACGTGCAGTGGCATGAGCCTGGGAGATGTCGGCAGCCTCAATGGATTTGTTCCATTCCCATCCACCGCCGCCTGGAACACCAATATCGCTTCAGCACCGGTCGACCCGAATAGCGCCGCAATCGTCGCTGGTTTTTCCGGATCGAACTTGCATCCTGACTTCTCGTCCATCGTTGGTGGGAGCAGCGGTATTCCTTATACGGTGGTTGATTCGAGCACTCAACCTCTGGTCCCGATAAACGTGGTTGCCTACTCGAGCGAAAGCGATGTTGCCAATGCCCCCTTCCCGGCTACCGCGCCTATCGAGGGCTACCCCGGGACATGCGTGGGCGGACCAAACAATTACATCGGCGATCAGCATGTCCTGGTGCTGGACCGCAACCGGTGCATGCTCTATGAGACCTTCAACTCGACCTATTGCAGCGGAGCCTGGTCCGCGGATTCTGAAACGATCTGGGATCTGCAGAACTTTGAGCAACGTCCCTGGGGCTGGACTTCGGCGGATGCCGCCGGGCTGGCCATCTTCCCTGGGCTGGTGCGTTACGACGAAGTTGCCGCTGGTCAAATCAAACACGCCCTCCGCTTTACGCTGTCGGACACGAGGAATGACGCGAACGGCGGTTACTTTGTCGAGCCGGCCAGCCATGCCGCGGGAACTTCATCTTCATCCATGAACGTGGAAGGGATGCGCATTCGGCTCAAGGCCAGCGTCGATATATCCAGCTACTCCGCTGCCGATCAGGTCATTCTGACCGCAATGAAGCAATATGGCATGATTCTCGCGGACAACGGCAGCAACCTTTTCTTTCAGGGAGCTACGGATGCGCGTTGGAATGATGACGACTTGTCGAATCTGAAGAATATTCCGGGGTCTGACTTTGAAGTCGTGCAAATGACGCCGGCATATCCAGGATGGGATGCAAACACGGCGCCCACTGGGGCCGCGCCAACCATCAGCAGCTTCACCGCTTCGGCTTCCACTGTCGCTTCAGGCACGCCTGTCACATTGACCTGGAGTACCACCAATGACTCGTACGACTTTATCGACAAACTTGGCGGCGTCAGCGGCGGGACCATTACAATTTCGCCGACCGCGACCACGACTTACACATTGAACGCAACCAATCAGTACGGACGATCGACAAAGCAAGTTACGATCGTAGTTCAGTAAAATATCCAAGACAGTTGATTGACCTGAAAAGCAATGGGGCGACTCGAAGTCGCCCCATTGCTTTTCTCCGTCAGGCGATGGGCTTCTTACTTACGGCCGTCGATGATCGTGCGCAGTTCTGCGGCGATAGCTGCCAGCCTTTCGGCAAGTGCGGGAGCAGGTGCGTGTTCGCCGGAGAAAGCTAGCTCAAACTCACGAGCCAAGTCGGTGCCCCGCGTAAGACTGAAAGTGCCGAGGGTACCGGCGAGCTTGTGAGCTGCGGCATGGGCGCTATCGCGCTCCGCGGCTGAAAACTGGTTGGAGGCACACGTCGAAGCAGCGGCTTCAAGCAAGTCAACGCGCTTGCGGATCTCTGGCAAGAAGCGCGTCCATAGCAGGTCGAGCGCCCTTCCAAGATCAGGAGTTGCTGCGGAGCCGGAAGCTGCGCTGCGATCGGATTGAGCGGCAGATTTCATTTGGAATTGTTCGACCCCATTCAAAAGCCTTCGCTCAGTTCCAACCCAGCACGCTGGAGATCTGGGCAGCAAGCGTCATGGGGTCGAATGGCTTGAAGAGCACGGATTCTACGCCAAGGTCGGCGAAGCGGCGCTGATCGGAGCTTTGCACTTTGGCAGTGAGCAGCAGGACAGGAATCTTCGCGGTAGCTGGATTCTTGCGTAGTTCGCGGAAGGTTGTGGGTCCGTCCATGCCCGGCATCATGACGTCGAGCAGAATGGCATCGGGCTGATGTTCGACCGCGCGGGCTAGACCCTGGGCACCGGAGTTGGCCGTGATTACATCCCATCCCGCCACGCTTTCAAGGCTGAGCGCGGCCACTTCGCGGATGTCGTCTTCGTCGTCGATGATAAGAACTTTGCGGGACATGAGGGAGAGCCTCCTGAGTTCGATCCATCGTGCTAACCAGTCGGCAAGTTTTCAAGTTCAACTAAGAGTTTGGAACCGGCGCCTCTTTGGGTGCTTCTTCCATCAGACGCGAATTGCGGAGCATCGTCAAGACCAGAGCCTCGAGCTGTTGAGGCTGCACCTTCGCCTTGGCAAGGAAATGAGTGGGTCCAAGAGTCAGCAGCCGGCGTTCAGCGGGCGAGAGATCGCGGCCCGAGTAAACTACCAGGGGCAGGCGGGCGAGAGACTCGTGCTGGCGCAGCCAGTCCACTACATTGAAACCGTCGCCGTCGGGAAGCCCGATATCCAGGACGAGCAGATGAGGCTGGAAGGTGAAACACAATTCGAGTGCCTGTTTAAGGGAGTGTGCCAACTCTACCGCAATGCTCTCTCGAGAGAACACACTGGCGATTACTGAAGCCAGGTCGCGATCATCTTCGACGATAAGGATGCGCGCCTTTTCGCCCGGTGCGCACAGCACGCGTGCCAGCTCGCCAAGTAGGGCATCCTCATTCAAAGGACGGGCTACCCAGCCTGCAACTCCATTGGGTTGGGGGGACAGGAGCTTCGTTGGGGAATTGGTTTCGCCGACACTCAAAAGAACAACTGGAGTTCGTGCTTCAGGGTCCAAACGCCGCAGTAAAGGCAGAATCTCCCAGCCATTCATGCCATCCAGGGATGTATCGAGCAGAATTGCCTCTACGCCCTTGTGGGCAGCGGCCAGTGTTTGCTCCACGTTGGCCGTTTCGATCACGCGGTACCCGTGGCGGGTGAGCGGACCGGCAATGCGCAAGCGGGCATCCGCGCTGGCGCCTGCCAGAACCACGGTGCCGCTGCCGGGTTCGTTGTCGGGCACGGCTGCCGGCGACTCCAAAGGAACGGGATGGTAGGGAAGAAAGACGCGGAAGGTGGTGCCGCGGATTGGATTGCGCTCTGCCCAGACGCGGCCCGAGTGCTGCAGAACGATGGTGCGGCAGATGGCAAGACCCAGGCCGCTGCCGCCTTTCTGACGCGAGTCAGAGGCGTCAACCTGCTGGAACCGCCCAAACACCGCTTCCAACTTGTCCGCGGGAATGCCGCGGCCGTGATCGATGACGGAGAGCGTAACGCCGCTGACGCCGGGACGGAGCATGACGGACACCGTCGAGTTGGGCGGCGAAAACTTGACGGCGTTGGAGAGCAGGTTGGTAAGGACCTGAAGAAGGCGATGGGGGTCGGCGTCGATCTCCGCTTTGCTTGTGTCGTGGAGTAACTGAACTCCAGCCGCTTCGGCGACAGGCTGCATGTCTCCAATGGCCTGCTCGACGATTCTGGATAGCTGCACGGGGCGGAAGGCGAGAGGTTCGCGACCGCTCTGGATCCGCTCCAGGTCGAGGATATCGTTGATGAGGCGAACGAGGCGATCGGAGTTTGTCAGGGCAATGCGGAGCAGGTTTGCGGCCTTTTCGTTGAGTTCGCCAAGAATCCCTGAAGAAAGCAGGCCCAGCGCTCCGCGGATGGAGGTTAGCGGGGTGCGCAACTCATGGCTCACAGTTGAGACGAACTCATCTTTGAGGCGGTCAAGAGCATTGCGTTGGCTCACGTCTCTGAAGCTCAGGACAGAACCGGAAAAGTGCCCCTGATCGAGGATGGGAGTAAGGGAGTATTCGGCGGCGAAGTAGCTGCCATCTAGCCGGAAAAGGTTGTCCTCTCCTGAGGCCGCAGCCTGGCGGCTGGAGGCGCGCCGCAGGGCACAATCCTCGGCACACCGCATGGTGGCAGGTGCGGCGCCGTGCAGCAGGTCGTGGATAGGTTTGCCAGTAAGCGATGAAGCGGGGGCCCCCAGCAGACGGCCTGCAGCGGGGTTGGCAAAGCTGACTTTGCCGTGGCGGTCCAAGCCGCAAATGCCGTCGGCAACCGAGTCCAACAGAATCTCCTGCTGGCGGTAGAGTTCCTCGGCCCGGCCACGTTCCTGGGAGCGGGCCAGCATCTGCCCCAGCGAAGCAGCCGCGGTCTCAATGGCGGCCATGGCGTCGTTGTCTTCGCGAAGCCGGAAACGACTGTAGAATTCGAGGACAGCCAGAACGCTGTTGCCCACGCGTACGGGCACAGCCCATCCGGAGACCATCTTATGGCGCAGGGCGGACTGGATGCGGCGAGAAGTGGGAAGAGAACTGAGGTCGGTGATCCAGACGGCACGGCCCTCTTTCCAGGCGCGGCCGGGCAACTCTGCGCCGCTAACCAGAGGAAGGCCCATGCTCTCTTGAATGAGGGTTTCGGCCCGGCGCCCAGGCGCTCCCCAGGCCGTCGAGAATTCAAGCTGATTCAGTTTTGCCTTGACCTCCCACTTGATGGCCAGGTCCCAACCCTGGGAGACGCAAAGAGCCTCGAGAATCTTCATCGAGGCGACATCGGGCGAAGAGCTTTCGCCGACGATCTGACTGACGACCAGTTGCAGCGCAAGACGATGTTCGCGCTGTTTCTGGTGGGTGACGTCGCGCAAAAGGCAGCGGACGGCGAGCGGATTGCCGGCCTTTTGCCTCTGGCTCAAATTCAATTCAAATTCGAACACGCGGCCGTCGGGAGCGTGGTAGCGCAATGGAGCGCGTTCAACCGGCTCTCCGTCGAGGGAGCGGCGGAAGAGGGCGGCCACATCTGCGCGAAGGCTCGCCCCAAAGAGATCTTCGAAGGAATCGAGCGCCAGCATGGCGGTCTGATCCAGGTCGAAGCAGCGCTTCCAGGCGGGATTGGCATAGAGGAAGCGACCCGCTGGGCTGAGCGTAGCGATCATTTCACTGGAGTTTTCGAACAGGTCGCGATAGCGCTCCTGAGACTCTCGGAGGTCGTGCTCCTTGTGCAGGATCGCAGACTGGTCCGAGGCCACGGCAACGAGGCCGGAGATGGCGCCGGAGCCATCGCGGAGTGCGGAGATGTGGAGCGTGACGGGGACTATGGTGCTGTCTTTGCGCCGCAACTTTGCATCGAAGCTCGGCACCATGCTCGGCGGCAAGGTGCGCACGCAATCAACATAGGCAGCCATGCGGCCTTCGGGCGTGGACTCCGGCGGCCTTTCGATGCCGCAGAGTTTTTGCATCTCCGCAACCAGGCGAGAACCTTCTCCGGGCGCCAGCACGTCGGTCATGTTCCACTGGCTCATCAACTCGGCCGCATCGTAACCGAGCAGCCGCTCGGCGGAGGGGTTTACGTATGTCAAGCGGCGATCGAGGCCGATGGCGACGATCCCAGGGCCGGCCGAGTCGAGGATTTGCTGCTGGGGCCCGGGCAACGCATCGGGTTCCGTTTGCTGAACGCGTGAACCGCGGCCAGGGATACGCAGGACAAGGAGAACGGCGGCTAAAACGGCTGCCAGCATCAGCAGCCAGTCGAAGCGTGAGCCCGCCATCAGGCGCATGGCAACGGCGCCGACGGCCAGAATCAGAGCCAGAACGGCCAAGACCGACCAGAGGATGAAAACACCACTGGGGACTGCTCGCACAGGTTGCGAGTTACCGGCTGCTGCAATCGCCTCTGATGGGTCCCCCATGTGGTTCCCCCAAGTGCTGAAACAGTGCTTCCGCTCCAGAAATGGACGGGCCTCCGCCCGAAGCACGGTTTGATAGAAGTATATGCAATTCATTGCACTTCCTCTAGGTAAATCGTAGGCCGGGCCTTGTGGATGAAGCGTCCAGGTTACGGCCAGAGCAGGTGTGTTGGGCGCGCAGCGGGCGCGGCTGAAACCGGATCGGCAAGGACCTGGCCGATGCAACAGGCGTATCGCCCATGCAAGCCACCTCGTGAGCCGTATACTTTCCCCATGCTCCGCGAAGATGGTTTCATGCGCACATTCTCTTTTTCTCTTGCGTTGTCATTCGTTCTTGGCCTCACTTTTTATGCGCCGGCTGCTCATGCCTGGGGCAACGAGGGGCATCGCATGATCAACAGGCTGGCGGCCAAAACATTGGCCGCCGACGTGCCGGCTTTTCTGCGCTCCGAGGCGGCTCTGAATGAGATTGAGTACCTGGGTCCGGAGCCGGACCGCTGGCGCTCCCCTGCCGAGCCGGAGTTGGTGGCGGCGCAGGCCCCGGAGCACTTCATCGATTTGGAGCCTGCCGACGCGCTGGGCCCCCTGCCTCACAAACGGCTCGACTTCGAGGCCAAGGTGTTTGCCGGCGGCGAGCGGCCGGAGAAGATCGGCCTGCAACCCTGGGCGGCGACCGAAGTCTGGGAGCGGCTGAAGGCTGCGATGCGCCAGTACCGCGCAATGGAAGCCAGCCACGAAGACACCAAGCCGGTGGAAGACGCGATTCTGTTTTATGCTGGCTGGCTGGGGCATTATGTGGGCGACGGCTCACAGCCGCTGCACACCACCATCCAATACAACGGTTGGGTTGGACCGAATCCCAACGGCTACACCACCGGCCACCAGATTCACTGGCAGTTTGAAGGGCCGTTTGTCGCCGCCAACATCCATGCCCCGGAGGTTGAAGCAAAGATGACGCCCGCCAAGGCGATTGACGGAGACATGTTCGATAGCTACGTGGCCTACCTGCGGCAATCCGCCACACACATCGAGATGGTTTACCAACTGGAGAAGGCGGGCGGGTTTACCGGGAAGGGAACAGAGGAGTCGCGCGAGTTTACCGCCGAACGCCTGGCCGCTGGAGCCAGCATGTTGCGCGACATGATCTACACGGCCTGGCTGGACAGTGCGATACCAGTAAACGATCCTTATGCGGGGAAATAGTGCTCGGGAATTCGTCGAAACTTAGTCGCCGTTTTCGGCTTCCGCGAGGGCGGGAATTCTCCTCAACATGCCGGTCAGCGTCAGGGTCAACAGCACCACTGCTGGTCCGGCCACAAGCAACCATGCCAGTAAGGCGTGTCCGGTAAAGGTGCCCATCTGGGTGGCAACGTTAGAGGGAGAAATGCGCAGCAGTGGGCCGGCAGTCAGAGTCTGCTGGGACCCGGTGGCCAGCAGCCATCCCCCCAACCGCACAAAGGGAACGATCAGGAACAGTTGCAGGGGCATGGCGAGATAGTTTGCCGCCTGAATGGCGGGCATGTTCAGCCGAAGCGACATCGCCAGCGCGGCGCAGAGCACAGTCGGAATGCCGAGGACGGGAATGCACCCGATGGCAAATCCCAGGGCCAGCGTCAGAGCCAGGCGCCGGGGCGAAACTCCCTGCCGCAGCCAGACGGCCGCTTCGCGCTTCATCGAGGTGGGGGAGATACGCGCCATTACACTCTCATCTACCTATACGATTAGAAGCACGAAGCAGATCTCATGAATGCAACTTTCGGGTCATATCCGATGAAACTTTAGTGAATGAACCAACTAGGGCAGCAAAGCAGCATCGGAGTCCCATTTGGCAAGACGTGAGGGGCGAAGATCCCTGGAAGGATTCCTCTCTTGGTGGAGATCGAAAGGTCCTCGGGATACCGGGCAACGGTTACCTGTGTTGCCGGCAACAACTGGGACGCGGCTGCGATACACTTGGACCCGATGCTGGTGTTTGGAATCGATTGCGGTACCGAGATAACGGGCTTTGGCGTGGTCGAGTCAGACCCGGGCGGGCGGCAGCCGCGGCTGGTCTGCAAGGCTATGGGTGCGATCCGGCTCAAGAAGTCAAAAACCACCTCTGAACGATTGGAACAGGTTTTTCGCGAACTGACCGCGGAGCTGGAGCGCTGGCAGCCGGACACGGTCGCCATCGAGGAGGTTTTTTATTCTGTGAACGCCAAGTCGGCCTTGAAGCTCGGGCAGGTGCGCGGAGTGGCGCTGCTGGCGGCTGCCTGCCAGAAACTACCGGTGGCCGAATATGCGCCGCTCAAGATAAAGTCGAGCGTGGTGGGCTATGGGCTCGCAAAGAAGGAGCAAGTACAGTTCATGGTAGCGCGTCTTTTGGATCTCGCTGAGTTGCCGGAGCCCGCGGATGCAGCCGATGCGCTTGCAATTGCAATCTGCCACATTCACACAGCGGAGACACTGGCATTGCAGGGACCACCGCAGGGAGTTGCAAGGTGATGTCAAAGTTGGCGAGAGCAAAGTTGGCGGCCGCATTGGTCCTGTTCGCAGCCATTTATGCACCTGGCGTCCGCGGGCAGGACGCAGCCGCGTCGAACGCGGTGATTGTGACTGACTTCTCGAATCCAGGAGCCACACCCTCCCACTGGATACTTACGTTGCACAGGGACGGCAGCGGCCATTTTCGCTCGGAGCGCGGCAATCCGCCGGCAACTGAAACGCAGCAGATGGACGCTCCCGGCGTCGATCGCGATGTGCAGGTGAGCGCGGAGTTTGCGGACCACGTCTTTCAGACAGCCAGCCACCATCATTGGTTCAACGAGCAGTGCGATAGCCGCCTGAAAGTGGCCTTTCAGGGATGGAAAAAGCTTAGTTATGCCGGTCCGGAAGGTCACGGAAGCTGCACTTTCAACTACTCCAAGGACAAGGAGATTCAGGCGCTCGGCGACCAACTGTTTGCTGTGGCGGAAACGCTGCTGGCGGGGGCGCGCCTGGAAAGCTTGTGGCAGCATGATCCGCTGGGTCTGGACCGGGAAACAGAATACTTGCTGGAAGCGGCCAAGGAAGGGCGCATCCGGCAGATCGGGGTCATCAAGCAGATCCTGGAGAGGTTGGAGGAGGATCCGGGAGTGTTGGATCGGGTGCGGAAGCGGGCGCGGGTTCTGTTGGCGAACGAGGAAAGATAAATCCTCGATTTGCGTGATCTTACAGCGACTTTTGAGTGGATTTGGGTGTCCTATAGTAGTTGGGTTGTGGTGGTTCAACTTGCCAAGCGGGCGAACGGGGAGGCGGAAGCCATGAAGCGGATGCTGGGTGGTAGGGAGCACGGCATTGGTCTGGGGCTGGCGGCGCTAGTTCTGGGAGCGGTGGCGCTGACGCCTGTTGTGCATGCTGACGATGTGGGGCAGGGCGCAGCGGGCGCAGCGCGGCTGAGCAGCGTGGACGGTCAGGTGCGCCTTTCGCAGGGCGGGCAGGTGATCGCCGATCCGGCAGTGATCAATGCGCCGCTGTTCGCGGGCACCCGCGTGGAAACGGGAGACGACGGCAAGGCGGAGATCCAGTTTGACGATGGCAGCGTAGCGCGGCTCTCGCCTGACAGCACGCTGACGCTGACTTCAGTGGGCGGACAGGGCGGTGCGGCGATTGTGCTCGAGGGCGGGCTGGGCTACTTTGAGCTGCAGGGTGGTGGGCAGGGCGGCCAGATGCGCGTGGCGTTTGGCGATAGCGTCGCCACGGCTACCGGATTCACCGTTATGCGGATCAAGCTGGACAATCCTCCGGGCGAGATTGCGGTCTTCTCGGGCAACGCGCACGTGGAGCGCGGAAACTCGCTGGCTGTTGACCTGCACGGCGGGGAGAGCGTAGGGCTCAATGGCAACGATCCCAGCCAATACAATCTGGCCGAAACCATCGAGCCGGATTCCTGGGATGCGTGGAACACTGACCGGGACCAGGCATTGAACGCCGAGGCGGCGGACCAGACCGGCGCAGCCAACAACTTTGTGAATAACAGTGCGCCGAATCCGGCGTGGAACGACCTGGACGCCAACGGCAGTTGGTACAACGTGCCGGGGCAGGGTTATATCTGGTCACCGTATGAGGCTTCGAACGCCGGGTGGGATCCCTACGGAAACGGGAACTGGATGTGGACGCCGGGCTACGGTTACATCTTTGTCTCGGGCAATCCGTGGGGCTACATGCCCTACCAGTGCGGGATGTGGAACTACTACGACGGCTTCGGCTGGGGCTGGGCTCCAGGCATGGGCATGGGCGTCAACCTGCGCATGGGCGGCTGCCATCCCTGGTGGGGCAGGGGCGGAGCCGGCTACGGTCTGAACATTGGCCGTGCGCCGGTTGGGTACCGCTCTATCGTGATGCCGCGCGCGCCGGGAGGGTTGGGAAGAACGCCTCCCAAGGTAATCTCGGTGAATCGCGGCGGGTTCGCCGAGAGAACGTCGGGCGTGCCGGCGCGGAACATCAACACGGCAGTCCAGATCGGCGGCCAAACTGTAATGCCGCTGCGCCCGATGCCAACACACCAAACCTACCGGTCCTCGGATTCGGGCTATGTTTATCGGCCCGCCGGGGGCTACAAGGGAACGACAACGCCGGGTAACTATGTCTATAGCTCGGGTCCGGCGTCGAACGCCCATGTTTCCCCTGGCGGCCGGCAGAGTTATGTTGCGCCGGCGCCGCGGTATACGGCAATCCCAGCGCCGCCGCCTCCAACGCCAAGCGCAGTGGCGCCGGGCGGAGCCAACGGAGCACCGAATCCGGGTGCAGCGCCCGGGGGCCCACCGGCCATGGGCGGCCTGGTTTCGCGCGACTACTACCGCAGCCATCCGGACGCGGGGGTAGATCGACACGGGAACGGTACAGCGGAAACTCCCGGCAACGGAAACCCTGGCGCGAACCCGGGCACTGAACAAAACATTCGTCCCTGGTACAACAGCAATCCTGGCGCCGGCGGCTCAAATGCGCGGCCTTCAGGGGGCAACTCCAACGGCGGATCATTTAACCGGCCGTCCAACCCCGGCGGCAGTGCTCCGGCGCCGCGTCCTTCCAGCCCTCCTCCGCCCAGCAGCGCACCGCGCGGCGGTGGCGCTCCCAGCGGTGGAGGTGGTGGTGGTGGTGCATCGCATGGTGGCAACACCGGCCACAAGTGAGAAAAGCAGGGAACAGGGGGCAGCGCACCGTGAACAGTGCACTGCGGGGGGGGCACCCCCCCTCCCCCCCTGTTTTGGCCAAATTCCTCTGCAGATTGAAGTTAGGTTAAGGACAACTCCCTAAATTCCTCTTCGAATGGAGGTTAGAGGCAAAATCCTCTCAACAAAGGGTTTTTGGCTGGTTTCAGCCGTCTCTGCACCATTTCCGGTGCATTTTGCTCCCATTCACTCAGAGCTAATCCCATCTATTGGGACCGTAAGACGCTGTCTTACCTCTCCAGAGTCTGGTTCAGCCGGGGCCGAGAGGTTTGATCTAGGTTCATTGTGCGCCTGGAGTGGGTAATTATCTGCAAATGGGGTTTGGTTGTGGACTGGCGAAACGAGCGGTGCTGTTTTTGGCGTGCATTGATTATTGGATGCTGTGGCGTTTGGGGGGACCGATCCTGCTAGACCATGGGCTTCTTCCTGCTAATTGAAGTCCGAAGTCTCCCCGGTCCCCAAAAAGCGAGGGACCGGGGGCACCCGCAGCGTGGTTTTTGGGGGGTCGAGACCGAGGCCACACGCCGGGGCACCCAGAGTTTTCGCCATGCCTGAGGTCGTCATCCATTCCCCACGGCGGTTGAGCCCCTTGGCGAGCTTATTTCAGAGATCCATAACGGGGTTGAGTTTTGGACATTCCGGGATTGTGCCAAACCCTCCGACTTTACGGGTAGGGGATGCTTCTACGATTATGGATTTGGTCTGGCAGTCGTGAGTTGGCGGTGTGGGCGTTTGTTCCGCTGTCGCTCCAGGCCGCAATCTCTAATTTCTTCAGATCATCAATTGATAGAAACTCCGTGGAGGTAACAAGGCCGTGAGAATTACCAGAAGAAAAGCTCTCTCGCTGATTTCCGGAGCGCCCGCGCTCCTTTTGTCCCGCAAATCCCAAGCTGCAAGCTCCATCCTCCACGATGGTGGGCGATTCGACGAAGGACCTGCGGCAATCCAAGATGTATCGACAAGTCCCGATCTGGCCATTACGCCGGGCCCCTTCAAGGGGACACGCGAGTCGCTTCGCGCATGGCAGATTCCTGACTGGTATCGCGATGCGAAGTTCGGCATCTGGGCGCATTGGGGACCGCAGTCCGCCGTCGGATACGGCGATTGGTATGCCCGCAACATGTATATCCAGGGCAACAAGCAGTATGAGTATCACCTGAAGACGTATGGCCATCCGACCAAGGTCGGATTCAAGGAGGTGATTCCGACATGGACGGCTGAAAAGTTCGATCCCGAGCATCTGCTGGGTCTCTACAAGAAAGCCGGAGCAAAGTACTTCTGCAGCATGGCGGTGCATCACGACGGATTCGATCTTTGGGATTCGAAGTACCAGCCGCGCTGGAACGCCGTAGCCACGGGACCGAAGAGAGACATCGTGGGTGCGTTCAAGAAAGCCGCCGAGAAGCATGGGCTCCGTTTCGCCGTAAGCGAGCACCTCGCCCCGAGCTACCACTGGTTCTCCACGTCGCATATGAGCGACAAAACCGGTCCGCTCGCCGGAGTGCCCTACGATGGCGCTGACCCCGCGTATGCCGATCTTTACCACGAGCTGCCGAAATACTATCCCTACAGCAGCCGGCTCCTCAACGACCGGCAGGCACCGGCTGCGTGGAAGCAGCACTACTTCAACCGGATCAAAGATCTTGTCGACAAATATCAGCCCGAGCTGCTCTACACCGATGGTGACATCTTCTTCGAGGAGTACGGACTGGCGCTTGTAGCGAACCTCTATAACGTGGATGCCAATCGCCGCGGTGGCCGCTGCGAGGCCGTGTACACCAGCAAGTTGCCGAGCGACTGCGAAGTGGGGACGTGCGTTCTGGACTGGGAGCGCGGCGTAGCGTCAGGCATTCCGGCTAACCCCTGGCAGACCGACAGCTGCATCGGCGAATGGCACTACAATCGGGAAGCCCAATACAAGTCGCCCAAGTATGTTATCGATCTGCTGGTCGACATCGTGAGCCGCAATGGAAACCTGATGCTGAATTTCCCGCTTCCCAACAGCGGTGAGCTCGACTACGAAGAGCAGGTGATTCTGGAAGAAATCACGAAGTGGATGGCGATCAACAGCGAGGGCATCTACGCGAGCCGGCCGTGGAAGATCTTCGGCGACGGCCCGGTGGCGACCGCGCCGCCATCCCGCGACGGCACCCGATTCAATGAGTCAGGCCGCAAGGAGTTGACCGCCGACGAAGTGCGATTCACGACCAACGGTGACGTGCTTTACGCATTCATCATGGGCTGGCCAGAGAAGTTGGCACTGATCAAGGCGCTGGCCACCTCGAGCCCA
>Ga0182013_10001885_pt1 | contig 28024 bp, 21 predicted proteins | sample 612S2MmetaG_FD_120487 | JGI IMG/M metagenome (GOLD analysis project Ga0182013, IMG submission 120487) | Permafrost microbial communities from Stordalen Mire, Sweden - 612S2M metaG | ecosystem: Environmental > Terrestrial > Soil > Wetlands > Permafrost | place: Sweden: Stordalen | collected...
GCGAAGAGCCGGCGCAGGCCGACGAAGAAAATGCCGGCGACCAGTGACATCTGTATGCCGGAAATGGTGACGATGTGAAAAATGCCGGCGCGGCGGATCAGCTCTTTCGCGCTTTCGGAAAGGAAGTCGCGCTTGCCCGTCACCATCGCCGCCGCGATGGCGCCCGTGTCGCCTTCAAGCGCGTTATAGACGCGCGAGGCCAGCGCATTGCGGGCGCGGTCCACCGCCGCGTAAAAGCGCAGCGAAAAGGGCGCGGGGTCCGGGGGCGGCATCGTCTCGATACGCCCCAGCACGCTGCCGACGGCGCCGATCCCCAGAAAATACGCGTCGCGGGCGAAGTCATATCCGCCGGGCAGCGAGGCGTGCGCTGGCGGCAGCAGCCGCGCCTTCAGCGCGATGAAGTCGCCCGCCTTGAAGTTTGGATCGCCGCGCAGGGTGAGGCGCACGCGCGCGGGGCTCACTTCGCCGGGCAGGCCTTCAGCGCTGGCGACGCGCAGCACGAAGCGCGCGCCCGCGCGGCGCAAATCCAGCTCCTCGACAAAGCCGGTGAGCTGGCCGATTCCGATGCGCGGCAGAATGGGCGCGTCAACGCGCGCCGCGCGCCACACAGCGGAGAAAAAGCCGCCGGAGACGCAGGCGAGCAGCAGCAGCGGAATGAAAAAGCGGGGATGCGCCCGCGCGCGCCATGCGGCAAAAGCGAAGGCGAGAAACAGCGCCAGCGCGAAGTAAAGTGAAGGCTCGTGCTCCGCCGCGAAGTAAAGGAGCGCCCCCGCGCCCGCCGCGACAGGCGTCCAGAGGAAGGGGCGGCGCAGCGCTGTCTCTCTTGCATAGGCGGCTCGAAGCGTCGCCCCCAGCCGCACCGCAAGCGCTCCCCAGAAAGGCGCGCGTCCCTGCCCCGCTCCGCCGAGCGCGTCCGAAGCGGATTTGGCGATGTCCTGCACGCTGTCCACTCAGATAGACGAGGGAACCACCTGGATCGTTCTCATCATGCCGCCGTCCTCATGTTCGAGGATGTGGCAGTGAAAGACGAATTTCCCGAGCTTGGCGAAAGGTATCTCCACCACTACCGGCGTTACGGCGCAGCGGGACGCCTTGAAGTCGGCGATGGTGCAGGAGGTCGCCTCCGCATTGAGCTGGGGCTGAGAACCGGCGCCCGGAACGGCGAAGGGCAAGGGAACCGTGTCCTCCACGACGCCCGATTGTGTCGATTTAGAATCCAGCTTGCGGAACTTGGTCTGGTGGATGTGAAAATTATGCAGCTCGGTCGTGAGGTTGTAGAGCTCCCATGTTTCCAGCGCGGGCTTTTGTCCCGGCGCCAGCGGCAGGCAGATCAGTTGCGACGGATCAAATTGCTTGAGATCCTGCAAGGAACCCGGAACGGGAAGGCCCTTCTCGTCGATCTCCTCATAGCCAAGGCCAAACACCGCATTGCCGTCCGCATCCTCGCCCGGCGTCGCGACGCCCGCGATATTGGGGTTGCCGAAATAGATGCGACGATGATGCCCCGTCGCGATCGGCTTGCAGCCGGGAGGCAAGGGAGCCGATGCAGCGCCGGGAACCGGAGCCGAGAAAATTCCGCCCGGGCCGAAATTCGCCGCTGACTTGACATGGATGGCCTCGGCGAGCGCGAGCGGGCCGCCATGCGCGAATGAAACGTTCGCCAGTTTCACGGCCGGCCAATTGTCTCCACCCGGTCCGGTGTTGAAACCGGTCGATTGCAATGTCGCTGTTGCGTGTCGCGGCGGCCTCGCGAGGGCGTTTTTCGCGTCCCTGTAAGCGACGTGGATTTCCACCCTGGAGGCAGGCATCAATATGATCTCCGTCGCGCAAACCGGAGCGTGCGCGTAGGTTTCCTTCAGATCGGTCGCCTGCGAGACGCCGGCGTCCGAAGAAACGGATGATCCGCATTTCGCAAGCTTTATGCGATTGCGGGCGAAATCGACGACCTGTCCCGCATTCGCGCCGCCTGGAAACTCCACCGCCACGCCGTCGATCGAAATGATCTGCACGGCGATCGGCGCGCCGGTTTGATCATTGGTGAGCTGGAGATTATAGGACGCGCTCCCCGAGGCGTTGGTGAGGCGCCATAGCTCGCCGTCCGGCGAGCCGAGCCGGATCGACGGATATTTCTGTCCGTTCAGCGTGAAGAACCATTGGCCCCCCGGATAGGCCTTGGGGTCGCCGGGGCAGACGCCATTTCCCGCCGGGGCGTTCGCGGGCCCATTTGCGCAAAAGTCGGGATCTTCCTCGAACTTGCCGCTGTGATCGCCCAGCACCTGCATGTCCTTGATGATGAGGTGGCGCAGCGAGGACTCTTTTATTGGCTGCGTGCAGGCTTCATTCGCGCAGGCGTACGCCGCCACATTGCCAATGCTGATGATCCCTGACAGACCGGCGGAGAGCTGGTTCAGCGCGAGGCCGTGGACATGCGGGTGAAACCAGTAGGCGCCGGCGGGATGATCGGCCGGAATCCTGATGTCATAATCGACCACCCCGCCCGGGACGACGTCGCCATGGGTTTTGATCATCCCCAAGGCTCCCGGGTCGACCTTGGCCGGGTCTCCGTTGGCGGGGTTGAACACCGATGTGAAGATGAAATCGCCATAGGTCGGAATGGCGGAAGGAGGCGCGGCGTTCGCGCCCGCCGCCACGACAAGTCCGTGCATGTGCAGATTGGTGGGGTTGAGCGCGAGAAGCGGATTTTCCTTGATATAGGCGATCGCGCCCGGGGCTATCGCAGGCAGCTTGTTGACCAAGCGGATTTTCAGCCTGTCTCCCGGCTGCAGGGCCAGCCGCGTCCCGCCATAGGCTCGGGCGGTTTTTTCATTGTTTGGACAGGACGCGTCTTCAGCGGGTCGCGGACAGATCGTATAGAACCACCCCGTAGGATGCGCGCCGCCGACAGCGAACGACGTCACCGGCTTCGCCTCGGCGACGATCATGACATCGAGGAGCCCGGAAGAACTCGCAAACACAGGAGGCTCCTTGATCGGCGACGCAATCGCTGGAGAAGCAAGAAGCGCGGCGGCCAGCCCCAACGCAGGGATATGCGATGCGCGCAAAGCTTCCATTCCAGGCATTTCATTCTCCAAAATCCATTGCATGACAAAAAGGCCTGCCTTCCTTCGTCGCAGGAGGCTACAGCCAGGCGAAGGCTAAACGCGCGCGTTAAATTGTCAACGAAAGGGCCGAGGCTAATATCCGGGGCGGAACAGCCGCCAAAATTGGAGCGCCCTTGGAACCAGATAGATAACGAGACGTTTCAGACTCAAGACTTTTCGCGGATGACTTTTCATCAGGTACGAACATGAAAACAACAAAGGCATTGCTGATCTGCGCGGCTCTTTGCGCGGCGTTCGTCGCCGCTGCCCCGCCGCTCATGGCGCAAACCAGAACGCCCGCCGCGCGGGCGTCGACGGCGGCGCTCAATGAGTGCGAGGGAAGGCTAAAAACCGCCGAGGAGCAAAAGGCGGCCGCGGAAAAGTCCGAGGAGGCGTGCAAGGGCCGGGAGGCTCAGGCGCTCAAGGCGCCGCCAGCTACGCTTGAAGAGACGACAAAGCCGCCTCATGCGGCCGCTCCCACGACGCCCGAAAAGGAACAGATATCCTCCCTGCCCGTGACCGGAATTGTCGTGTCTGGCGCCAGCAGACCCATCTACGAGGTAATCGCGATACTGCTCATTGGCGGCGCCATGGGGATGGTCGGACAAGGCGTCCGCACCATCGTTGGCCTTAAAAAGCTGTCGGATGTCTACGACACGGCCCCCAGTGAGGCCGATGCATTCAGTGCAGCCAGAATTTTCATCGGCCTGATGATCGGCTTCGTTGCGGGCGTCATCGGCGCGCTGACGCCGAAAGTCTTCGAGGCGAAAACAATATCCGGCGACCTGCTCGTCTATCTCGCCAGCGTTGGCTATGTCGGCGTAGATATAATTGAAGCCTTCGCGCAAACGATCGTGAAAGGGAAAGTCACGCCGCCGGCGGACGGTGATGGTGGAGACGGAAAGCCAGGCAAACCGGGAAAGCCGGGGAAACCGCCGACCGAGCCGACGCATCCCCCGAAGAATCCCGTCCAGTTTTTCCAAAGCAAGGCGCCAAAAATCATGGCGGATCTCATAGCGGAATTTCAACTGACGGACTTCCAAGCGGGTGGAATACTCGGCAATCTTGGCGAGGAATCCTTCGGCTTCACTGCGATGCAGGAGGGGCATCCGACCGTGGCGGGAAGTCGGGGCGGCTTTGGATGGGCTCAATGGACAGGTTCGCGCCGTGTGCAATTTGAGGACTACTGCCACGAAAACGCGCTGGATCCTACGTCAGACGCCGCAAATTACGGATTCCTGGTCAAGGATCTGCATGGCGAGTTCCGCACTGTGATCGACAAACTGAAAATGACGACGTCCCTGGCCACGGCCGTGGAGGCTTTCATGAACTCCTATGAAAAGCCCGGAGTTCCGGCCCTTAGCAAACGCATCCAATGGGCGGAACGCGCCATGGCCGTCTTTCGCCCCGCCGCTTGATTGAACCGCTTTGTTGCTTTGAAAAGGGAACGGGGGAGCGCTTGAAGCTGCTCTCCCGTGCCTGTCATACGAGGATCAAATTGCGTTGCGAGACTTTACGCCGCCGGTGGAAGCTTCCTGTCGCCGGTCTTCTCGGCGACAAGCATAGCCAGCAGCATTTCGACGAGGTTGCCGCCGCCCTTGCCGTCGCCGCCAACCATGATCTGCGGCACGAGCGGCAGCTTGCCGTTCTCCACGGCCTCGGCGAAACGCGTCAACACCTGCGAATTGAGCTGATACTCTGGGCCGCCATAGGCCTCGACCTGCTTCTCCGTGGCCTCCGCCTGCGCAAGGCCTACCGCGCGGATTTTCTCGGCGTCGGCGAGACCGATCGCGCGGATGCGGTCCGCGTCGCCCTGACCTTCGAGACGCACGCGCTCCGCGCTTGCCTTGGCCGCGACCTGGGTGGCCTCGGCTTCCTGATGCGTCTGAGCCAGCTTGGCCTTGCCTTCGTTTTCGCGCAGTGTGATCGCCAGCGACGAAGCCGTGATATTGGCCTGCTGCTGCGCCATTGCTTCCTTCTCGCGCAGCGTGCGCTCCTGCACCGCGGCGACCTCCTGCAGCTTGTAGGTTTCCACCTTTTCCACGGCTATCTGCCTCTGGCGCAGTTGCAGCAAGATCTGCTCTATGCCGGACTGGCCTTCCTGCTTCTCCGCGCGCGGCGTGCCGATCAGCACTTCCTGCAAATCGAGACTGTAGGCGGCGAATTTGACCTTCATCTCCTCGCTCGATTGACTTTGAATGTCGCTGCGCTCCTGCAGCAACTCGATCAGCGTTTTGGTCTGGCCGATGTTCTTGAAATAGGCCGATACCATCGGATCGAGCGTCTGCTCGACGAGACGCTTCACGTCGCCAAAGCGCTGCACGACCAGCGGCGCCTTCATGTAGTCGATATGAACCACCACCGAGAGCGGCAGCACCGGCTCGAAGGCGTCCTTGGTGATGAGGCCAATCTCGGAAAGGTTCTCATCGAGCCTGTGCGGACCGGTTGCATCCGAGGTCCATTTCAGCACGAAGTTGGTGGTCGGCACGTTGACGATCTTGCCGGCGAAAGTGTTGAAGGCGTATTTGCCGGGCAGAAGCGGCTTGCTCCACACGCCGCGCTGGCCGGGTTCGACCAGTTCGCCGTGACGATATGTGGCGCCCGAAATATCGGCGCCATAGGGACCGGTATAGGAGACAACGACGCCGACCGTGCCCACCTCGATCACTGTCTTGGCGACAAGCTCCACGGTGGCGAACAGGCGGTTGATGTAATAGGTGCCGTCAACCAGAACCTGATGCTGACGGCCTCTGAAGCCGCCCGCGCGCAGGAAGGCGGAAGGGTTCTGGTAGTTGTTGTGGAAGTTCTGCGCGCCCGCATTGGCGCCCACCGTCGGCGCGATGATCTCGCCCTCGGGCAGCGCAGGGCCGTCATGCACGGTCACGACGCCGATGACGTCCTGCTCGTCCTTGATCACGATAGGCTCGAAACCCTTGCGCGACGCGATCAGATTGGCGGTCTTAAGCACATCGTCGTCGCTCGCGGCCAGCTCCACCGAATAATTGCGCGCGACAGTCAGCACGACGAACTGGGCGAGGTTTATGGCGTAGACGCCCTCGCGCAAAATCTTGCGCTGCGGGCCTTTCTGGCCGCCCTTGGCGAGAAAGTCGCGCACATTCTCGAAGTCGCTCGCGTCGTCATTCTGCGCGAGCGTCTGCTCGGGCGCGAGCGGCACGCCGTCGCGCGCATAGACATAGCCGATCTGGCCCTGCGGGATCGACACCAGCGGCACCTTGTGCACGCGATACTGGAACGGCGGGAAGAAGTGAAAGCCGCCGCGCAGCGCCTCCGGCTGAAAGCCGGCCTCGCCGTTCAGCGCGATGAAGCCTTCGGTCACAGAGCCGCTAAAGCTCCAGAGCTTTTCGAGGACGCCAAGACGGTCGTTGGGGATATAGCGGACCATGCCGCTGACATAGACAAAGCCTGCTATCGCAACAGTAATCGCGGCGAGGATAATGGTCCAGTGCCACGCGGGCGACAGCGAATGAAAATACTCCAACATTTGAGTGCTCACGCATATGCGGAACATCGCGCCTTTTAGTGACTCCCGGCGCGAATCCGCCGGTTCACAAGAGAGTGCGGCGCACGGAAGGCGCGCCGGGCATCTTGCGGCGCGGAAAATAAGCTTGGGCGTGGACGTCTACAAGGAGGGGAGCGGCGCGGCGGCGCCAATTCCGGGCAGATTGCAAGGTAAATTCTTGATTTCGCGAGATATAAATTGATGCGATTTTGGTTAGTGAATCGATAAGGACAGTTTAACAACCGTCGCTTGCCTGCGCGCCCAAAACGCAATGCAACACTATATGTTTGTATGGTTTTCGTTAATAGGAAATGCTCTCGGGATTACTGTGAGCCTTCCGGAAATTAGCGATTACCCTTACAGGTGAGAATTGTATAATTTCTTGCATCGGTAATTCGTTTTATTTTCTCGAATTGCAAGCAGCTAGACGATGGAAGCCCCGCCCATGACGGTGAGTTTTCGTTCCGCGATTTTCAAAGTTTGAGGTTTGGGAAATAGAACTCAAGCGCGGCGGCATTCACTCCGTCGCGACCCCGCCACCACGCAACCGGATACGCCCAATCGTTCTTCCCGCCGGGGTACTCGCGGTCGAGTGGGTAACCCTCGAAGAAGCCGGGATGAGCGGACGGCTGAATTATGCCCGCGTAGCCGAGACACTCGATCACGACCCGGCGCTGAGCCGCGTCGCCAGCCACGTAAGGCGCTATCGATTTAACGAGATCATTGGGTTTGAAATCGGCCGATGCATTCGCGGCAATGTCGAGAATGCAGCGCAATGGATCTAGATTTACAGTTCCAGGCTCACGCCGGGTAGCCCGAAACCGTACGAGGTCAAAGAGCGCATAGAGAGGCTGGTTATGCCGGACGCCGCCCCACTTGAAGCGTTCGAAATTCAATACGTTCAAATCATCGACGCCTCCGATTTCATACATTTTGCAAGTATGACATTGAGGATTGCCTGGACAACAGCGCAGTGGCCGCGCTTCAAAGCTATGCCTCCGGAGCCGCAAATTCGCTGCGAAACTTCCGAGCGCCGATCGCAAGTCCAGACGACGCGTGCTTAGACTATTGGCGAACGCTTGCGCCACATCGAACGCCTCCAACTCCGACACCAAGTCTACCAATCGATCAATGATTTCGTCGTGCGATACAATGATGGGATCGAACATATATTCCGCTTGCTTCGCATAGGCGATGTCCTCCGCGGACGTATTGCCCTTCCGCCATCCTTTCGAAGACCAAAAATGGTCGAAAAGAATCTTCTCGGCCCGTCCGTCGGGAGCCCAATCCAATTTTGGTTCGAATATCGCCGTCATCGTGTTCGCTCCAAGAAGTCTGCAGCGCGCTCATGCAATCGCTTTAGCACCTGCAACGGGAGAGGCTCGCGAACGGCTCCGCTCGCTCCGGGGATGTATCGCAATCTCGAAATATTTGGCAAACCGGTACCGACATGCCTCCTCGCGGCTCGAAAACTCCGGCCGCCCATGTTACAGGGCCTGACCCAAGCGTGACGCGCGTCGCGCCCGCTAGATCGTTCCCCTCCCGGCTGGTTTCATAAATGTCGCAACAGGTCGTCACACGTTTCGCGCCCTCGCCCACGGGCTTCCTTCATATCGGCGGCGCGCGCACCGCGCTGTTCAACTGGCTTTACGCCAGAAAGCACGGCGGCAAAATGCTGCTGCGGATCGAGGACACCGACCGCGAACGCTCGACCGACGCGGCGATGGAGGCCATTCTCGACGGTCTGCGCTGGCTCGGGCTCGATTGGGACGGCGACGTCGTCTACCAGTATTCGCGCGCTGCGCGGCATCGCGAGGTCGCGGAAGAAATGCTGGCCAAAGGAGCCGCCTATCGCTGCTACGCCTCCGCGCAAGAGCTCGACGAGATGCGCGAGAAGGCCAAGGCGGAAGGGCGCCCGCCGCGTTACGACGGACGCTGGCGCGACCGTGACCCTAGCGAGGCGCCTTCGGGCGCCAGGCCGGTCATCCGCCTCAAGGCGCCGCGCGACGGCGAAACCGTCATCGACGACGCCGTACAGGGCCGCGTCGTGTTCCCCAACAAGGACATTGACGATTTCGTGCTGCTGCGCTCCGACGGGGCGCCGACCTACATGCTCGCGGTCGTCGTCGACGATCACGACATGGGAATCACGCAGATCATTCGTGGCGACGACCATCTCACCAACGCCGCGCGGCAAAAGCACATCTACGAGGCGATGGGCTGGGAGGCGCCGGCCTTCGCCCATATTCCGCTGATCCATGGACCGGACGGCGCCAAGCTGTCCAAGCGTCACGGCGCGCTTGGCGTCGACGCCTATCGCGAGTTGGGCTATCTGCCCGCCGCCCTGCGCAATTATCTCGCCCGCCTCGGCTGGAGCCAGGGCGACAAGGAGTTTTTCACCGGCGAGGAATTGATCGAGGCCTTCGACCTCGCGCAGGTGCATCGCTCCCCGGCGCGTTTCGATTTCGTCAAGCTCGAAAACATGAACGGCCATTTCATGCGCGCGATGGACGACGCGGAGCTGACCGACGCGCTTGTCGCCACGCTGCCCTATCTCAAGGACGGGCCGGAAATCGCGGCGCGGCTCGACGACCAAAAGAAAGCGCAATTGCTGGCGGCCATGTCGGGCCTCAAGGCGCGGGCGAAAACGCTGAACGAACTGCTCGATGGCGCGAAGTTCCTTTTCGCCGCGCGGCCGCTGCCCATGGAGGCGAAGGCCGCGCAGCTTCTGGCGCAAGGCGGTCGGGAGCGGCTCGCGGCGCTGACGCCGCGTCTTTCCGCCCTGCCCGACTGGACCGCCGCCGCGACCGAAGCCGCCGTGCGTGAGACCGCGGAGGCGCTTTCCGTCAAGCTCGGCGACCTCGCGCAACCGCTGCGCGCCGCGCTCACGGGCCGCGCGACTTCCCCGGGGATTTTCGAGGTGCTGGAGATTCTTGGCCGCGAGGAAAGTCTCGCGCGGCTCAAGGATCAGGGCCCAAAATGAGAGGGCGCGGCCGATGACTCATGACGAGTTCAACGCCTTTTGCTCCGCTTTGCCCGCCGCGAGCTATGTCAACCAGTGGGGCGGATCACACGTCTGGAAAATCGGCCCCAAGGTTTTCGCGATTGGCGGCTGGGATGGCGACACGCCGGCTTTCACCTTCAAGGTGAGTCCCTTGTCATACGAAATGCTGAAGGAACAGCCTGGATTGCGCCCGGCGCCCTATCTGGCGTCGCGCGGCATGAAATGGATTCAGCATCACGCGCAAACGGGACTGACCAATCAGGAGCTGGAGCTCTATATCCGCAAATCCCACAGCCTGGTCGCGTCGAAACTGACCAAAAAGGAGAGGCTGGACCTGGGGCTGGTCGAGGCGTCGCCAGCCTGACGCCCTCCGATTGATGGATGCGGCTCCAGCATAGCTTCAGCGTCGCTTGACAAGGCGCGGCGTTGTTATAGCGTTGTGCGATGCACAACTCGCCTATGGGGGCCAAATTAGAGAAAAGCCTTCTTCGTTTCACGCCAATTGAAGCATGCGCTAATGCAACGCATCAATGCGCGGACGAAAGGTCTCCAGACGCGACGTAAGGAAGGTGGAGCGATGACGGCGTCCAAGGGTTCCATGACTGTCGACGGCAAAACGGTCGATCTCCCCATCAAAAAGGGCACGATCGGCCCTGACGTGATGGACATTCGCTCGCTCTATGGCGCGACAGGCATGTTCACCTATGATCCGGGCTTCACCTCTACCGCGAGCTGCGAATCCAAGATCACCTATATCGACGGCGACGCCGGCGTGCTGCTCTATCGCGGCTATCCGATCCAGCAGCTCGCCGAGCACGGCGACTTTCTGGAGACCTGCTATCTGCTGCTTTACGGCGAACTGCCGACCGGCAATCAGAAGGCGGAGTTCGACTATCGCATCACGCGCCACACCATGGTGCATGAGCAGATGGCCCGGTTCTTCCAGGGGTTCCGCCGCGACGCGCATCCGATGGCGGTGATGGTGGCGTCGGTCGGCGCGCTTTCGGCCTTCTATCACGACTCGACCAATATCAACGATCCGGTCGAGCGCATGGTCGCCTCGACGCGCATGATCGCCAAGATTCCAACGCTCGCGGCGATGGCCTATAAATATTCGATCGGCCAGCCTTTCGTTTATCCCAAGAACGACCTCGACTACACGTCGAACTTCCTGCGCATGTGCTTCGCCGTGCCTTGCGAGGACTACAAGGTCAATCCGGTGCTTTCGCGCGCGCTGGACCGCATCTTCATCCTCCACGCCGACCACGAGCAAAACGCCTCCACCTCCACCGTCCGCCTTTCGGGCTCGTCGGGCGCCAATCCCTTCGCCTGCATCGCGGCGGGCATCGCTTCGCTCTGGGGGCCGGCGCATGGCGGCGCCAATGAAGCCGTGCTGAAGATGCTGGAGCAGATCGGGACGGTCGACCGGATTCCGCAATTCATCGCCAAGGCGAAGGACAAGGACGATCCGTTCCGCCTGATGGGCTTTGGCCATCGCGTCTACAAGAACTACGACCCGCGCGCGAAGATCATGCAGGTGACCACGCGCGAGGTGCTGAACGAGCTTGGCGTCAAGGACGCGCTGCTCGACGTCGCGCTGGAGCTGGAGCGCATCGCGCTGCACGACGAATATTTCATCGAGAAGAAACTCTATCCCAACATCGACTTCTACTCGGGCATCACGCTCAAGGCGATGAACTTCCCGACCACGATGTTCACCGTGCTCTTCGCCCTCGCGCGCACCGTGGGCTGGATCGCCCAGTGGAAGGAGATGATCGAGGATCCCGGCTCCAAGATCGGCCGCCCGCGCCAGCTCTACACAGGCGAGCCGCAGCGCGAATATGTGCCGATGACGAAACGCACGTAATTCGGGAGCAGTCCCTCTCCCTGTTTGGGGGGAGAGGGAGTAGGTTCGGGGCTTCGATTCCGCCTTTGGCCCGATTCCCTGTCCCATGACCCCGCAAGATTTCATCCGCAAATGGAAGACGCATGCGCTGACCGAACGGGCGGCGGCGCCAACCGCCGCGTGCTGGAGCCCATCGCCCAGAGCAGCGCGATCTTCGAGGCTTGGAGCGACGAGCCCTGGATACTCGACGGCGCGGCGGCGCCGGTGAGCATCGTGTGCTTCGCGGCCCCTTCTCCCCTCGCGGGAGAAGGTGGACCCGCGCCAGCGGGGCCGGATGAGGGGGCGCCGCTAGGCTGAAGACCCGCACGCTGACCAATCTCTACAATGAGCGCCCCAGCTGGCTGGAAAACATCCATGCCGAACTCGACTGCGCCGTCGCTTCCGCCTATGGCTGGCCGGAGGATATTTCGACCGAGGACGCGCTGGCGAGGCTGCTGGCGCTCAATCTGGAGCGGGCGGCGCGGCAATGACACGCTATGCGCATATCGTGTTATAGTGGAGCCACGGGAGTAGAGCCATGAACGTATCCGTGGGCAAACGCTGGGAAGAGTTTATCGACGCGCTGGTGAAATCAGGCCGCTACGCTTCGGCGACCGAGGTGATGCGCGAGGGTCTGCGTCTTGTCGAGGAGCGCGAGGCGAAACTCCAGAGCTTGCGCGAGACAATCGAGGCGTCGCTGGCGGAAGGGGGCGAAAACACCATCGCCGACGCCCGCGCCCGCATCGAACGGAAGCATCGGGAACTCGAGGCCCGAGGCCGTTGAAGCGTAATCTAATTCTGTCGGACGCCGCTCTGCGTGATCTCGACGATATTTTCGAATATCTCGCCGAGCAATTCGCCGAAAATGCGCGCGAGAGAGTGTTTGTCGAAACTATTGTCACCCAGATCGAAAAAATCGCGGCCCTGCCCTCGACCGTCGGCCGGCCTCGCGACAATCTTTTGCCGGGGCTGAGAAGCTTCCCTTTCAGAGGCTATTTGTTGTTCATGCGTTACAAGGAAGACCGGCTGCTGATTGTCAATATTCTGCATTCCCGCCGAGACACGGACGCCGCCTTCTCTCCAGACGGCGACCCGCTCCAATGACCGGCGCCGGCACCGACCACACCAAGCCAAAGCTCGAAGGCGGACCCGCCATCATTCTGGTCCGGCCGCAGCTCGCGGTTAACATCGGCATGTGCGCGCGGGCGATGGCCAATTTCGGCCTCTCCGATCTGCGTCTCGTCGCCCCGCGCGAGGGCTGGCCGCGCACCGGGGCCTATCGCAAGGGCGCCTACGCCGCCGCCGCCGGGGCCGTGCATCTGCTGGAGAGCGCCAAGGTCTATCCGGACGTGCCCGCCGCCATCGCCGATATGACCTTCTGCTACGCCGCCACGGCGCGCGGGCGCGGGCAGATGAAGCCGGTGCATATCCCCTCGCAGGCGATGCCGGTCATGGCGGGGCGGATCGCCACCGGCGAAAGACATGGCGTCATGTTCGGACCGGAGCGCACGGGGCTCGACAATGACGACGTGGCGCTGGCCGACGCCATCCTCACCTTCCCGGTCAATCCCGCCTATGCCTCGCTCAATCTCGCGCAGGCGGTGCTGCTGACGGGCTATGAATGGTTCCGCGCCGCGCATGGCGACGCCCTGCCCTTCGACACGAGCGAACGCTCGCCGCCCGCGACGCGCGAAATGACGGCGGCTTTCTTCGAGTTTCTGGAAGAGCAGCTCGACGCGCGCGACTTCTTCAGGCCCAAAACCAAGAAGCCCGTCATGGCGCGCAACCTGCGCAACATGTTCCATCGCATGAGCTTGACGGAACAGGACGTGCGCACGCTCTGGGGCGTTGTGGTGCGCCTCGTGGAAGGCCCGCGCCGCGAGCCCAACGCCCGCCGGCGCAAGAAGCTGGAGGAAGCACAGGCGCGCGAGGAAGCCGCACAGGCGGAGCGTCGCCGCGCGCCCAAGGGAGAACCGCCCGCGCCGGAGTGACGACGAACGCCTTGGGATCAGGCGGCGTCCCGCCGCTCCGCCGCGCCGAGCAGCGTCTGCTTCGATTGCAGAAACTCTTTGAGCTGCTCGAAGGTCAAGGGCTTGCTCATCAGGAATCCCTGCATTTCGGAACAGCCCTCAAGCCTCACCGCGTCGAGCTGCGACTGGGTTTCGACGCCTTCAGCCGTCGTCGCTATGCCGAGGCCGCTTGCGAGCGCCGCCACCGCCCGGACGATGCTGAGCGATCCGGCGTTGCCGCCAATGCCTTTGACGAAGGAGCGGTCGATCTTGATCTTGTCGAAGGGAAAGCTCTGCAGATAGCTGAGCGAGGAATAGCCGGTGCCGAAATCGTCCATGGCGATGCGCACGCCCAGATCGCGCAGCTGGTGAAGCATCGTGACCGTCGATTCCGAGCCGTCCATCAGGAGGCTCTCGGTGATCTCCAGTTCGAGGCGGCGCGGCTCAAGGCCTGACTCCCGCAATGCGCTTATCACCACGTCGACAAGCGCCTGACTGCGAAACTGGGCCGCCGACAGATTGACCGCCACTCTGGGAATTTCCGGAGCGCGCGCGACCGTCGCGCAGGCCTCCCGGATCACCCATTCGCCGATCGGAATGATGAGGCTGGTCTCCTCGGCGAGGGGGATGAATCGATCGGGCGGGATAAGCCCCTCGTCGGGATGGCGCCAGCGCAGAAGAGCCTCGACGCCGTTCATCCTGTTCGTCGAGAGATCGTAGATCGGCTGATAATGGAGTTCGAACTCCTTGTTCGCGAGCGCTTTCCGAAGCGCGCGCTCCATCGACCCGCGCGCCTGCATCTTCTCGTTCATGTCCTGCTCGAAGAAGCAGTATGTCCCGCGTCCATCCTTCTTGGCGCGGTAGAGGCCAAGGTCCGCGTTGCGGATCAATTCGTCTGGCGCATCGCCGTCCTGCGGCGCGATGGCGATGCCTATGCTGGCGCCGACGGACACGTGATGATCGTCGATCTCGAAGGGCTCCGCCAGAACCCTGATAATTCGCGTCGCGAGGGCCACAGCGTCCTTTGGATCGTCAAGCTGGGTCTGGAGCAGCATGAATTCGTCGCCGCCCATGCGCGCGACCACATCGGTATCGCGCAATTGCGCGCGCACGCGGTCGGCGACCATCGTCAGCAATTTGTCGCCGACAGGATGTCCCAGCGTGTCGTTGACCGATTTGAAGCGGTCGAGATCGATGAGATGGACGGCCAGCTTCTCCCCGCGTTTTGTGCGGCTGAGCGCCTTCGCGAGGCTCTCGCCGAAGCGGCTGCGATTGGCGAGACCGGTCAAGGCGTCGTGCGCCGCGAGATAGCTGATCTCGGCCGTGCGCTCGGCGACGCGCTGCTCAAGGCGTCGGCTCGCCGCCTTGGCCGCCGTCAGCGCGAAGGTGCGCAGGGCGAGGGTCCACCCGATGACGCCCGCAAGGGTCAACAAGACGATGATGAAAAAGGCGGAGAGCTTCGACAGGCCGATGGAATGGGCTTCAACTCCATATCTGAAGGCCGAATTGGGATAGCCCGACCACAGCAGCCAGGGGCCCATGGGGTCATTGAGATTGAGCGGAATCACCTCGGAATACAGGAGCGACGGATCGGCGGTCGCCCGTTGAACCCAGGATGACGAGACCTTTTCCTGACCGTGGTCGCTGAAGGGCGTGGCGTAATTATAGGCCGGGTTGATCAGCGAGATGTTGCGCGGCGGCAGGAAGCTCTTGAGAACGCTGTTCAACACGACGGCGGTGACGCTGCCCTTCAGAACGCCATCCTCACCGTAAAACGGCACCGAAAAAAGAACGCCCTTGCGATCGGCGTCCAGGCGGCTGACCCTGAATTTGGAATTGTCGCAGGTGACGATCTCGGGTCCGCTGATGATCGGAACCTGCAGGTCGCCGAACTTGCCCTGATCGGGAAAATGCTGCTTCAGCCAGCTGAACTGATCGCGCATCTGGCGATATTCGAAGCCTTCTTCCTCTTCCGGCTCGTTTTCGCTCGCCTCGGTCTGGATGTGGAACGGGCCCTCATCCGCCGCCAGCCGCGATGCGCGGTGATTCAGGATCAGATTGTCGAACATCAAGATCGGTTCTTCGTTTTTTCCCGTGGAGGGGTCGATCCTGTCCGGATCGAGTGTCGCGGGAACGATGTAGATCTCCGAGACCGTGATGTCGGCGGCCAGATTGTTGTATATTTGGCGAATGGTCTCGCGGGCTTCTGCGCTGAGGTTCCGGCCATGACGATCAATGTTGCGGATGCTGGGCAGGTAGCTCAGGGTGCGCAGGTTTTCATAAATCGACTTCAACGAGCTCTCGGCCTGTCGGGCGACAACGCGGGTCTCGGCCTGAGCCTGGTCGATGAAATGCTGCTGGGCGAGCGCGTATTCCCGCTCCGCGTTATTTTGAACCACGAATCCCAGCGTCAGCGCGACAACGATGATCAGAATATATCCTGCCGCCGATTTTCTTGTCGAACTCATCGGTAGACACCTTTTATCTTTTGGCTTTTAAACTATCCCGCGCAGCCGCGCCCCGCCGCAAGGCGCCGAGCGTTGTCAATGTGCACAGGTCGTCGAGGTGAATGCCGTATTTACACTGGCGCGGTCTTTCGGCGTCATGCCTACGAACGCGGTTGCTTGAACCTCGATCGTCTGACCTGCCGCATCTTCTACAGCATCAAATTTAACATGGCGTCAATGCGAGGCAAACTAACTGGTGAATGCTCGTGAGTAGTTTGGTTTTGGCGGAATTATAGTTGATTAACGCTTATGAAGCGCTTTCTGGTCTATATAATTTGAACGAAATATTACCATTTGAATGAATACATTTGAATATAAACATGCAGGGAGAGGCGCTATTCAATTTTGTCCCGGACAAACCGGCGAGAGTCGCCCGCGCGCCCAAGAAGAAGCCGCCTGCGTTCAAATCGGAACCGGGCGGGCCATGCCTCGCGGCTTAATTACACCGGCGCGTCGCCGCTTGACTCCCGCGCCAAAAGAAAAGAACAATACATGAACATTTACCTGCGGCCAGAGTCTCCCTGTGATTGTCCCCCTGCCCCGCTACGCCGAACTCGCGGCGACGACCAATTTCTCCTTCCTGCGCGGCGCCTCGCATCCGGAGGAGATGGCGGCGCGGGCGCTGGAGCTCGGTCATTGCGGCCTAGGGATCGCCGATCGCAATTCCGTGGCGGGCGTTGTGCGGGCCTATTCCTATCTGCGCGCGCATGGCGTCGCGCCCGAGCAATTCCAGCTCGCCGTCGGCGCGCGGCTGGTCTTTTCGGACAAGACTCCGGACATGCTTTGCTATCCTAAGGACCGCGCCGCCTATGGCCGCCTGTGCCTCATGCTCACGCGCGGCAATATGCGCGCGCAAAAGGGCGACTGCGCGCTGGTCGCCGAGGATCTCTTTGAATTCGGCGAGGGCCAGCAGCTCATCGCGCTGGGCGATGCGCCGCCGCCCGCCGCGCTCTACACCGCCTTCAAGGACAGGCTGTGGCTCGCCGCTGCGGCGCTCTATGACGCCGACATGCGCGCGAAGCTGCGGCGGCGCATCGCACAGGCGCAAAAACTCGGCCTGCCGCTCATCGCCGTGAACGACGCGCATTATCACATCCCGGAGCGCCGCCCGCTCGCCGACGCGCTGGCCTGCATAAGGGAGGGCGTGACGCTGGAGGAGGCTGGGTTCCTGCTCGCCGCCAACGCCGAACGGCATCTCAAAAGCGCGGAAGAGATGGCCCGGCTCTTCGCCGAGGCGCCGGAGGCTGTCGACGAAAGCGCGCGCTTTCTGGAACGCCTCGCCTTTCGTCTTTCCGATCTCGCCTATGACTATCCCAGCGAATTGCGCGAGGGTTTTGACAGCGAACAGGCGGCGCTGGAGGCCTTTGCTTTCGAAGGCGCAAAAAAACGCTATCCGCAAGGCGTTCCCAAACATGTGCGGGAGCTGCTGGAGCACGAACTGGAGCTCATCGGGCAGCTGAACTACGCCGCTTATTTCCTCACCGTGCACGACATCGTGCGCTTTGCGCATTCGCACGGGATTCTCGCGCAGGGGCGCGGCTCGGCGGCCAATAGCGCGGTGTGCTTTTGTCTTGGCGTGACAGAGGTCGACCCGACAAAGCACGATCTTTTGTTCGAGCGCTTCGTCTCGGCGGCGCGGAACGAGCCGCCCGACATCGACGTGGACTTCGAGCATGAACGGCGCGAAGAGGTCATCCAATATATCTATGAGCGTTTCGGCCGCGACCATTCCGGCCTCGCCGCCGCCGTCGTCACCTATCGCTCGCGCTCGGCGATGCGCGAGATCGGCAAGGTCTTCGGCCTCTCCAACGATTTTTTGGCGCGACATTCGGCCATGGCCGGAGGACGCTCGAACGCGGAGGAACGCCGCGCCGACCTGACGCGGCTGGGCTATGATCTTTCCGAACCGCGCTTTTCCATGGCGCTGGCGCTGGCGCAGGAACTCGCCGGCTTTCCACGCCATCTCACCCAGCATTCGGGCGGCTTCGTCATTACGCGCGCGCGCCTCGACGAGGTCGTTCCCCTCGCCCCCGCCGCGATGGAGGGCCGCACCACCATCATTTGGGACAAGGACGATCTCGACGCGCTCGGCATTTTGAAGATCGACGTGCTGGCGCTCGGCATGCTCACCTGCCTGCGCAAGGGCCTTGACCTGCTGGCGGCGCATTACGGCGTCCGCCATCGCCTTTCGACCATTCCGGCGGAAGATCCGAGCGTCTATGCGATGATTTCGCGCGCCGACACGGTGGGCGTGTTCCAGATCGAAAGCCGCGCGCAAATGTCGATGCTGCCGCGTCTCAAGCCGCAGTGCTTCTACGATCTCGTGATCGAGGTGGCGATCGTGCGGCCGGGCCCCATTCAGGGCGACATGGTGCATCCCTATCTGCGTCGACGCATGAACAAGGAGAAGGTCGACTATCCCTCGCCCGAACTGGAGCAGGTGCTCGGCAAGACTCTCGGCGTGCCGCTGTTTCAGGAACAGGCGATGAAGATCGCCATCGTCGCGGCGGGTTTTTCCCCCGGTGAGGCCGATCAACTGCGCCGCGCCATGGCGACCTTCAAGCGCGCGGGGCTGGTGAGCGGATTTCGCGACAAGATGATCTCCGGCATGGCCGCGCGCGGCTATGCGCCCGAATTCGCCGAGCGCTGCTTCAAGCAGATCGAGGGCTTTGGCTCCTATGGCTTTCCCGAGAGCCACGCGGCTTCCTTCGCGCTGCTGGTCTATGCCTCCGCCTGGCTGAAATGCCGCTACCCGGACGTCTTCGCCTGCGCCTTGCTGAACTCCCAGCCCATGGGCTTTTACGCGCCCGCGCAGATTTTGCGCGACGCGCGCGAACATGGGATCGAGGCGCGCGAGGTCGACATCAACGCCTCCGACTGGGACTGCACGCTGGAGCCCGCGCAAGCCCTGGGGCCGACGCACCCGCGTCATGAATCGATGACGGAGGATATTCTGGGGCGGCGCGCGCTGCGGCTGGGTTTTCGCCAGATCAAGGGCGCCGCCGAGGCCGACATGCGCATCCTCGTCGAGCGGCGCGGCGCGGGCTATGATTCCGTACGTGACCTCTGGCTGCGCACCAGCCTTGCCCCCGCCGCGCTGGAGAGGCTGGCCCACGCCGACGCCTTCGCCAGCCTCGGCCTAACGCGCCGCGAGGCGCTATGGGCGGTCATGGGCCTCAACCGCGCCGGCGACAAGGACGATCTGCCCTTGCTGCGCGCCCTCGCTTTCGCGCCGATCGAGCCGGACGCGAAACTGCCGCCGATGCCGCCCGGCGAGGAGGTCGCCGAGGACTATCGCGCCTTGTCGCTGTCGCTGAAGGGCCACCCGGTGGGTTTTTTGCGCATGGCGCTGGCGGAGAGAGGGATTTTGTCCTGCGCGGCGCTGTCGCGCTCCAATGCGCCGCTGACGCCGCGCGTGACCGTCGCGGGGCTGGTGCTGATGCGCCAGCGCCCCGGCACGGCCAAGGGCGTGATCTTCATGACCATCGAGGACGAGACCGGCGCTGCCAATGTCATCGTCTGGCCGAAACTGTTCGAGAAGCAGCGGGCCGAAGTGCTCGGCGCACGGCTCATCGCCGTCACCGGCGACGTGCAGCGGGAATCCGGCGTCATTCATCTCATCGCCCGCAAGGTCGAGGATATTTCCGCCGATCTGCGCAGGATCGAAAGAGCCCGCGCGGCGACGCCAAAGGCGCGCAATTTTCATTGAACAGCGCCCCGGGATCGCGCCGCCCCGTGAATTGCTCGCTAAGTTCAAGTCTGTCATTGTTTTTTCTAATAGGCGCTACAATAACTAGGCTAGGCCGCGCCGACCAACGGCGAGCGCCGAAGCGTTTTCAATGACTCATGGGAGAAACAAATGAGCGATCTTGTCGTTATTGCATTTCCGAGCGAAGCCAAGGCCGAGGAGGTACGCCAGAAGGTTCTCAACCTGCAAAAGGAATATCTCATTGAACTCGGCGACGCGGCGATCGCCGTCAGGCAGGCCGACGGCAGCGTGAGGCTCAATCAGCTGCTCAACACGACCGCAGTCGGCGCCGCCTCCGGCGCGTTGTGGGGATCGCTGATCGGCCTGATCTTCCTGATGCCGCTGGCTGGCGCGGCGCTTGGCGCGGCCTCGGGCGCGGCGAGCGGCTGGCTGACCGACGTCGGCGTCAACGACAAGTTCATGAAGGAAGTCGCCGGCAGTCTGGAGCCCGGCAACGCCGCCCTCTTCCTGCTGATCCGCAAATTCACCGCGGACAAGGTGCTCGAGGATCTCAAGGGCGTCGGCGGCAAGGTGATGCGGACCTCCTTTGATCACACCAAGGAAGACGCGCTGCGCGCCGCGCTCTCCGCCGTGAACGAGGCCGCACCCGCTCCTGCAACAAAGGCCTGACCCGCACTGTTCGCCGCCGCCCGCGTTCAACCGGACGGGGTGGCGGCGAGAGAGACGAGATTCCGAACAACCAGTTTGTCAGGACGGACATTCCCAACTTAAGGCGCTATACATCTTCCCTTACGGACAAAGGTCGGGCGGGCGGGCGCCGACGTTCAGGGAAGTTCAATGTCCGACGGGCGCGACCTTTCAACCTTCGACACATCCTTCGCGACCCCGGCGGGCGTCCTCGCGCGCGTGTCGCCCCTGACGCGCCGGTTGATCGCGCCCAATGCGGGCGGCTTCACCTTTACCGGCACCTGCTCATATATCGTCGGCGAGGGCGAGGTCGCGATCATCGACCCCGGCCCCGCGATCGCCAGCCATATCGACGCCCTGCTCAAGGCGACGGAGGGCGAGAAACTCGCCGCTATCCTCGTCACCCACACCCACCGCGATCATTCCCCCGCGGCAGCCGTTCTGCGTGAGAAAACTGGCGCGCCGGTTGTCGGCTGCGCGCCCTATGCCCCGCCCGCCGATCTCGCGGTCACCGGCCCGGGCCTCGACGCCTCGCATGATCGCCTCTATGAGCCGGACCGCGCGCTGCACGACGGCGAAACACTGAAAATCGGCGCCGCGACCATCGAGGCCGTGGCGACGCCGGGCCACAGCGCCAATCATCTGTGCTTCGCGCTGCATGAGGAGCGCACGCTGTTCACCGGCGATCACGTGATGGCCTGGGCGACAACCGTAATCGCGCCGCCCGATGGCTCGATGCGCGACTACATGGAATCGATCGAAAAGCTGCGCGCGAGGGACGATGTTCTGCACTGGCCCGCGCATGGCGGTCCTGTGCGCGATCCGCAGCGCTATCTGCGCGCCCTGGTCCATCACCGGCGTCAGCGCGAGGCGGCGATATTGCAGCGGCTTGAGGAAGGCGACGAGACCATTACGCAAATGGTGGCGCGCATCTATGAGGGCGTTGACCAACGCCTGCACGGGGCGGCGGCCCTGACCGTGTTCTCGCATATCGAGGATTTGATCGCGCGGGGATTGGTGAAGCCGCTGGGGCCGACCGGTTTCCATGGCCGCTTCGTGAAAATCCGGTGAAGAGACGCCATATGGCCTGAGGGCGGCGCCGGTTATCGCGTCGCCGTGGCGCCGTCGCCGTTTGGAATGAAAATCACGACTTCGTTCTTGTGAACCCGGCCCAGCAGGGCCCGCGATTCCTCGTCGAGAATGTCAGCGTCGACAGTCTCGCCGCGAAAAAGCGCGATGCGCTTGTCCCATTGCATGCGCTCCAGCTTCAGCAAATCGCGGTCCAACCGCAATTGAGCCAGGCGCTGCTCATATTCCTCGCCCGTCTTCAGGCCGCGCTGCCCATGGAGTCCATGCCAGACGAAATAGCCGGCTATCAGGCCTGCAAGGCTGTAAAGGCCGAGCGGCACCAGAAGCGGACGGATCATTGCGCGTAAGCGGTACATTGCCGCAGCTTAACGACGACAGGGTATAAGCCGCGTTAACGGCGCTGGCGCCAGGGCCAATAATTCAGCGCCGGCCCCCGCGCGCGACGCGCTCGATCTCCGCGCGCACCAGACGTTCCACCAGCACCGGAAGATTGTCGTCGAGCCAGGCCTTGAGCATCGGGCGCAGCATTTCACGCGCGTAGTCATGGAGCAGGCCGGAGTCATTTATGACCATGCTGGCCGCCAGAGCCTGAAACTGCGCGGTGATCGAGGCGGCCGCATCGGGCGAAACCAGGGGCGCGGCGCTTTCGGCCGGCTCTAAGGACTCCCGAGCGTTTTGGTAATAGCCCGTCTCTTCGTCCGCCTGTTCGTAATAGTCGTGCGAAGCGACAATCTCTTCCCGCGCCTCGCTCTCAGGGCCTGGAACGTGTTCCTCGACGGAAACAGCCGCGAATTCTTCATAAGTGTCGTCGCTGTCGTGAAATTCGGCAGCGGCGGCATAGTCGTCGGCTTCGATCTCGTTCACGTGGGCGGCTTCAACGGCGGATGGCGGAGCGACAGCCAACGCTGGTTGCGCCTCGTCCTGGTAGGCCGACGCGGTTCCATGACGATCAACCCTTTCACGCCGTGTGGACACAGTCGCGTCGTCATCGGCGATGATCCGCCGGATGGACGCAAGTATCTCCTCCATCGAAGGCTCATGCGCGCGGCGCTCGTCATCGAGTGAAGACGCCGGGGTCTGTGCATTCAAAGCGGTCATGGGGGTTCTTTTCAGGTTCGACCATCCGGCGAGGCCCGGACAAAATCTCGCATAGTTACGGTGTGGCCTTGCTGGCGGCGCGAATCAACCGCCGTATTTCGAATTCCACACCTTTCACGCGGACATGTCACGTCGCGTGCGCATATTCGGCGCTGTTCCGGGGCCGCTAGCGCCCATCGGGCGTGCCGATCCCGATCCACTGGTCCTTGACCTGATCGAAATGGACAGAAGGGTCGTATTCGACGACGTCCAGTCGCAAATCGCTCGCGGTAAGCCTACCGATCGCCGCCAGCGCCGCGTAGGAGGCGACAATTCTGTCTCGTTGCGCAATCACCAGATTGACGCGCGCATTGAGCAGCGCCTGTTGCGCGTTCAGCACGTCGAGAGTCGTGCGCTGACCGACTTTCGCCTCCTCGCGAACGCCCAGCAAGGCGATTTCGGCGGCTTTCACGGTCGCCTGATTGGAGATGATCGACGCTTTCGCGGTCTCCAGCTGGGCGAAGCTGGAAACGACGCTGACGCGAACATTGTCGCGCTGCAGATCGGCGGAAAGACGCGCCTGGCCCAGTTGCTCCTTGGCCTGCCGGATGGAAGCATATTCGGAGCCTCCCTGATAAAGTGGAATATTCAGGGAGCCCGTCGCCTGGGCCGAGAACTGCCGCGATCCGGGCTCGCCCAGGAACGAGTCATATTGCTGTCCCACCTGGGCGGTGACGGACACGGTCGGAGACAGGGCGCTCTCCGCGACCTTGACCGCAAGGGCCGCGACATCGACCTGATGTTCGGCGCCAATGATCGCCGGGTTTTGCAGAAGCGCCCCGGAAATCGCTTCATTCAGCGATTTTGGCAGCAATTTCTCTACGCTTTGTCCTGGGTCCAGCCGCTTTGGGTCGACCCCGACGACCTGCCGGTAGCTGGCGACGCTGATTTTCAGCACGCCCTCGGCTGCGTAGACGTCGGATCGCGCCTGGGCCAGCGAGGCCTCGGCCTGAGCGACGTCTGTCCGAGTCACTTCACCAACATCGAAACGATCGCGGGTGAGGCGCAACTGCTGGTCGAGCACCGAGACATTGCTCTTGCGCAGCGCCAGTATCGCCGTGTCGCGCAGCACGTTCATGTAGGAGGTGGCGGCCGTTTGAAGGATGGATTGCTCCGTCTGGCGCATGGAGGCGCGCGCGGAGAGCACCGACGATTCCGCCTGACGAACGGAGTTGACGGTTTTTCCGCCATCGAACAGGGTCTGCGACAGGTTTAGCGTCGCGCCGCGCGGCTTGCCGAGATATTGGTCCGAATAATAAGCGCGCTGGCCCGTAAGGGAGTTGCGGCCAGCAGGAATTCTGATTGCGGCGGACTCCGGCCCGGCGCTGGCGGTAATGCTCGCCTTGGGACGCATGCCCGCGCTGGCCTTGGGGGATTCTTCGTCGCGCGCGCGGACGGAGGCCCGGCTTTGGTTCAGATCGGGATTGCCGCCATAGGCGCGCGCCAGCGCGGAATTCATTGTTTCGGCGCGCGCGCAGCTTGCAAAGACGGCGAGGGGCAAAACCGCCGCCAAAAAACCAGAGACGAGAACCTTCGCAGCGGGCGCGCAGAGCCTGTGTCCGGCCGAAAGCCGATGCGATCGCTTGCTTTTAGCCGGACCATACATCCGCTTGACCTCAATATCCCGCCCCGCGCCGTCGGCTTCGCGGCGGCTCTCGATCGACGGACCTCCGATCCTGCCAAGGCATGACAGAAGGGCGCGGCCAAATACAGGCGGATTTCCTGCAGGAGCGAAGCCGAGCTGGCGACGGAACTGAAAACGCAAGGCTCCACCTATCTGCAAAAGTCGGGCGACAACATGGCCGCGCCAACGTCACAGGCTGTTTTGAGTTCACGTCGCGCCAATGGGTCGCAGGATTCGGCGCCAAGAGCATCAGAGCTCGAAGGCGGGCGCCTTCGCGAAGGGAGCAAGCAAGGGCGCGGTCGCGTCAAACAGTGGGCGTTCTCCGGCGGGTTTGCCTTCGGACCGCTCAAGACGAACCACTTTCATCCCGCTGTCGCCACTGAATTTTCTATAGGCCAGAATATGCCCGTTTGCCGTGAGCTGATCCTGCAGGGCGTCCAGTCCGTCCTCGACCGCTCCATGGATCAAGATCACGTCGAAGGGCCCTGCCTCCGGCGCGCCTTTCTCAAGCGGCCCGCACAGGACGCGCACTTGTGTCGCGCCGACCTTCGCCAGATTCGCCCGCGCCTGCTCGGCAAGCTCCGGATCGCTTTCAAGAGCGACCACCTCCGCGGCAAGCCCCGACAGCAAAGCCGCCGGATAGCCGGCCCCGCCGGCGATATCCAGCACCTTGTGGTGGGGGCGGATCTCGGCGCTCTGCAGAAAGCGTGCAAGAACCAGAGGCGCCGGCAGGGCGCGCGAACAAGCGCCCGAGGAGCCTTTGCCGGCCACCGCGAGGTCGGAATAGGCCACCGCCGCAAGCGAGGGCGGAAGAAACGCTTCGCGCGGCACGTTCAGGAAGCGGTTCAGGACCGGCAGGTCAGTTACGTCGAAGGGGCGCAACTGGCGCTCCACCATCGTCCTGCGCAAGGCGGCGGTGGCCTTGCCCAGATCATTGGCGACGGGCTCGGCCGTCGAAGGGAGCGGCGCCGCGGCTGCTTGAACCATTTGCGTTTTCCCGGCGTCGCGCCGGCCTCTGGAGATTGGTAAAACCGCGCTGAGGGCGTCCGGCGGCTGTGCGGGCTTTATAAATTCCGCATCGCATCATGTCCATGCCCCGCCGCCAGTTGGAAAGCGGGAACCGCTCATTCAGGCAGGATGAAGCGACTTTTCCACATTTTCCAGAGACTCGCCGCGCTCTCCCATTGCGCGCATTTGCGCGAGAGTGGTCTTGTCCAGCACGCTAGCGATGGCCTCCCGCGCCTCCAGCATCACGAGGCGAACGGCGCAGTGCACTTCGTCCAGACAGTCGTCGCAGCGTCGGTAAACGGTCCTGCTCGCGCACTGAATAGGCGCAAGCGGGCCGTCAAGCGCACGAATCACATTGCCGACGCCGATTTCCGAGGGAGCGCGCGCAAGCGTGTAGCCGCCGCCCTTGCCTTTCTTGGAATGGACGAAACCGGCGTTGCGCAATTCGCCCAGAATGGCGTCGAGGAACTTCTTGGGGATTTGATTTGCTTGCGCTATGTCGGCGACCAGGGCCGTCTGGCCGGGCGCGATCCCGGCGAGAAAGACCAACGCCTTCAGCCCATATTTGGCTTTCTTGGTCAGCATGACCCCAAAACCTTTCCGTGGTCTCCGGTCCCGCCAAACGGGACGTCCGAGACCGCCGTTTCTCATACCAAAGCAGAATTATATTCCATAGCCTCTTTAGATATCCGACCAGATAGAATTCCTCCCTGCCCGATTTTTCTGGGGATCAGCCACTTGACATAGAATACTTTTTTTATAGACTAAATAAAATAATTCTCCCTCCAAGGCCTTAAGCGCCGCTGGGGCCCTGCACTCCGGCTCCCAACGGAAGGGCCGACAACGCATTGAGCTGAAAACATGGACGCGCTGGATCAGAAAATACTTTCCATCCTTCAGGAGAACGCCTCGCTCCCGATCGCCGAGATCGCAGCCCGCGTCGGACTTTCACAAACGCCCTGCTGGAAACGCATCCAGAAGCTTGAGGCCGCTGGCGTTATCACCCGCCGGGTGGCGCTGCTCTCCCCCGAAAAACTTGGCCTCGGTCTTTGCGTCTATGTTTCGATCGCCGCCGGTGAACATTCCGAGGCGTGGCTAGACAGATTTACACAGCAGGTCGCGAAAATGCCCGAGGTCGTCGAGTTCCACCGGATGGCGGGGGACATAGATTACATGCTGCGCGTGGTCGTCGCCAACATGGCGGCCTATGATGAGTTCTACAAGCGGCTGATCTCAATTACGCCGTTGCGCAATGTGGTGTCGAGATTCGCCATGGAGCGCATCAAGGCGACCACCGCCCTGCCCTTTCCGGATCAGGTCGAGCAGGCCGCCCGCAAATCCCGCATCGCGGAGGCCGCCGCGATTTGACGGCGGCGAGACGATGAAGTTTCATTCGTTCCAACGACGCGCGGCGCGGCAGCGACGACGCCGTCAAACACGGAGCAGCCAAGGTGTCGCAAAGCCCCAATTACACGCCCCCCGCCAAACCCGGTCGCGGACGCATCTATGACTCAATCACCCAAACGATCGGCGATACGCCCATCGTGCGTCTCGACCGACTGGCGAAGGAAAAGGGCGTAAAGGCCAATTTGCTTGCGAAGCTCGAGTTCTTTAACCCGATTTCCAGCGTCAAGGACCGCATCGGCGTCAATCTGATCGAGTCCTTGGAGAAGAGCGGCAAGATCGCGCCGGGCAAGAATGTCCTGATCGAACCGACCTCCGGCAACACCGGCATCGCGCTGGCCTTCGTCGCCGCAGCGCGGGGCTACCGGCTCATCCTCGTCATGCCGGAGTCAATGTCGATCGAACGGCGAAAAATGCTTGCGCTGCTCGGCGCCGAGCTTGTGCTGACCCCTGCCGCCCAAGGCATGAAGGGCGCGGTCGCCAAGGCCAATGAGCTCGCGGCCGAAAACCCCGGCGCGGTCATCCCGCAGCAATTCGAGAATCCGGCCAATCCGGAAATTCATCGAACCACCACTGCCGAGGAAATCTGGAACGACACCAATGGCGAAGTCGACTATTTCGTCTCGGGCGTCGGCACCGGCGGCACCATCACGGGCGTTGGGCAGGCTCTGAAGCCACGCCGTCCCGGATTGCGCATCGTCGCCGTCGAGCCGGAGGATTCAGCGGTCTTGTCCGGGCGCCCGCCGGGACCGCACAAGATCCAGGGCATCGGGGCGGGATTTGTGCCGCCCGTGCTTGATCGCAGCGTGATCGACGAAATCATCACAATCGGCAATCAGACCGCATTTGAAACCGCGCGGCATCTGGCGCGCATCGAGGGCATTCCGGTTGGCATATCCTCCGGCGCGGCGGTCGCGGCGGCGCTTGAAATCGCCGCGCGGCCCGAAGCCGAGGGAAAGAACATAGTCCTTATCATCCCGTCTTTCGCCGAGCGCTATCTCTCAACCGCGCTGTTCGAAGGACTGTGACGTGATCGAGCGGCGGGCGCAATCGCCCGCCGCATCGGCCATCTCGCGGGCCCCGTTTCGGAACGCCGTCGCCCGAAAGGCGCAGGCCAAACGACTATTTTTTCGCGGAGACTTGCGGCGCCGCCGCAATCCTTGATTTTTCAAGATGATGGCGACCATAAGCGCCCACGATATAGCCCACTATGGTGATCACCGCATAGACGAGGATCAGAAACCCCCCGCGCTCATTGGCCTTCGACGCCTTTTCAAGCAGTCCGGTGACGTCGGTGACATCCACTAATCTGTCCGCGCCCACGCCGAACGCCACCGCGA
>Ga0182013_10001887_pt1 | contig 28024 bp, 19 predicted proteins | sample 612S2MmetaG_FD_120487 | JGI IMG/M metagenome (GOLD analysis project Ga0182013, IMG submission 120487) | Permafrost microbial communities from Stordalen Mire, Sweden - 612S2M metaG | ecosystem: Environmental > Terrestrial > Soil > Wetlands > Permafrost | place: Sweden: Stordalen | collected...
ATTGTAGCCAGTGGCGACGAAGTCTTCGACGCGCAACTCCTCGGCATGAAACTTCACGGCCTCCAAAGCGTCGATGACCGTGGGAACGAGACGTTTCGTCAACGTGAAGGTCGAATCGTGCTTTGGGTCACAACCGATCTGCAATACGCGCTTGCCCAGCTTCGAGAAAGCCACAGAGAGGTTGGAAGATGTCGTGCTCTTGCCGATGCCGCCCTTGCCATAGACAGCGAAGACCTTGGCTGTCCCAATCTGAATGTCGGGATCCAGCTCGACCTGCATCGAGCCTAGGGGTATGGGAGCTCTTATTGGAATGTTCACTCTGCAGCCTCCAATTTAACGCCCTCGAGCCTATCTTCCAATTCCTCGCTAGCGTGTCGCAGCGCGGCGAGCGTCGTCTCGTCGGGAGACCAGTAGCGCCGTTCCTGCGCTTCGATCAGCCGATTCGCGATTTTTGCGGAGGCGGTGGGGTTGAGCGCCGCCAGCCGTTCGCGCATCTCCGGGTCGAGCACGTAGGTTTGCGTGAGCTGCTGATAGACCCAGGGATCGACTTGGCCTGTCGTCGCAGACCAGCCCATGGTGTTGGTCACGTGCGTCTCGATCTGGCGAACGCCCTCATAGCCATGCTTGAGCATGCCCTCGTACCATTTCGGGTTCAGCATGCGGGTGCGTGTTTCGAGCGCGACCTGCTCGCTGAGTTTACGCACGACGCCTTCGCCCTTGGTCTGATCGGCAATGTAGACTGGCGCAACTTCGCCCTTGGCGCGTTTCACCGCACGGCTGACGCCGCCGAGCGTGTCGAAATAATTGTCGATCGTCGTGATGCCAAGTTCGACCGAGTCCACGTTCTGATACGCGAGATCCACTTTGGCAAGCATGCTTTGCAGAAGAGCCGGTTGCTGCATTGGCCGGCCAGCGCGGCCATAGGCGAAACCCTTGCGGCGCATGTAAGTCTCGGCGAGCTCTTCCTCTTCGGCCCAATTTCCGCATTCGACAAGCTGGCTAACATTGGCGCCATAGGCGCCGTCGGCGTTGCCAAAGACGCGAAGAGCCGCTGTTTCGACGTCGCCGCCATTGGCCTCCACGAAAGCGAGGGCGTGCTTGCGCACAAAGTTGTTCTCCAGCGGCTCATCCGCTGAAGCGGCTAGGAAACAGGCTTCCGCGAGCAGTTTGATTTGCAGGGGCAGCAGATCGCGGAAGATGCCAGAAAGAGAAATCATGACGTCAATGCGAGGACGATTCAGTTGATCCAGTGGGATCAGCGTGGCGCCTGCCAGTCGACCGTAGCTGTCGAAGCGCGGCGCGGCTCCGATCAAAGCAAGGGCCTGCCCGATCGGCGCCCCTTCGGTCTTCAAATTGTCGGTTCCCCAAAGTACGAGTGCGATGGTCTCGGGCGCAGAATTTCCGTCCGCCATATAGCGCGTTAGCAGACGCTGCGCCTGACGCGCTCCATCCTGCAACGCGAAAGCGCTAGGGATCCGGAATGGATCGAATCCATGCAGGTTGCGGCCGGTCGGTAGAACGGCCGCCGTGCGCAGCAGATCGCCGCCTGGCGCCGGACGCACGAAACGCCCATCTAGCGCGTGCAGAATGCCCTCCAATTCGTAATCCTGCGCAAGATGTTCCGCCGAGGCGGCAAGTTCGCGCAATATCTCAAGCGTTTCAGCGTCCTGGGTCAGCGTGGCTGGATCCGCTCCACTCACCAGCGCGGCCAGCATCGTGCGTTCGAGCGAACTTCCATGTGTCGCTTCGGCCATCGCGGACAGCATGTCGATCCGCTCCTCTCGCGTCAGCGGTTCGCCCACGATGTGAAGACCTTGCGGAATTAGCGTATATTCAAGCTCCAGCATCGCTTCCGTAAGCTTGCCTATCTGCGCATCGGCAGCCTCGCCCCAAGCGGGCTTCGCATCGGCGAGATCGAGCAGCGCCGCCTGGGTCTGGATCAGCCCGGTAAGTTCGCCACGCTCGTCAATGTCTTCGGGCGCCGCGCTCCGCCAGCGATCCAGCGAGGCCTTGAGATCAACGAGTCCGCGATATAGCCCCGCGTTGGCGACAGGCGGCGTGAGGTAGCTGATCAAGGTCGCAGCCGCGCGGCGCTTGGCGATCGTTCCTTCCGAGGGATTGTTCGAGGCATAGAGATAGAAATTGGGCAGTGCGCCAATAAGGCGATCCGGCCAGCAGGAGGCGGAAAGACCCGTCTGCTTGCCGGGCATGAATTCGAGTGCGCCATGTGTGCCAAAATGCAGGACGGCGTCGGCGCCGAAATCCTCGCGCAGATAGCGGTAAAAGGCGGAAAAGGCGTGCGTCGGCGAGAAACCCTTCTCGAAGAGAAGGCGCATCGGATCGCCCTCGTAGCCAAAAGCCGGCTGGACGCCAACAAAAATATTGCCGAAACGCTCCCCAAGCACATGGATGGACGCGCCGTCGCTCTGCTGCCGACCAGGCGTCGGTCCCCATTGCGCCTCGATCTCTTTGAGCCAGGGCTCACGCCGGAGATGGTCTTCCGCCGTAATTCTCGCAAACACATTGGCCAGCGCGCCATAGCGGGCAGAATTGCCTTCCACGATCGACGCGCGCAATTCGTCAACGGTGGCTGGCGGCGATACGTTGTAGCCGCCCTGTTTCATGGCCAAAAGAACGCGATGCAATGATTCGAACACGGACAGATAGGCTGCGGTGCCGGTATTGCCGGCGTTGGGAGGGAAGTTGAACAGCACGATGGCGACTTTCCGCGCGGCGCGCTGCGACCGGCGCAGCGCCGCTAGATTTTGCAGTCTGGCCGCAAGCACTTCGGCGCGTTCCATGCAAACATGCATGTCGCGCGCGTTTTCCGAATGCGGGAAGACGCAGCTGCGTTCACAGCCGTCGCATGCCGAGCCGCCATTTGCCCGGCCTCCGAATATGCTTGGTCCAGTCGAGCCGTCGAGTTCGGGGATCGCCACCATGATGGTCGCCTCCACCGGCTCGAGACCGCGATCCGACTGTCGCCACTGCTCAAGCGTCTGGAATTCGACCGGATGCGCGGAGATAAAGGGAATATCAAGCTTTGCCAGAATCTCTTCGGCAGCCTTGGCGTCATTGTATGCGGGACCGCCCACGAGCGAGAACCCCGTCAGTGACGCCATCGCGTCGATGATGGGAGCGCCGTCGCGCAGGAAGAATTTTTCAATCGCGGGGCGTGCGTCAAGTCCAGTCGCGAAAGCGGGGATTACGCGCATGCCGCGCGCTTCAATGGCTGCGATCACGCCATCATAGTGGCCGGCGTTGCCTGCAAGCACGTAGGAGCGCATCACAAGAAGCCCGACGGTTATCATGGCGCCTCCGGGTGGCTGCGGAAGCGCGTCCACGCTCTCGCCAATGCGTCCTGGGAGGCGGGGGTGATAGACGCCGACCTCGGGATACTCCACGGGGAGCGGCGCCTTCAGCGCGCCGCGCAGCGCGCGTCTTGGCCCATCAGCGTATCGGTTGACGAGAAAGCGTACCATATTGGCGATATTCTCGTCAGAGCCCGCAAGCCAATATTGCAGGGTAAGAAAATAGGCGCGCACGTCTTGCGCCGTGCCGGGAATGAATCTCAACAGCTTGGGCAGGCGGCGCAGCATTTTCATTTGCTGCGCTCCAACGGAAGCGGTCTTGCACTTGCCGCCGCGGAGTCTCTTGAGCAAAGCCATAGGTCCGCTGGTCGGTGCGCTCATGTCGAACCGACCCATACGAGTCAGCTTTGCGACTTCGCCCGCCGAGATGATGCATACCAATGCATCGCAGTTCTCTCGCCGGGCGGACAGCGCCGATAGCAGCGGTTGGAAATGGTCCTCCAGGAACAGCATCGCACTTACAATAACGTCACCCTGCGCGATGTCGGCGCGACAGCGTTCGAGCGCTTTGGGATCAGCGGTGAATTCCGAAGCCGCGTGGATCGTCAGTGCGAGGCCAGGAATCTCGCGTTGCAGCTCCGCGAGGACTCGTTGCGCCGCGCTGGCCACATGCGTGTCCATCGTAACGATGACGACCCTCACGGGCGGCGCGTCAGCGCGCGAAGTGAGCTTTTGCATCATAAAGCGTCTCGACGGTGATGGTTGTCATGCCCCGCTCGCTGGCGAAGAGCTCTGTATTGCGGCGGGCCTTACCGCGCACGAAAAATGGAATCTTTTTGAGTTCTCTCTCCGCTTCGTCGGCCCAGCTGACGATGATGGGTGTTCCCGTGATCGGAATTTGGGTTTCGACGTAGTCGGACGCGCGGGCGACTGGCGACGCGTCTGCGCGTAACGCAGTGTCCACTTTTCCACCCAGATGCGAGGGCGCCGCGTCGTCATGAAACTCCGCATCGTCGCGAAACATCGCGAGCAGATGCTCCTCGAGCCCCATCATCAGTGGATGAACCCAGGCGTCGAAGATCACATTGGCGCCTTCGAAGCCCATTTGGGGCGAGTAGCGGGCCGGAAAATCCTGGACATGAACAGGGGCCGAGATGACCGCGCATGGAACCCCGAGGCGTTTGGCGATATGGCGCTCCATCTGCGTGCCGAGAACGAGTTCGGGTCGAATCTCCGCTACCTTGGCTTCAACTTCCAGATAGTCGTCAGTGATGAGCGCTTCGACGTCGTAGAGCTTTGCCGCCTCTCGCACTTCGCGAGCAAATTCGCGAGCATAGGTTCCAAGGCCGACGACTTTGAAGCCAAGTTCGTTTTGAGCGATCCGAGCCGCCGCCATGGCGTGGGTGGCGTCGCCAAAAATGAAAACCCGTTTACCCGAAAGATAGGTTGAATCAACTGAGCGCGAATACCAGGGCAGACGCGAGGTCTCCTCGTTCAGCACCGGTGTGGGATCTACGCCGGCAATGCGCGCCACTTCCGCGATGAATTCCCTTGTGGCGCAGACACCTATTGGCGTGATCTTCGTAAAGGCTTGCCCATGATTCTTTTCCAGCCATTGCGCAGCCGGCAATGCGATCTCTGGATAAAGAACGACGTTGAAGTCCGCATCGCCGAGTTTTGTGAGGTCGTGAGGCGTCGCTCCAAGGGGAGCCACCACACGTACCTCGACGCCGAGACGTTCGAGCAGGCGAGTTATTTCGCGAATGTCGTCCCGATGACGAAAGCCTAGCGCCGTCGGGCCGAGTAGGTTGCAGCTCGGCTTCGCGCCAGCGCTGCGTTCGCGCCTCTGTCCGGCGAGATTGCGCACCAGTCGATAAAAAGTCTCCGCCGCGCCCCAGTTTTCTTTCTTCTGATAGGCCGGCAGCTCCAGTCCAATGACCGGGATCGGCAGATTCAAGGCCTTTGCGAGGCCGCCTGGATCGTCCTGAATGAGTTCGGCCGTACAGGATGCGCCTACGATCATCGCCTGCGGAGCGAAACGCTCGTACGCATCTCGGGCGGAGGTCTTGAAAAGCTCCGCCGTGTCGCCGCCGAGGTCGCGCGCCTGAAACGTCGTGTAGGTGACGGGCGGGCGAGCGCCGCGCCGTTCGATCATGGTGAACAGCAGATCCGCATAGGTGTCGCCCTGCGGCGCATGCAGCACGTAATGCAGGCCTTGCATCGCCGTCGCGACGCGCATGGCTCCAATGTGGGGTGGTCCCTCGTAGGTCCAGAGCGTAAGCTGCATGGCCTAGACCTCCAGCCGAGTGCGGCGAAGCAGCGGCCTCGCAAAAAGCTCCGCGAGATCGCCGACCTGGTCGTAGCCCTGGATAGGCGTGAACAGGAGTTCAATCGACCATTTGGTCGTGAGCCCCTCGGCCTCCAGCGGGTTGGCGAGGCCGAGCCCACAGACGACGAGATCCGGCTGCGCGGCGCGGCAGCGGTCGAGCTGGTTGTCGACATGCTGGCCCTCGCTCAGACGCACACCGGGAGGCAGCAGCGCAAGTTCGGGACCAAGATGCTCGCGATGCAGATAGGGCGTTCCGATTTCCTCGATATTCATTGACAATTCGCGCGACAGAAAGCGCGCGAGCGGCAACTCCAGCTGGGAATCGGGAAAGAGAAAAATGGACTTGCCCGCCAGCGCGCCTCTGTAGTGGTCGAGCGCCTGCGCGGCGCGGGCGCGGCCCGGCGCCGTCGCGGCCTCGAAGCGGGCCGGGTCGACGCCAAAAGCGTGCGCGGCTGCGCGGAGCCATAAAGTCGTGCCTTCGGCGCCCAATGGGAAATTCGCGCCGATTCGCTTGGCTCCCCGCTCCTCGAGCGCGCGAGCGGTGTCGCAGAGGAAAGGTTGGGCAAGAAGAAACGACGTGTTGGGGCCGACTGGGGGGAGATCGGAGGCTTGGCGCATGGGGAGGAATGTCACCGGCGCTACACCCAACACGTCGAAGAGGCGCATGAACTGGTCTTCAACGACATCCGCCAGCGCGCCGACAACCAGGAGGGAATGCGGCGCGTGGGGGGCTTCCTTCGGCATGAATGGCACGAGAGCGGCGAGGCAGGCGTCCTCACCCTGTGTGAAAGTCGTCTCGATTCCGCTGCCGGAATAGCTCAGAACTCTCACACGTGGCGCGTGAAGCGAAGACTGCCGCGCAGCCGCGCGCTTGAGATCAATCTTGATGACCTCGGAAGGACATGAGCCGACGAGGAAAAGCAGTTTAATGTCGGGACGGCGCTCAAGGAGGCGCCCCACGGTTCGGTCGAGTTCATCGTCGATATCCGCGATGCCGGCAAGGTCGCGCTCGTCCAAAATCGCTGTCGCGAAACGCGGTTCTGCGAAGATCATTACGCCAGCCGCCGACTGGATGAGATGCGCGCAGGTGCGCGAACCGACGACCAGAAAGAACGCGTCGTGAATCTTGCGATGCAGCCAGACGATGCTGGTCAAACCGCAGAAGACTTCCCTTTGACCGCGTTCCAGCAGGACAGGTAAGGATTCGCAGGCTCCGATTTCCCTTGCGGCGTGCGGGTTCAGCGGGGGCAAAGCGTTCACGGCGAGCCCTCCAGCTGGGGATGCGCCGGCAGCGCCGACGGCTCCGAGGATTGCAAGCGCGCCGCGCGAAGTTTCAGTAGAAATTGAGTCGCGTTGATCGCATATGCCGCATAGGCCGAAAGGGCGAGAAGCATCAGCTCCCGTGTGTCGAGCCAATTCAGGGCCAGCGCGACGAGATAGGCGCTGTGCAGCGCCAGAACGAGTATGCTGAACACGTCTTCCCAGAAAAATGCGGGCGCGAATAGATAGCGACCGAAGACCACTTTCTCCCAGATTGATCCCGTGATCATGATGGCGTAGAGCGCGAGGGTTTTCACCACCACGGAGATCGTGGCCGTGCTCTGGCCCTCTCCGGTGTAGAGATAGCGGAGAACAAGAACGAGGCTGACGAGGAAAATAAGAAACTGAAGCGGAGCGAGCACACCCTGCACAAGAGTCCAGACCGACGCGTCTCGCCGCTTGCGCTGCTCAGTGCTGTAGAGGGGCTCTGTCGCGGGGCTGGCTCGTCGGTTTGTTCTCATCCGCCGTTTCCCTTTTTGCGGCCTCGGGGACTAAGCCTTGGGACAAATGTAAATCCACCTCGCTCCGACTGTCAATATAAATTGACGTAATTTAATATTTACACCATAATGAAAATGCCGGGTTCGGAGGCGCCGATGCCGGCAAAAGGTCAGGACTGCTCAAGGTGGCTGATTTAACTGAGTTTTGTGCCTTCCTTGACATTTGCTCGCATTGGCTGGCGCGACTTTAAACGCCGCACAGTAGGAGCTGGCTTGTCATGTCGGAGACTTGGCGTCGACGAGGCGATCACAGCCCGGTGACAGGATTTCCTGTCGCGATGCGCGCGCGCCGACCCATCTCTCCCAACGGTACTAGGGCGAAATTACTTGTGAGGTTTTCCATATTGTGGCCTTAAGCTTGCTAACGAGCTAGAGCCTATGTAATCACGCCCTGACCCATTTATTGTCCGAAAACCTGGTCAGAATCGGAAAGTTTCTCTTGTGAGCGAAGTCCCTAGATCTCCGTCAGAACTATCCCGCTTCTCGACTCCCATCGACAGCTTTGGCGCGTTGGATCCCGAGACGGCGGCCACGTTGATCTCTACTTCGGCGGATGTGACGCTTGTCGTCGATGGGCGCGGGATCGTCGTCGATGTCGCTTTTGGCTCCGCGGATCTGGCCAAGGACGCCTATCGCGACTGGGTCGGCCGCCGATGGACCGATACGGTGACGATTGAAAGCCGTCCGAAGATCGAAGAACTGATGCGCGAAGCGGGTCCGCATGTGGCGAGTCGCTGGCGTCAGGTAAACTATCCTGCTTTAACTGGCCCAGACCTTCCCGTGCGCTACAGCGTGGTCCGCTGCGGGGAGAGCGACCGGATCGTCGCTTTAGGCAAAGACTTACGCGCCATGGCGGTCTTGCAGCAGCGCCTTGCTGACGCTCAGCAGGCGATGGAGCGGGAATACGCGCGCATCCGTGGCGCTGAGAAGCGTTACCGGCTCTTGTTTCAACTTGCCTCCGAGTCGGTCCTGATTATAGACGCTGCTAATCAAAGGATAATGGAGGCCAATCCGGCCGCCTGCGCGCTGCTCGGCATGGACCTGAAGAAACTTGTAGGGCGCGGTTTTTTCGAACTTTTCGACGAAAGTGGCAAGCAGGCGGCTCAATCCTTTGCGGGCGCCTTGCGGGTCGCGCCGCGCGTCGACAATGTGCATGTTGTCTTGGCGGAAACCAGGGAAGCAGTATTGCTCTCGGGGTCGATGTTCCGGCAGGAAAACGCCTCGCATTTGATTGTGCTGCTGACGCGTCTGAACGCTGGCGGCTCCGCTTTGCCGAAGGAAAAAGCCAGTCTGCTGCGCGTCGTCGAGAAGATGCCTGACGCATTCGTCGTCACTGATCTCGAACGCCGCATTCTGACTGCCAATTCCGCATTCCTCGATCTGGTTCAGGCGACCAGCGAGGAGCAGGTGCGAGGCGAGTCGATCGAAACCTGGGTCGGACGTCCGGGCGTCGATGTCGACGTGCTCTTTGGGAATTTGCGGACGCATGGTTCGGTCCGCCATTTTTCGACAATTCTTCGCAGCCAATACGGGTCCACGGAAGACGTCGAAATCACTGCAGTGGCTGCGCCGGACGGAGCGCAACCATGCCTTGGCTTCACGATCCGCACGTCTGGCTGGCGCTCAGGCCGGGAGAAGCTGGGCGGTCGCGAACTGCCCAGAACGATCGAGCAATTCACCGAACTCGTGGGCCGCGTGCCACTCAAGAATCTCGTGCGTGAAACCACGGATCTCATAGAACGCCTCTGTATCGAAGCGGCGCTGGAGCTGACCCACGACAATCGTGCTTCTGCAGCGGATATGCTGGGGCTTAGCCGCCAAGGGCTCTACACCAAGCTGCGCCGCTACGGGCTCGGCGATCTCGGTGACGATGAGGGCAGCGACGGGGGCATCTGACGGCGCGATGAGACAATCTTCGCGTTCCGCGGGAAGCCTGGAACTTGCGGGCGGGGGCGACTGCATGCGGCGCTCCGCCGTTGCTGACGCATAAAAGACCAACAGGTTCACCGTCGAGTCTGTGTAAATTTAACTTGACATCATTATGTGTCAATATATTATTTTCTTATGCAGAGACCAGCGCCCTCCGCCGTCTTGGAACTCCTAAAGCCAATCACTTGGTTTGCGCCGATGTGGGCGTTCGCGTGCGGCATCGTCTCCTCCGGACTGTCGCCGCTTACTCGCTGGTATGTCGTGCTCGCGGGCGTGATGCTTGCTGGGCCACTGGTTTGCGCGACTAGCCAGGCTGTCAATGACTGGTATGACCGCCATGTCGACGCCATCAACGAGCCTAACCGGCCGATACCCTCGGGCCGAATTCCGGGACGCTGGGGGCTTTACATCGCCATTGTCTGGACGCTGTTGTCGCTCGCCGTCGCGGCAGCGCTGGGGCATTGGGTTTTGGCGGCAGCCGTCTTTGGGCTTGTGCTGGCTTGGGCCTATAGCGCGCCGCCCATGCGGCTCAAACAAAACGGATGGTGGGGCAATGCAGCCGTCGCGATCTGTTACGAAGGGCTTCCCTGGTTCACCGGAGCGGCGGTGATGGCGGCGAGCCTGCCGGACTGGCGCGTGATTGTCCTCGCCTTGCTCTACAGCTTCGGCGCCCACGGCATCATGACGCTCAACGACTTCAAATCGGTCGAGGGCGACCGGCATATGGGCATTCTCTCGTTGCCCGTTCAACTGGGCGTGGACAAGGCAGTCCGGCTAGCCTGCTGGGTCATGACGGCTCCACAGCTCCTCGTGATCTGGCTGCTGCTGGATTGGTCGCATCCCTATTACGCCGGTGCGGTCGCGAGCTTGCTAATCGGGCAGTTCATTTTGATGCAGTGGCTACTGAAGAACCCGCGCGAACAGGCGCCCTTTTACAACGCCACCGGCACCACTCTTTACGTGCTCGGCATGCTGGTCAGCGCTTTCGCCTTGCACTCGAATGGGGTGGGACTCCAATGAACGCAACCCCTCTCGGATGGATTGGCATCGTCAGGCTGGGCCTCGTCCAGACGGCCTTGGGCGCGATTGTCGTCCTGATGACCTCGACAATCAATCGTGTGATGGTTGTCGAGCTCGCCTTGCCCGCCTTTGTTCCGGGCCTGTTGGTGGCTTCCCATTACGCCGTGCAGATCCTGCGTCCAGCGTGGGGCTATGGCGCCGATGTGGGTGGGCGGCGCACGCCCTGGATCGTTGCCGGAATGGCCGTCCTGGCATTGGGCGGTGTGGGGGCGGCCGTGGCGACCACTTTGATCGCCGGCCATCCACTCCTTGGCCTGTCGCTCGCGGCGCTATCCTTTCTGATGGTTGGAATGGGCGCTGGAGCTGCGGGAACCTCCGTGCTGGCGATGCTGGCGACGCGCGTGGCGCCTCACCGACGGGCTGCTGCGGCGACCACGGTCTGGGTCATGATGATTTTCGGCTTCGCCTTGACGGCGCCTTTGGCCGGCCATTTCCTCGATCCTTTCTCCTACGTGCGTCTCACCGGCGTGACAACGACGGTAGCGACGATCGCCTTCGTCGTGGCGACCTTTGCAGTAATGGGCGTCGAAACCGATAAGGTGAAACCGGCCGCAAACGTGCTACAGGCGCAAAAGCCGTCGTTTCGGGAGGCTTTCGCTCAAGTTTGGGCTGAGCCCGCTGCGCGGCGATTCACGATTTTCATATTTGTGTCAATGCTGGCCTACAGCGCCCAGGAACTACTGGTAGAGCCTTTCGCGGGCGTTGCCTTCGGCATGACGCCGGGCGCGACCACCAAGCTCGCCGGGACACAGCACGGCGGCGTGCTGACGGGGATGCTCTTCGTGGCTTTCGCCGCATCAGCGATCGGCGGTCCGATTCTCGGTTCGTTGCGACTATGGACGGTCGGGGGTTGTCTAGCCTCGGCCCTGTCGCTGGTCGCCGTCGCCGCGAGCGGACTTTCGGAACAGCCCTTTCCATTGCAAGCGTCGGTCTTTGCGCTGGGCGTATCAAACGGCGCCTTCGCCGTCGCGGCGATAGGCTCGATGATGGGTCTCGCCGGTTCGGGCTCCGGATCGAGGGAAGGCACGCGCATGGGCCTCTGGGGCGCCGCGCAGGCCGTCGCTTTTGGACTTGGCGGATTCCTCGGCACGGTCGCGGTGGACGTCGCCCGCCAGTTCGTGGCCGCGCCGGTGACCGCCTATGCGATGGTCTTCATAGCCGAAGCAATCCTGTTTCTCTTCTCCGCAATGCTGGCCAGCCAGATTTCCCAGGCCGCTGGGGTGAGTGGACGCCCGCACGCCTCCGGCGCCGACGAAAATTCCTTCGCGGCTCGCATTTGACGAGGAGCAAGCCATGTCGACGGAAGAAATTTTTGATGTCGTCGTCGTTGGTGGAGGACCGGCGGGAGCAACCGCGGCGACGGATCTCGCCCGCATGGGCCGCAAAGTCGCGCTGCTCGACAAGGCCGGCCGCATCAAGCCTTGCGGTGGCGCTATTCCCCCGCGTCTCGTTAGAGATTTCGCGATACCAGACCATTTGTTGAAAGCGAGGGTCAATTCCGCGCGCATGATCTCGCCCAGTGCGCAAAGCGTCGACATGCCCATAAAGGGCGGCTATGTCGGCATGGTGGATCGCGAGGAATTCGACGAGTGGCTGCGCGTCCGAGCGGCCAAAGAGGGCGCGACGCGCGTGACCGGCGCCTATGAAAAAATCACCCGCGAGCGCGACGGCGGGGTGATCGTCCATTACGAAGCGAAAGACGCCGGTAGCTCCGCGCTGCGCACAAAACTGGTCATTGGGGCCGATGGCGCACTCTCGCAAGTTGGCCGGCAGGAAGTGCCGGGCGCGGACAAAACCCGCTTCGTATTCGCCTATCACGAGATAGTGGAGGCGCCCTCTGCCGCCGCGAACCGTTGCGAGATCCATTATTGCGGGGCGTTGTCTCCGGATTTCTACGCCTGGATTTTTCCGCATGGCGATACGATGAGCGTGGGCGTGGGGAGCGCCCAAAAGGGCTTCTCGCTAAAATCGTCGGTGAGCGGCTTGCGGGCGGCGGCGGGCCTCAAGGAAAGTCCGACTTTGCGCAGGGAAGGGGCGCCTATACCGCTCAAACCCCTGCGACGTTGGGATAACGGCAAGGATGTGTTGTTGGCGGGCGACGCCGCCGGCGTTGTGGCTCCGGCTTCCGGCGAGGGCATTTATTACGCAATGCTTGGAGGAAGGCTGTCCGCGGAGGCGGCGGATGAGTTTCTGGAGACCCGCGACGCACGCGCGCTGGCCAAGGCGCGCAAGCGTTTCATGAAGGCGCATGGCCGCGTTTTCTGGATCCTGGGCGTCATGCAATATTTCTGGTATCGCAACGACAAGCGCCGCGAGGCCTTCGTCAGCATCTGCCGAGATCCCGACGTCCAGCGCCTCACCTGGGAAGCCTATATGAACAAAGAGCTGGTGCGCGCCGATCCGATGGCGCATGTCCGCATCTTCTTCAAGGATCTGGCGCATCTTTTACGTTTGGCCTCGCCATGAATGAGCTGCTCCCAGATCGCTGGATGGAAATCGGGGTGGCGACGGTATGCGTGACGCTGGTCGCCGTGGTTGGGGGGCTGATGACCGAGATTGGCGCGTGGTACGAGGGATTGCGCTTTCCTAGTTGGCGACCGCCAAACTGGCTCTTTGGACCCGCGTGGACTTTAATTTTTCTGTTGATTGCGACTGCCAGCGTGATGGCCTGGGAGCGGGCTCCCGACGACGCCTCGCGACGGTGGCTCCTCATCCTTCTAGCAATCAACGGCGTGCTGAATGTTCTATGGAGCCCGCTGTTCTTCAAGCTGAGACGACCCGACTGGGCGCTCATCGAGCTGCTGCCCTTTTGGGTCTCGATACTCGCCCTGCTCATCCACATCGGTAGGGTTTCGACGCTCGCGGGATGCCTGATCGCGCCCTACCTCGCCTGGGTGACATTCGCGGGCTTTTTGAATTGGCGCATCGTTCAACTCAACAAGCCGTTCGGAGGCGGGCCTCGAACGGCGGGAGGAGATTCGGACCGATCGGGTCGCTAGGGCGCGGGTCCCCGGGTGCTTTTTTGCGAAGTGGTTGGGCGCCTGACTTGTAGCGCGGACATCTTGCGACGAGACCAGAGGAGGACATGAGATGGACGAGTTTATCCGCAGCGGTCGCGCGATCGACTGGATTCTCATTCTGATCGCGCTTGAGGCTCTGGCCGTTCTTGGCTACCGCGCCTTTACAGGACGGGGCCCGGCGCCTTACGCTTTTATCAGCAACATCGTTGCAGGAGCGTCTTTGTTGGTCGCAATGCGCATTGCGCTTGCGGGCGCATCCTGGGTCTGGATCGGGTTCAGCCTGATGGCGGCTTTTATAGCTCACCTCGCCGATCTCGCGACAAGGTGGCAGCTTCCCGCAGGCGGATTACTTGCGCCAAATTCCCGAGCGCTTCTCGTCGTCCCGCGTTTTCGCGCCGAGCGGCAGATGCGAGGAAAACGCCGGGTTGTCAGAAGCCAAAAAGCGACGCGCGTCGCGTGACAGATATGATCAACGGCCGGCATTGCGATCACGTAAAAAATGGTTCCGCGCGTCGCAGGGTTCCTCAACCCGCCGGTCGTTATCCGACGATTGGAAAGGTTACGGCTATGGCGTAGGCGAGCCCGCAAGCCGCGCCGAGAGCGCCAACGCGGGGGTCGTTTGTTCTCGCATAGACCCAGCGGCTTACAAGTCCGTAGACTGCGAACAGCAGGATGATGACGGGCACGATGATTACAAGGAAAAAAAGTCTCTGTGGATTGAGGCAAACCGCGATTCCAAGCGATATGACAAAACACGTTTTGCTGAAGGCGTAACCTCCCCGGACCGCCGGTAATCCTCTCGTCAACCATTCGTCCGCGACGAAATATAGCGCTGCGCCCGCGAACATCGCGGGTGCGAGCAGCCAACGCACGCCAGTCAGCGCGAAGGATGTGACATAGGCGTCCAGAGGCAGGCCTAATGCAACGATGTAGAAGGCGGCCACCGCACTCGCGGCGAGTCCGATCCGAGCGATGTCCGCCTTGGCGGCGACTGGGCGCCGCGCCGGGAGAGGGGTAAGCCACAGACCCGCTCCGGTAAGGAGCCCATAGACCGCAAAATGTACGACAAGGTAATCTCCGAGCAGGATCGGCAGAAAACCTGTCGGCGCTTTCCACAGGAGCAATGGCGTCAATAACGCGGGCGCGATGCAAATCGGCAAAAGACGGCGCCAGGGCAAGCCAGCTCCAAGCGGGCTAGGCGCGACTCGCGGTAGGAGGCGCGACGCCGGTCGAGCGAGAGCAATCAGCCCAGTAAATAGCAGCGCTAGCCATTTTCCTCGACTGTCGACGAAGCCGGAGCCCTTGCGTCCAAAACTCGCATCCAACCACTCAAGCGCCTCGCGGAGTGCGTCATGGTTGTATAGCACGCCGATATGTTCAGAGCCGGAAGCGAGCACGAGACGACGTCCGGAGCCTTGAGACAGTTCGCCGTATGTGACGCTCTCCTGCGCGTTTCCTTTGGCTGCATCGGAGACAATTCGAAAGCCGGCTGCCGTTAGCGCCGAGCTTTCCCATGCGCCATCGATGACGATCAGATTTTTTGGATTGTTCGGCGTGACGCCTTGTCCGAACAACGAAAGGGCGACGACTGCACTGACGCCCGGATGGTTCATGGCGTATTGAACCACAAGATCGGACGCCATCGAATGTCCCAAGAGCGCAAGGCGGCCGTCGGCGCCGGGAAGGGCGATTGCGAAGTCAGTGACCTCTCCAATTTCCGTCAGCAAGGCGCGCGTGCTCATGGCCATATCGCTCAGGCCTCCCGTGAGCGGCTGTGGATTGCGGCCGTGGCCCGCGAAGTCGAATGTCACGGCTATATACCCGTTGCGCGCCAGTGTTATCGCGAAGGGCTGCATCAATTGCTGAGAACCTGCGAAGCCATGCGCAATTACAACCACAGGACTTGTTTCCAGCGCACGTGAACGAAAGATTGTGATCGGAATCTGCCCGACATGGGCTGTGCTGACGCTCAATCCATCCATACTTTCCGCGAGCGCGAAAAGACCCCAGATGACCGCTGCACACGCCGCGCCAAGGAAGAGGAGAGCTCGTTTCGCCATTTGGTTTTCCAGTGTTTTCCGCCCCACGGCCCAAATGATAGGCAGGCTGCGAATTCCGTGCTCGAACGCCTCTTTGGAATGAGCGGCGTCTTAACCTCTCCGACAAGATACATTTACATGTGCGATTGTTGTCAATGACGCTTTACTATTTTCGTTTTCTGGGTTTGAATGATCCCGGTCGGTTAAGACACCGCCCCAACCCGAAAAGGGAAACGCATTTAAATACCAAGGGAGACGTTCGATCCATACGGAATGCGGCGACGGTAATTTCAGTGGAGCTTGCGAGTGAGATCGCAAATTTGGGAGCGGATTAGGGCGTCTACCGCGCTGCTTCCGGGTTTTCGATCAATTTACTGCAAAGCCTTTGAAGCGACGTCGAGGGGATCGGACTAACGCCGAGATAAGTCCTCAAGGGAGGCCCCGATGGCGCAAAAGAGCGAGCTGGCGAGTGAGTGCGTCCCAATTCCAGGACTGCACAACGGCTCAAAATTTTATGTGGCGTCTCCAATTAGAGAAGTTTTTCTGTCGCCCGAAATTCGTGAGCGAGAGGAACGCCTTTCCGAAGTGATCGCCACCGAAATTTTGCCGCGCCTCATGCTCCTCCATCATGATGTGCGTCCAGTCGAGGCCCTCGCGGCGCCGGAGCAATCCGAGATTGTCGAATTCGGAGCGCTGGTGATGGGCGCCGACCGGGGTGCGGCTCTCTGTTATTTCGACCAGATGCGCGCCAAAGGGCATTCGCTGGACACGCTGTTCGTGCATTTTCTCGCGCCGACCGCACGCCACCTCGGCGAGCTTTGGGAGCAGGATCTCTGCGACTTCATCGATGTGACTCTCGGCGTGGCGCGTCTACAGGAGTTGTTGTGCATATTTGGTGCGCCCAATGAGGCGCCCGTGGTCGATATGCGCCAGCGCGCTTTTCTAGTCACCACGCCAGCCGAGAGACATTGCTTCGGGATCGATATCGTCGCCAGTGTGTTGCGGGCCGCGGGCTGGGATCTTCACATCCAGAAGAACATCACCGCGGCTCAAGGCGCCGCAGAGGTTGCGGAACATTGGTTCGGCGTGGTCGGCATCGCGCTCTCCGTGGAATCGGAACTCGAAACCGTGGCGAGGACCATAAAGGAAATACGTCTTTCGTCATTCAACCAGTCGGTTGCTGTGATTGTCGGCGGACCCGTTTTTACGGCGAATCCAGACCTCGCGGTTCAGGTCGGCGCCGATGCCACTGCCGCCGACGCGCCGACGGCGGCAATCCTCGCCAAAAAATTACTCTTGAGGCAACTAACTGGAATTAGTTGCTAGATGCCGCGCGGCTGATTTTGTTTGTGAGCCGGCTGGTTCACGGGCCGTCTGGGCGATGTTCCCGGACACATGCATGATCCCATCCGTCCATCCAGTTCTCGAACACAAGAAATGTCGTCACGGCGCCTTCAATCGCCGCAGCCTCCTGCGCGGGGTTTCCAGCGAATTTCTCCAGCCGTTTGAGCAACGAGCGCCACATGGCGCCCTGACCAACGCCGTACCCCATAAAAAAGCGGCGACCTTTGTCGCTTTCAACTCCAAAAAGAGGCGCCAGTGCGCGCGATATCTGAACTCCGCCGAGAGCTGAGCCTTCGACGACGTAAAGCGCGCCTAAAAACGCCGCTTCACTACCTGGGATGAAAATCTGGTTGCAAATTGGCAGGTTCGGAATGTTTGCCGGGTCAAGCCCGAGCGCGCGCAGATCGCTGTCGATTGCAGCCGATCTTGCGAGATTCAAGAGGTCGAGGCGGATCAAGATATCGGGCGCTGCGGCTTCCATGACGGCTTCGAAAGCGCGATGAAACCCATAGAGCCGCGCGAGCAGAAGCCGATAGTCCGACATGGCGATAGTGCCGGCTGCCGCTGCCGAGAGCCCTCTATGACGGTGCATGCGTTCATGCGAACGCATTGTCGCCTGGCGTAATCGAGTGCGGAGATCAACTGCCGAAGCCATCTTAATCCCCCGATGTGTATCCCCACGGCTCGAAAAAATGGATTCAGCTTCGCGATTTATCCGGATCAATCGAGAGCTGATCGAGAACTTCCGCCGTCCGCGCGACTGATGTTCGCACGCTTTCGAGCATTGCAGGCATGCGGGCCGTGTCGAGACCGTCGGTTATCTCCATCGCCGCCAGCTGTGCATTTTCCACAACGGCTGACATGAGATTCTCAAGCGCGAGATCGGCCTTCGAATCGATTCGCCCTTTGAGCGTGCGGTGGGTGTGGAGAATGCTCTCCTGAAACTTCCGCCTCGCTGCCTCGGCCGCCTTGCGTTCAGTGAGGTCGGTGAAAAGCAACACGAACCCCAGCGTCCGGTCGGGGGATGACATCACCGGATCAGCCCGTACGAGTAGCGATTTGGTTTCGCTTGATGCTCTTTCAAGATGCGTTTCCCCACGCCAGGGCTGCTTTTTGTCACGCAATGCGCTCAGCTTTCCGCCGAATTCTTCGGGATCGCCAAAATACGGCGGCAGTTCGTCAAGATGTTGCAGTGGGCGAGCGCCGGTCTCCAGCAAGTAATCGAAAGCAGCGTTTGTATTGATGACGCGTCCTTGAGCGTCGGCGACGACCACCGGCTGATCCGAAGTTTGAACCTGACGTAAGACTTTGTTTAGCTGGTCTTGAGCAATCAGAATCTGAACGGATCGGAATTGCAAGATCACATCAGTGACGCTCGCGCCAATGAGACGCGCAGTCAGAAGGTCGGCGGTGGTCCAAGGATCCGAGGTTCCTTCGACGACCTGATGCCATTGCGCGAAAGAGCGGCGTGGAGAAAGCTCGGAGGGATCGTCGCCGAGCGATGGAGGCTTGAACGGATTGCCTCCCCAGGTAACCGTCTGCACGCGTTCGGCCCTGAACCAGATCAGCATCTCATTGGGTTCGCTGGAGATGCTGGTTCCGACCAAGCCGCTCGCGACCGCAGTCAGCGAGGCAAAGGCAGGCTCCTCCGCGCTCAGTGCCGATGTCGAGAAAACGCCGCCGCGCAGCTTCGACTCCAGCCACTTGCCGATATCTCGAATTTGCTCGGTGCCCGGAACGTCGCCGGCAGAAAGGATCTGTCCTTCGAATAGAAGCGCTGCGCCGCTGGCGTTAAGCGGTATTAGAAGCGAACGCGCGGTGTCAAAAAGCGCGCCGCGCCAGTCGCCCTCGCGCGAGATGTTTTCGATCATCCGCTGTTCGAGCCGCCGCACCGAAAGTTCGCCCTGTCCCTGAAGAAAGCTTTCCAACGCTGCGATGCGAGTGCCTATCACTTCCCCTAACAGTTCGCATACTGCGCGCATCTCGAAATGAAGAAGTCTCGGCGAATAGTTATGGCAGGATATTAGCCCCCACAAGCGGCCGCCAACCATGAGAGAAACTACGAGCGTCGCCGCGACGCCCATATTTTTTAAATACTGGATATGTATAGGGGAGGCGCTGCGCAAAAAGCACAAGGACATGTCTAGTTCTTCGCCGCTGATCGGAGACAGGCGTGGTTCAAGGGGAGCAGCTGTATATTCGATGTCGGCAAGCAGTCGGACGCGATTGCGCTCGTAAAGGCGGCGGGCGATCTGCGGGATGTCTGATGCGGGATAGCGATTGCCCAGAAATGCCTCCAGCTCTGGTTTCTTTGTTTCGGAAAAGACCTCGCCATGCCCCGCGTCGTCGAAGCGATAGACCATCACCCTATCGTAACCAGTCAATTCCTTGACGATCCGAGCGCTCTCGTCGCATAAGACCTGCAATGTCGAAGATGCGAGTATTCGCCCTATCGCGAGTTCGATCTGCGCCGAGAAATCCACGAGCGGACCGGAGCGCTCGAGTTCGACCACCAGTCCACCACCTGGGGGGTGATGCAGCAAGGCGTTCAGCGGCTTGTCGGGGTCGCCGAGGTGACACCGCACCGCCACCGGGATTGCATCCTGCACATCAGCGATATGCGAGCGCACCAGCTCGCAAAGATTTCCCTCAAGCTTGCGTAAATCCATTCCTAGCAGATCGCCAGTGACGCCGAGGAATTCTGCTGCGTTGACGCTGGCCTGCACCACAACGCAGTCGGATTCTCGAATTAGCAGCAACGCTCCGTGCGGCTGAATCGATCCGGCGAGATGAATTTGTTCTCTCTCGCAATTGGAGAGATCCGCCGCGCCGAAGGCGGGAGACGCTTCCTGATCTGACGCCAAGTCTTTGGCCTCCCTTGGCGCAATTTCACGTGCGTCTGTTTTTTATTTCTCTTCCAAATTGTACTTGTTCAGTTTCGCATGCAAACTCTGGCGACTCAATCCCAGTCTCTTGGCTGCCGCAGTGCGGTTGCCCCCGCACGTCTCCAAAGCTTCTGCAATGCTTTTACGTTCGATGGCTTCCGTAGAGGCCTTTACAAGCTGATCCAGAGTCAGATTGTGGAACCTTGTTTCACCCAAATCCTTCGGCGCGCGAGGTTCGACCTGAATTGCTACACCTTGGCCCCGTGAGGTCACGTCGCGCACCAGAAGGCCAATGTGATCTGGTCGGTGGGGCATGTCTCCGGCCGCGGAAATTTCAACTTCCCAGTTTGTGCCGAACTCGCCCTCCAATGTCGTGGCGAGTGCTCTCACGGATCCATGCTTGCATACCAGATTCAAGACCACGGAGATGTCGGCGCCTGGTCGCGACAGCCAACGCGACATTTTTTGGCCGAGCATGGCGCTTTCCGCGCCGATCTGGGTCATTTCAAGGAATGCATCGTTGACTCGGCGCACAATCCCCTCGCTATCGACAACGGCAAATCCATCCGGAAAGCGTTGAACAATGTTCTCTGTGGAGAAGGGATCGATTTTCTCCACCCGCGCGGTTGGTCCTTTTAACTGCGAAATCTGAAAGAGATAGAGGGAGCCTGTTTCTGCATTCATCATCGATGCGCGCACGCTCCATTGGGCTTGCGGCGCAGATAGATGCAATACCATGCTTGGCGCGCGTCCCTGCACGCGAACCTTCTCAAGCATTTCCTCGAAGGCCTTCCGGTCGCGCTCCGACATCTGCGGGAAAAACGCGGCGCCGATTACTAGGCCGAGGCTATTGGCGGCAGTCAGATTGGCCTCGACGATTTTGAGGTCGCTGACCCGCGCCAAGACGACCGCTTCGTTCGACGCATCGAACAACATACGATAACGCGTCTCAATTTCCCTGATCTTCCAATAGTCCTGTTCGCGCGCCTGCTGCGCGCGTAGAAGGCGCGCTTGCAAATCAGATATTGTCTTGAGGTTTCTGCCTATGGCGATAAAACCTGCCTTCTTGCCGAGGCTGACCGCCGTGTATTCAATTTCGAGCTCCCGCCCACTCGGAAATGTCTGGGTCACTTGGAAGCAGGACGACGCGCCGCCAAGTCGCATGTCGCTGATCATATTCCGAATCTGGCGGGCGATTGCCGGGTCCGTCATCTCCGCCCAGCTTTTCCCGCACCAACCTTCAAGCCGCTCCTGCGCCAACGATTCCGCCGGGACGGCGAGTTCTATCACCCCGTCGCAGTCCAAGGTCAGAGTTAGATCGGGCCTCACGGCTGGCTTGTCGCTCATCTTGTATCCTAGACATTTCGCATACTGTATCCTGACGCCGCCGCCACGCCGCATACTTGTCAATTATACACGACATCGTAGTTTTACAAGCTAGCTAAGCAAGTGGCGCCGCCAGCGACTGTCCAACAATTCTGACGATCCAATGTGTTGTCTATAACAAATCCGGGCTAAAATGACGCAAGCGGCTCCGCGGGCGGAGTGATATGGGCTTCAGCCTGTTTGCGAACCAAAAACCGTGCCACGCTCCATGAAAATTGCGAAGCGCCTATAGCACCCCTAGGCGCGAAGTCTTGCAAGCATCCGTTCGACATTGGCTATCGGCGTTTCCGGCAAGATTCCGTGCCCAAGATTGAAGATATGGGAGCGCTCGGAAAAGCTCTCCTCAATGCGAGCGATCGCCTCGTCGAGCGCCGCGCCTCCGGCGACCAGGGCCAGAGGGTCAAGATTGCCCTGCAAGGTAAGGTTCTTTGGGATGTTTCCCGCCGCCCACTCCGGCGCAACCGATGTGTCGAGGCCCAGCGCCGACAGGCCGTCGATTTCCCCAAACGTCGGTAGAAGCGTTCCGGCGCCGCGGGGGAAGGCGATGATGGGAGCATGTGGCGCCTTGGACCGTACCTTGGCGACGATGGCCCTCGCTGGCTCCAGACACCAGCGTTCGAATTCGGCGACGGGGAGCACGCCCGCCCAGCTGTCGAAAATCTGCACCGCCTGCGCGCCCGCCGCCAACTGTCGCAGGAGATAATCCGCCGAAGCGTCAACGAGTCGCGCGATCAACTTGTCGAACAGCTCCCGGTTCCTGTATGCGAAAAGGCGTGCTGGCGCTTGGTCAGGCGTGCCGCGTCCGGCGATCATATAGCTGGCGACTGTCCATGGCGCGCCACAAAAGCCTATCAGCGCCACGTCTGCTGGGAGATCCGCCCGCACGCGGTCTAAGGTTTCGAAAACCGGTTCAAGACGTGAAAGGTTTATCTCGGGGCGCAGCGCCTCGAAATCGGCGCGGCTTTCGATCGGAGCGAGGCGGGGCCCCTCGCCGGATTCGAAGCCGACCTTCTGACCCAAAGCGTCGGGAATGACGAGGATATCGCTGAACAGAATCGCCGCGTCGAAGCCAAATCGACGAATGGGCTGGAGCGTGGCTTCGGCAGCGAGCGTAGGCGAATAACAAAAATCGAGGAAGGTTGGAGCCTTAGCGCGGATATTCCGGTATTCTGGCAGATAACGGCCGGCCTGACGCATCAGCCATACCGGCGGCGGCGATTGCGCGATGCCGCCGAGCGCAGCGAGAAACTTGTTTGCGGGAGCGACGGCGATATTCATGGATGCGTCCTGTGATTTGCTGAAGGAGCTGCTAAGTCCACGCAGTGAGATAGTGCCGACATGATATTCTGGTTACTGCGAATATCTCTAGCCATTTGATTTTGAAGTGCGAGCCAGCTGCGTCCGCGAATGTGGACGAAAAAGATCGGCCAATGCTTCAACCCCTTTACGCAAGCTTCTGTTCGACTAGAGAGCTGCTCCCCTGTTTCGCGATACCGGCGTCCACAGGGCTGCTTTTGACAAATTTAGTGTAACAGCGTCTTGTCTCTCCCGACGGATAGTGTAAATATTAAATGACACCTTTTGTGTAAAGTCCAGCCGAAGGGATCGAGGATGGCGCCTTTTCAGCTAAATATCCCGGTCGAGACCGTTCCGGCCCCAACCCACTGCGCATCCGCCGCCGCACGTCCTCCGAAGCAGTCTCTGGAGCCGCCCGAGAAGCCTTCGCCATTTCCCTTCTCCGCGATTGTCGGCCAGGATGAGATGAAGCTGGCCTTTCTGATCTGCGCGATCGACCCTTCAGTCGGCGGGGTGCTGGTCTTTGGTGATCGAGGCACGGGCAAATCGACCGCCGTTCGCGCACTTGCGGCTTTGTTGCCGAAGATGCGCGTCGTGCAGGGCTGTCCCTATAATTGTGATCCTTGTGGGGTGACGAGCCTTTGCGACGCTTGTCGGGCTCGGCCCCTCACATCGACGCCCAAAACGGCGTCGCGCGCGGTTCCCGTCGTCGATCTGCCGCTGGGCGCGACCGAGGACCGCGTCGTCGGTGCGCTCGATCTCCAGCGCGCGCTGTCCCTCGGGGAAAAGGCCTTCGAGCCTGGGCTTCTGGCTAAGGCCAATCGTGGTTTCCTCTACATCGACGAAGTAAATCTTCTTGAGGACCATCTTGTGGACCTGCTGCTCGACGCAGCGGCGTCGGGTGAGAATGTGATCGAACGCGAGGGACTGAGCGTGCGTCATCCGGCGCGCTTCGTGCTTATCGGCAGCGGCAATCCGGAGGAGGGTGAATTGCGCCCGCAGCTTCTTGATCGCTTTGGCCTTGCCGTGGACGTAAAGACTCCCGCCGACATTCCAACCCGCGTGGAAGTGATCCGCCGGCGCGACGCCTTCGAACGCGACCCGGCGGCTTTCGCCAAAAGCTGGCTCTCTGAGGAGCAGAAGCAGCGCCGCAGGATTGTGGCGGCGCGGGAAAGCCTTTCCAGCGTCTCGACGACCGACGCCACTTTGGAGCGAGCAGCTCAGCTTTGCGTCGCGCTTGGCACGGACGGCTTGCGGGGAGAGCTGACGCTCATCCGCGCGGCGCGCGCGCTGGCTAGTCTCGAGGGCGACGCCTCCGTCGCCGACGGGCATTTGCGGCGTGTGGCGCCGCTTGCGCTCGGTCATCGGCTGCGCCGCAATCCGTTAGACGACACTGGCTCGCGACATCGCGTACAGCGGACAATCGAGGAGATTTTCGGGGGATGAGCGAGTCCACCAACCCCCGTTCGCCTTGGGAACGCGCGAACTATGCTGCCGCGTTGTTCGCGGTAGATCCTAGCTCCTGTGGGGTGCGATTGCGCGCCGGTCCCGGACCGGCGCGCGATGCGTGGCTGGAGGCTTTGCGCAATTGTCTTCCCGAACCCGCGCCGCTCAGACGCGTGCCGCTCGGTATCGGCGACGACAGGCTTCTGGGAGGCCTGGATCTTTCGGAAACCTTGCGGCTTGGTCGGCCGATCTTTGATGCCGGGCTGATGGCGCAGGCCGATGGCTGCGTGCTTATGTTTGCTATGGCTGATCGTCTTTCGTCCTCTGCCGCAGCGCGAATCGTCTCTGTTATGGACAACGGCGAAATAAGCGTCGAACGCGATGGACTCGCGCGGCGCATGCCCGCGCGCGTGGGCGTTGTAGCTCTCGATGAAGGGCTTGGCGATGACGAGCACCCGCCGCCCGCGCTGCTCGATCGGCTGGCGCTTTACGTTGATCTCGATGGCGTCAGCTACGCATCCATCGGATCGCAGCTTTTTACCAGAGACGAGATCGCTGACGCCAGGACGCTCTTGCCCTCGATCGTCACAGACGACAAGGCGATCGAGGCGCTCGTCGTGATCGCGGCGCAGCTTGGCGTTGCGTCCCTGCGCGCGCCCTTGAAGGCTTTGATCGTCGCGCGCGCCGCCTGCGCGTTGCGCGGCGGTGCGCGAGTGGATGAGAACGATATCGCCGCTGCAGTTAGCTATGTGCTGGCGCCGCGCGCCATACGGATACCCGCCGGCGCCGAAGCCCAAGAAGAATTCGAGGAGGAGCAGCCGCAGACGCAAGTCCCTCCGCCACCGGATCAAGAGAGAGACTCTTCCCTGGACCAAGACCGGCATGATGTATCTTCGATGAAACTCGAAGATCTTGTACTCGAGGCCACAAAAGCCAGTATTCCCAAGAATCTGTTTGCGTTTATGGAGGCGAGTCCGACCTTTCGCGCAAAGGCGGAGCGCGTCGGCAAGGCTGGAGCCATTGCGCCCTCGTCGCGGCGCGGAAGACCCGTCGGCGCACGGCCGGGCTCCTTGCGCGACGGGCGACTCGGGCTGATCGACACCATGCGCGCTGCCGCCCCCTGGCAGAAAATTCGGCGCAGCATGGAAGCCAGAGCTGACGCTCGGCCTATTCTCCTGCGCCCGGAAGATTTTCGCATCGTTCGCTTTCGTGAACATCGGGAGACAACTGCGATCTTCGTTGTCGACGCCTCCGGCTCCTCCGCGATGGCGCGGCTGCCGGAGGTCAAGGGAGCAATAGAATTGCTGCTCGCAGATTGCTACGTTCGGCGCGACAGCGTCGCCCTTGTAGCCTTCCGTGGCACAACGGCCGAGATTGTTTTACCGCCGACGCGCTCGCTTACGCGCGCCAAGCGCATGCTCGCGGGGCTTCCGGGTAGTGGCGGAACACCGCTGGCCTGCGGGCTCGACGCGGCGCTCACGTTGGCGGAAAGCGTCAGGCGCAGAGGCTCTTCGCCTCTGCTGGTGTTGATGACAGACGGCCGCGCCAATATTTGCCGTAACGGCGCCTCCGGACGCACACAGGCGATGCAGGACGCGCTGCGCTCCGGCACGCAATTGCGGGCAGCCGGAATTTCCTCCCTCGCCATCGACACCTCGCCGGCGCTCCAGACTCAGGCTAATCCTCCAGTTTTGCTGTTGGCGCAGGCGATGAATGCGCGTTACCTCAAGCTGCCTCACGTCGACGCGGTGCACGTCTCGAACGCTGTGCGCGCCGCCGCGCAGTCCCGGTGAATGGGGTATGTTTGCACGCGCAGAGGATACGCGCCTTTCTCTGGAACGAGACGGCGTGGAGTGGCCGAACCGAAAGGCCAGTCGAATGGTCAAGGCGGGGGGCTTGCGTTGGCATTTTCAGCTCATGGGAACAGGGCCCGCGTTGCTGCTGATACATGGGACCGGCGCCGCGACGCATTCCTGGCGCGCGATGGCGCCGCTGCTGGCCAGGCGCTTCACCGTTCTCGCTCCAGACCTTCCAGGGCATGGCTTCACAGGATCGAACGGCTCCGCGACCCAGTCGCTTGCGGGAATGTCCAGGGCGCTTGCCGCTTTGTTAAATGAATTGCGCTTTGCGCCCGACATTGTTGTTGGTCACTCCGCTGGCGCAGCGGTATTGGCGCAGCTTTGTTTGAATGGCGTGATCGAGCCGAAGCTGCTCGTAGCGCTCAACGGCGCGCTCGCGCCATTCGAGGGTTTGGCGGGCCACTTGCTGCCTTCGATGGCGAAACTGCTGTTTCTAAACCCCTTGGCGTCACGCTTTTTCGCATGGAGTACGGATCGGGTCGCCGCGTCCCGGCTGTTGCGGGGAACGGGTTCTGAAATCGAAGGGGAGGGCGTCGATTATTACGTGCGGCTGTTTCGTAATCCCGCCCATGTCGCCGGCGCGCTGGGCATGATGGCGAATTGGGATTTACACGCGCTGCATCGTGAACTGCCAAGACTCGCCACCCGTACTGCGCTGATCATCGGCGAAAAAGACAAAGCCGTGTCGCCCCTCGCCGCGCAAACGATCTGCGCGCGCATGCCCAACGCTTTCGTAGAGCGACTTCGCGGAGTTGGCCATCTCGCGCATGAGGAGCAACCGGCGGTGGTTGCCGATCTGATTTTACGACTTGCTGAGCAGACCGGGATTTTCGAAGCCGCTTAGCGACAATTTTGCTTGATAAAATATATGACGCTGCTAGTGTCACTAGATGTTGACACTCGCCTCAACGCCTCAGGTGTCGTCGCTCTCGCCCCAGCGCCCCCATGCCGTGGTGATCGGCAGCGGCTTTGGCGGGCTCGCCGCAGCGATAAGATTGGGCGCGCGAGGCTATCGCGTCACCGTGCTGGAGAAACTCGAAGCGCCCGGAGGGAGGGCCTTTGTCCATCGGCAGGACGGCTTCACCTTCGATGCGGGGCCGACCATCGTCACCGCGCCGTTCCTGTTTGAAGAGCTCTGGCGATTATGCGGACGCAAAATGTCCGATGACGTGGAACTGCGCGCGACGACTCCCTATTATCGGATCTGTTTTCACGACGGCGCCAGCTTCGACTATTGCGGCGAGCAGGAGGCCATGCGCAAGGAGGTCGCCCGCTTCAGTCCGGAGGATGTCGAGGGATACGAGCGCTTCATGCGGCAGAGCGAAGAGATTTATCGCATCGGTTTCGAACAGCTCGGCGACGTTCCCTTCAGCTCTCCGATGGATATGGCGCGCATTGCCGGCGATTTATTACGGCTACAGGGTTATCGCAGCGTCTACGGTCTAGTTTCGCAATATTTCCGCGACGAGCGGCTCCGGACGATCTTCAGTTTCCATCCACTTCTTATCGGCGGCAGCCCCTTCCGCGCCAGCGCGATCTACTGCCTTATTTCCTTCCTGGAACAACGTTGGGGCGTGCATTTCGCCATGGGCGGCACGGGGCGTCTGGTCTCTGGGCTTGTCAATCTTATCAAAGGGCAAGGCGGGGTGATCCGCTGCGACACGGAGGTCACGGAGATCATTGTCGAAGATGGCGCGGCAACGGGCGTGCGTTTGTCTTCTGGCGAAACGCTGCAGGCGCATATCGTCGTCTCCAACGCCGACTCGGCATGGACTTATCGGCGTCTTTTGCCTTCCTCGGCGCGTCGCCGTTGGACAGATCGCAAGATTGATCATGCCAGCTATTCGATGGGGTTGTTTCTCTGGTATTTCGGCACAAGACGCCGCTATGAGAATGTCGCGCATCATACGATTTTGCTCGGGCCACGTTATCGCGAACTATTGAAGGATATTTTTGAACGCAAGACTCTTGCGCCTGATTTCAGCCTCTATCTGCATCGCCCGACAGCAACTGATCCCTCACTTGCGCCGCAAGGTTGCGACACTTTTTACGTGCTCTCGCCGGTTCCAAATCTGGACGGTGGGCAGGACTGGAATGCGCTTGCAGAGCCCTATCGACAGAAGATCGCCCAGGCGCTTGAAGACTCGATTCTGCCTGGCCTCGACCGTGAGATAGTCAGCTCGCGCATTTCCACGCCACTGGAGTTTGAAACCAGACTCTCGTCCTTTCGAGGAGCAGCCTTCGGGCTCGAACCTGTATTGACGCAAAGCGCGTGGTTTC
>Ga0182013_10001890_pt1 | contig 28016 bp, 21 predicted proteins | sample 612S2MmetaG_FD_120487 | JGI IMG/M metagenome (GOLD analysis project Ga0182013, IMG submission 120487) | Permafrost microbial communities from Stordalen Mire, Sweden - 612S2M metaG | ecosystem: Environmental > Terrestrial > Soil > Wetlands > Permafrost | place: Sweden: Stordalen | collected...
ACACCACTAATTACTGGACGAACACGGCGGCAAAGCGCCGCTCTACCCTCCCACTTTCACTGCCGACTTCTCGTTCTGCAGCGCCGGAAACTTGCGCTGCTCTGCTCCGGTGTAAATCTGCCGGGGACGCGCGATCTTCTGCTCCGGGTCCTGCACCATCTCGTTCCACTGTGCCAGCCAGCCGGCGGCGCGCGGAATGGCAAACAGCACGGTAAACATTTCCGGCTGGAAGCCCATGGCCTGGTAGATGATTCCGGAATAGAAATCAACATTGGGATAAAGCTTGCGGGTCACAAAGTAGTCGTCCTGCAGCGCGATGCGTTCCAGTTCCAACGCGATGTCGAGGCGCGTATTGCGGCCGGTGACCTCGAATACTTCATCGGCAACTTGCTTGATGATGCGGGCGCGCGGGTCGTAATTCTTGTAGACCCGGTGGCCGAATCCCATCAGCTTCAGCTCGCCTTCCTTCACCCGCTTGATGTAGGCAGGAATGTTTTTGACCGAGGCGATTTCATCCAGCATGCGCAACACCTCTTCGTTGGCCCCGCCATGCAGCGGACCGGCAAGCGCCGCCGCCGCACCCGCCATGGAGAGATACGGATCAGTTTGCGCACTGCCAATCACTCGCATGGTGGTGGAGCTGCAATTCTGCTCGTGATCGGCATGAAGGATGAAGAGAACATCCAGCGCACGCGCAATCACCGGACTGGCAACGTACTTCGGCTCCGTCATCTTCCACAGCATGTTCATGAAGTTTTCGGGATAGGTGAGATCGTTGTCCGGATAAACGTAAGGATGACCACGGCGGTGGCGATAGGAATACGCCGCCAGGGTCGCCATCTTCGCGATTAAGCGGATGGTCTGCTTCTGCCGATTCAGCGGGTCGTGGATGTCCTTGGCTTCGGGATAGACAGTGGAGAGGCCGGCTAATGTACTCACCAGGATGCCCATGGGATGGGCGTCGTAGCGGAAGCCGTCGATAAAGTGCTTGGTGCTCTCGTGCAGCATGGTGTGGTGCGTGATCTCCCATGTCCAGTCCTTGTCCTGTTGTGGGGTCGGCAACTCGCCATTCAGCAGCAGGTAAGCCACCTGCAGGTACGTGCAATGCTCTGCCAAAGTCTCGATGTCGTAGCCGCGATAGCGCAGGATACCTTTGTCGCCGTCGATGAAGGTGATGCTGCTCTTGCAGGAAACGGTGTTGGTGAATGCGGGATCGTAGGTCATCAGACCGAAGTCTTCAGCGCCGGTCTTGATCTTCCGCAGGTCCATGGCCCGGATGGTTCCGAGCTCGACCGGCGATTCATAAGTTTTGTTGGTGCGATTGTCTGTGAGGGTCAAAGTGTCTTTCGACATGACCTGTGCCTCCTATGAAAGCAGCACCTGGGAGATTAGAGCGCGGTGCTGCGAACGAGTGTTCGTCCACGATTAATTCTAGTCCTCGGACCGCCCCAGATCACGGTTAAACGTGGGTGAACGACGGAAATCACATTCGTCTGTGATGTCCAACGTAACTATTAAGCCACTACTTCTTGCCGGTGGATTTGTCGGAAACGGAACTGCTCTTTTCCGAGCTTGGCTTTTCCGAACTCGTCTTTTCCGAGCTCGACTCCGAACTCGCCGGGCCCTCGGTCTTCGAAGTCTCCGATTTGCTTTCCGCCGAAGACGACGAGCTGGAGCCATTGCCGTTCGCAGAGCGGCCCGTAGACGACTTTTTAGCGTAGTCGGTCACGTACCAGCCCGATCCCTTGAACCGCACCGCCGCCGCCGAAATCAGCTGCTCCAGCTCCCCACCGCAGTGCGGACAGATCGCGAGCGGCGGATCGGAAAACTTTTGGATTCGCTCCGTCAGACTATGACATTTCTTGCACTGATATTCGTAGAGAGGCAATGCGGTGTCCCCACAGTCTTTCCAAGTTATGATTCTATTTTCCGCGAATGGTTGCGGTCAATTGCGTCAGACTTGCGTCCGGGGAATGGAGGCCCGTAAGGCGCTCCATCTTCTGGGGATGAGCTAGAATCCCGCGCCCAGCGTATACTAGTCTTAGTTGTGGGACTTAGATCCCGGATTTATGTCTCTCGTCTTCCGGCGGTTCACGGTGACGATCCACCTTTCAGCACCCTCACAATTGCTCGCCTGAGACAGTCACACCGTCTCGGTTCCGGAAGATACGGCTGGGGTTGACCCACGTATCCTCAAAGTCTTGAAGGAAAAGAATGAAAAATCTTTATGTCGGAAACATGGAAGCAACTACTACCGAGCAGGACCTTAGGACCGCGTTCGCAGTGTACGGTCCGGTTGATGTAGTAAGCATCATAACCGACCGGACGACCGGCCTTCCTCGCGGATTCGCTTTCGTGGAAATGGCCGCCGAGAAGGACGCTAACGAGGCAGTCCTGGCCCTGAATGGCTCCCTCATGGCGGGACGTGCCATCGTTGTGGGCGAGGCCCGCGCGAAGACCGGCAACCCCCGTACACAGACTTCACCATAGTCCGCGAAAAGGCAGAAGCTCCGCATCAGGGACGGTGAGCTCTTTGGTTGCAGTCAAGGCGTTCAGGTGTCCAATCCGAACTCGATGTTTCTGAGTTCCGGCGTCAGGAAGAAGCGGAGGCTGTTCGCGCAGCCTCCGGAATGACGCGGGGAGTAAGTATCATGCGTAAGCGCATAATCGCTGCTATTCCGCAGGCTTCTAAAGCTGCAGCCGCGGACCGACGCTGGCTGGACCTGGAGAAAATAGCCGCGGTCGAAGTCACCTCCGAAGCGAACGAATTTCCCATCGAAGCTGCGCTGTTGCCCGCAGAGCAACGCGGCTGGCGTGCGGCGGTCTCCGGGCCGCAGACCATCCGGCTGATTTTCGATCAGCCCCAGAGGTTGACTCATATTTGGTTGTCCTTCGAAGAAACGCAGACCACCCGGACGCAAGAGTTTGTTCTGCGATTTTCTTCGCAAACCGCAGGTTCCTTGCGCGACATTGTCCGCCAGCAATGGAACTTCGCCGCACCGGACGCAACCCGCGAGGTTGAAGACTATGCCGTCGAACTCTCCGCGGTGGCGGTGCTGGAATTGACGATTGTGCCCGACACCAGCGGAGGGCCTGCTCTGGCTTCTCTGCTCAGCTTGCGTTTGGCTTGATTGGTCCAGAGACTGGCTTGATCGAAGAAGATAGCCCAAGCAGCTTGACCTCGCAATAGCTTAAGCGGAGGCAGAGCTAGCTTGGGTTGCCTGCTGTTGCTTGGCCTCGTCAAGCAAATGCCCGACCGGCTTCTTGCTATTCGCACTATTCTAAGTTCGGACTTACGGCGTGATCTCCCAAATGACACCATAGCCATTCGCCCCGCCCGCGGACGCGGTGCCGTACAGATTGCCGCTCGTGTCAATGAGCACGCTGCCATACGGAACTGCTCCTCCGCTGCCGCTGGCGAAGTCGTAAACGTCGGTTTCGGTCCAGCCGCCATTGGCCGGCGTCAGCTTGAAAACCGAGCCTGCGGCGTGAGCACCGTCCTTGGTCGTCGTGCCATAAAGATTGCCTGCCGCGTCCATCGTCAGGCTGTCATAGGCTCCCGGCAGGTTGGCGGACCCGGTAAAGCTGTAAAGCAGACCGAATATCCAGCTGCCGTTGGAGGGCATCAGTTCGTAGGCTGTGCCGCCGCTGCCCGCTCCCCCGCTACTGGTGGCTCCGTACAGATTGCCCGCATTGTCAAAGACTACGCCGCCAAATGGTTTCCCTCCGTCGGTTGAACTCTGAAACGCATACAGCGTGTTTTCCGCCCAGCCGGACCCGGAAGGCGTCAACTGGAAGACGGTGCCGTATCCGTGGGCGCCGCCGGCAAAAGTCGTGCCGTAGAGATTGCCCGCGGCATTGAAGATGACGCTGCTGTAGGGGTTTGCGCCATCGCTTGTCCCGTTGAAGGTGTGAATCGCGCTCTCCGTCCAGCCGCCATTGGCCGGCGTCAGCTCATAAACCACGCCATCGGCGTTGTTGTTGCCGCCGAAATAGGTTGTGCCGTAAATGTTGCCTGCTTGGTCAAAAGTCAAGTCACCATATCCGGGGTTAGCTCCGTCACCAGATCCGTTGAAGCCGTAAGTCACCGTCTCCGTCCACGGGCATAGTATGGTTTTGCAAATGGTCGCCGGTGGTCTCAGGTTGAAGACCGTGCCGCATCCCTCCCCGCAATCGTGACCTCCGAATTCGGTGGTGCCGTAAAGAGTGCCGTTGGGACCGAACACGACTCCGGCGATGGGAGCGCCGCCGTCTTCCTGTCCGGTGAAGTTGTAGAGTGGACTAAAGACCCATCCCCCGCCGCGGTGTGCCAGCTTGTACACGCTGCCGCGGTTCGACGCTCCACCTTCATACGCCGTGCCATAGAGGTTGCCTGATCGGTCCATGGTCAAGCCGGCTTCGGGATATGCCCCATCCTGCCCGCCGGTGAAATTGTAGAGCACTGTGTAGGTCTGGGCCTGGGCCGATTGGGTCAAAGTCAGAGCTAATGCAATCGTTAGCGCAATCGCTATCGCTATCGCCAACGCCGGGCACCAAGTAGTGTGGAAGACTAAGCTGCAAGGTTGCTGTTTGCTGTGCATGGGCTTTACCTCCTCGTCAGGTGGCTCCAAGTTATAGACATACTCGGACGCCTGCCAATCGCCTTCCGCCCAAGAACCAGGCTGACGCCCACCATACGCCGGTTCTGATTCAGCGAGCAGTGGAATAAGGAACGAACTCCACCACCCAGATTTCGTCGAATTTTCCCAGCACCCGAGGCGTGTGCGTGCTTTGCGATTCGTAGGCCAGAAGATCGACGATCCGCAACGAAGGCCAGGGAGCCAGCACCAGGAAACGTTCCTGGCCCGCCGTCAGCAGGAACTGCCTGACTTGGCGTTTGGTTTCCGCATTCACGGTGCGCGGCAGTGGGACCACCGGAGCCTTCACCTTATAGTAGCTCAGGGGAGCATACAGCACGCTCTGGCTGGCGATCGCCGGCATCGGTTGAAAGTCGGCTTCTACTAGCGGGCTGCACATTAGGAGCGGCGCATGGTCTTCCGCCGCATTGGCATCGGCAAACGCAAGTGATCCCTTCCACGACTCTTCGTGCCGCCGCGAGAGTGGTGATGAATAGGCCTGGAACACGCACAACCCCAAAAACGCGACACAGAACAAGCCCCGAAGCGGGCGCGAATCGATGAGGTTACAGAGCCATCCCCAGCACAAAGCCAAGCCCGGCACAGCGACCATCAAATAGCGCGGGATGAAGACGTGGACAGACGTCGTCACGCTGATCCCATACAGACACAAGATCGGGACCAGCGCCAAGCTCGCACACAGCAGCAGCTTGTTCAACAGTTCACGGTTAGGAGTCGTTATCTTGCGGGCCACCACCGCGAGGAGAATGATACCGGCAGCTACCCACAACTGTCCGTTGCCGGGGCTCAGTGTCCGCAGGAGCGATGCCCCCTGGGGTGGGTCGGTAAAGGAGTGCGTCGCCCGCGTCTCATAGATGTACCTCAGCCGCGGCAACACAGGAAGCATGACGATTGCGAAGCAACCGAGCGCGATGCCAATCTGCCGCACATCGGCACGGAGCGAAGAAGCCCGAGTCAGCAGGTAATAAACCACCAGTCCCAGGAGAATACTGGCGAAGAGATAGTGGAAATAAAAGATTCCCGCGGACGAGATTCCTAACAGTGCAGCGTACACCGTGCTACGTGTCTTCATCCAGCGCAAGAACAGGAAAATCGTGAGATTGGTTACCAGCAAAGCGAACGGGTAAGGACGCACGTCAATCGCGGCAAACACCACAGCTCGGGGAAGGGCGAACAACATGGCCGCGATCAGCGAAGCGTCCCAGTCAAACATCTCCCGCGCACAACGGTAGAGGACGTAAACGGCGGCGAGCATGGCCAGGATTGAGGGAATCCTGAGGGCGAGCTCCTTATCGCCGAACAGCGTCTTAGTCAGCCACAGAATGTAGGCATAAGCAGCGAACGAATTGCCCTGTACGGACCGCGACCAAATCTGTTTGAAGCCCCCAGCAATCTGCCAGTAGGACAGAGTTTCATCCGTCCACAAAGGCGCCCGCACCGCCAGGAACCAAACAGAAATGCAGGCAGCCAGGGCCACGCCATAAGCCACTGCCAGCCAATTAATTCTTGGCGAGGGCTGGGCAATAATCACCTCGGGGCTTGCTGCGGTGACGTCCAGGGTCGGATTCAACATAGCCTTGCCTGCCCGCAAGAAATGCGACGGTAGTTGGGATTATCCCTTGGGTTGGTCCGGAGACGACGCGGTATTTTGTGCCTTCTGCGCCTCGGTGATCATGTGCTCGACCGCTTCTTTCTGCGGAAAGTTGGGATTCAGCTTGAGTAACGTTTGCCACGAGGCCACGGCGCCTTTGACGTCCTTCTTGCCTTGCCATTTGATGATGCCGATATTCAGCAGGGTTCCGGGAAACTTTGGATCGTAGGTCAGCGACTGGTTCAGCTGGTCGAGAGCGCCGTCCACGTCGCCGGTGTAGTACATGCAAGAGGCCATGTCGTCACGGATGGCCACGTTCTTGGGATCGACATCCAAGGCTTTCTGGAAATAGGGGATAGCTTCTTTGAATTGATGGGCGGCTTTGTAGGTGAGCGCAGTCTTGTTGAGCAGCGCCGCGTTCTTAGGATCGGTCTTCAGGGTGGCCAGCAGAGGCTGCGCTTGCTTGTCGGCCATGCGCTTCATGTCGTCCATGGTTGGCATGGGCTGTTGTCCCATGCCGCTTGGAGGAGCGCTCGCCGGCTGCTGGGTTTGAGCTGTCGCCGAAGCCGCCTGAGCCGATGGATTGGCCGAGCCCCGCACCAGGTATCCGACCAGCACGCCGACGACAAGGCAGACGGCCGCCATGGCGTAGGTTTGGGTCACCGTCCAGTTGCCGCTTGTCTTGCCGTCTTGCTTCGCTTCCTCTTCCATCTTCTCCACTCCTTCAGACCATCCTGGAAGGTGCCTCACGCAGACTTCTTTTCCCGAGGGAAAGATTGAGGGCGGACACACCGCGGAACGTCTGTAAAGTGCACCCCGTTTGCCAAACATCCCAGATCGGAAAGGTCACGATCGGCCATGCACCTTCAGCAACTTAGCGGTGCCATGGACATTTGGCGTGAGCGGTAGGGAAGTGCCGGGAGCGTCTTTGTCCCCACGCTGCGTGTGATTTGGCGCGGCAGGCTGCTTTGTGGCCCGCTGACGGTCTTTAATTGACTGCTGGGCTTAAACTTATCCCGGTTCTTCTTTGGAACGCCACCTGCTTTCGAGACAAAATATGAGTGTTGCCGCCGACGAATCACGCCCTCTGCCGCCAGCCACAAGCGAAGAGCGAAAGCCGAACCGCGGACGTGTTGGTTTCTTGAGCGAGTTGCGTCCGCTGCTGCGTCTGCGCTGGCTGCAGTTGCTGACGCTGGCCGGCCTCTTGGTCGCGGTGGGCGTGATTGCCTTCAACCTGAAGTTCTCGGTGCTCGACCTCGACATCTGGTGGCATCTCAAGGTTGGCGATTGGATAGTCCAGCACCTGGCTGTTCCCCATAACGGCATCTTCTCGTGGACGGCAGCCGATCGTCCTTGGGTGGCTTACAGCTGGGGCTATGAAGTGTTGCTGTCGCGCGCCTACGCCTGGTTTGGCCTCGTCGGCGTTGGAGTGTACGGCACTGTGTTGACCCTCGGCGTCGCCTATTCCATCTTCTGGATGTTGCGCCGTCTTTCCGGCCGATTCTGGCTGGCCTGCATTCTGGCGGTCATCGCCTGCTCGGCGTTTCTCTTCAACCTGATGCCGCGCCCCGTCTTCTTCTCCATGATGCTCTTCTGCGTGACCTTGACGCTGGTGTTGGAAGCGCATCGCACCGGCCGGACGCAGCTTCTCTACTGGCTGCCGCTGATCTTTGTGCTGTGGGCAAACCTGCACATCCAGTTCGTCTACGGACTGTTTCTGGTTGGTTTGCCGTTGGCGGTGAATGTGGCGCAGCGCCTGGCTGAGCGTTTCCGACTTGCGCCCGCTTGGCTGCTGCCTCCCACGCTTCCGACGGCACCGTTGGCCGCGGTTTTCGCCGCCTGCGTCATCGCCACTTGCATTGGACCGAATTCTTACCACCTCTACCAGGTGATCTTTGAATATGCCCAAGCCAAGGTCCCATACCGCATGATCAGAGAGCTGCAGCCGCTGAACTTCCGGGCGGGCAGCCATTACGTGCAACTCTTGCTGATGGCGTTCGCGTTCTTTGCTGTCGGGCGCCAGAGCAAGGTTGACCTATTCAAGCTGGCTTTGCTGGCGGTTGCTAGCGCAGTCGGCTTCCGCACCATGCGCGATGCCTGGTTCATCTGCATTCCCGCGGCGGCCTGCATCGCCGACTCGCTGGCGGACGAGGCCAGGCGCGAAGCCGGCGAAACGTGGCTGCAGAACCTGGGCGTGGCAGCGCTGGTCGCAATGTCACTGTTTGTTTTCGCCGGCCGCACAGACTTCAACTCCCGCGGCCTAGACCGTGCGATGAGCAGCTTTCTGCCGGTGAGAGCGGCGAACTACTTGCGCCGCAACCCGGCGCCCGGCCCGCTCTACAATACCCTCGACTGGGGTGGCTTTCTCATCTGGTACATGCCAGACCGTCCGGTATCGATCGATGGCCGCACCGATCTCTACGGAGATGAATTGGACGAGCTCTTCTTCACCACGGCCAATGGCGCACCTTCGTACGTGAACGACCCTTACCTCAACCAGGCCGGAGTGGTGATTTTGCAAAAGAGCAATAACCTGGTGAGCTTCTTAGAGGCAGACTCGCGGTTCCAGCTTGTGTATGAGGACAAACTCGCGGCGGTGTTCGTTCGCACCGGCCAGAAATAAAACCTGCTGGGACCGTTCTACTCACCCTGCAACAGCAGCGCGCGACTGAGGCTGGCTCTACCCGGTCTATGCCAACTCTGAACTCGTTCTAGCCAGCTGTAGACAACGCCAAGCTTACCGTCTCTTGGGGGGACTCGCCCCGTTGGGCGTCCCGTTGTTCTTCTGGGCGCCTTGGGTGACTGACCCGTCTGCGTTGTGCGCGGTATTGTGGCATAACAGGGTGCAAGTATTCGTGGCCCGCGAATACGAAACGGGAATGCCACCGTTGGGGGCGACCACGTTGATGTCGAAGTTCACCAGCCGCTCCCCGGAGATGGTCCCGCTTCGTGCGCCCATGCCGTGGGCCGTGTGGCAAACCGAGCACGTGAAACCGGTGTTGATGTGCAGGCCGTGCTGGTTCCAACTTGCATTCGAGACAACGTTGGTGAGGCTGTGGCACTTGCCGCACATCGCGTAGGGACCCTTGATACTCAAGTCAGGGTTGGGGTACAGGTTGGTAATCAACTGACCCGGCCCGGGCGCCTGGCTGAACTCATAGTCTCGTTCGAGGATGTGCTTGTTGGTCGATCCATGTGGACCGCTGGGACCAATGCCCCCAAATTCGCGATTGTCGTCGCTGTTATGGCAATCGGTGCAGAAGGTTTGATTGCCCATGGTACGCCCGTGAGTCGTGCCGCCGTTCAAATCCAACATCGTACTCAGCAAGCTAGGCTGCGGTAGTGAACTACTGCGCGGGTGGGTCACGGGATGGCTGGAAGTAGCGGTGGCGGCGAACTGGGGGATGACATTCAGAGGATCGCCCGCCGAAACTGCCCTTACCGGCAGATACCCAAAAAACGGATTGGCGACTTTTCCCGAACTCGTACCGTGGCAACGCAGACAATTTTCGTACTGATTGACCGAAGGATCGACGATGGATATACCGTCCGCCGCACTGATTCCCGCAACCCCATTCTGCGACCCACGAATGGCCGGAGGTGGCGGGAAGATAGTCACCTGGTTGGACGAATGTCCGTTGTGGCAGTCCGCGCAGGTCGAGTGCCGGTTGTTGTTCAGCAAGACGCTTTCAGCCGCGTCGTGGGCATTGTTTCCCGAAGGAAACGGATGTCCTACCTTGGCAAACTCAGCGTACACATTGGTGATCGCAGGATTGAGGTTCGAACTGCCGTTGTGGCAAGCGATGCAGTCCTGCTCATTCGGCTCGCGCAGCAGGCGCATCGGTCCTTGCGCATTGTGTGGCTCATGGCAGGAGAAACAGGCGTTGGCGGCGACCGTGCCATAGCTGCCCAGGTTCGCCTGCACCGATACCTTGTTGGTCGCTAAAGGGTGCGCGCTGGTGGCCCATCCCACCAGAGGATTGACCTGTCTGGACATGGTCCGGGTGGGATCGTGGCAGGCCAGACACATCTGCGCGTTCGAGCTGTCGCGCACTAGGAAGTTCAGCGATACCTTGTCGATGGCCTGAACATGCGGGTTATGACAGGAAGTGCACTCGATGTTACCGTCGATCAGCTTCACTTTCCCCAACGGATCGCCCGTCTTACCCTGCGCAACCAGCGACGCTATGATGTCGATCGTGTCTTTGATGGGCAACTGTAGGCTGAAAGGATGCGACGACTGCAGGTTGGTCCCGAACACATCATGGCTGTTCATGGACCCAATCATGGTGATTTGCCCAGCGGTAATCGTGTTTCCCACCGCGACCGTTCCATCGTGGCAGCTCAAACACAGGTTGCTGTCGGAGCCCAGGATCGGCTGCTGGCCTTTCTGGTGATAGGTGGTGCTGGTGTAGACCTGGTAGGTCGCCTTAGTTTGCTTCTGGTTCCAGAGCGCCTGGCCCGTCGACAATCCCGAGTGTGGAGCGTGGCAGTACGAACACGATCCCGGACGGGCGCCGGTAATCGGCGACCTGCTGCCCGGCGTGAGGTCATGCGTGCCGATTACATCGCCGCTAATCTGGGCCCGCACGGCGCTCGCCGCCATCAACAGCAGCAGCATTATGGAGGCAAGTATCAGCTTGAGCTTCACTGCACGCCTCCCTTGGCCGGCTTGTCCAGTCCGTAGAAATGGAAAATCTGAATGCGACGATTGAACGAATCGACTACATAGATCCGGTCGTTGTGGTCGATAAACAGTCCAGTGGGCAACTGGAACTCGCCCGGAGCCGTGCCGCGCTCGCCGAACGTGTACAGTAACTCTCCTTGGCGGTTAAAGGCCTGCACCACGCCCCACAATCCATCGACCACGTAGAGATCGCCTTCCGAGTCAAAACCGATTCCCTTGGGGCGGAACATGGTTCCCGACTCGTCACCCAACTTACCGACGGCATACTGAAACTGTCCGGAGCGGTCCAGCACCTGCACCCGAAAATTCATGGCGTCCACCACCACCAGGTTCTGGCCGTCGAGCCGCAGCTCGGTGGGGAAGTTGAACTCGCCCGGTCCTTCGCCGTTGCTCCCGATGGTCTGCACTACGTTGCCCTGCATATCCATCACGAAGATCTTGTCGCGCAGCGTGTCGGTCACATAAATTCGCTGGGCCGCCGAATCGACGGCAATCCCGGTAGGACGCTTGAAGTACCCTTCGCCGCCTTTCAGGCTGCCCAGGGTGTGCTGAAACTTACCCTCGGAGTTGAAGACGAACACCTTGCCTGACTCCGTATCGGTCACGTAGATATTGTCCTGCGCATCCACAGCGACGCACTGCGGCGTCAGCATGGGGTCTTTTCCTTTATCCACGCGCGAGAGGAACTTGTACTTCTGCTGGGTGAAATCGAAGATGTGCACCCCGAAGGCGCCGGGGTCGCTCACAATGATGCGTCCGCGGGAATCGACAGCGATGCTGTAAGGACGGATGAGGCGGCGGAATTCCGGCTCCCCGGCAACGAAGTCAAGCACGCGGTTCCAGAAGCCGCGTTTGGGCTTCACCTCACGCTGCGAGCTGAAGCTGCGTTCGTAGCTGAGCTTGCGCCCGCCTTCCAGCACCATATCCGGAGGTGCGGGCTCGATGGGCTTTTCTTTGGGCCTGGACGCCAACACCGGAGTCAACAAGAGAAGAACGGCACAGGCGACGTGGGACAAAAAATGTGATCTCTGGCGCGCTCCCGCTAAAAGAAATTGAACCACCTGGACACTCCGAGATAAAACGACGATACATTGGCCGGCGGAAGTCCCGACACGCTGAAACCTTGCGAAAGCTGGGCGTATCCCCCCGTTAAATACATTTTACGGAATTGGTATTGCATCAGCACATTCCTCGACTCAAATTGGTTTGCCGATCCGACGCCCGCCGTCGACGTGTTGCTGGATGCCTTGGCGTAACTCGCCGCCAATGTTAGCCTGCGCGCTGGTGCACTTGATAGCCCGAAGCCGTAGCTGGTGCCACCATAAAGCGTTATCAGGTTCTGGGGCAGAAGCGGCGGCAAGTTCACCGGTAATATCCCGGCGCTGGTAATGAGTCCGATGCCATTCGATTTGGCGTAATTGCCAGTCAGGTTGATCCACCGTCCGTATCCGAAGGTGCTGCTGTAGCCCTGGCTGCTGCTGTCGGTGCCGGGTTGATTGGTCAGGCCGGTATGGCTGACGGTCGCGCTGGCATTCCAATTGAACTGGCCCCAGCGGCGTCGCACATTCGCCGAGTAGCCGTAGTAAGAGGCCATGTAGGTCACCAGCACGGTCTGGACATTCTGTGCGTAGTTAGCCGACCCGGCTACAAACCAGCGGCCGACTCTGCGAGTATAGATGGCATTGGTGGAAAACCCGAGGGCATTCTGGTTGCTCCCGTCAATCATGCTGTCAATCACGCTGAGCGCGGTGTTGAATGTGCCGCCGAACAAACTGTGGGCGTAGGTGACGCCCGCGCTATACGAGGTTGCTCCAAAATTCTCTCCCAGATAACTCTGATCGCGGCGGTCGACTTGTCCTTGGACTTGCAGGTTTGCGGCCACCGAATAGCTGGCAGCGGCGTTCAGGTCCCAGGCATGGGAGGAGTCCAGGTTGTTGGTAGGCAGCACGCTACCCCCAGACGAGATCAGCGATTGAAAGAGCACTCCAGCAAGATTATCGGTGTAGCTGGCTGACGCCGACATCTGCAGCTTCTGGGTCGGTTGCATAGTCGCGCTGGCGAACGTGGTATCGAAGTCTCCCTTGTAGGTGTAACCAAGATAGTCCGTGTCAATGTCTGACCGGTAAAAGCTGCTGGAAAAATTTCCATTCAGGGGAAGGCTGTGCGAAACATTGACCCCGAAACCACTGTTGTCGGTGGTGATAGTTCCCGTCTGCTCGCCCTGGAAAACCTCCGGTATAAGCGAGTTCGAAACCCCATTATTGTAAGATGCCCCCATGTTGAAACCCGCAATGGAGTAGTTTGAGCTGAGGGTCAAGGAATGAAAGTCCGAATTGCCATTGGCGGTTTCACCATACACCGAATAGTCGTTACTGCCCCGCTGGAAACTGGCGGTAAGGGTGGGTAGACCGGGGAGAAACTCGCTCCAGTTAATCCCAAAGGTGTCGCTATTGCCGTGGGTGGTGTAGTTAGGTAGTCCGGGAACGGCAAATTGTCCTTCGCTGTTGTAAGCGGTGGCGTAGCTGATCTGTCCCGGAAAATGGCTGCCGCTGAAGATGGAACTGGTGAAGTTGACCCCGCTGCTGTCGGAGATGGACTGGAAGTTGGAGTTTGCCCGCGATTGCCCGTAATAAGGAGAGAGATTGAAGGAGACGAAATTGGGGTTGTAATAATACCCGGCAGCAGTGGCGCTGCCGCCTAGACTCAGCCCATGTGACGAGTCGATATCATTGCCATAATCCGCGCTGTAGCCGGCGGAAACCACTCCGCTCAGGTTGCTGCTCAGTTCTCCCACCTGGATCTGGCCCGCCGCCGGTAAACCCAAGAGCAGCAGTCCGGCTAACCCGCAAAACGCATCTCGGATGGTTCGGCGCACAGCATACCCCTCGTCCCTACAGCACTTCAACCTTGGCGCCCTGGTGGAGTTGCTTGTCGAAGCTCGCGCGAACCTCGTTGGTCTTTTTCTTCTGCAGCTCTTTCTGCAGTGAGTCCTTGACATCGTCGAACTTCATTTTGCCGGCCGGGACGTGCTTGACCAGCCGCAGGATGGTGTAGGCCTGTTCAACCTGGATAATGTCGCTGACCTGCCCGGGCTGCATCTTCAGCAGTGCCTGCACCACGATGGGCGGCAGCTTGGCGCGGTCCACCGGCTTGTGATAACCCATCATCACCCGGTAATCGTCCTCTGACATTTTTTCCGCCAGCATGCCGAAGTCTTCCTCATTCTTCGTCGCTTTGGCCTGGCGCAGCGCGTCATCGGCCCGCTTGCGCCCCTCTTGCAATTGGCTTGGCGTGGCCTTGGCCGGCGGCAGGATGGTGATCGTCTGGAAGGCGAAGGACTCGGGGTAGTCAAATCGTGTCGGGTTCTTATCGTAGTAGGCCTTCAGCTCGACCAGGTTCACCGTAGATTTCTTGTCCACCTCGGCCTTAAGCAGTTGATCGATCAATAGCGAGCGTTTGATCTTTTCGCGCAATTGCTGGGGCGAGCCTTGAAACTCCGTATTCAGGAACTGTTGATACTCCGCGGGAGTGGCGAACTGTTGGCGGAAATCCGTTTCAGCGCGGCCCAGACGCTCCGCCGAGACGGTCATCTTGCGCCGCAGTGCCTCCTGGTATACCAGCTCCTCAAAAACGATCATCTTCAGAGCGCCGCTGCGAATCTCAGGTTCCATCTCTTGGGGGATGTTGCCGTTATGCTGTTGCGCATAGGGGAACATGGTGAACATTTCACGCTGCAAATCGCGGTCCGTAAGCACCGTCCCGTTCACTCGCGCCACCGGTCTGCCAGTGGGTTGGATGGTTGTCTTTTGCGGAGTTGAGAACTGGGTGGGGGCGTGAGAGGCAACCTGGGCGGATGTGGCGGAGATGGTAAGCAGAACCACTGCGCAGATTGATGGCCGGTACTTCATAATTTCTCCTCACCCCTGAGGCTAAAAATTTGAGGGGAGGGAATCCCTCCCCTCGCTTAAAGCCGACAGACTAGAAGGTTGTCGGTATGGTATAGCTACCGTTCGACTCGTTGGCTTCGCCACCGTGGCACTGGCGGCAGAACTGGGCCGTCTGGTTGGAGCCGGAGGTTCCGCTGGCCGGGTTGTACGGCGCACGGATGAAGAACATCGTCGTGTAGAAGCCCGTGGGCAGGCCGCTGCTAGCACCGTTAGTCACCTTCACAATGTTCATGAGGTGCTGGTTGTGGCAGCTGGTGCACATCACCACCGCGGTGTTGTTATAGGCGCTCAGGCTGACGAAGAAGCCATAGTTCTTTACGAACTGCGACGAATTCGGGCCGGTCATCGAAATGACGCCATTGGTTTCGGTGCAATCCCAGTTGTACTGTCCGCCGCAGCTAACCGCAGCGTTCAGGCCCACCGGGTGGTCGTTGAGGTAGTCGCCGGTGCCGTCGCCGTCATTGCCCAGCAGGGTCGGAATCGTGTTGTAAGTTCCGTAAGTAGGCGGCAGGGTCTCATAGACCTTGTTCTTCATCATGGCGCCCTGGGCCCAGTTGCCGTCATGGCAGCTCAGGCAGGTCAAGAGGCCATTCACATCAGGTGTCCCAGCCGACATGCTGGAGGGCAGGACTTCGACGTAACCGGTACTGCCATTGGTGCTGCCAGTCTGGATGGTTTTGCCGAACAGGTTACCTACGTCCTGGCCCCACAGAATCGAATTGCCGGAAGTGGTATCGCCGGACTTGTTGGCGCCGTTGCCCCATGCGCCGCTGTGCGGGGCGTGGCAGGCCGCACAACCGCGACCGTAGTTAAGGTGAGCACCCAGGACGTCAGACGTCGGAGTGCCGATTTGTGCCATCGCCACTGCGGAGGCGGCGATAACCACTAGCATCAGTGTCATTACTTTCTTCATGGGATCGATCTCCTGATAAGGACTGCAAAACTTGGGAAGCCAGGCCCCTTGGCGTCCGCTGCTGTAAGTGCAACTGCCTCGCCGAAACGCAGGGGCCGGAGCCGGCTGCTGCTATTGCGCTCAAGCTATTGAAATCAGGCTTGTTGCCGAGTCATTCCCGGAATGGGAGAAGGTTGTGATGAGGCTCACACGTGGGTGAAAAGAACCAAACCGCCAGGCAATTCGGTGAAAAGCCGCAGTGGAAGCTAAGTGGGAGGTGGGTAGAGACTTGCGGTCATCAGCGGAGAGTGTGAGACTCCGCCGCATTTTGGTGGCGGAGCCGGGTAACCCTTTTAGATTTTGCAAGTGGGAGGGATTTTCGCGACTCGAGGAACCGCAGATCCCTCCGCCCGGACTAAAGTCCTCGGTCGGGATGACAGTGGTTTCAGGCTGCGGTTCATTTGCGGCTCATTTCTTACTTGTAGCTCACTTCTTCACCTCGGCCGCAGCCGCAGGCGCGGGTTGGCTGCTGGTCGCCGCCGCCGTCTGCGCGCCGCCGGCAGCCCTTTCCTTCTTCAGTTGATCGGCCTCGGCATCGGTGACATAGCGGAATTGCTGCACCCGGCCGGGGTACTGCTCGGAGGTAAAAACGCGATTATTCTTGTCGATCACGACCCCAACCAGCGACTCAAACTGGCCCGGATAATGACCGAGTCCGCCGATGTAGGTCAGGAGCTGCCCCTCGCGGTTGAAAACCTGCAAACGGTTCTGCACCGTATCCGCCACCCAGATGTGTCCGTCGCCATCTACCGCAATTCCCTTAGGCCGCGCAAAATAACCCGGGCCGTCGCCGGCTTTGCCGAAAGTGCTGATGAATTTACCGTCGGCGTCGAAGATCTCCACCCGATTGTTCATGGTGTCGGTGACGTAAACGTTACCGTCCTTGTCCACGGCCACATTCGAGGCTCCGCCAAAATCGCCGGGCGTGGTGAGGTAGTGGTTTTTTCCCGCTGTCCCGATGCGGCGCAATTCCTTCAGGCTGTCAGCGTCGTAGACCACGACCTGGTCGGCCTGGGTATCGACCACGTAGAGTAAGCGGTTCTCGGTATCAATCGCCAGTCCTACTGGATCGATCAGCTTCTCGTGGATCTGGTTGATCACCTCGTGCTTGGCATTGAAGACCAGGACGCGATGCATTTTGCCGTCGGAGACGAACACGCGATCGTCATCGTCAATGGCAATACCGTTGATCAAGCCAAAGTGCGCCTGCTGGCCGTTGGCGATCAGCTCAACGTCGCGGGTTTCAGTGTTGAAGATGAAGACCGCTCCCACCCTTTGATCGGCCACATAGAGGCGGCCCTTGGAATCGACCGCCATGCCGTAGGGTCCGAGAAGCTGAAAGGGAAAATCCTTGACATTGAATTTCTCTTGCTGCGACTGGCCGCCTGCCAGCCGGTCCATCCAGGTCTGCTTGGGCTTCTTTTTCGCCGCGACCGGGGTATGGTCAATCTTCATCCCCGCGAAGTAGGCGGTGTAACGTACTCGTGGAATGGAAGGCGGCTGCGGCCAGACTAGTTTGGAAATGTCGATCTTAGACAAATCGACGATCGGCCCACCCGTCTGTTCCGCGGTGGTGTCGGTGGTGGTCTTCTTCTTGCTGCCGGCATAAACCGAATTCGGCGAAGCCAGCGCCGAGGCCAGCAGGACGGCCAGCAGGACCGTGGTTTTGCTGGGCAGCGAATGGGCGTGAATGGCTAGCATGGTTACTTACTCCCTGTTACCGTCGTCTGCCGCATGTCGATTCGGTTCTTGTGGCAGGTATCGCAAAACGCCATGTTGTTGGCCTGGTCTTTCACCAGCAGATCGGGCTGCGCCGAAGCGTGCGGCTGGTGGCAGGTCAGGCAAGTCATCCGAGTCTTGATCTTGGTTACATTGGCCGGGTCCATCACGTCGGTTACCGGATGCCCTTCCACCGGATGACCCAGTCCGTATCGCAAAGGAAGGATCGCAACCTTGTTCTTCACGTAGTAGTCGTCGGGCAGCTTCACGCTGCCGTTGAAGATGGTGATCAAATGTTCGGATTCAAGTTTCTGCGGCTGCGAGTCCGGACCATGACACTCCAGGCACAGCGCGTTGCCTTTGGCGCGCAGCAGGTGCTCGTTGTCTCCGCCGTGCGGCTCGTGGCAGATAGCACAGCTCTGTCCGAATGCCGGCTGATGCAGATGCGCCTTCTTGAACTCCTCGGCCTGCTCGCTGTGGCAGGCCAGGCAGGCATTTACCGGGTCCGGCTGGATGAAGCCCGGAGTCTTGCCGGCGTGAGGGTTGTGGCAGGCGACGCACTCTCCCTGGGCGCCGGGATGCTGTACTTTCGCCTTCTCGATCTTCTCAGCCTGCTCGGCATGGCAAGTGACGCATAGCGCCTTGGAATCCGACTGCGTCAGCACCACCTTGCCGTCTTTGGCGGGCTGGTGACAGACTTCGCAGGTTTTGTCGGCGAACGGCGGATGGGTGAACTTCTGCATCAGATTCGCCTGTGCCGACTGGTGCGGATCGTGACACTGAATGCAATTGGCGGTGCCGAAGGGCTGTCCCTGGTGCGCCTTGATCAGGCTGGCGTCTTTCACGTCGTGGCAGTCGATGCACAGCGCCGGAATGGTTTTCGTCAGGTGGTAGTCGAACTCCAGTTTGCTAGGGTCGCCCGTCTTATGAATGGTGTGGCAAGTTTCGCATCCCATGTCGAGCGCGAGGTGACGGCTGCCTTTTGCCGGAACGTCGAGCCCTTGCGTGTGGCAGGTGAGACAAAGGTTCTGATCTTTGTCGCCGGAGGTCGGCTTCAGGAGCTGAAACTTATTGTCGGACTGGTGCGGGTCGTGACACTTAAGGCAATCGCGGACCCCTGGAGGATGCACTTTGCCTTTGATATCGGCAGCATTCTTGTCGGCATGGCAGGTGATGCAAAGCGCCTGCGGTGTGGTGGTAATCAACTTTACGCGAGTGACGTCTTTGTTGACGCGGATTTCATGACAGCTGGTGCAGCCCATGGCGATGGCGGAGTGAACATTCTTGCCTTTGGCCTTGTCTTCATGGCACTCGATGCACTTCGCCGAGTCGGTATTCTTGTCGAGAGGAACAGGATGGGTGGCGGCGCCGAGCCAACTCGCGCTTGTGATCAGAACCAGACCCAGGATCAACCGTACTGCCTTCACCGCAACCTCCACCCCAAGCAATCTGTAATGAGCACGTCACGTACCGCCGTGATATGCGTCGCACTCGATTAGCCAAGCTCATGATCCGGAACCGCTTAGGCGTTTTCCGACGGCCGTTTCTTGGGCCGCGTGAGGGCTGGAAATGGGTTTTCCCCCGCAGGCAAAGGTCAAATCCCCCAGTAGACCAGCTTTACGGGTGGTGTAAACCGGGCGAGCAGCCTTTAGGCTGGCGTTCAGGATTCACCGCACGCTATAGAGCTCAAGCGATTCATCGCTCAGCAGCGCCCGCGGCGCTGAAGCGCCGCTCTGCCGGCACTCTCCGGAATAACCCTGCGCCCGCTGTACCGCGTTGGCAGTGGAAAGAAGAACGGCTAATCGGATGACGATGGCGGTTGAACGTAAATCAGCGGGAAGCCGGATTCAGGAATGCAAAGCCTCAAGCTTCTTCCATAATGGCTCAAGCGGAAGCGTCACTGCGGGAGCGGCAATAACCAGCGCATCCACCGGGCGCCAACCGTCCAAGCTGCAATCGAATGCACCACGATGCTGGGGATCAATCACCCAAACGTGGAGAACGCCTAGTTTGCGATAGTCTCCTAGCCTCCGCTCATAGCGGTTTACTCGGTCCTCCGGAGAAAGGATTTCGACCACGACCAAAGGGGGACGGGTCAAGACTGCCTTGTAAGGCTCTTCGACACGCAGCACCGCGACGTCGGCAACTCGCACCTGCTAAGGAGAAATCTTGATGCGAATCTCAGGGTAAGCTTCAAGTCCATACTCCTCTTCGTGCGCCGCAAACCACTTTACAAAAAAGGCCTGTACCGCGGAGTGCTCTTTCTCCCCCACGTTGCGCTCCTCCAACTCGCCGGCCACGTAATCGCAATCGGGCCGATAACTGGACCTAAGGTACTGATCCAATGAAAGTTGTGTGGTTACCATTGGCGCTGCCCTGGGACTGAGTATACACCGGCTAAGGTGAAGTTCCTTGGCAAGCGGATGACTGCGCGCGGATGAGAAATTCCTGTCCGACGCGAGTCCTGCAGAATACCCGCCGAATGCGCCGCTTTCATCACCGCCATGCGTGATATGCCTCACCCACATGGCAATCCCATAATCCAGAAGTCCGCGCAATCAGCTATTCAGCAACAACTTACAACCACTTTGCTTTATGGCTTCCGGCGTGCACTTGTCACTTGCTCACGGGAAGGAGCGCACATGGCCTTCAGCCTTCTATCCATACCAAAACGCATTCATAAAACCCTGTCGAATCTCCGCACCGGAGTTGTGCTGTTGATTTTGGTCGGCCTCGCTTCCGCGTTGGGCACGTTCATACTGCAGCGTCCCGCCACCGATCCCGACAAGCTCGCGCAGGCGTATTCCCCGACCACCTTGCTGTGGCTCGATCGCCTGGGGCTTACCGACATATTTCACGCCTGGTGGTTCATGACTTTGCTCGGGCTGGTGAGCCTGAGCATCATTTTGGTTTCGATAGATCGCTTCCCTAACGCATGGCGCTTTTATGCGCGTCCTTATCGCAAGACCGATTCGCACTTTCGCTCGGCAGTCCAAAACAAGATTGAGCTGCCTATTACCAATGCCGAAGGTGGATTGAATGCCGCAGAACGGGCCCTTAAGAAATCAGGCTGGCCGGTCGAACGCATCGCCGACAGGAACGAACCCTCCTTGTTCTCAGAACGTCATCGTTTCTCGGTTATGGCGGTGTACATCGTCCACGCCAGCCTGCTTCTCATCCTCGCCGGCGGAATCATCGATGGACTCTTCGGTTTCAGTGGCTTCATGGCGCTGCAAAAAGGACAAACCAGCAACAGCATTCAACTACGCACCGGCGGGACCAAGCAGCTTCCCTTCAGCGTGAAGTGCTATGGCGCCGGGCAGGAGAACTATGCCGACGGCTCGCCCAAACGCTGGTGGTCGAAGCTGACGGTGGTGCAGGATGGACACGAAGTCGAATCGAAGGAGATCGTGGTCAACGATCCCCTGATTCATCAAGGACTGCGTTTCTACCAGGCCAGCTTCGGAACCACGGGCAATCTGGATGGGCTAAAGGTCGTCGCCACTGCCGACGGCGGCGCTTCGCGCGAGATCACGTTGGCCATGAATGAGCCCATGGACCTCGACCCGAACACCAGCGTCACCTTGGCGGAATATATTCCCGACTTCTTTGTGCGCGATAACCAGGTCTTCAAACGCTCTGACGATCCAGTGAATCCCGCGTTCCGTTTGCAGGTGAAGGATAAAGCCACCGGCGAAGATGCCAAGCTGTGGCTTTTCCCGGCGTACAACGAGAGCGCGCAAGGCGAGAAGACCAACTACAACTTCCAATATCGAGACATGCAGATGGGCTATTACACCGGCCTGGAAGTTTCGCACGAGCCGGGACAGTGGCTGGTGTGGGGCGGCGTCCTGCTGATGGGCGCGGGACTGTTCGTAGCTTTCTACCTGGTGCATATGCGGGTCTGGATCGCCGCCGTGCCCGATGCGCGAGGCAGTCTGGTGCTGTGGGTTGGCGGACAGGCCAACAAGAACCGCGATCGCTTCGAGCAGAAGTTCAACGAGTTGGTCGACAACATTCGCACCGAGCTGGAAAGCGCGTCCGCGATCTCGCGCTCGGCGAAGAAGGAACAACCGGAACTGACGATGGCCGGCGTGAAGTAAGAATTTGAGGATCCCCGACACGCCCCGGGATGGAACAGCAAGACGGAGGAAAGACAAGATGGCAACTCGAGCACGGATTGTACGAATGGAAGAACCCGCCGCGACCGGCGGAAACGCGTTGCTCGTCCTGGTGGGACTCTCGGTAACGTTTTTGCTGATTGTGGCCCTGTTAGGCGCCGCCAAGTCGGGCGGAAGCCTGTTCAGCGAAAGCAATCTTCTGTATGTAGCGCTCATCTTCTACGCCGCCGCGGGCGCGCTCTACATGGGATTTGGAGTGACGGGCATGACCCGTTATGTGAAGTTTGCTTCCACGGCCACCGCGATTGGCCTGGTTGCCAACACTCTGGCAGTGGCACATCGCTGGTATCTTTCCGGACGTCCTCCCTTTGCCAGCATCTATGAAATGCTGCTCAGCTTCGTCTGGACGGTCGCTCTCCTGACCCTCATAGCCGAAAAGAAATTTGGGGTAAAGATCATCGGCAGCATCACCATGCCGCTGGCCGTGGTCTGCGTCATCCTGATGCAATTGCTACCGTCCGAAGTCCGTCCGCTGGTTCCGGCGCTGCAATCCACATGGCTACACGTCCACGTCACTCTGGCAATGCTGGCCTACGCCGCCTGCGCCGTCAGCTTCGCCCTGGCCATGATGTTTCTTATCAAAGACAACTTTAAGACTGAAACCTTCCTGGCTTTGACCAGTGCGACGGTGGGTGCAATCTATGTTGCCATCGTCGCCACTCGCTTCGAGAAGTGGGGCGGCTTGTCGGTCACCGCATGGGATGCACGCGGCAAGTCAGATATGTTCATCGGGCGAGGTATGCGGCTGTTCGTCACCGTGCCTGATCTGGGTTGGCTGTTCATGATCGCTACCCTGGCAGCCATCGCTCCCCTGGCGCTGTACTTGGTTAGCCGGGCAAAGAAGGACGATTCGTTTTACGGGACCGCCAATAAGGCAGTGTTCGTCAGCATCCTATTGCAGATTGTTGTCCTGGCGGCGTTCGCTCTCCGCGTGCGCGATGCCAGTTACCCGTCACCCGACCAGGATGGGCTCTTCCCGACCAGCCTGGCCGCCAGCCCCTTCCTATTGGGAGGGATGGTGACGGGTATTTTTGCTTCGCTACTGTACTTGATGCTGTTGTGGAGGCGCGCCGATTTGCAAGGCCTGCTGCCCTCCGCTGACACGCTCGATCGCGTTACCTATAAAACCATCTGCATCGCTTTTCCCTTGCTGACCTTCATGATTGCCACCGGCGCTTACTGGGCAAACCGGACCTGGGGCTCGTATTGGAGCTGGGACCCGAAGGAGACTTGGGCTGCTATCACCTGGCTGGTCTATGCGGGTTACTTACACATGCGGATCACGCGCGGATGGCGCGGACGCAGGGCCGCGTACTTCGCCATCCTGGGATTTGGCGTCGTGATCTTCACCTTCCTCGGCGTCACGTATTTGCTTCCCGGCTTACACGCGTACGCATGAGGAACTAGGGCTGGACGGCACGGGCTGAGGAAAAAGAAGGCCCCAAACAATCAGTTCCGTTTCGCCAGCCCTGGATTGAAAAGTTCGCGAAGCAGATTTGGGAAACGAGTTCTAGTGTCTGCAGTCATGGTGCCATGCATATTCTTGTCATCCCGATCGGAGCCAAGCGGAGCGGAGGGGATCTACGGCCTTCGCCGAGTCTCTCAAAATGCCGTCGAGTTTGACCACGAACTGACATGTCTCTCTAGGATTTAAACAATGACCGCTTCCGCGACAATCCGGGCTGGCGATGTGCTGGGTGAGGCAACGTCGCCCGCGGTCGAGCCCAGCCCGGTCACGCGCACGCGGCACATCAGCTGGGCGCTCAAAGCGGTGCTCCCGGTCGCCGCGGTCCTGCTGAATGGGCTGCTGCTATTTGTGCTGGTCTCCCTGTCGCTGGCCGCCGGCGAGCGCCACGTCGTCATCACCGTCGCTACCGCGGGAGCGTTTCTGGTCTGCGCCGCGGTCATCATGGTGTTCGCGGTTTCGGTGCGACGCCCCATGCTCGAATTGCAAGACAAAATTGCCCGCGTACGCTTGGGCGATATGGACGCCTCCGTCAGCTTCTGCGGTCGCAACGATGAAATCGGCGACCTGGGTTGTGACTTCAACGATATGGTGGCCCAACTGAAGGCTAGCCGGGAAGAAATTCAACGACTTCATCAGACACAGATGTCGCGCGCCGAACACTTTGCCACTCTGGGAGAGCTGGCGGCGGGACTGGCGCACGAAATCCGCAATCCGTTGGCGGGAATTGCCGGCGTCATTGAGATCGTCAGCCGCGATCTGCCGCCCAACAGCGCAGCTCGCTTAGTCATCAAGGACGCAAAAGAGGAAACCCTCCAGATCAACCGCATTCTCACCGAACTGCTGGAGATTGCCCGGCCCAAGCCGCCGCAATTTCGGGTCAGCGACGTCTGCAGCACCGTCGAGCACGCGGTGATGTTCGCGCGTCAGCAGGCCATCACCAAGCGCATTACGGTCGAGTTCGAAATCAAGGACACAATTCCACCCGTCGAACACGACCCCAATCAGATTAACCAGGTGTTGCTGAACTTGTTGCTTAATGCAATCCAATCCATGGACAAACCGGGCGTTATCCGCGTCTCGCTGAAACATGACGACGGCGCCGTGTTCATCACCGTCGCTGACGAAGGCAAAGGCATCCCACCCGAAACGCTGCCTAACATCTTTCGCCCCTTCTTCACCACCAAGGGACACGGTACAGGACTGGGACTCTCGCTGGCGCGACGCATTGTGGATTCCCACGGAGGCCACATCGACGTTACCAGCGTGGTAGGGAAAGGGACCCAATTCCTGGTTGAGTTGCCCATCACAAGAAGCGCGGACCAGGGAAGCGTGGTCAGCTCAACCATCTGAATCAGCACCCCCAACCACCCTCGGTCGCTCGACCCATCTCAGCAAGCGCTTCGGTATATCTCCGAAACCTGGCGTCGCGTCGAGTTTGCCAGTTGGGAGCCGAAGGTTGGGTCATTGGTCGGGGCGAGAGGATTTGAACCTCCGACCCCCTGCGCCCAAGGCAGTGAACGAATATCTATCTTGTTGGCCCGTATAGCTTTTCTCTGCGTCATAGAGCACGGTTTTATACGGTATTTGTCAACATTTGGACCCAAGTTGGACCCAAGTTTTCATGGCCAGAGCGTTTTCGCTTATCTGCGCCATTGACGAGTTCACCAATAATCAGGAGCGAGAGTATACCTGCCATCTTTATCCAATCGCCCGCTGAGCCGGCTCCGACTGAGGTACGGGCATACTGAAAGGATTGCCGGGGATGTGGCGCGTCCAGGTAGTCGGACTTGTAATACGGTTGTGCTGCACGCGGTTGCATTTCGCGCAGAAGTTATGCGCGCGCGTAGTTCCGTCAAGAGGAGATCGGAGAAGCTGAGTAGCAATGGCGTGATACTTTACGCCAACGTCAGCGCTGGTGAGCCTCGTTTTTCTGCTTGCGCCCTTGGGATCTGCCAATCCGGATTGCTGCAATTGCTGCACCAATGCTCAGAAAGCACCAGGTAGGAATAATCGTCGTCTTAATTAGTGCATCGTAGCCGAATTGTGTTTTTGCGTTGCTGCCCACGTAATCAATCTCGACCAGCCTGTTCTCTGCGTCCCACTTGTAAGAGCGCGTGCCGTCACCGCTCAACGTGTTGCCGTTGAGATCATAGAAGTAGTTATTTCCGCCCCAGGTGCTGATCTCGTTTAAGTCGTTGTAGGTCGCATGGATTATGTCCCTGCCATTGAGTATGGTCGTCGGGTTATCAAGCAGGTCATAGGCATAGCTGTGGCTATCCGAGGCAACGGCCTCCGGTCCACCGTCAAAGCGCAGCCGGTCGCTCAAATCGTACCCGTACACATGATTCTGGCTGTGGAACGGATGGCCGGGAGCAGCGACGGCAGTCAGGCTCAAAATGTCATAGGGATTATTGGCCCCCCCCCCACCTGGAATCATATAGCCCAAGGTGTAGCTGCGGGTGGTGCCGGTGTTCATGATGCCAATCAACCTACGGTCATTGTGATTGGTGTCGTAATTCCAGCTCGTCGCGATACCGTTGGGTAAACTGCGCGAGGTCGCTTGATCCGTCTGTCCCAGATAGTGATAAGTGAACACTCCCAGAGGTGTGCTATGCGAAATCAGCCGCGAAATCGCATCATAGGCAAACGCCTCGTTGCCTCCGGCAATGTTACGGGCGCTCATACGGCCAAGCGCATCGTAGCCATAGCTGATCGTGTCATTGTTGAACGGACCCTGCTCAGAGGCAAGTTGCAACGCTCCATCGGGGCCGACTGGCGTATAGGTATAGTTTGTGGTGCCGGTGCCGTCAACCATCGAAGTCAGGCGCGGGAAATAAGGGTCATAGCCAAAGGATACGTTTGGCGTAGGGTTAGCGGCATTCTGGTATGTGATGCCGGAGAGCCGGTCACCTAGCTAGTGTGCTCCCGAGACCGTCGGTAAACAAGTTCACAACTCCAGCCGAATCTTCTCGCATAAACACTTCGTCGAGGCCGCCCGTCAGGAGATTGGCTGTGGGACTCGTCCCTGCGAACTCCTGAACAATATTGGCGCCGTCGTACAGGAACACCTTCGCATTTCCGCCGCTAACACTCGCCTCAACTCGCCTGCCAAAACTATCGTAAATGAAGGTCGTAATCCCCGCATTCATCGACGAAAGTTGATTGCGGGAATTCCAACTATATGAGTTAACGCCATCATTCAGAAGATTTCCATTAAAATCATAGGCTGGACTTCTCGAACCCCACTGTGTGAGCTGGTTATTTACATTATATTGAGCGCCAGAGATAGCGTCTGGCAAATCGGTGCGAGCGAAGCTGCCTGTCACCGCTGCCCGACGGCCCGCTGAGTCATACGTGTATTCCAAATCACCCAGAGCCGCTGCACCGGAGTGATACTGTATCGACACCAGCTGCGAAGCCGCGTCGTATTCGTATGCGGCCGAGATGCCATTCGCCAAACTTAAAGAGCTACGTCGGCCAGATGGGTCATAAGTAAAGCTTACTGTATTGGCGCTCTGTGTAATCTGAGTCAAGCGACTATCAGGATCGTATGTGTAATGAACGGTAGGCTGCCCCGTAACCGTCATCGCCTGACGCCTTTCGTCGGCATCATAGCTATAACTTACCGTTCCTTGAGGTGTAACCTCCGACTGCAGGGCATTCAGTCCATCGAATTGTCTGAGAATGGCGCCCGTGAGGGAATCAAGAGTGTCCGTCAGGCGGTTTCCATGATCAAAAGTATAGCTAATGGTGCTCTCGTACGAAGACCCGTTATATCCAAAGCCGGCTAAAATACGCCGGCCGAGGATATCATAAGAATAGCCCGAAATTACGCCGCGTCGGTCCGTGTACCAAAGCAGCCTACCGCTGGCATCGTATTGGTAGATCTCTGAATTCCCCAGAGGATCCTGCCTTATGGCTATCCGCCGCTGGTCACGCTCAACGGACCGCCCACTTCCCTGAGTCTTGGCAAACCGACGTCGAGCGGAGCCAGATATTTCTTGACGGTTTGCCCACTCCACGGCTACTGCTGCGACAAAGGACACGTGTTTTACATTACGGGCCGCCCAGAGGAAGCATGATTTAAGCTGGAACGATGCCACCCAACCCGATGTGCGGTTAAACATAACGTTCCGCTGATGCTGCGCAAGAACGCCGAGACTGGAGAGTTGGCGCTGGCCTGCGTTCTGCGAGGCGAGGATGAACGTAGGATAATCGAAGAGGCAATACGAAGTAAATCGCGGAAACCTAACTAGCGAACACCAGGTCGATACATCCCTTGGTGCACTTATGATTCTCGAACTCCATCATGAGTTGACGGTTCAACTTCTCGGCATTTTCTACTGTCGCGTGCGGGTATTCGAACCGTCGGTGGCAGCGGTCGCAACGACCGGCAACGGCAGCTCCATTCACGGCGCTAGTGACCGCGCCGCTTCAAATAGATCGTGCATCTGTGCGGGTGGCACAATGCTTGGTGAAGTCTCCGCACGAGGTGCAGACCCTCAGATGACCCGTTGACAATCTCACGGACTGCTCCGTGATCCTCGTCCGACCGCAATCCGGGTCCCCGAGGCGGTGAACTCAGTCGTGGTGGGAGACCCGGCACTGTTTCAGGTGGAGCATTCCGAACACGAGCCAGACCTGGTGTTCGTCAAAGCCCTGACCAACGAACATGCCGAGAGTAACTTGCTGATTTCCACCGCGAGAGGACGCCAGATCAGCTTTCTCCTGGTCAGCCGTGGCGAAGGCCCGAACTCAGCCAACGTTGATTTCCTGCTGCGATACCAGCCGTCTGGAGGCTTTCTGGTCGAGCCCGACGCCGTTCCCTTCGCGC
>Ga0182013_10001895_pt1 | contig 27975 bp, 14 predicted proteins | sample 612S2MmetaG_FD_120487 | JGI IMG/M metagenome (GOLD analysis project Ga0182013, IMG submission 120487) | Permafrost microbial communities from Stordalen Mire, Sweden - 612S2M metaG | ecosystem: Environmental > Terrestrial > Soil > Wetlands > Permafrost | place: Sweden: Stordalen | collected...
TCCGTCACCACCACCACCACCACCACCACCACCACCACCTAGCACAATTTCCATTTTTTGGCGAACGGATTTGGGTAAAATCTTCTTTAACATAGCCGTCCATCCATGGCTCACTTGGGAAGCGTCTTCTTTTGGAACGGGAATTTGACCTCGGCGCATCCTGTTCTCCTTGATCACTCGCCGTAAATTCGCTTCCAACTCTGCATCTTCAGTAGCAGGATCGCCATGTCCGGTGCCGGAAAATTGGGGCGTCGGGCGAAAATGAGACAAGCGCGCGGCGCATCGCATGGACTTTTGTTGGTACAACATGCAGTACATCCAGTATTTAAAGTGTTCTCGTAAAAAATCATCCAAAGCCAGCTCGTCCTTGCCCTCGTTTTGAATGATGCGTCGGTTGATTTCGGCGAGACGTTCCGTGATCCATTTTTCGCCTTCGCCCGCGGGCATCGCACGAGCGCTCTGAATCAGATCCGCAATGACTTCTTTTCTTCGCACGTCTTCGACGTCGGCGGCGTAGTCGAAAAAATCCAATTGATACGCGACATTTTGGTGGCCGGTCGCTTGCGAGAGCGCATTTTTTGGTAATCTGCCAGACTTAATGACCTCGGATGCCATTTTCAACTGGATTTTGACGTTGTTGGGGTCGTAAGAGGGTAGAAGCAAGATATCCAAACAATACATCAAGTAATTGTTGTATTCTCTGGCCAGACGAAACATTTTCTCACACAGTCTCCCGGCTCGGTAGCGGAAGAAGATGGCCAGTTCCAGCAACGTCGAATTGACCGCAGGCGGAGGATACTTCTGGGTGTACTCGAAAAGATGGTTTTTCACTTGCGCATTAGCATACACCCTGGCGTTCTCTGGCGTGCGGGACTTGTTGACGTAATTATCGGCCTGCTGTTCCAACCCCTTTTTAAAGTACTCATAACCCTTGCGCCATTTTGCAGCCGCATTGCAAAAAAATACTACGGATTTGAAAATGCTGATGAGATGATTGGCACAACTTCTGAGTTGCTTCTCGTAGGCTGGAGAAATCTTGTAGTAGACGTGCAGTTTGTGAAACAACTCACACAACTTTTCATCCTCCTCCAACTGCGGAAAGTCTTCGATGGTAATTTTTTGCAGTATTTGACTCTTTTCGCGGACACCTTGGGCGTAGCTGTAGGTCGCTCCTGCCAATGCCCCCAAGGCGGCCGTCTTGATGATGGGCAGAATTTCTTCCAACATATTCGAAGCCTCCGCTTTGGATTTGGACGCACCACCACCACCATCACCGTCGGATTTGCGGCCTCTTGATTTTTTGCGTATTTTGCGCGAAGTGCCCGTTCGTTGATCGTCCTGCGCGTAATCGCCGAACCCGATGTGTATTTTTTGACCATTTTCATTCGTCTCCCAGATGTCCGCACTGGGCGATTTTGTTTTTCGTTTCTTGCGAGCCAATCGCGAATCGTCGTCCAAATCCGCGGAATGTACCAACTCCGAATCATCGTCGTCGTCTTCAGCAGGGCGTTCGTAGCCAAGATATTTTTTTAATTTTTCTTGACGCCAATTTTTGAACTGTTTGGCCAGTGTCGACCCGGGGCTTTCGGAATTTTCCCCGCCGCGGATGCCGATATAACTGGCGGGCATGCGAATAGGGCGAGTCGAATCGCTGGTCGCCGCCGGCGCTGCCGCTCGCTCACCCTTGGACGCCATAGTCCACGCTGATGATTTTCAAATTTCGAATGAGTTCCCGGCGGCACAAATTCGAGCCGTATGCTGATTAAAAAAATAACGTTTTGCATTCGATTCATTCCTTTTATATGTTTGCATCATCACATGTGTGCGTCCGTTTGTGCTGCTGCTGTCTGTGGTCGGACGCGTGCGCGTGTGACGAAACCTGCGGGCCAAGCAAGGGCAGGTTTCAAATCGGGGATTCCGTCACGAACGGATTGCTCGAAATATCGATTACAATTTTGTAAATCCGGGCGGATTCGAGCCGTGATTGAGCCATGAAATCAGCCTCCGAACACTGGAATGAACCAGTGGTCCGGAAAAATGCCCGGACGAGCGAAAAAACTTGATCACAATTGCCTTCGGTCACAATGGCAGCGGGAGGCGTGTCGTCGTCTTCCTTCGGGGTCCCAGGAACACTTTTGGCCTTTCGATTCAGATATTGCCACTTGGGAATGGGCCTGTAACGATCGAAGTCCCAGCATGCTTGCGTCCGTGCGGCCTCGGAGGCAATTAAAGAGGCCGTTTCGATGGGAATATAATTCAAAAAGTTCGAAGACCAGTCTTGATGTCCCGCGAGCCCCAGTTGCAAATAGTCCTTCCAAGAGGAATTGGTCGCGGTCGATGCGTAATTTCGCAGATAAGTCTGAGTCCAACTACTATCGAAATCTGGTGGTTGTAGTCCTGGGTGGGCGTCGGACGGCGCCAAACGGATCGTCGCACGATGGTATGACGCAATTGTATCTTCCAAGTCGGGGAGCATCACTTTTTGATCGTTCGCTTTGAAACTAACGTAATCGATATTGGCAGAGTTGTCTACGAGATTCTCCGGTGTGCGAGGGTTGGAAATTAAAAAGTCCCCAAACACCGTTCGGTCCGTCGTGGGCTCCAGTTGCTCATTCACAGTTTCTTGAAGCAAAAGCAAATTGTCACTGTTGGCGACGTAACAAGACACGCCGCCGCCATCATCGCCCAGACCGGAATGAATGGCATCGAGCGGGACATTTTGGCGAATTTTTCGAACCACCAGGGAACTCCAGCCTTCATCAATCATCTTGATAATCATGCCAAAAGTGGGAATGATGCACAATCTTCGTTCTACCACTTCGTAAGACAATGCGGGATCGCGTGTGCCGATTTTAGAAGTCGACATGCTCCTTATGATGGTGAGGTCAAAAAAGAGATGTTCGTGGCAAGTCGACGCAAACATGAGATTGTTCGGATGGAGATCGCGATTGATGTGTTTGAACAACGTCTGGGCCGTGAGTAACATGATACATGTCTGCGCGTTCAAGGCCAAGTTGGCATAGAAACTGTCGCGCAGATGGGCCACCGAAGGATGTAATTCCAGTGGCAGAGAGGTGTCGAGAAGCAATAGCGGTTCGCCTTTCTGCATTTTTGGCGATAAAGTTTTGGTCATCTTGTGCTTCTGCTCGGGCGCCTTTTGTGTGGCGGATCTTGGGAAGAACAAAGCCTGGATCGTAGGTCCCAACCAGGATTTGGATTTGATCGAAATGATTGGTTTTTGACGAGAGATTAAGGCCTGGATGGAACCCGACTTTAAATTGTAAAACCAGACGAAACCTTGATTTTTTAGCCATTTGGAAGAGTTTGGCACATGATCGAGTTCGAAATGGACTCGACGATTCAGTTCAATGCCAATGGATTTGGAATAGACCTGGCCGTAGTAGGCCAGAGGCGCAAGCCAGAGCTGCCAAACAATCTCGTCGCTCCACGTCGGCGTCTCGTCATTGGTGTTTAGACGCAAGATGGACTCTAATCGGGCAGTATCGATTTGACCGAATTGCCACTCTGACGTAGAAATGTTAAAACGCAACAAGATGCTGGTTTTTGATTCCAATACGGGCGCTATTTGAGTGGAATCGGCCAGGAGAGGTTGTAGCCATCGGTCGAAGCGAATCCGCGTCGAAATTTTTTGGAACAAGCGACTTTGTTCGTCGGCGACATTCCACAATTCGTACAATGTTGCCACCAATCGCTCCATGATGAGCACGACGGCCAGGCGACTCGCCTTTTGCAGGCCGGCAGCCGATCGAACCATCGACCATTGAGCAGAGTTCAATTTCGCCGAGTCTTGGCCGGTTATCCTTCTCAGCAGCGCGGGAGAGTCCACGGGGTAATTTCCGGTCGAGCGAGTCAGTAGGATTTGATATTGGCCAAAAACTTGAGAATTGAAAATTTCTCGAATGGCTGGCGCCGAATCCCGATTGAGAACATCTTGCGTCGTTTCACTTTCACTGACTGTGTCACTGGTGCGGAAGAAGGTTTCGAAAGGATTTTGAATCAGGCGCGCGTCATATAGTCGTAGAAAATTCGGGCTGATTCCGAAAGAGTCGATTTGACTCAAAGTCCAGGCCGCCAACGGTTCGGTGAGTCCCGTGGCCGACCACAAATCGTTTTGCAGCATGATGACGCACAAATCCAAGTGTTGAGTCCACCAAAATGAAAATTGATAGGCCAGCGCGCTGATGATCCAGGCCCGGAAGAACAGGGTTCTGTCGTTATTGGAGGAGCGGTTGGCCCGTTTCAACGACCCCAGTCTTTCCAAGTATCCCTGCAGAAATGGGGCGAGAGCGAGGCGGATGCGAGGCCATGATAGTATCTTGTCGGTGCAATTTTCGTCTCCTCCTCCACCACCTCCGTCGGAGAGCGCCTCTTGCAGACTATAGAAAAAGTACTTGAGAATTGCCGCCAAACTATCCGTCCCAGTAATCAATCCCACCAAATTCAGTTTTTTCAGGCTGGGGATTAAATAACGATAGGTTTTGACGGAATCCGCAAGCCGATGTTGGAATCTGAACATGGCGGTCATGGTGGCCTTGATTAGATTCAAATATCGTCCGTATTGGTCCCGAAGACTCAAATTTTTTGGCGACGAACACACCTCGGCGCTCACTTGAACCAATTCTCTGAAGAGTACCGTCAAATGGTGCCAGTGCAGGGTCCAATAGGAAAGCGAAGTCCAAAATTCGCTATAACCAACATTGGCGTTGGCGATTTTCAGTACCACTGGAATGTTCACGACGGCATCGTCATCCTTGCTGCTGGGCTCGCCATCGTCGGTGTCATTCTTTTCGACAGAGTCGCTCGTGAGCGTCACAGAAGCCGATTGTACGGCATGACATTGCCATTTTTGTTGCGTCTCAAGTGCGGCACTGGATCGCAACAATCCGGGGTATACAATGCCATTCCTGCCCTCGCCCAACACCTCGGGATGTATTTGTAGGCGGTTTAGAAAATCATAGGGCAGTTGGTCGCCGATTGGGGGAAGTCCCGGAGATTTTTTTTCTGTTCGTTTCATCCAACGGGCTTGCAGTAGACGGGCGTCGAGTTGAGCGCCTGCTCTTTCTTCACAGTCCGAAAATACAAAATCAATGACGGGTATGTGGTTTGTGATGACCGACTTGAAGTTGACGAGGTAGATTGGATTGCTATCGACGAGTCCGAATTTGTTAAAGAGTCCAGGATTGAGTGTACGCAGCAATTCCTGATCCAACAATGATGCCATTTGTTCTTTTGTAACTGATCCAAACAACGACTTGGGGGGCGGAGTCCTCTGTTTTGAGCTCGCCATTTCCTTTCCAACCTATTGCTCGTCCTCCTCCCTTTGCCACAACAATGAAAAATTAATCCAAATCGCAATGCCGTGCGACCACTAATTTTGTTGGTAATCCTTTTTTGTAATTTTTCGAACAAGTCAGAAACCAATCGAGGCGCGCAAACGCGCTGCTGCCGGCGTCTTTTTTCGGTACCCACGACTTTGAACATTACATACACACGCACACACTCGCACGTTCGACGAGTCGGCAATTGACAAATACTTTTCAAAACAAAACGGAATGTCAGAGGTGGGCGCGGGATTTGGTGTTTGTTGGGACGTGGGTGCCTCGGCGGTTTGTGATTATATGTTCGTGAACCGAACCGGCTCTTGGCGCGTTCGAATGGATAAACGGACGCGGCGGCGGCGGATGAAGACGCGTTCGGCCGTGGGAAATGCAAAAAACTCGAGCCAAAAAGCAAAAATGACCTATTATGAATGATTTTTATGGACCATCACCTGTAAAAGAGTGTAGGAGCGCACAGGCGCGCGTACTCAGAATAACCTCTTCATCTTCTGGTCAAAAAAGCCCCCAAAAGCAGAATTCATGCCTTTGAACATGTCGCCACCGGGCATATCCGATCCAGCGTCGTCGTCCGAGTTGCTACCATCCGAATCATCGTCTTCTGAACCGTGACGGCGGTGCTTGTTGGAAGAGTGGTGTTTGGATTTGGATTTGACGGCGACATGAACTTTCTTGGTCTCCTTCTTGTCGTCTCCCCTGGTGGAGGCCTCGTGCTCGGCGCGTTTCTTGGGTACGATTCGTTTGCGTTCCATCGCCTCAGCCTCATTCGGTGCGATAGCTACGGCTTTGTTTTCCAAATGGGAAACGTCAAACGTCTCGTCGCGGAAGGATGCGGGTTTGCCCATGAATTTTATCTTCATTTGTGGTCTGCGACACATCAAATTCTTACAATCCAAACCTTGCGGGTGTCTGTCGCCATTTCGCAAGGCAGCGGCGGACATTACTGGACCAGATAGAAAATCACTTATAGTTCCGAAGATATAGGTGAATGGACACTGACTGCAGCACTTTTGTTTGACTCTCAGGCAGGTCTTGACCCGGGTGTAGAAGGTAATCTGTTGGATTGGCGTGGGCGTCAAAACCCAGCTGCAAAAAGTCAGATTAACCGAAGTGAGATCCAAGAGGCGAGGCGTTCCATCCAAAATTCCGGTGTCATCAAAGGCGTGCATGGACTGGATTTTGGTTTTCCGGTCCAATGAAGCGACGGGAATGTAAGGCATCAAAATATAGTAGCTTCCCGCTCCATCGGCGTCGGTGGCATCTGGGAAGGCCTGCACGATCACATAGAATCTGTTGAGCATTGCCAAATTCGGATAGGCCGACGATAGCGGGGCGACGCCGCTCAACGCCCAGGTGTCTCCTACTGCGGCATTGTTTTCGAAAAAGCCAGGCGTTCCCGCAAGCTCAGCTTGCATGTAGAATGCGGGGGTAGGGGTCGGTGGAATCAAAATTGGTGCTGAAAAGTATGAAACTTTGATGGCACCATTGGCAGCGACCTGTTCGACCCACCAGTAGGGAGCCACTGCTGGAATTGGAGCGCCGGAGCCGTTGTAGGAAAACTCAGTGTATATCTGCTCTCCTGGGCAAATTGGGGAGAACCCGTCGTTGAGATGGATGCTGAACTGGGAATTGCCACGATATCTTTCGGCTTGGCCATGGGACGAAGCGAAAGTCGTGGGAAACTGCTTGGCGCTTGCCGGAGGCAGATTTTTGGGTGCAGCTGCCAAGAGTGCTTGGCTCGATTCGTTCGACCTGGGCGCCGGCCCGCGCAACATGGCATTCGGGTCCAGCAATTGCGTTCGATTCATTGGGCTCGTTCTGTGATCCGCTTTTCGACCCAACATGTTATGAAAACTCGTCGATCGTCGAAAAAAGATGACTATATGGACGTGATTTTTAATGCAACCCGACGGGCACACGACATGTATGCTGTGGTGAGCAGAGATGAGGCACTTTTTGAGCACACATGTGGACAATCTCATCGTGTGACCGAAACGTCGTTCGTCATCATTTTTTTATATCTAATCACCACTATCGCTTTCGTCATCGGACAAGCATCGCAGCGTGGCAGTACGGCCCGAGAAGGGAAGTGTGTCGGAATTTGTTTGGAACGGGGTTGAGCAACCCAGGCGGCCGGAAGGATCATCCTGCGCATCGACCACGGACAAATCCATGGGCAGTGCAATTTCATCGCCCGCGTGCCACTGGCCACTCTTGTCCAAATACTGAAAAGTAATCCTCTTGTCGATGCCGAAATCTCTGGTGCTGCTGATCGAAGAGGTGTTGCTGCGCGTGTCATCAAAAGGGGTTTCGTCTTCGTCCGCAAAGGCGTGATGATGACGCCCTTGGCGCCTCGGCGACGGCAACCGGATTGTTTCAAAACGTGGGCGAACGCTAACATCCATGGACGGGTCTCGAAAATTTACCTGAACAATTCTCCAAGAGCCGATCGTCGGCGGATATTCCAAATAAATAGGATTACAAAAACTCTGCGCCGCATTTTCAGATTCCGTCGTTCTGGCGGGTGACCAAGAGGCGAGAAGTGGTGGCGGTGGTGGTGGTGGTGGTGCCGACGAAGACGCCGCCGTGACCGACAATGGCTGCCGATGGACGTCACGAGCGGGTAATGTGTCAGTAGCAGTGGCAGTGCCACGTGTCGACCCATATACTTGTTGTCGTTCAGGTCCCGTGGTTACCGTCGCCATGGTTTCATCGTCATCAGAGTCCGGCAAAATGGACAGTCGTCTTCGACTCAAAGGCGGATTCACATGAGCAGACACGGACCGAATCGACGTTGGGGTATTTTTTAGAATGGATCTGGGAGGCGCCGCTGACACTGCCGACGCGCCGGGTGTACCGGCGGCAAATATTGAACAATTGCCGGTATTCCGACGAAAATACGGAACAAAGCCACGGGCGTGGTTTGGAATGTTGGTGCGAATAGATGGGGCCGAATCATCGTCGCCGCTCGACATTTCGTCGTCTTCTTCGTCATGTAAATGGTTTGTCGCTGTTGTTGTCCTGCTCATGTTGCCACCATTGTGGTGTCCCTCCCGTCGCCGCCACCGCCGTCCGTCCCGATCTGACGATGACGAAGCACGAGAGGAAGAAAAAGTGGTGGAAGATTGAGGCGGGCGTCGTTCGTGGTACCGTTTGCTCTTGTTTTTGGCAGGTTCCTCACGTTCGGATTCGATCGAAGCGTCATCCGGGTCCGAGCAAGAGGAGTAGGAGGAGGATGAGTGGTGTTGGCGGCGGCGTTGGCGATGAAAGTAGTCGTCGTCGTCGGAATCCGATGTATATTTGGATTTTTTTGTCGAACGAGAACGATCGGATTTGGATCGATATTCAGATCCATCTCGACGGGGGTCCATCATGTCAGCCATGATTTCAAGCAGGTTCATGGCGCGAAACAAATACGAGTAACATGCAAGGAAATTTCGAGTATCGAGCACACCCTAGCGTTTTCGAACAACTACTCAAAATTTAATTAATTTCAACAACAAAATGATTTAGATAGTGCCCGCTCAAATTTCCAATCGAACACCGACCGGGTCGACGAACCATGGCGAACGACATGAACGACATCGAAACACCGCCGTCTCCCGCCATCATCGGCGGCGGCAAACGAAGATCAAAAATTCGTGATATTTTCAAAGTCTACGACAAGAATAATGGCGGCATTGCGGACTTGGGAACGAGGGATGAGCGTCAACAGCGCGCCGCCACATCGTCTTCGGCGTCGTCCGACGACGGTCCATCAGCCGATGAGCAAATGGCCAATGCGTCCGTAGCCAGACTACTGTACCACGATGCCCTCAGCGACGAGCAATTGCAAGTCTTTTATAGCAATCCCTCTTTCAATTTCATGTTCAGTGACGTGCCCCTGGAAGGCGTCCCTCCGCCCAGAAAACCCTGCAGTGACTTTCAAAGCCACAAGGTGCATTTTGAAGCCATGAGCAACAAGATCAACTTTGAAAGGAGACAGCTCGAATACTCTAAAAACTATGTGGAATCTGGGGACGAATTCTTGAAGGAGTATCGCAAAGTGATCATCGAAATTGACAAGGACGACAGCTTGACGAAAGAAGCCAAGGATGCGTTGTGTGACCGCAAGTGCGACGAACTGTACCAGAGATTCCGCCGCGTAGCCTACAACTACGCAATCCTCAATGGCGCTAGGTACCAGAAACATTTTGGAGATCGCAAGATGGCAGATGACGACACGGTGCCTGTCCATTTAATGAAGCCCTTCGAGAAATATTTCGGATACGGCAGATGACGATAAGGCGCCTATCTATTTCATGGAACCCTTTCAAACTCTGAGTCTGTCTGTGCTTCTTGAAAGTATGTATGCTGCGTCCGACCAACCGGCATGAATACAACAATGGTGGATATACGAATAAAAAACGACCTGGTCTGCAAGTTCATTTTTATTATGCCTCATTTTCAATGTTTTCGATGCTGTACTCTCGTGCGTGATGAGGATGCTGAGTCAACAAGAACCACCGATTCCTGACCAAGAAACGCACCTGCTGTCTTTGTTCATCAATCAACACCTCTGCTATTTTGTCGTTCTCGGATACCAAATATCGCGAATGCCATTGTGACCAGGATTGTGGATCAATGATATCGACGTTTGAAGTGGCGTCAAGCAAGCAGGTCACACCGTCGTCGCAATTATAACATTCCCGTTCGTCGTCAAAGAACTCAGTCACCGGCAGGCGTGCTTGATGCCAGATGATCGCGGGAGGATCCATTCTGCGGGACACGTCGGTTGGGCGCGCCGTTGATGAGACTGACGCCACAAGCCGATTGCGAAAGTGCCACAAAAATCTGGCGTTCAGCGTGGTCCTGGCTGGCCGTTCGGTGGTGCTACTACGTCATCTGGCACGAATAATCGCGACGACGGTGATGACGATTGATACGAAAAGGTTTATTGCACTTTGACAAGATTACGGTTTTCGGAAGGGAGCTCTGAAATTGAACGATTCGAACACTTGATTGACCTGGCTCCGCCACACCTCATCCTGCAACAAGGGATTTTGGGTCAGGCAGTCGGTGTACATCATGTAGGCGACCTGCAGGCGATTGTAGCCCTCATCTTCCAACCATTTTGTTATTTGTTCGTCTGTCATGGCCTCGAAACCCTGAGTAAAGGACTTTTCAGCAGCGAGCGCGGAACGGATTTCAAAACTTTTCAGCCGAGTCCGTACACTGGGTATCATCCGGGCAATATGCATAAACCAGCCGAGCCAATAATGAAAATCGTTGACAATGGGAGCCCGTGTGGACGAGGCGGGAATGCGATAATGTTGCGGGCCCACTGTGATAAAAGTCTTTTCTGGGTTCTCACCTTTGGTCATGACGGTGACCTTGCGTCCGATCAAGGACGTTTCTCCCAATCGTTCCTGGAGTTCCCACAAGTTGCTAAGCGCTACCAAATTGTACGCTGAATTCGCGGCCGGGGTTTTCGGGTATAATTCGGCTATGATCCATTTTACTTCCTGCGCCTCCTCCTCCGTCTGCACACTGCATTCTGCAGTATCATAGTCAAAACGTCCGCGGAACATTCCGAACTCCGAACGATCCCCATATTGTGTCGAAGGAATGAAGTATCGATTGGGAAGGGATCCGAAACTGATCAGGGAACAGTGCGCTTCGGACGCAGATCCCAGAACGCTAAGACATTTGAGAACCAATTGTAAATCCTCGATTCTTGTGGGCATTTTCAGAGGATCGCGATAATAGGATGTACATGGGATTTGTGGAATAATGGCGTTGATTAGTTGATAGGTGTTCAATTCGGTGTTGCCATCCACCGGAATGTCGAAATCATAGTTTGCATATCGAAGTACGCGCACGTTTGAATATTTGGTAACCAGAAACTCATTGTAATCAAAAGATCCAGTCGTAGTGCCATGCAAGGTCATATTGGCAACCAGTTGCCTGTCGGAAAATGGAAATATTTCCAACCGAATGTTCGGAGTCACAGAACGTTTCAAGCCGGACGGAGCATCATTCAAATATATTTTCAGTTGGGCCAAGTAATCGTCGCGGGCACGCTCGAGGATCGTGTGATAATCCAGAGTAGTGTACACGTCCGGGGTTAGATTCAATCCGAATAATTTGGGCGACGATGCTCTGGCGATCACTGACAATTCGCGACGGTGTGGTGACGCCAAATAGGCGCAGACATTGGTGCGAAGCATGAGATCGACCGTTGAATGTATGTTTCTATATTCCCCCTCGTATGCAAAATCCGCAAGCCAATCCCCTGGAGTGTGCAAGTGGACCCAGTTGATGACACCCGTCACTTCTCCACCGGCCCGCAACGGGCGCGCGGCCACCTCATCAAAAATGAGCGGTGGAAATATCCTTCGCGACTCAATGACGCTGTGGATTTTTTCAAGGAGATTCTGTGGAGTCTCTTTGACCTTCGGCTTGTAAACGATTCGAATATCGTCGCCGTTCCGAACGAGAGGTTCTTGTAGTGGCGTTTGTTGTTGCGGGGCGTTGCCACTGCTACTGCTAGGGGAATATTCCGCCGTCCTAGTTTTTCGGGGATTATTTACCCGTCCGTCATTGTCCGTGCCGGTGCCGGGAATGGTGGATGGGGGCGTGACCATTTTGATCACCGAGGAGCGAATGGATCCCTCTGTGTATTGCTCCTCGTAAGGCAGAAATCGCAAAAGACTTCCGACGTTAAAAATTGGGTGTTGGGTTAAAATCCAGTGTTGGAGCTCGTTTTTCGTAATGTAGGGATAAAACGCGGGAGACACGCAATTTTCGCCCGATCCGAGTACAATCTGGAAATCTGTGTATTTCTCCATAAAATCAGGCAGCGGTCGCACGCCGAAGGTAGCCGTGGCGGTGGGCGCGTAAAATATTTCCAAAAACAATCGCGCCATTTCGGACTTCAACTGCGGTTTCTTGCAGTTGAATATCAATTCTAACCATGGCGGGAAGAGGTTTTTGAGTTCCTGGCACATTGCCAATCTCCAGTAGACGATTTTGTTGAGTGACATTAAGGGTTTGAATATCTCGTGAGGCACCATTCTTTCATTCAGACACTGCGAGGCCCATGTTTCGAACAAAAGCTGGACGTCGACCAATTTGTCCAAGTCGGCGCCCTTTATCGGCTGGCTGACTTTGGCGTCTCCGAGAGTGTTTTGGGCGCACATTCCTACGTAATCAAGCTGAATACGACACCACTATTGCACGGGCAAAATAAAGGCGACGACCCAAATAGTGGCGCACTTATGCGAGGACTGTCGTGGGCCACGTCGGGTCGGCGGCCATATCAAATCATACGGGCAAAATACATAAATCTGCGCGGGCGCTTTTGCCGACCGCTCGTTCGCTCTGCGTCGCGATGATACTGTCCGATTCTCACAATGTGGTCGTCGTGGCTTGTGCCTGCTCGTAGGGCTCCAAGTGTCACCAGGGAGTACGGTGAACGTTCTCGTGAGGACAACCCAGGTACTGACCGACTAACACGCATATCTGGCACAAATTCCGTTTTCGACGATGTGCACATGACCCGGCAAAATTGGCAAGCGATTGCGCGAACTCCCGCATTGGAAAACCGTCAGCGAAGCGCGCATGTGTTGCCGCCTCGCGCCACTACCCTCATTCGGTTCGTGGACCCAAGCGCGTCTGTCATACATGCGCACCTATTCCGACGAGTGTTCAAATGAAATCCGCCTTCCGTGAATGGCCCCGCGGAAATGTGCGCATGGGTCGTCCGAGTTGCTCTTGTTTTTCCTCGACCTGCGCGTCCGCTTGTGTGTCTGGCATTCCGTCTCAACTCATCCCATGAAGAGACACCGTCCATCGACGGGCAACTATTTTGGCAAAACAGATTCGGATTCATACAACAAGAGACCAAAATGGAATGTATCTGACGCAAACATGGACGGCATGCATCACGTGGATCGAAACGTGCGCACCTTTGAAACGTTTCATCCGCTGACCCGACCCAATCATGCATCCTCCAGCCTGGTTGGCAGTCGAACACGGATCATGATTCCTCATGTGGACACGCCAAACGCGATTGCTGCCGCTCATTTGGACGCATTGTCAGAGAGACATCCACGGTTTCATCTTCCGGAGTGCGTCAACGACAATGCCTTTACTCCAGAACAAAACCACTTTTTCGACCGTTTGTTGAACACGGATCAAACGTTCGCCATGCTCGGCGGAGCTGGTGTTGGAAAGAGCTACTGTTTGATTTTTGGTATTGTCTTTGCAAAGGCGGCCCGCTTATTCTACTATTTACACCGGAACAAGCCGAAAAACATCTTGTCATCGAATCCCCTGGGTAATATTTTGGCAGAAATGCAAGTGATGCCGCAAACAAAAGACGACGATGGCGCTGATAATGTCGAATACGAATCAAATTCAAACGGGGACACTTCGCACCTGAAATGTGATGAAAAAGAAGATGACATTGAAGACGACGAATCTTCTGATGATGGCGACGAAAGTGACTTGCTAAGGGCAAATGCCGATCTGGCCGGTCAATTGCGGGGCCATTTGAAGGAGTCGGTGCGAAAATGTTCTCGTCGCTACAGACTCGATCCAGAATTGGAACAACTAATAGTCGCCCACGTTCAAACCGAATCCATCAGCGGATGCAAGTCGCAGACCATTTTTGTCACTTCCGTAACGGGCATGTCCGCTGTGAACCTCATGCAAACGTATGATCGAATGGGAAACGATTGGGATTTGCAATTCTACACGGATGACGCTGACATTTGCTCGTCGAACGCGTCGTCCAAAGGTAGTCGTCATGGTACGAGTGACGTGAGTGATTATTGGTGCGACGACCAGGCATTGTCGGAACTCGCCATTCGCGTCTCTGCCTTGTCCTTTTCGGTCGACACGTTCCATCACTGGGCTGGCATTGGAATTCACGATCATCAGTGGACCAAATTTGAAAACTACCTCATGCGCCGTCGCAAGTCCCTGCTCGCCCGCAAAATCGTCCGTTATGATGCTTGCATTGATGACCCGAACTTTTGGAAGGCGCCCTTGTCCGGCTCATCCTCGGTGCCAGCGACACCGCCGCCCCCGCGTCTCACTCCAAAGCCGGACTACACTGATCCGCGCACCATTTATTTTCCAAAAGGCGTGACGCAGCGCCTATCGCCGCAACTCGGTCCACCACCGCCGGCGTTGCATGTATTGTCGCCGAACTACGACTACGATCGATTCTGCTACCGCAAGAAAACCAAAAGCCAAACTCCGGCTTTGGATTTCAAAACCATGCCACATTATGAAAAGGCGATCCGGCGCATTCGAAGGACGCTGTTTGTGGCCTTGGACGAAGCCTTTATGATCGATCCCCAGTTTATCGAAATCTCCGTGCGAATCATTGAATTGGTTCGACGAACGACGACGGATCGTGATTACGATGCCGCCAATGCTAGGCCATTTCGGATCATGCCTGCAGGAGATGTGTGTCAATTGGAACCCATTTCGAGTAAACAGACTGGCACCGCCGGATCGGCCGATGAGCGCCCAAAATACATTTTTCGGACCCACTGGTGGATGTCTGGCGGCGTACAAACTTCCATGCTGACACTCGCATTTCGCCAAAAAGACGATGAGGTATTTGCGCAGATTCTCAATCGTACCCGATATGGCGAAAATACCGAGGAGGACATTGAACTAATTCAAAAGCGCCGCCTCTCTGTGTTGCGAGTCATGGAGGATCCGAGTTACCAACGTTTTTATCCCAACAACGACGATATTGCCATACCAACGCCCCTACTGACTCATATTTACCCAATGAACTACCAAGTCGACCGCAAAAACGCGTTGGTTTTTGAGCAACTATGCAGGGATCACAAGGATCGCTCCGTCCACTTTTTCCATTCAGTCATCGTGGTCGGGCCTTATCCCGCCAACTTGATTAATATTCACATTTCAAATTCGGTACGAGCTCGAATCGCACTCGGCAAAGGAAGTCGGAGACCTCGAATGTCTGTCAATGCCAAATTGACGCAGGATCCATTGGCTCGTGCCGTGAGGGAGGCTTTGCGCCACGAGGAAACCACCAGCACGAGCAAGAATACAAGTCTCACTCTGCCGCAATCCCTGATCCCATATGACATTGGGCCCTCGATTGCACAGTCTCTGATGGACCCGAACAATAAGAATTTGCCTATTCAAAGAATGAAATACCAGTTGTGCCGGGCTCTGGCGCTAAAAATCCATAGCGAGCCGAAACCGGTGTACATGTCGTCGTCGTCGTCGGAGGCGGCAGACGTGATCGCCCATGAAAATCGTCGGGCCGAGATCAATGGTCGAGCACTGCTTGACCAAGTCCTTTTTCCAGACAAACAATCCCGGGAGGCGTCCGCGCCGGATTATTTTGAAGTGGCAACGTACATTGAAAAAACATCCAAACTCGTCGAGGCCCTGGAGTTCCGACTCAGTCTGCAACAAATCGTTGAAGACTTTTGTTCATTCCAATTGCCCTCCGTATTCATTCATCATTGTTTGACGACAGCGAAAAATGACATGGCCCCACCGATTGCTGTTTTTACTCAAAGTCCCCACTCGAGCGGTAGTGGTAATGGTTGTGGTGGTGGTGGTGGTTCGGAGATGAAAAGACCTGTGTTTCGAATGATTCGAGGTTTGCCAGTGTGCCTGACGGTGAATATCGACACTGCCGAAGGCCTGGTCAACAATGCTCCAGGAGTCATCGTGGGTTTTGTCGATTTATGGACTCTTAAAATTATCGATCACGATAATCCAAGCTTGTTGGGCGTGTCGCTGGCTCAGCCCGATTGGAATGCCGAAGCGGCAGCCCGTGCCAACGCGAACGACAATGCCAATAGCACATGCGGACATTTGCCACCATCGGCGCCACTACCCTCACCACCAGCACTGCTATCGTCAGCATCAACGACAACAACATCTTCATCGGCCTTACCCCTCTCACCATCCTACAACGTGCCGTCCTTTTGGGAGGGACACAATAATGTTTTGCCTTTTTTTGCAGGAATGTCGGGACAATCTCGTTTCAGTCCGATTGTTGACTTTGCCAGACGCAGCAATCATCACGCTCGTTCGTCAAACCAGCACACGGAGATCAATGGTCGTCATGTCGGTCGCGATCGACTCGCAATAGATATCGGAGGAGAGCTGATCTTGCCGATTGCAGTCGAAGTACCAACCGCTTCATTGAAATTATTCGATGGCTCGCCCGAGTACCGCTTGAAGGACGGCCGCAGCTCTAGAGCCAAAATCACTGCTGACATTCCCTCGACACACACGACGCTGGTGTGTCTTCCTCTGAAACAAATCAGTGCCAAAACGGCGCATAGCGTTCAAGGTTGCACTTTGGACGCCGTGGAGGTCAATCTGTCTGAAAATCCGCCGCCCAATATGACTTATTTAATGTTAGGTCGTCTGAGGTCTTTGGACACCCTTTTTATAAATGGCACTTTCACCCGCAAAATGGTCGTCACAAATATGGATGGTGTGGAATTCGACAAGGAACAACGAAGGCTTCACGAAATGAAAAAAACAAAATTACCCATTCCTCACAGGCGAAAATGATGAAAGTCATTTTTTGTCAAGTATTCCAAAACAAATGCTTGGATTTTGACGCCTAAACAATTCGGACATGTTTAGTCCCGCCTCGTCATTTTCGATTGCAAACGTTACTTATGCGTCCGTAAAATGCATGTGACGGCGATCAACCTTTTCTTTGGCATCTTTGCCGGGGTCGTCATGGACTGGATATTCAGGCAATGGCTCGACTTGATCATTTGGCTGGCATACCCCCTGCCCGGACAACCACCGCCATTTATTTTCATGTGGCTCAACGGGCCCGATTATTGGGACTACTGGGGTGAGCAAGAGGTCCTGGATCAGCGGGCGGAAGAGGACCGACAATCGGAATACTTTTGGAATCCCGTGTGGATCTTGCTGGTCTTGTATTACTACTATACGACCAACCCGACGGATGTGGTCGATTTTTGGTTCCGCGTCTTCTTTGCATGGTACTGGTACTACTGGAGATGGTATTATGCGAGAGACGATCACTACGACGAATTTTACGCTCCCGATTACAACGTCGAGGTGGCAAGAGATTTTGCTCCCAACGTTCAGACTCGATCTCCTCAGAGCCGCATGGTTGGATTGTTTTCGAAGGAAACAGTTTCGGCCAGTAATGCGGAGAAAATCGATAGCCGACCGTTCAAATTCGTTAAATTGCCAAGGACGTGGGGCGATTTGATCAGTTTGAGTAACATGGCAAAGGTGCCAGAATGGTTGAATCAGGACGCAATGGTGACTGACTTTGAAAAACAATACGCTGCCCACGGTCATCTTGCCCGTTCGTTTTTCAAGTGGGCCACCCAACACCCGAACGTGCCCCCGTTGCTTCGAGACATTATGGCGCGAGTGAACCTTGAAGATTCGAAAAAAGCACAAAATTTGGCCGCCCACAGGGCAGCGGCACGGGCCAAACCATTAACCATCACAACCACCGTCACTGCCCCAATGACCCAACCGCCGTGCGCAACACGACGACCGGGCTCCTCCGTCTCCGAAGCACGCCACCTCCCGCGTGGCAATTTTCGCAATTCCAATCTCGCCCGCAGACGACCGCCGCCACCACCAGAAAAAATCCACACGTCATCGTCGCACATAGCCTTTGACAACAATGCTGACCATGATAACGCTAGCGAGGATGATTGGACCTTGGTCGAGGACAATCATCGCCAAAAGGAAGCGGCTCGTGCCGAGACGACCGCAGCGCCCCCATCTCCTTCTTCCCCATCCAACGCACAACCTGCCTCCTCTCATCCGGACGACAAGCCACCACCACCCCTACCGGCGCGTGGAAAGCCCGTCTTGCGGCGACTCCACAGTTTTGACAACCAGGCCAGTACACTTTCTTCTCCCTGGTCTTCGGATTCCTCCGACCACAGCGACGGTGACGACTCTGCCTCGGATGTACTATTTTAGCATGCATGACGACGGAGAAACCGTCTCGAGGTACAAAAAAACGGCGACGAACTTTTTCGTTTTCGAAAAAATATGTGTATTGCCTCGCCGAGCGGGGCTTGATAAAAAATCAAAAAAAGAATCGTCTGGTTTCTTTCACAAGCTGGCTTTTATCTTGGGTCGCGCCGCGTTTTTGGCAGCCAAATACCGCATGGCCTCCACTCCGTGACACGCACCGTAGTGCGCAAATCGATCGGCCATTTCATTGCCGAGAATGCCGACGTGCGCCTTTACTTTTTCAATGGCCACACTCTGGAACATGGCTTTGCGTTCCCTCATCAGAGTCACCAATTCAATATGGCATTTGTCAGGCCGAATATCCTCGTCCTTGCCATTCATCGCTTCCACCACCTCCATGCAGTCGGTGAGAACGGTGAGAGGTACGGATACATCGACATTCCGAAGGACCCAGTACACGGCGTAGTATTCGGCCCGGATGTTCGTTGGTCGATAATAGCGATCGGAGTTTGGATTCGAATTGGGCAGGGGAAATGCTCGATTGAGCGCGTGTTCTTCGCCAAACCAAACCCCGCAACCCGCATAGCAGTTCTCGTACCCGTTTTCCTTCGAGGAACCATCCGTGTATACAACGAGCGGCGAATTTTGTTTCCACAACCGTTCTGGCTCCCGGCCGGCGACTTCTGCCGTGATAAAAATGGATTCCCAATTCAAATGGCTCGTCCTGATTCGTTTTCGCTTTTCCTTTGGAATTTCTTCCTCTTGCTTTTCATCATCGTCAACATTGTTATCGCCCCGATCGTGCTCCTTTTTTTCTTCCTCTACTGCCGACGGTTGTTTGACGCGAGATGACGAGATGCCGCCACGAGTAGCAGCTCTGAGTCCATTGCACTTTTGAAATCGTTGTTTTTTCAAATTGGGCTTGCTCGTGCCACACAGTTCTGGCACATCCAACGTCTTGCTTTTATAACTCAATTGCGCATTTTCAAGGGATTTGAATCGCTTAAAGATGGCGCCCGAAAATCCGTCCACTTGATCTCGACAGGCGGTCCATGTTTCGTAAATCCCAGGACATCTGCCCTTTAAAACCACATAGTAAACGGCCTTGTTCGACATGATTGTTTTTTTTTCAGGTGAGTTGAAAAAAAAAGTGTCAGGCTCATCGTCGACACTGACGTTTGGGATTTGAAACACGCGCAAAATAAAAGAATGCACGTCACGTTTTTTGTGCGGACTCTGCGTTAGATATTAGTCGCCCGAACACCCAGTCATCATTTTGCCGACTTTTGAAAAATGTCGTCCTCAGCTACCATTTCTCGGCCACTCTTTGCCAGGGGTCCCAACCCTGACGATACTGTTAGCGTGTTACTCGACCGAAAACCCGGTGTGGAACCCAAGGACGGCGACACTGAAGTCGTGATTGATCGCTTCCGAAACGGCGGTGCAGCATCCGCTGGAGCGCTCTTTGAAGGAATTTATAACAATGTCGACGCGCCCCTGCCGGGGCCGATTATTAGCCAGGCTGCCAAAGAGGCCCGAGATCTGGCCGTCAAAACCTACCCAGTTTGGAAAGAGTCGAGCGTCAGTCCATTTTGGAACCGCTATACGCCTTTGGATTTGAGGGCCGAGTTGCAGAAGATTGATCCCAGCGTTGACATTAATCCTGTCAACCTCAGACTCGTGCGAACCTCATCCCTGGTATCGACGCAGGAAGTGGAATACAATCCGTCAACCAAGCAAATCCGAAACACCTCTCCCAACACTATGAGAAACGACGGATTTTTGCGTAGCGCCGTCGAATACACGCAATTCACTATGCTCAAAAATCAGTCGCTAGCAGCAGAAGCTTTTGCGACTGGCAACACCGAAACCTGGGATTTTGTCAATTACGAATCGGTGCCGGACCTGGATGAATCGGCCTACTCTGGCCTGATTGAGAAGAGCATCACGTGGGCCACGTTTAAAAATGACTACGAGGGCGAGCACTGTAAACAACTCTTTGTCATCGAATCCCCAACGAACGTTCGGCTCGTTTACTACGACGACGGGGCCCATCGAACGGATGTTTGGCTGCCGACTGGGGAACGCTTGTACGACAAGGATTTACAGGAAAATGTGTCATATCGCCTACATTTCATTCAAAGTGCACTGGATTACTTGCCGCGTCGCATCCGCAAAAATGTTCAAATCGACCCGAATACCGGCACCTTTTACCACCAGGTGAGACGCAATGGCTTGGTCATTGACAAACCCGTACAAATTGACATTGCCGAGGGCACCTACGAGGAATACGAGGCACCAGAGTCCGACGAATGTGCGCCCTTTGACAATGTCAATGCCGACTCCCCTTCCATCATCCGCAGGACCAGCGATTTGCTCACGGAATACGAGTGGCGACTTTGGTCGACGGCTCGCAAAGACTTCATTTATCCGACGGTCCAGGCGCGAAAAAACGAAATTAAGAAGAATGGCGACCTGACGGCGCAAGAGATCAATGTCGCGTCCAGCAGTGTGCACTTGGCCGTGAGTGGTGAAACGAGAAGACTCATTTTCAATCCGGCCAAGAAGGACTTTCCGCACATTCTGGGTCAACTCGAAGACGATCTCGTCGGTGGCGTGGGGATGGACAATGAATTCCGCATTGACGAGTTCTTTGATCAACTCCGCTACTTGCTCGACGACAAGGAGCCAGTGTGTGAGGATTATTTGAAACGCCTGAAGGAGCGCTGGAATTTGAAAAGTCGCTGCATGGAAAAGAAACGAATGACGACCAAACTGAATGCGCAGATGCTGGGCGCTCAGCAACTATTGTTACCTGTGATGATCCCCTTTTTTGGACCCAGACGCCGCATTACCGTGGCTGAAGCCACTGCTGCCTTTCCTCGCAACAACCTCATTGAAGTACAACAGTGGAATACCATGTTGAATAACCATCGTCACAACGCCCTATTCCTTCACGTAGCCGCACAAATTCAGAAACTGGTATTCCAATACGTTTCGGTGTTGGCAGAAGATATGAAGGCCGGGTTTGCCGGCATTGCTTCGCAACAAAAAGTCGTCGGTCAAATCCTCGTGCGTCTTGCCATGCTCAAGATGCCAAAGAGACGCAAGGCACCGAGCAACTTTATCATTCCGCAGGCCAAGGCCGTTTCGGACGAGGAATGTCGGGTACGATTGCAAGAGTCCCGTCACCAGCTGGCGCTCTTGAAACAGCAGCTGCAGCGCGACGAACAACTGGCTCGCATCGCGATATGATGATTGGATTTGCATTCCGAATGAATTCGCGCGAACCTGTAGCACTATTTTTCAAAATGTCCATCATAAAAAACACAATCATCCATCCTAAAAAAGTAAGGGGGCCAACGAAAAGATTCGAATATCATTAGTCTTGATTGTGGGCGTGGTGTTTGTTGGCTACGACACGGACTCTCTTGTTCAAACATGACTGACGAAAACTCCAACGCCTACACACCCTTCACAAGCGAACAAACTGGAATCGCCAGCGATTTTGCCAAGTATTCGGAAAAACAAGGGCAAAACCCAACAACCGACGAGACGATCTTGCTCAAATTCATTAACAATATCGGGCAATCAAATGTACTGTCGGATGTACTGTCAGCTGTACTGTCAGCCATCCGGACATATCCATTGTGGAACATCACATCTGGCAGATGGAATGGTCGCACGCCTTTGGATTTGCAGGCCAAACTGGCGAGTATCAATGAAAATTACCAAATCAACCCAGTCAACCTGAGATTGGTGGATTTGACCGCGCCAGCGACTAACACAGTCGAAATCGAATTCAACCCGCAGACGATGAAAGTCAATCGGGTGACGCCGACCGAAGCGAGGACGGACGGATTCATTCGAACCGTCGACGAATACACGCAAAATGACGCCGACGGTCAGCCTTTCGAACTGGTGCAGGATTTGGCCGATGTAGTGAGTCCATCTGAAGATAAAGTCACGTGGGAGCAATTTAAAACCAACTACGAGGCCGCGGAATGTACAAGGATTGTCCTAATCCCTTCCTTGATCAATGTTCGAGTTTGGTACTATGATGCCGGTAAGACTCGCGTTTATGTTTGGCTTCCTGTTGGAGAGGCGTTGTACGAAGGAAATTTTAAGGACGATGTCGCGTACCATATGGTCTACATTACCAGCCCGCTCGACTACATTCCATTGAGATTCCGTGATCGTTACGAGCTCGATAAGGATGACGGCCGCATTTATGTCCTCGATCGAAACAAGAAGCCCGTATATATGGACTTGGATATTTTGACGGGTGTCGCCTACACTTATTCCAACAAGGACGGCTGCGAAAAAATGGCTTACAAAAATCCTTCGACGATTCGCCGATCGGGCGATCTCTTGAGTGAGAACGAATGGAATCTGTGGTCGAGCCTGAGAAAACTAGAAATTCCGACTGTGGCGGCCAAAAATGAAAGCATCCAGAGTGGAGGCATTTTATCGCAGGCCAAAGTCGTCGAACACCAGAGAGAACGCCAGGGCAACCCGGACGTTTATCGTAAGAAGCGTTATCTCGGCTGGGGGGCCGACACCAAGGATCCGGCCCACATTATCCAGCCGCTCGCAGAACTTCTTCACCAAAGACGCTTTTTGGATCGGGATTCGCAATTGTCCCGCGAAGACGTCGAATCCTTCGTCGATCACGTGCGTCACGTTTTGCTCGGCTATCATTCCAGCAGTGAACAAATCAGTGAGGCGGATCAAAAATCCTCGTCGGAATGTCACGGGTACTTGCAGCGTTTGCTCAAGAAGCTGCGTGTCAAAATGCTCGAGTGCTTGGACAAGGATGCGGGCCGGTTTTCCATGAACGCCCAACAACTCGGTGACCAACAGCTCCTGCTACCCGTGATGATCCCGCTGCTTGGGGCCAGACGTCGCATCACCGTAAGGGAACTGACCAGCAATTTCCCCAGCGATGACTTTGCACTCCAACAGTGGCAAGACATGGTCGACAATCACCGTTACAATCCTTTATTCTTGCTCGTCGTCAGACAGATGCGAAAACTCGTCAACCGTTATCTATCCGTATTGGCAGCCGATACTCAAGCATCAACAGCCATAGAAAAGTCACAGTTCGACCTTCTCATTGACTGGTTGAGCAGCATGGGCAAAATTGAAATGCCTAGCGTGGAAGATCCGCCCAAGGAAAGCTATACCTTGCCACTCGACATGCCATTGGATGAATGCAACGCCGAACTCGACGCCAACAACCGCGAAATCGAATTGTTGAAACGCCAGGCTGAGCTGGCCAAACGGTCCGTTGGCGACCGCCGACGCTATTTGAGCGACGACAACGACTCGGGCGTTCTTTACAATATGACATAAAAAAATATTTCTGACTCGAAAAATCGGATGTTTGTGCTTTGGTTAAATAGTTGCTCCCTTGTCATTTTTTTTGTTGGCACACGCGAGAGGAATCGCTCTGTTTCTGCATATTTAGAATCCGATTTTCCACATGGACCGCAACAGCCGAGCCAAGGATCTGGCCGCACCTGAAATCTCCTACGTACGCGAATGGGTCCAAAACGCGGACGCCTACCCGTCGGCCATGGTGAACCCACCGTATTTCACCCAGCACGACGATCCCAATTACGAGGAGTTGATATCCGGCAGCAAAACCCAGCCCTTGTTCACGGTCATGATGAATTTGATCAGCCGTGCCGACGGCGTGACGAAGAGGATTTGGGATAACTCTGGCAAAGTCTGCGACGAAACCGTGGAACCCATCCAGCCGGATATTGTCAGTTTGAATTTGAACACCCTGTCCAACCTCGAACGATACATTGCCCTTGCTGGTCAAGTGAAATATAACAATCAAGCCAGAGAGGTTGCACATGAGACGGAACAAGTCTTGATTGACTATCAGGAGAGCATCAACAATCGACGAGCGGAGCTGTTGAGACTGCAACGTGAGGCGCGATCAAACAACGGAGGCGCATCTGAGATTGATTTGTGCAGCCCTGAACCCCTGACTGAAGAAGAAATTCGCAAGCGCTACGCCCCTGTTACCAGGAGGACCGGCGCTCCTGCCAGGTTAGTGGCCGTGGCCAATTCGCCCACCACCACTGGTTTTAGAAGTCGTGGTGGTTCGCCAAAGAGCGTCGCGGCAAGTCCCAAAAGCCAACCCACTTCTGTAAGCCGCCGTACTCCTGCTAGATGAATGTAAACCACGAGAGATATGACACACACATGCGCGTTTGCTGTACTGGTTGATTCGTTTATGATGACATTCAAATGATGCCAGACGTGCGCCCGATTTTTATTTTATCGATAATTGGATTTTTTGTGCGCGTGCTGTCGAATTTGCTTGATGTATTCCCCTTTTTGTTTGGCGTTCAAGTAGACAATCACGTTGCCGTTCCGTTTTGGGTCCCATTGCAACATGTACAAGCCATTGTTACTACCTCGGTAGACTGGAATGGCGTTTGGAAACAGCGACACTTGATCGACGGGCAATAATTTTTGTTTTTGAAACGGATGCACCCAGAAGGCAACTGCATCTGCGGGTTTGGCACCACCCTGTTCGGCCGTTTTGTGAATGTCTTGAGGTGGAATGGATTGTTTGGGGGTTGTCACAAGAGGCAAGATGTTGGCGGGAATCGGTGTTTCGGGGGCCGGCGCTTTGGGCGCACCGAAAAACGTCGTTGCACTGCTGGTGCTCGGTTTTGGAGTCATGGAGGACGGGGAGGATGGATTGGACTTTGGCCGGAACGGTAGTGAAACCCTGCGCATATTCGGGGGCAAGACGGCGACGGGCGGTGGCGGTGGTGGCCTTGATTGTGGTTGTGATTGGGAATTGTGAGAGTCGGTAGTGATGGCATTGGAGTTTTTTCGTTCCAAGGAGACTGGTAGTCGTCGACGAGCACGGCGCAGCATGGCGAAATCATCGTGTTCAATCTCGTCCCTTGCTTTCTCCTGGGCCATCATTGTCCCCGCTCCGTCCTGCTCTTCATCCTCCTGCTCTGCCTCATGCCACTCGGCGCCATCAGGTTCCTCTTCTCCCTTTTCTTCCTCTTCTCCAGCTCGTTCATCTTCCAAAGACGATGAGACGTCGGCAGATTGATCGTCTTCGGCATCATGCACGTCACCGCTCAAGTCGGAGCGATTCCCACTCTCGTCTTCCTCCTGCTCCTCCTCCAAAGACTCGCCGTCCAAATCGGACGAGTTTGAATTTTCCAGAATGGGCTTGGTTTGGAAGAATAAATGGGTCATGTTGTTTCCAAACCGCACTCGGCTGCCCGGTCTGGGCTCGTCGTCCGAATCATCGTCATCATCATCATTGTGATTTCTGGAGTATCGGCGACTCGATCGTGATACTTCATCCGTATCGTCGTCGTCATCATCATCATCGTCGTCGTCATCATCATCGTCGTCGTCATCATCATCGTCGTCATCATCACTTTCACAGTCATCGGAGGCGCCATCAGACCTCGGTCGAGGCGCCACCACCACTGAGATGCGCTTGGCGGGAATCTCGTCTCTCGTTCGACGTTCTCCAGTGTCAGATACGTTTCGTTTGACGGACGACAAAAGACGATCGCACGTGACCGCAGTACTCGCGCTGCCGAACGGGGAAATGGTGGTGGACTGGTATTTTTCAAAAGGCCACTGATCGTTCGCCAATTGAAACACTCGCGTCCAATCTTTGGCCAGGTCCGGATTCAACCATTGGTTTGGCATGGACCAAAACGAATCCGACCGGGCAAGTTGAGATTGAACGTCGGAAAAATGAATTTTCAGTTGGTCTTGGTTGTAGATGTGGTAGAGTCGAACCTTGGAGACCTGCAATGAATACTGACAAACAATAGGTTGACCCATACGAACGTTTAGACACACTTGACGGTACAAGCCGGCCTGAAGCGCCGACTTGGTGACGCAGTGACATTCGGGATTGGCCTCCAGGAGATGTTCGTCTTGCTCCACCCAGATTTGAGAGGGATGCCATTTCTGAGAGTTGGAGTCACTGGTTTCTTTGCTCTTGGAGAGAGTCGATAGAATGGCGGCGTAGGCGTTGTCGGCTCTTCGACCGTTTTCGTATCGGGTCCAATCCACGACGGACATGCCGATCCGTCCGCGAAAATTGGGATTGTGGTCGATGACGATGATGTTGCGAACGTTGGAACCCATCCAGTCCCATATCGAATTGCGATAGGAAAGTTGATATCCGAACACCACATCCTTCTTCTTGTTCGAGAGGCCCAATTTCAATTCATCATCTCCGAGCGTCGAATGGTAGTACTGCTGCTGCTGCTCCTGCTGCTGCCGCCGGTGCTGTCCATCTTGAATGACGTTAGTCAACTTGAGCCATGGTGGCATCACCAAGTACGTTCGATTAGAAAAATGGTCGCAGTAATAAATGTATGGTATGACGTTGGATTCAATCCAGTGTGGTACTGCGGTGGGTGGCGGTTGGGAGTCGGTGTCATCCGGATTTTCCCGCCCGGCATGGGACGCGCTAGCATGTGCAGGCACGTATAATCCGATCAAATCCATGTTGGTTTTCCCTTTTGGCACTTGGCGCAGTGATTGTCGCGTCGCAAACTCGACCCAGTCGATGAAGCGATCTGAAGACCAATCGTTCGTCCACGCCGCCCCATTTGCCGACGAGCTGTACCTGCGGGTACCGAGCAAGCCCGCGCGTATTCCTCGCTTTTGAACAGTTTTCCAAATTTGTTCGTCGGACTTGACGGAGTGATCGACGAGACCCTGCCAAACCACGCGAGATTGCAATTTGGAACACACAAAACCGACCTCCTCCCACGTGGTGGTGGCAGAGGCGGTCGTCGTGGCAGCGTTAGTGCTGACATTCACATTCGCTGGGCTCGCCAGTGACGACGAGGAAAAACGAGACGCATCCTCGTCGTCACACTTGCACCGATCCGAGGTTGATTTTTGAACCACCCATCGTCGGTTTTCCTTGTTACGACCCAAATGTAGCAGTCGGCTGTCAATCAATTTTTCAAATTCTTCCAAGCCCGTGGATTGGGCAAGACATTGATTCAGTGCCACCCCCGCCCATATCAACGGCTCTCCCCGCAAGGGCACCAATCTGTATTGTATCTCGCCACCATTATTGTCATCTCCTGATAGATTTTGGTTGATTTTCTGGGCCAAGTCCATCTGGCACAAGAGTCCGGCGATGGAAAACACAGAGGGCAGCATTTGACGGCGAAGCATGTTGACCTTGTGCTTCAAAGACATGGAAACGTCCAGAAAACGCTTTCCACTCTGACTCAGTACGGCATCTTCGCCGCTCGAACGTTTCTCGACCAGCTTGCCGAGCAGCACTGCGAGTGAATCGATCGAATAGTTGGCACCAAACCATGAGGAGTGGGAGGAGGAGGAGGTCGAGGAGTAGGCGGAAGTCGAGGAGTAGGCCGAAATCGACGAAGAAGTGGCATCGGGATTCCTAGAACGCTGCTCCACGTGGATTTCAATCATTTGACCAGGTTGACATTGAATCATGCATTCCAAAGACCAGGAGCCGCGCTCCATTCTCCAAATGCCATAGCTCCAAATTGAAGCGCCGTGGCTCGCGTGTTTTTCGAATTCCCGCACGGTCTCTGGCGCCAAAAACGCAGAAGGTGGGGACATCCTCGTGTCA
>Ga0182013_10001896_pt1 | contig 27962 bp, 28 predicted proteins | sample 612S2MmetaG_FD_120487 | JGI IMG/M metagenome (GOLD analysis project Ga0182013, IMG submission 120487) | Permafrost microbial communities from Stordalen Mire, Sweden - 612S2M metaG | ecosystem: Environmental > Terrestrial > Soil > Wetlands > Permafrost | place: Sweden: Stordalen | collected...
GACACCCGCGCCCTCACACAAGGAGCACAGGGTTAACCTCAACTTCTCGAACCGCCGGATGCGGACCCGCATGTCCGGTGGTGTGGGAGGGGAGAGGCCGTCAGGCCTCCCCCTATCCCGATTCATTTGCAGAAGTGCTTCGACGTCCGTTGCAATCTCCTGACGGGATTTTCTCTGCCCCGTCCGCAACCGCACGGCAATCAGGCACTCAAAAGCAGGTTCGCAGCGGTCTTCTCCGCAACCTTGGCGGGAAACCCCAGGCGCGCAGGTTGCATGCGATTTGCGTGAGCTCGCGAGAAGGAGCGCATATAAGATTGCGCCACCCGGTTCCAGACCATCTCGCGTGCATAGAGGTAAGCGCGTTTGCGCATTGCGGCGCGTTTCGCATCGTTGTCCAGAAGGTCAATTGCCGCATCGGCAATAGCGGCCGGATCCTCAAAGGGAACCAGCGCACCGCGCCCATCCTCGAGGAGTTCGGCGGCGTGCCAGTAGGGAGTGGAGATGATGGCCTTCCCGGCGCCCATGGCATAGGCCAGGGTTCCCGATACCGCCTGCGCCACGTGACAGTACGGCGTGATATAAATGTCGGCCGACCCGACCAGCGAGGCCATCTCCTGAGGACTGAAGAACCGGTTGTAGAACACTACCTCTCGCTCCACTCCCAATTCCCTGGCCAGAGTCTGCAACTGATCCCGGTATCGATCGCCCTCGCGAGCCCTGACATGCGGGTGGGTTGCGCCTGCGATTACATAGACAACGTCCTTGTGACGGGCGAGGACGCGCGGCATGGCGCGAATCACGGTCTCGAATCCCTTGTTAGGAGATAACAAGCCGAAGGTGAGCAATACCAGCTTTCCCGCCACGCCGAGCGCATCCTTGTATATCTCCGGCTGCGCGAAGGGCAAGTCGGGGATACCATGAGGAACCAGATCGATCCTTTCGCCGGGCACTCCAAAAACATCCTGCAGAACGCGAGAAGAGTACTCGCTCATCACAATAAGGCGATCGGAGCGCGCGGCGATCTGCTGCATGACAATTCGTTGATCGAGGTCCGGCTGACTTAGAACGGTGTGAAGCGTTGTTACCACCGGCATGGTGAGGCGCTGCAGCAGCTCCAGGACATGGCTGCCGGCCTTGCCCCCAAAGATCCCGTACTCATGCTGCAAACACACTAAATCGAATTTGCCGGCATTGAGAGAATTGGCGGTTGCCCGATACGAGGATAGGTCGCCTTCATCGATCTGGAACCGCACTCGCGTGGGGTAAGCGTAAGACGACTGCGGGTCGTTGACGGCCACTACCGACAATGCCGCGGCTCCATACTCAGCAGTGATCGCATTGCTCAGATCCGTTGTGAAGGTTGCGATTCCACATTGCCGGGGAAGGTGGTTTCCGATCACCGCTATGCGGGCCGGAAGTGAACGGCTGGGCGCCGGCTGCGGAGAGAATACCGGTATTCTTCCGAATATCGGAACCCGCGCATCGCGCGGAATCAAGGTTCCGGTTTGCGAATTCAAGGAGATGTTCGGTGCGGACATCGCAGGCTCCTGAAGTGAAACATGCTAACGACGAAGAACAATGTTGTAATACTGCAATTCGAGATCAGCGGCGAAGCGCCACGATGGTTGCCGCAGCCTCACTCGCCACGAAGGCCGAAAGGAAGAGTGCGGCGCCGATACCCGCGAATGGCTTGCGGGACGTGCCTGCGGCGCGAACGGATGCCGCCGTGTCCGATTCGTTCTTCTCCATTGCCACCGTGCGGAAGCTGCGCATCAATGCGAAGGTCCCGGTAGCGCACACTGCCATGTCCCCCATAAGCAATCGAGGCTTAAGAATGCGGCGTATATGGCTGCTCATCATGGCCTGAATCTACTCCAACCAACTTGGGATGGATGTGCACTTTTGAACTGTGAGAAAAGGTCGAACGGGGCCAATCCATGAAGCCTTTGAGAGGAGCAGCGGCAGCGTGGAAGGGGTGCGGCCTTCAGGGGAATCTAGCCGAATGATCTGGCATCGCTGCCGCCGCTGATGGGATGGGCACCTGATGAAAATGTCGCAAATTCAACGTCAGGTAAACTGTGCAATATTGCTCACAGTTCTTTAAACGATCGCGAAAGTCTGACGCTTCCCCGTTGAGGAAATCTTCCTGGACATCGTCTTTAGACTAGTCTGGAGCAAAGCCTCCCCTAACGTCGATCAACGGGCTGTTTCATTGCGTTCACGCCTGAAACCTCCCGATCGGTTCGCCGGTAGTACTTTATCAGGTCAAAACGACGGGCGGCTTCTGAGAATTGTGCCCGGGAAATTGGTCGAGCAGGACCACATTGAGCAGCGACTTATGTACCTGGATGCGGCCGTTATAACTGATAAAACCGAGCTTGCGGAAGCGATTCATAAAGAAGCTGACACGCGACCGCGTGGTGCCGATCATATCTGCGAGTGTTTCTTGCGTGATGGGAGGAATGGAAGTTTCCGGCTCGCCGGGCTTGCCGAATTCCGCCATTAACAGGAGAATCCGCGCCAGGCGCTTTTCGCTGGAGTTGAACAGCTGATCGACAAGATCGGCCTGGGTGCGCATGCTGCGCGCCAGCAGGAACTTGAGAAACAGATCGGCGAAAGCTGGTTCTTCATGCATCACGCGTGTCATTTCTTGTTTGGTAATCTTGAGCGCCGTGCAGGTGTTCACGGCAGTGGCGGTCGCCAAGCGCAGCCCGGCGATGGCCGCGAGAGACTCCTCACCAACAAAATCCGTAGCAGATAGAAGGGTGATGGTGGCTTCTTTACCCCTCTGCGAAACGACCGTGACTCTTGCGCGTCCTTTTTGCAGATAGAACACCGAGTCCGCCGCGTCTCCCTGGCAGAAAAATGTCTGCTCTGGCTTCAGCTCGACGATGGTTCGGCCCAGCCCGGCGTGTGCAAGAAAGGCTGCGGAATCGAATGTATTGCCGTTATAGGTCATCAGAATATTACCTCGTTACAGGCCGTTGGTTTTGGGTAGCCACTTCATGCCCAGAAAGGCTTCGCCACAGTGGCCGTGCTTAAGGTAGGTGGCGAGTGGATCAGGAATCGCAGGCGCGACATGGGGACAGTCTATCTTCTGATGACCCACGTAATTGCGATCAATCCCTCCACATCATCGCCCGGATTGAAGAATCGCGTATGGTCAATACTGCTCACTCAGAAAAAATGCATGGAAGTCCGGCACAGGTGAGCGCTGCGAAACGGGGATCTGCGCTTTCTCTACCACCATTCCTCGGAATGCTCGGGCCGAGTCTTCGCACTATCGCCAGGCTTGGCTGATCGCAGAAGCAGAAGGGGACACTGCACGAGCTTCACGACCTTTTCGGCAATCGATCCGAAGATCAGCGGATGCCAGCCGGAGATACCGTGCGTGGAGATCACCACCAAGTCGCTATGCTCTCGCTCCAGCACTTCCATGATGTTCCCGGCGATGTCATTTCCGACTTCGACGCTGGAAGTTGACTTCACTCCCCTGGCCGCGAGAGCTGCATGGCATTTCGCCAGATGCCGCTCCGCAAGCGATCTTGCATCCTGAAGGAATTTGGTTTCGGGGACGAAGTCAGGAAGCGTCGAGGCGGGAAACATCGGGATCACATTCACGAGATGGAGTTCCGCGTGAAAGTGCTTCGCGAGGTCAGCGGCCATCTCCAAAGCCACCTGCGAGGATGGGCTGAAGTCGATGGGCAGCAAGATCTTCGTCGGAATGGAAGGGAAAGCACGAACTTCAGGCATGACTGCTCCTCGCCGAATCGTAAAAACAACTGGCATCCTAGATTGTCTTCTTATCTTTAGAGCAAAGACTGTGCTCTTTTGGACACTTGCTCCGTGAACCGTTTGCTCCCATGGGTCGATTTCGCCTTAATTGACCGATGCGGCCGAAGCAGAAGCGCGCCACTTGCGATGGCGTGCAAATGTGACCATCTTTGAAGGCCTCCACTCTGAGACCATCTCTGTGGGTGTAGCAATGCGACGCGACAGTTCGTTGTCCGCGCATGCCGTGCCTGAGATGGGCGATGCCGATCAAAGGAGAAACGATGAGACAATCCGAGTGGATCGCGGAGCCGCATTTCTTGTTGGCCCGCCAGGCAGGTCTGGCGGAACGGCGCGTTGGCCAGTCTGGCAAAGAGCCTGCCGGCGCGAAGATTCACCGGGCGTTATTCCTGGTGTTGGCCGCTGCGGCTCTGGCCGCAATCCCCGTACCGGCAAGATCGCAATTTCTGCTCTCTTCGGGAGATCCCTCTGTAGTTTCAGGAATCACGGCTCCAGGGAAACTTGACCTGACCTATGTGCGGCCGACTGAAAGAACAAAGGTAAACAACTACGCCTTTGACGCATTCGGTCCGTATCCGATTGCCGGCGCAGCGTTCGCCGCGGGAATCAACCAAGGAGGCAATGCACCACCGGAGTGGGGCCAGGGCGTCGAGGGTTACGGCAAGCGGTTTGTGTCCGACTTTGGGATCGCGGCTATTGGAACAACCACGCGTTATGGGCTGGCGGAAGCCTTCAAGGAAGATACGTTGTATTACCGCTGCGAGTGCAGCGGCCCGCTTCCGCGGCTGCGTCATGCCGTGATCTCCACCTTGACGGGGCGCCGTGGCGCAGATGGCCATCGCGTCTTCTCTCTCTCCGCGCTTGTCGCCCCCTATGCGGGTTCCATGGTTGCGGTTCACTTGTGGTTTCCGGATCGCTTCGACGCTAAGGACGCGTTCCGCATGGGCAACTACAGCATGCTGGCATATATGGGCGGCAACATTGCTCTGGAGTTCTTCTATAGCGGACCTCACGCCTTGATTTCACGTATGCATCTGAACAATCCGCATAACTCGCCGGTTCCGGGCCCGAATCAATGAGTAACCGCGGATTTCCAGCAGTTGCGGTCCTAAACCCTCCGCTTCCAGCGCGGCATGACGATGTTATTTCCGGTGTTACGAGCTCTGTCTCAAGGCTGTTCAACGGGTTTTTCGAGTGGTTCGGCAGCCTGGGCATCTTTTCCTGGCAGGTCTTGCGGGCCGCGGTTACGCCACCGTATGAATGGCGCGAGTTGATTCGGCAGCTCGACGAAGTTGGGTCGAAGTCTCTGCCGCTGGTCGCCATGGCTGGCGCCGCAATTGGCGTCATCATCTCGCTTGAAGCCCGCTACAGCCTCACTCGATTTGGCGCCAAATCGATGTTTCCCGCCACTCTTGTGTACTCAGTTATTCAGATTATGGGACCGGTCATTACCGGCCTCGTCGTAAGCGGGCGCGTGGGCGCGGGAATGGGCGCGGAGCTGGCATCGATGAAAGTGACCGAGCAGATCGACGCCATTGAGGCATCCGCGATAAATCCTTACAGGCTGCTGGCAGCGACACGAATACTGGCCTGCATCCTGATGCTGCCGCTGCTGACCCTTGCCACCGACGCATGCGCCTTGCTCACGGGCTGGTTTGCACAAACTCTAGTTGAGCCGCTTTCGTTCCATCAGTTCATTGCCAGCGGGTTTAGTGGCTCCACTTTCAATGCCTTCATGCCGCAGACGTTCAAGACCGCCGTCTATGGCCTGATCATCGGGCTCATCGCGTGCTTTCAGGGAATGCGCACGCGCGGAGGAGCTGCGGGTGTGGGCCGCGCCGCCACTAACTCAGTCGTGCTGGCCTCGCTCTTCCTTATCCTTGCCGACGTCGTCCTGGTGAAGTTCATCCTCGTCTTTTTCCCTTAACCGTTGTTTGAAGCATTCGTGAAATAAGTATGGCTACAACTTATGACATAGCGACGAAACAAGCGGCGCCGAAGCAAGGCAGTCCTGTGCCCGTGATTGCTGTCGAGAACTTATACAAGTCCTTCGCCGGCCACAAGGTCTTAAACGGGGTCACCTTGCGCGTGAACCAGGGAGAAACCCTGGCTGTACTCGGACGCAGCGGTACAGGGAAGAGCGTGCTGCTGAGGCTCATCATTGGGCTCGAAACGCCCGACTCCGGATCGATTTCGATTCATGGCCAAAACATCTTAGGTCTCGCGCTTGACCGCATGGGAGCGATCCGCAAGAAAATGGGTTTCCTCTTTCAGCAATCGGCGCTCTATGATTCGCTCACTGTTCAGGAGAACGTGGCCTTCCCCCTTGAACATCATCGCAGAGACATGTCCAGATCCGAGCGGTCTGACCGTGTGAGGCAATTGCTGGCTGAGGTGGGCATGGAAGGCGATCTCGAAAAGATGCCGTCCGATATCTCAGGCGGGATGCAAAAGCGCGTGGGCCTGGCGCGTGCGCTGGCGCTGGAGCCGGAGATTCTGCTGCTCGACGAGCCCACGGCCGGCCTCGATCCCATCAGTTCCGGCGAAATCGACGAGTTGATTCTCAAGCTCCAAAGAGAACGTCGCATGGCGTCCGTCGTAGTGACGCACGATCTGCATAGCGCCAAAACGATTGCCGGCCATCTTGCCCTGCTGAATGAAGGCGACGTAGTGATCGAAGGCACGTTTGATGACCTTCAACATAGCGATATCGAGTTTGTGAAGGAGTTTCTACAGCAATCGTAGGAGGATTTATGTCGAAAATTGCAAGGTTGGGAGCATTTATCGTTGCGACGCTGGCAGTTCTGGCTGCCGGGGTCTTCATCATCGGGAGTCAGGAGTATCTATTTCGCTCCACTTACCAACTGAAGGCGCAATTCGACAATGTTGCGGGCCTGGTTGTAGGAGCTGACGTGCAGGTGGGTGGCGTTCATAGCGGAAATGTGCATAGCATCACGCTGCCTCACAAACCGGGCGATAAGGTCATCGTCGTCATGGATCTCGGCAAATCGACAAAGGAGATCGTCAAGCGTGACTCCGTAGCCTCAATTGAAACCGAAGGAGTCCTGGGCAATCAGTTCGTGGCCATTTCGTTTGGATCCGCAGGGCAAGCCGAGGTAAGTGATGGCGAGACCATCCAGAGTGTGCCGCCGCTGGAGTTGGGAGTACTGCTTGCAAAGACGAACGCGATCCTCGATAGCAGTCAACAGGCCATCCAGAACACAACTGCGGCCACGGCCCATCTGAACTCCGTAACCGCCAAGATCGATGCGGGCCAGGGAACCGTGGGAGCGCTGGTGAACGACAAGCAACTCTATAACAACCTGGAACAGACTACGACCACACTCCATGACACCATGCTGCAGGCGCAGACCGGCGTAACGGACTTCCAGGAGAATATGGAAGCGCTGAAGCACAATTTCCTTTTGAGCGGATATTTCAAGAAGCGTGGATACGAAGACTCCTCCGATTTGGCGGCAAACAAGATCAGTTGTCTCCCGCAGAGTACTCCAGTAAAGATATTTGCTTACACAACAAGGCAGCTCTTCGATAGCCGCGCTTCGGCAAAAATGACGGACCAGAGGACTCTCAAAGCCGCCGGCGACTTCCTGGCACAGACTCAATTCGGAGTTGCGGTCATCGTGGTCTCCACTGGCATGGATGGCGATACCCAGAAGGATCTCGTCCTCACCGAGGCCAGGGCCATGGTCATCCGCGAGTATCTGGTCGAAAACTTCGGGTTTGACGACGGCCAGCTCAAGACGTTGGGAATGGGCAAGCAGACAGGCGCGAGCCCTGACGCGGATTGGGGCTCGATCCAGATTCTTATTTATCCCGCGGGAACTGAGATTCCGGCCGACAAGCCAGCGCCGGCGGTTAGTTCATCGACACCTGACGCCGACCGGCCAGTTCAGGTCACTGCCGCGGCAACTCAGAAACCATAACGCAGGTGCGTGAGCGCACGCGACAATACAGCAGAATCCTTTGACACCGCCTGCGCTCTGCGGGTAACAGGAGAGCTTTGGATAAAAGTATCTCAAATTTGTGGACAATTGTTCTCTCGCTTGCATCCAATCTCGTATGGGGAGGATTCCATGGAACTGGGCATGATCGGCTTGGGCAGAATGGGAACCAACATGGTGCGGCGTCTTATGCGGGCCGGCCACGAATGCGTTGTGTACGATATTCATTCGGAGGCCGTGCAATCGCTTGCCAAGGAAGGTGCGGTTGGCGCGAATTCGCTGGAGGACTTGGTCAAGAATCTAAAATCGCCTCGCGCCATCTGGATGATGGTGCCGGCCGGCGTAGTGGATGCGACGCTCAAAGCCCTGACCCCGCTGCTCGAACCGGATGACGTGGTCATCGATGGCGGGAACTCCTATTATCACGACGATATTCGCCGTGCCGCCGAACTGAAACCTAAAGGCATCCACTATGTGGACGCGGGAACCAGCGGCGGAGTGTGGGGGGCCGAACGCGGCTATTGCCTGATGATCGGCGGCGAAAAAGATGTGGTTCAGCGCATCGACCCCATTTTTTCTGCATTGGCGCCAAGCTTCGATTCAGCGCCGCGCACGCCCGGCAGGGAAAAGGTAGGTGGCACCGCCGAGCACGGCTATCTGCACTGCGGCCCCAACGGCGCCGGACACTTTGTGAAGATGGTGCACAACGGCATCGAGTACGGAATCATGGCCTCGTATGCGGAGGGGTTGAACATTCTTCACCATGCCAACGTCGGCAAGCAGCAGCAAACTGTGGACGCCGAGACTACGCCTCTGCGCAACCCCGAGGTGTACCAATACGACCTTAACCTTGCCGACATCGCCGAGGTCTGGCGCCGCGGCAGCGTGATCGCTTCGTGGCTCCTGGATCTAACCGCCATCTCTCTGCTCGACAGCCCGGATCTGGCGAGATTCACCGGTCGCGTTTCGGACTCGGGGGAGGGGCGCTGGACGATTACCGCTGCGATCGATGAATCGGTTCCGGCTCCCGTGCTCAGCGCTGCGCTGTATGAGCGTTTTAGTTCGCGCGGCGAAGATACCTTCGCCGACAAGCTCTTATCCGCACTGCGATTCCAATTCGGCGGCCACGAGGAGAAAACTGCGGCCGGGAAAGAGGGCGCCTGATGGCCGAGTCGCAGTCAGACGCCCTGGTGGTTTTTGGCGTGACGGGCGATCTGGCGCACAAAATGATCTTCCCGGCGCTCTATGCGATGGTGAAACGTGGCGCGCTCAAGGTTCCGGTAATCGGTGTTGCTCTTCCGAAATGGAGCCTGAAGCGGTTGCATCGGCGCGCCACGGACAGTATCAAGCGCGCAGGGGGAATCGATGACAAACGCGCGCTCGAACGTCTTCTATCGCTGCTGAAGTACGTGAGCGGGGACTATGCAGACAGCAATACGTACTCGGCGATTAATGAGGCGCTGGGGAAGGCGCGGCGTCCAGCGCACTATCTGGCAATTCCGCCTGCGCTCTTCGAGACAGTGATTCGAGGACTTGAAGCCGCGAACCTGGCTAAGAATGCGCGCGTGATTGTCGAGAAGCCGTTTGGGCGCGACTTGGCTTCGGCGCGTGAATTAAACCAGGTTGCGCACGCGGTGTTTCCTGAGGACTCGATCTTCCGCATCGATCACTTCCTTGGCAAGGAAGCGATCATGAATATTCTTTATTTCCGTTTCGCCAATTCATTTCTGGAACCGATCTGGAATCGCAACTATGTGGCCAGCGTTCAGATCACTCTATCGGAGAATTTCGGCGTGGGCGGGCGCGGCGCATTTTACGAGACAGCAGGTTGTCTGCGCGACGTGATCCAGAACCATCTCTTCCAGATCGTCGCGCTGCTTGCCATGGAACCGCCCGCGGGCCGGGACTTTGGCGATGTGCAAACCGAGAAGGCCAAGGTCTTTAAAGCCATGCTCCCGCTGAAGCGCGATGATATGGTGCGCGGCCAGTATGCCGGCTATCGAGAGGAACCGGACGTTGCGAAGCGCTCCGATGTCGAAACCTATTGCGCCCTGCGGCTTTTCATCGACTCATGGCGCTGGGATGGGGTGCCGTGGTATTTACGCTCGGGTAAATATCTCCCAATTACTGCGACCGAAATCCTCGTGGAACTCAAGCGGCCTCCGCAGAAACTCTTTGCCGATGCAGTCGAGCCGCAAGTGCGGTCTAACTATCTGCGCTTCCGGCTCTCTCCCAACTCGGCCATCGCTCTGGCTGCCCGCGTGAAGCTTGCCGGCCAGGAATTCATCGGAGAGGAGCGGGAGCTTTACCTGTCAGACGAACAGCCGGGAGAAGAATCGCCCTACGAACGGCTCCTGGGTGATGCCATGAAGGGCGACGGCGCGCTCTTCACACGCGAGGACGCGGTTGAAGCCGCATGGGAGGTGGTGAACCGGGTTCTGAAGGATCATCACCCGGTTCGCCGTTACAAACGTGGTACTTGGGGGCCGAAAGAGGCTGACGCGCTCATCCATGCGGATGGCGGCTGGCATAATCCAAGTCCCGACGGCGTGTCCGAATAATCGCCTTGTTTCCGCGCAATCTTCCTCCAGCTACATCGCATCGCGCCATGCCGATGCATGGCGCCGGCCGGCCTGTCCACAGAGCCGTCGCCGTAACTCGAAGACAATAGTGACGTAATGAGTCTGAGCAGCAATTGTTGGTGCATGGCTTCGCTTGATAGCTCATGTACTGAATTGCTCAGCATCTTAACCATCCACGGTGGAAGACTGGGTTGGTTGATGCGCCGCGCCGCCCGAGAGACTTGAAATTCAACCCAGGTATGGAGAAGACCATGGACACCACCAATTCCGTTGTAGCCGTCTACGACACGCACCTGCAGGCGGAACACGCCATCAAGGAACTGCAAGAAGCCGGCGTGGACATGAAGAGCCTTTCGATCGCTGCACGAAATATGCACACCGACGAGCATGTGGTGGGCTACTACAACGCCGGCGACCGCATGAAGCACTGGGGCAAGGTGGGAGCGTTCTGGGGCGGATTCTGGGGCCTTCTGTTCGGATCGGGGTTGTTCTTCATACCAGGAGTAGGGCCGATTCTTGTGGCCGGACCGCTGGTGGCCTGGATTATCGCGGGCCTTGAAGGAGCAGCCGTAGTTGGAGGAGTGAGCGCAATTGGGGCGGGTCTCTTGAGTATTGGCATCCCCAAGGACAGCGTGCTCCAGTACGAAGTAGACCTGAAGACGGACAAGTTTCTGCTTGTTGTGCATGGAACGCCAGGTGCGATAGCCAACGCACAGGACATCCTTTCCCGAACTGAACACAGCTCCTGCACCGTTCATGGGGAGAAAGTGTTCGCCTGATAACTGGATGAGCATCCTTGACCTCAAGACCACGTCTTGAGCGTGGATCGAATCCGAGAAATGATTGGAGAATACGATATGCCACTTACCACCGTCCTCATCACGATTGTTGCGGCAGGCCTTCTGTTGTGGGTTGTGAACAGGTTCATCCCCATGCAGGGGCAAATCAAATCGATCCTGAACGGACTGGTTGTCATGGTCTTGGTCTTATGGATCGCGAATCTCTATGGGGTGTTTGATCACCTCCATCAATTCCGCGTCGGGCGCTGACAGATCACACCATCGAAGCCCGCACGCTTTCGCCCGCCAACCTAAGTCAACAACGCAATACGGCAGTCTGTCTGACTGCAGGAGATATCGTGAAGCATACACTTTTGTTCGTGATAGGAAGCGCGCTCAGTGTGAGCGCGTTTGGTCAGGCTAACCCCCAACAGTCGATTGCACTCGTGCCTCTCGGGTCAACGCCCGTCTTTGCCGTGATCGAAACCAGTCGCACCGTCGAAGCGGTTGACTATCAACATCGCGGCGGAGCCTCGGAAGTGGATTTTGCCGGAACCGCTTTGCTGCCGGCAGCCGATGGAAAAGCTAAGGTGCGCACCAAGCGCGGCACCATGGAAGTGGAAGCGGACTTCGGCAATTTGCAAAGCCCCACGACCTTTGGCGCCGAATATCTGACCTATGTGTTGTGGGCGATCTCGCCTGATGGGCACGCAGTGAACCTTGGAGAACTTTTGATTGGCGGCGACGATCGCAGCAAGCTGACTGCCACCACCAATCTCCAGGCATTCGCACTGATCGTCACCGCGGAGCCCTATTTTGCCGTTCGCCAGCCCAGCGATGTTGTCGTGCTTGAGAATGTTCTTCGCGCCGACACCAAGGGAACGCCCGAAGCAATACACGCAAAATATGAACTCATGGAGCGCGGCGGTTATATCCCGACTGGATATAAGTTCGACCCCGTGGTCTTAAACGCCAATCTGCCTTTGGAATTCCTTGAAGCGCGGAATGCGCTTCGCATCGCGCAATCCGAGGGAGCCGAGACGTACGCCGGCGAAAGCTACCAACACGCCGTCCAGTTGATGGATAGTGCCAACATATACGCCACGCAAGGGCATTCGGATCGGAAGCAATTGATCGCTAAGTCCCGGGAGACGGTGCAGACCGCGGAAGATGCGCGGCAGATAGCTGTCACAAAGATCGGCGAGGAGCGCGCGGCGAGCGAACGGCAGGCTTCGGCCGATGCACAGGCGCTGTCGCAGGCGCAGGCCGATGAGGCAACCCGGCAAAAAGTGCAAGCCCAGGCCGACACGACAAGAGCCCAAGCCGACGCGACAAGGGCCCAGGCCGATACGGCAAACGCCGAGGCCGCCACGACCAAGGCCCAAAATGATAGAGCAAACGCTGAGGCCGCCACGACAAAGGCCCAGACTGACTTGTTGAATAACCAGGCAACATCGGCCGCGGCAATCAACGCGGCTCAAGCCGATGCCGATCAGTCCCGGTCGATTGCCCAGAAAGCGCAAGAGGGAGAATACAAGGCCAACAGCGAAAAAGCTGCAATGCGTTCGCAATTGGAAGAGCGGCTCAATGAAATCCTCGAGACACGCGACAGCGCACGGGGGCTGATCGTCAGCATGTCCGATGTGCTTTTCGACACCGGGCAATACTCGCTGAAGCCGGGTGCACGGGAGAAGCTGGCAAAGGTTGCCGGAATATTGATCTCATACCCAGGGCTCAACATTGCAGTCGGCGGATACACCGACAATGTTGGTGGCGATCAGATGAATCAGACGCTCTCGGAGAACCGCGCGGGAGCGGTCCGCGATTACCTCGTGCAAGAGGGCGTAGTGGCAGGCTCAGTTAGCTCAACGGGGTTCGGCAATAGTGCGCCGGTAGCCACGAACGATAACTCCGCCGGCCGTCAGCAAAACCGTAGAGTGGAACTGGTCGTATCGGGCGAAGCCATCGGAAGCCAAGTTAACGCAACGACTGGAAGCCTGCGTTAATAGGACCGAATATCCGCTGCGGCTCGAGAAAGGCCGCAGCGGATCTCAACAGGACAAGGGAACCGCAATGAGCCTTATCAAGAAAGTCGACGTTGAGGAATATTTCGCTGCCCGGCGAGCTATGAGGTTGGGTCGGGCCAGGCCAATGAGCCAGCAGCCCAAAGCGACCGTGATCGAGCGCTCGGGAACAGCGGCGAACGCTCCACGCTCTATTGGGAGCTTCATCCTCCGACTTTCTTCTCCGAGCATTCCTGCCGTTGTGATTCCGATTGCCGGTTTTGGTGCGAAAAGGAATCGCACTTCGCGGGGAAGCGGGCAACAGTGAAGATCAACACAATATTCCTGCGGAATGGATGTATCCTGCCGGGTCACTTCGCTCTGCTTCAGGAGCCGTTTTCCAAGGGATGGGCAAAGGCTATCGGGACCGTGGCAATGGAGCTGGACGCGAGAATCCGCGGCGTTGGCTGGCACTTCATGTGGCTGGCGGACTCGTACTCGTCGCAAGCACTCGGCAAAACGGCAGAAACCGCGATCCACCGGGCATTGGCACGGACTCTTCCTGCGGTGAGGGGACGGTTCAATGCTGCCGAGCTGGATTCCATCCAGGTTACGAAGTTTCCCGGCTTCCGCCTGGCCAGAGTAACTCTCCAGGCTCGCCAGATACAAAGTCATGCATCGCTGAACTGATTCGAGAAAATGGTATTGAATCGGGAAATGATGTTCGGGACTATTATCTTTTTGCGCAAAGCGAGCTTTCAGGGCGATCCCTCGACTACGCGCGTCGATCCGCACAAAGACGATTCACCTGGCCGGCATTTCTATGAGCATTCCTCTTCGGCAACAAGCGCTGTTCCTTAAGCCCGCTATGCACCACTTGCTGATGCCACATTGGCTCACGCATCTGGGAGCTCTGGGGCTTTTCTCCGTTGCCATTGTCGACTCCTCCCCGATTCCTTTGCCTCTGCCCGGTAGCACTGACCTGCTGCTGCTGTGGCTGGTGGCGTACGGTGGAGATCCCTGGGTGCTCGGAGCGTTCGCCATAGCGGGCAGCCTTGTGGGCGGATACTCTACATGGCACCTCGGGCGCAGAGGAGGCGAAGCGGCATTGCGCCGCTACGTGCCGGCGCGTCTTCTGGGGCGAGTCGTCGGATGGGTGGATCGTCACCGCATCCTCGCCGTGTTTCTTCCCGCTGTGCTTCCACCGCCGATTCCACTATTGCCCTTTGCGCTTGCCGCTGGCGCGCTGGGCGTCTCGCGCCACCGCTTTCTGGCCGTCTACGGCTCGGCTCGAACTTTGCGTTACTCTCTCATTGCCTGGCTCAGCGTGGCCTATGGACGCCACGCCATCCGCATGTGGTCAGGGACGCTCCAGAAATGGTCAACTCCGCTGGCCTGTGTGTTCGTGGGCCTGCTGATATCCGGCACTTGCTTTGGAATTTGGAAAGTTAGCGGCCTGCGCAAGATCGATGCCGCTGAAAGACTTGAATTACATAAGTCAGCAGCCCGGGCATGCAATACGCCCGAGGCCGCATAGTCCCGCAGCTTACATAACTAACATCGCCATTCCGCTACGAAGTGCACAAAGGCCGTGCCGTGCCACAATCCGATCTACAAAGTGCAAAGTCTTACTCGACTACTGCGGCCTTAGCTGGGGGCCTTGCTTCAAGGCATTTGGTTTTTCACCGCAGGCCCTCAATAGATTCCTGCACCTTCATGACCAGGCAGGTTAAAGTGTCTTCGCCGTTGAGCAGCATCTGATGCGGCGTGCCTGCCGGCACATGGGCCACATCGCCCGGGCGCAGACTTTGCCGCGCGCCGCCCTCGATCGACGCGCCGCGCGTCTCTCCGGGCGCAACGACACGCGCGCCAACCACCGTACCGCCCGTGACCAGCGTGGCCGCTCCGGAAAGCACGACGAACAAATCCGCAAACCGCTCGTGTAACTCCGCCTCGCCGCTGCGGCCGCGGAAAGAAAGCATGGCACAATGCTGCGGATATTCCTGGAGCGTCTCCGAAGCCGAGCCGTCGCCGTGCCTGGCCATCTTGCGCAGATACGCGGCCCGTTCCAGCAGCACCGCTAGCGACCAATGATCGACCGGGTTCTTGGGCTTGTTCGGCGCGGGGCCAACCTCGTCCAGCGAAACATCCTTGAGAATTGCTTTTTCGAACCGTTCCATCGATGCCTCTCGAAAAACCATGTGCATCCAACCTGCGTCAAAGCCCTGCCAGCTTGCGCGCCCGCTTGAAAACGCTCAGGAGCATGGCTCGCGTCAGCTTGCCGGTGTTGGTATTCTGCAGCGAAGGATGATAGCTGGCGATGGCGACGAGCCCGCCCGGCAATGTGTACTCGGCTCCGTGCGCGAAAACGAAATCCGAGCGCCTAAGTGGGTGACCTGACCGCGACTCGTGCGCCTGAAGGCCGTCGAACGCGATGCGGCCCAGACAGACAACCACGCGCAACTCCGTCAGTAGTTTCATCTCAAGGTCCAGCCACGGCGCGCAGTTGCGCAGCTCTTCGGGCGTGGGCTTGTTGCCTGGCGGCGCGCACCGCCCGACGGAGGTGATCCAGAGGCCGCTGAGATTCATGCCGTCGTCGCGCGAGGTCGCCGCAGGCTGCGAGGCAAACCCGGCCGCGTGTAAAACCGGATACAAGAAATCGCCGGAGCCGTCGCCGGTGAAAGGCCGTCCAGTGCGATTGGAGCCGTGCGCTCCCGGCGCCAGTCCCAGCGCCAGCACGCGCGCTCTTACATCGCCGAACGAAGGCACGGGACGGCCCCAGTACTCCCAGCCGGCATAGGCGCGGCGGCGCTTGCGGGCAGTTTCAGTGCAGTGCGCGCGCAGCCGCGGGCACAGTTCGCACGCCACAATGCGCGCATTCAACGCCTGTAGAGTTGCGGGCTCGGCCATGAGGGCATTTTACTTCTGGGTGGTTCTTGCGCGGGGCGCGCCAAAGAATGGTTGGAACGCGGCATCCCGCCCTTTCCGCGTCGTCGCCTTGCGAAGCCTGGAAAGCATAGGGCGCCCGCGCATTTGCAACCCGATCGCTGGAACAATTCGTGTGCCATACTGATTCTGTCCTTGCATCTCGCACGCGGAGCGGGGAACGACGATAGTGGCCGGTCAGCCCAACCCGGATCTGTTGCGCCGCGCTATTGCGCTGGCCACTGAGAATGTTGTCTCGGGTGCAGGCGGACCTTTCGCGGCCCTTATCGTGCGGGACGGCAAGATTGTGGGCGAAGGCGTTAACTCCGTGACGGCGACATGCGATCCGACGGCGCATGCCGAGGTGAACGCCATCCGCGCCGCCGCCAAAGCGCTGGGAAGCTTCACGCTGGCCGGCTGCGAACTCTACACCAGTTGCGAGCCCTGCCCTATGTGCCTGGCGGCCGCGTATTGGGCGCGGCTCGACGCCGTCTACTACGGCGCCAGCGCCGCCGACGCGGCCCGCGCCGGCTTCGACGACGCATCCCTGTATGCGGAGTTTTGTAAGAATTCTGCCGACCGAAAGCTCCGCTCCATGCAATGGCTCGGCGACGAGGCGTGGGCCAGCTTCGCCGCGTGGATCGCCTCGCCGAACAAGATCGAATACTAGGAGAGAACCCGCATGAGCCCCGTCGCCACGGCCGCAAATGCCGCCCCGAAGATCGGCGCGAAGCCGCTGTTGATTCGCCGCGCTGCCGTGCTGGGCGCGGGAACCATGGGCGCGCGCATCGCCGCGCATCTGGCCAACGCCGGAATCCCCACGCTCCTCCTCGACCTCCCTCCAAAGGATCAGAACGCGGAGCGCGCTCTCGCATCGCTCGCCAAAGCCAAGCCCGCGGCATTCTTCGAGCCATCGCTCAGCCGCCTGATTACGCCGGGGACATTTGACGAAGGCCTGGCCAGGCTCGCGGAGTGCGACTGGGTCGTCGAAGCCGTCGCCGAAAATCTCGAAATCAAGACCGCGCTGCTCACGCGCGTTGTGCCGCATCTTGCGCCTCACGCCATCCTCACCACCAACACCTCCGGCCTGCCCATCGCACGCATCGCCGCCGCCCTTCCCGATCTGCGCGGCCGGTTTTTCGGCACGCACTTCTTCAATCCGCCGCGCTACATGCGCCTTGTCGAAGTCATCCCCACGCCGGAATCCGATCCTGAGTTAGTCGCCGCATTCTCCGCTTTTGCCGATCGCGCTCTCGGCAAGCAAGTGGTCTTTGCGCACGACACGCCCAACTTCATCGCCAACCGCATCGGCATCGCGGTCATGTTCAACGCCGCGAACCTGATGCTGGAACAGGGACTCACGATTGAAGAAATCGACGCGCTCACCGGCCCCGCCCTCGGCTGGCCGCGCACCGGAACCTTTCGTCTCGCCGATCTGGTGGGCATCGATATTCTGGCGCACGTCGCGGCCAATTTTCCTGAAGGCGTAGCCGGCGGAAAATTCGCGCCCATTCTCGGCGAGTTGCTCAAGCGTGGCTGGCTTGGCGACAAAAGTGCGCAGGGATTTTACAAGAAAGTGCGCGGCGCCGACGGCAAAGACGAGCGTATGGTTCTGGATCTTGCGAGCTTCGATTACCGGCCTGCCGCGAAACCCGCGCTGCCCGCGCTTGAAATGGCGAAGAACGCGGCCACGCTGTCCGAGCGCCTGCGCCTGCTCCTCTCGAACGATCCGTCCAGAGACAAGGCCGCGGCGTTTCTATGGCCGTTTCTCGCCTCGCTCTGGAACTTCGCTGCCGATCGCATTGGCGAAGTCGCCGACGATGCGCCCTCGATCGACGCCGCCATGCGCGCCGGCTTCAACTGGGAGATGGGCCCCTTTGAGATGTGGGATGCGGCGGGGGTTGCGGAAACCGTGAGCCGCATGAAGGCTCTTGGCCTGCCGGTAAGCGAGCCGGCGCAAGCTCTGCTGGCCGCTGACCGCACGAGCTGGTACGCGCCCGCCAGGAATGCCTGCTTCCAGCCGTTGACGGGGCAGACGGTCGCCATCCCTGCCGTCCCCGGTCACGCGCGCGTGGCCGATTTTCGCCGCACGCACGCGGCACTGCGCTCGAATCCCGGCGCGTCGCTCGTCGATCTCGGCGACGGCATCGGCTGCATCGAGCTGCACTCGCTCAAGAACGCCATCGGCGGCGACGTGCTCGCGATGATTGCGTCGGTTCTCGATCCCACCTCCGATGCGGTGCGCGACTTCGCCGGCTTCGTCATCACAGGCGACCGCGAGAACTTTTCCGTGGGCGCGAATCTGCTGCAGCTCCTGCTCACCGCGCAGGAGGGCGAGTGGGACGAGTTGGCGCGCGTGATCCACCGGTTCCAGCAGATGACCGCGGCCATCAAATTCTGTCCGCGGCCGGTAGTTGCCGCGCCCTTCGGTCTCACGCTCGGCGGCGGCGCGGAGATTTGCCTGCACGCGGCGCGGCGGCAACCGCATGCTGAGACGTACATGGGTCTGGTCGAAGCCGGCGTCGGATTGATCCCCGCCGGCGGCGGCACGAAGGAGATGCTGCTGCGCGCGCTCGACGCGGCCGCCGCGCTTGCGCCACCCGATCCGCGCGATCCTCCGTCGCGCTTCGCCCAATCCGCGGAGTTCGCCACCGCGCTCAAGCGCGCGCTTGAAACCATCGCCATGGCCAAGGTCTCCACATCGGCCGCGGAGGCCCGTTCGCTCGGCCTGCTTGCCGAAGCCGATCGCATCACCATGAACCGCGAGCGCCTGCTCGTCGACGCCAAGGCGCAAGCCGCCGTGCTGGCCGAAACCGGCTACGCTCCGCCGCAACCGCGCACGCGGATTCCCGCTCCGGGCACGGCCGCGCTGGCAACGCTTGAGGCGGGCATCTATTTGATGGGCGAGGCCGGCTACGCTTCCGAGCACGACCAGAAGGTTGCCCGCTGGGCGGCCTACATTCTCTGCGGCGGGCGCATTACGGCAGGCACGCTCGTCAGCGAGCAGTATTTGCTGGACCTTGAGCGCGAGGCGTTTCTCTCGCTCTGCGGCGAGCGCAAGACGCAGGAGCGGATCGCCTTCACGCTCAAAACCGGCAAGCCGCTGCGGAATTGACATACATACGTACGTATGTGATCATGAAATGAATGAGGTGGCTAAAATGTATATTGATCCGGAAACCGTAACCTCGCCGAAAAACAAGGTGAAGAACTTAAGAGTGCTCTTTGACAGAGGTCCGGTTGACTATAGTTGGTCCCTGGCGCGGCTCGTTTACGGGGACGAAGAGCGCATTGGTATTCGGTGGAACGGGGACAACAAAGAAAGTAAGAAGGGGGTACCTCTTGCGAACGCCCACCCTGTTTGGTTCATCCTGCCGAAGGAGATCGAGGAGGCAGTTGAGTCGACGATTGGGAAGCTGGACAACGAACGCGAGGCGGAGTTGCTGGAGGGCTACCGTCAACTGGCTGCGGATCAGGAGCAGGAAGTCGAAGCGGAGGAGTGGTCGGAAGGATTAATTGGCGATGCCTATTAAGCGAGGCGAAGTCTATTGGGTGGATTTCGATCCGAGCGTGGGTGGTGAGATACAGAAAACTCGCCCCGCTATCGTGATTTCGAACAACGCAGCCAATCTCGCGCTCAACCGAGTGCAAGTAGTGCCGATTACCTCGAAAACCGACCGGGTATATCCCGGCGAGGCAATTGTTGACGTCAATGGAGAAAGGCGCAAGGCGATGGCGACGCAATTGGCGACGGCCAGCAAGCTGCGGCTAGGTGATAAACTTGGTTGCCTTGGAGCTCACGACATAGCGCGCGTCGAGGCGGCCATTGCAGTTCAGCTCGCGCTCCAATTGAAGTAGGCAATATGCAAGTCCGGCCGAAGATCGTTTGGGCAGGAATGGCCGCATTTGCGACCGTATTTCTGCATGCGGACGGCCAACAAAGCCCGCCTCCAACGCGCGAACTTAATACCTCCGGCCAGGTGACGGTGGACGGCCGGCTCACCCCGTATCTCATCCGTCATCTGCCCGTGAACGCATTTCCCCAGTTGCCGCCCGACATTCAGGATGCGCTCACGCGCCGCGGATGCCTGATTCCGCAGACCTACGAGGCGCACCAGCCGGAAAACGTCGTAAACGCGAGCTTTGAGCGCCACGGCTCGTCTGACTGGGCCGTGCTTTGCTCGGTCGACGGTACCGCTTCGCTGCTCGTCTTTTTCGCGAGTCGCGGCGATCCCATGGTGCTGGTCACGGCGGCGGAGACCGATCGCCTCGAGGCTCACGGCTTGAGCCCGGTTCTCGGATTCAACTGGGGCATCGATCCCGCATCGCCGGAAGCAGTGCACCTGGCGCAACTCGCCATGCGCCATCCGCCGCCGCGCCTCGACCACGACGCGCTGGCCGATTCCGCTATCGACCGGAAGACGATCTACCGCGTCTACTTGAAAGGCGCCTGGACGATCGTCGATACGCGGGATTAGCATTGCCCTCAGAGCTAGCCATATGCCAGCATCCCCGAATACGCGGTATCGTCAACCAGACTGCTGACTCGCCGACTCGCTGAAAAGAAATTTCGGGCGAACTCGCCAACTTGCGATGTCGCGAAGCGACGCCGGCTTGCGAAGAAGTGAAACACTCGTTTCATCCCCCCGGCGGGTCTGCAACACTGGTGCGGGACTGACTTGCTGATCGCCTGGGTTTGTTTGTTGCGGCCACGGTGGGAAGATTTACTGACTCGTTGTCCGCGGCCTGCTGTCCACTGTTCACTGCCCACTCTTCCACTATCCACTGTTTCAGGAGCCCCTCATGCCGGAAGCCGTTCTCGTCGCCGCCGTTCGCACGCCTGTGGGCCGAGCCCCGAAAGGCGCGCTCTCCACCACCCGCCCCGACGACCTTGCGGCACTGGCCGTGGGCAAGGCTTTGGGCAGGGTTCCGAACCTTGACAAGAGTGAAATCGACGACGTGATTCTCGGCTGCGCCCAGCCCGAAGGCGAGCAGGGCTTCAACATCGCGCGCATGGCGGCGTTACGCGCGGGTTTGCCGGTGGAAATCCCCGGCGCTACCGTCAATCGCCTGTGCGCCTCGGGACTCGAAGCCATCGCACTCGCCGATCAGCGCATCCGCTCCGGCGCTGCGCAGGTCATTGTTGCCGGCGGCGCCGAATCCATGAGCCTGATTCCCATGGGAGGGAACAAGCCCAGCCCCAATCCCTGGCTCGCGGCCAACTATCCCGCCTCGCTGCTTACCATGGGCCTGACGGCCGAGCGCGTCGCCCGCCGTTATGCTGTTTCGCGCGAAGATCAGGACGCTTTCTCGCTCGCAAGCCACCAAAAAGCCCTCGCCGCGCAGGCCGCGGGACGCTTCAAGGAAGAGATCGTCCCGGTGCGCGTGATAACGACCGCTTTTGGGGTCACGCCCGGAGCAAAACCAGGCAAGCCTGAGCTTCAGGAAAAGGAATTTTCCTTGGACGAAGGCCCGCGCGCCGACACCTCCGCCGAAGCGCTCGCGCAGCTCAAGCCCGTCTTTCACGCGCAGGGCACGGTCACGGCGGGCAACTCCTCGCAAACCTCCGATGGCGCTGCCGCAGTGGTTCTCGTCGAAGCCGGCCGCGCGCGCGAGCTTGGCCTCAAGCCACTGGCGCGGCTCGTCTCCTACGCCGTCACCGGCTGTTTGCCGGAGGAGATGGGCATCGGCCCCATCACGGCGATTCCCAAAGCCCTCAAGCTCGCCGGCCTTACGCTCAACGACATCGACCTCATCGAATTGAACGAGGCCTTCGCGGCGCAGGTTCTCGCCATCGTTCGCGCGCTCTCGCTCGATCCCGCGCGCGTCAACGTCAATGGCGGCGCCATCGCGCTCGGCCATCCGCTGGGCTGTACCGGCGCTAAACTCACCGCGACTCTACTCCAAGAGTTGAGGGCACGGAGTGCCGCAAGGTACGGGATGGTGACGATGTGTGTTGGTGGCGGCATGGGAGCCGCGGGCATCTTTGAGCGGCTGTGATTGTCGACCCGGCCCCTGACCCCTGAAACCTATCTTTTGAAGAACTCCCCATGCCCGCCGATCGCCCACGGATCGTAGTGCGCGGCGAACCCGGCGCGCTGTTGGATGCTGGGGTGGTCGTAGAGCCAGAAGACGAGGAACGGGTTGGGATGGGGATCCTCGAGCCACGCCGCTCCCAGATCGTTGAACGCGGCGACGGCGGTCTTCTCGGGATCGGCCACAATGCCGTGGATCGCCTCCTGCCCGTAGACATCGGCCTGGTGCTCGAAGTGGCGGCTGACGGCGTTGACCACAGGCTCAGTGAGGAAGCCTGCAATCGAAATGGCAAACAGCAGCACCACGAATCCCGTGCGCGACGCGAGCGCCGGCTCCGCATGAATCAGATCTTCCGGTTTGGGATCAATCCATCGCGCCCCAAACCGCTTCACGAGCCACGCGGCAAACGCGGCGCAGGCCCAGTAGACGAAGAGCAGGCCAACTGCCGAGCCCACAAACCCCTTCGCAATGTGGTGCAGCACGTAATGCCCGCTCTCGTGGCCGAAGATGAACAGCACCTCGTCGTCAGGAATGCGCCCGGCCGTCGTATCCCACACCACGATGCGCTTGGTTGCGCCCAGGCCGGAGACGTACGCGTTGAGGCCGTTGGTTTTCACGCTGGCCTTCATCAGAACCATGCGCGAGGGCGGGATATTGGTTCCGGTGCGCGCGGCGACCTTCTCGAGTTCGCTCACCAGCGCGGCGTGATTTTTCTGCAACGGCTCAAAATGGAAGAAAATCGGCTCGAACAGCGGCTCCAGAAAGATGGAGAACGCCAGGATCGGCAGCGTGACCACCCAGGCCGCGAGCCAATACCTGCGCGGCCAGCGGCGCACGATCCAATGGAAGAGCAGCAGAATCGGCGCGCCGACGAGCAGCGTCAATCCCAGCGCCTTTGCCTGGTCGCCCAGCCAACTGCCCCACGCCTGCACGCTGATTCCATAGGCGCGCTCAAAGTGATGCGCAGTGGCGTCGAGCGGCAGGCCAGCGAGCGCGGTGACGAGGAAGAACGCGGCGAAAAACTCGAGCCCCTGCACCCAGCGGCGGCCGGAGATGCGCTGCGTCCAGCGCTCGATCGCAACCCAGGCGCGCGCGGCCAGCAGCAACCACAAAAAGACGATGCCCCAGACCGCCCCGGCAATGCCCAGAGTGATGCGGATGCGGCTCAAGGCGATGGCCTTGGCGAGTTTTTCCGGCGGCAACGTGTAGGCCTGCTGCGGAGCGGACTGCGCCGGCGCGGCAATCGCGATTGCGGCGGGAGGCGAGGAAGGCGCGACAGTTTGAGCGTTGAGGGGAAGGGAAGCGAAACCGGCCACGAGCGCCACCGGGCACATCGCCAGCAACCATCGGCGTCCTATCTTCATTCACGCTCTCCGGAGCAGGGAATAGCCAATAGGGAGTAGCCAGTAGGACCCACTCCATCTTTTAAAGAGTCCAGCGGCACAACCGCCGCTCGACGCCCTGTACTCGGCTTTCTACTCCCTATTGGCTACTTCCTGCTCCCTGCTTTTTTCCACGCGCCCAGAATCGCTCCCATCAGCAGCATGGCAAGGAGCCAAAAGCCCGCGTTCACGGCAAACAGGGCGTAGCTGCGCACTTCGAATACGGTCTCGGTAGCGTGGATGGGCAGCACACAGCCCAGCCACAGGCCTGCGGCAACTTTCATGCCGCGCGCCGCCGTCTGCGGTCCTGAGTGCTGCACAAAACTCGAAATGCACGTGGCCAGCAACCCGGCGGCCAGCAGGGCCGTGGCGCATTGCAAAACCTGGCTCACGCCGTTGCCCGCCATCCACACGCGATCGCGCCCGATGCCCTTGAGCCACACGTCGAGAAACAACGTGTACCAGACCGCCATAATGAGCATACTTGCCACCACGGCAACGGCGATGGCCAGATAGTTGTGGCGCACGTGCGGCGATATGATCGGCATTCTGTTCTCCCCAGCTCTTTTCCCGCGCGGGCCGCGACTTTCAGGTGCACCGGAGGGTTGCCCGCGCACGCAATCCGTTCCGGCGGGGATTCTAGACCATTTTCGCACTCTTGCCCAAGGGCAGTATCCTTGAGCCTATCGCCATGCAAGCAGCGGCCGGCAAAAACCCGATGGAAAACTCCGCGCTTCAGCTTTGGTTCGCCTATCCCGGCGACCTTGCCGAGCCCGAGGTTGAAGAGTCGTGCCTGGCCATCCTCGATGAAGCCGAGCGCGCTCGCGCCGCCCGCTTGCAACCTGTCAGGCGCCGGCGTCAATTCCTGGCCACTCATGCTTTGACGCGCGTCGCGCTCTCGCATGGGCGTGCCTTGCCGCCGCAGTCCTGGAGATTCTCTCGCAACGAGTACGGCAAGCCGTCTCCCATTCCGGAGTGCGGCCTGCGCTTCAGTCAATCGGACAGTGTGGAGATGGCGACGTGCCTGGTCGCGCTGCCTGACCCGATTGGCGGCGCTGCCGTGGAGGTGGGCGTGGACCTTGAATCGTTTGCTCGCGCCGAGGAGATCGTTCCCCTCGCGCCGCGCGTCTTCTCCAAGGCCGAGCGCGCGCAACTCGACGCCTTGCCCGCCGCCGATCGCGCCGATCGCGCCTTGACGCTCTGGACCCTCAAAGAGGCCTACATCAAGGCGCGCGGCATGGGCCTTACGCTTCCGCTGCAGGAGATTTCGTTTCTATTCGAAGACGCGGAGACGTTCCGCTTTGAAGTCGATTCGTCGGTCGACGAGGATCTCGGCCGCTGGCAGTTTTGCCGCATCAACCACGCCGGGCACCGCATCGCCCTGGCCGTGGAAGCGGCTGCCGCGGGCGATCCGGAGATCTTCGAGGCCAGCCCGCCGCTGGACCCTCCGACGCACCTGTGGTTGTCTGCCATTGCGGCGACCGCCGGCAGTGCCGGCGAGGTCCGAGAGGAAGCTGCCGAATCGCCTCGTCCGCGCCCGCAGGTTTTCCGCCCTCTTCTGGGAAAAGGGCGCCGAAAATGACGGGGCACGGCGGGAAACCTTTAAGACCGGATCGGGAAACTGCCGTTCACGGCCTATTCATCTCAATCTGTGAACTTTCTGCGCCCTCGCCGCCGGTTTCGGCATCCATACCTTATAGACGCATAACTGAACCGGTACAATCCGAACCAAGGAGATTTTCCCCAATGGCATACGAATTACCGCCGCTTCCCTACGACTACAACGCCCTCGAACCCTTCATCGACACCGAAACCATGCACCTGCATCACGACAAGCACCACCAGGCCTACATCACCAACGTGAATGCGGCCCTGGCCAACCACCCGGCGCTTGCCGCCAAGACCGTCGACGACCTGATCGCCGATCTCAGCGCCGTCCCCGAAGAGATTCGCGGCGTGGTGCGCAACAACGGCGGCGGCCACTCCAACCACACCGCGTTCTGGAACATCATGGGCCCGGCAAACACGGCCGGCATCGGCGGCCAGCCCTCGGGCGAGATCGCCACGCAGATCTCCGCCGACTTCGGCGACTTCGAAGCCTTCAGGAAGACCTTCAATGAAACCACCGCCAAGCAGTTCGGCTCCGGCTGGGGCTGGCTGGTCTTCACGGGCGGCAAGCTCAAGGTTCTCACCACGGCCAATCAGGATTCGCCGCTCTCGCAGGGTCTCTATCCCATTCTCGGCAACGATGTGTGGGAGCACGCGTATTACCTCAAGTACCAGAACCGCCGTCCCGATTACCTGGCTGCGTGGTGGAACGTGGTCAACTGGGCCGAGGTCAACAAGCGCTTCGCCAAAGCCAAAAGCTAAGAACTCGCGATTCGTGAACCGTGAATTGTGATTCGTGTCCGATGCCGGCAGTGGTGTCTACTAGACCACGGCCCACGAGTCACGAACCACGATGCACGATCCCCGATCAGCGAGTTCCCCAGGAGGCAGCCATGGCCACCATGCAAATGAGCGTCAGCGCCGAAGACCTTTCGCAGTTGCCGAAGGGCGGCGAGCGCATTCCCGACCCCGGAATCCTCGTTATCTTCGGCGCTTCGGGCGACCTCACCAAGCGCAAGCTGCTTCCGGCGCTCTTTCATCTCTACCAGGCGAACCTTTTGCCAAAGGAGTTCGCCATTGTCGGTGTCGCGCGCCGTCCTCTCGGCGACGAGTTCAAGGCCGACATGCGCGCCGGCATCGTCGAGTTCGGCGGCGTCGACTCGTCCGACCCCAAAATCGACAGCTTTGTCGGTCGCATCGGCTATTTCCCGCTCAACTTCGACGACCCCGCCTCCTACGCCAACCTGAAGGCTGAGCTCGACCGCATCGCAGCGGAAAAGGGAATCGGTCCCAACCGCCTCTACTACCTCGCCACCGCGCCCGAGTTCTTTGCCGGGATCGTGGAAAACCTGGGCGCGCAGGGCATGGCGCACCCGGATAAAGGCCGCGTGGCCGTGGTCATCGAAAAGCCCTTCGGCCACGATCTCAATTCTGCGCGCGAGCTCAACCAACAGGTCAACGCCGTCTTTGAGGAGGGCCAGGTCTTCCGCATCGACCACTACCTGGGCAAGGAGACGGTCCAGAATCTGCTCGTCTTCCGCTTCGCCAACGGCATCTTTGAGCCCATCTGGAAGCGCAACTACATCGATCACGTGCAGATCACCGTGGCCGAGACTCTCGGCGTCGAAGGCCGCGGCCCGTTCTACGAAAAGGCCGGCGCCTTGCGCGACGTGGTCCAGAACCACATGATGGAGCTGCTGGCCCTGGTCGCGCTTGAGCCGCCCTCGAGCTTCGAGGCCGAGGCAGTGCGCCGCGAAAAGCTCAAGGTCTGGCAGGCGATTCCGCACATCCCCATCACCAGCGCGGTGCGCGGCCAATACGGCCCGGGCATCGTGAGCGGAGAGCACGTCGTTGGCTATCGCGACGAGGAGCGCGTCAATCCCGAGTCGGGCACGGAGACCTTTGCGGCCCTGCGCCTCACCGTCGACAACTGGCGCTGGGCCGGCGTCCCGTTCTATCTCCGCGCCGGCAAGCGCATGAAGAAACGCGCCACGGAAATCTCCATTCAGTTCAAGCAGCCGCCGCTCTTGATCTTCAATCGCATCGGTTCGGCCGGCCTGTGCAGCGAGATTCAGCCCAACCTGCTCACCATCCGCATCCAGCCCGACGAGGGCATTGCCCTGCGCTTCGGTGCCAAGGTGCCCACCAGCTCGCAGATGGCCGTCTGCCCGGTGAACATGGACTTCGACTACGCGGCTGCATTCGGCAAATCCAGCGCCAACGGCTACGAGCGCCTGCTGCTCGACGCCATGCTCGGCGACCAGACCCTCTTCTCGCACCGCGACGGCGTCGAAACCAACTGGGCCCTCTACACGCCCGTCCTCGAAGCCTGGAAAAATAAGACACCGGAGGTCTTCCCGAACTACTTCGCCGGGAGCTGGGGCCCCGAGTGCGCCGACCACCTGCTCGAAAAAGACGGCTACGCCTGGCGCAACGACCTGGGGCGGAAGTAGCAGGTTTCAGGTGTCGGGTGTCAGTTATCAGGGAACAGCCGGCTGATTTTGGCGGTTTTGGGGTCGTTTTCGTTACCAAATTGTACGGCGATTTGCCACTTTTTCGAGGATGTTTTGCTGAAAATAAATGAGTTAGATGCGATTTTTATACCCCAGGGGGGTATGAGAGACTTTTTCTTTAATTAATTTCCATCCGAAGGGTCTCCGAGTTGGCGGCATCGATCTTCTCCCAGGGTTCTCATGGATTGATTGTGCTCTAAAGAGGGGAAATTATCGGCAAATCGCGGCGGGGATTTTTGGGGTTGGTGCGTTCCCACATCTCCTAAGGAACATCCTCACACCTCCGTTGGAATGAGGGTTAGCTCGAAGCCGAGCTTTCTGGCTTGGTGGCGGAGTCGTTTTTCGTTGCGCTGATTGTTTTGCGCTTCTTGTTGGGCGAA
>Ga0182013_10001898_pt1 | contig 27943 bp, 34 predicted proteins | sample 612S2MmetaG_FD_120487 | JGI IMG/M metagenome (GOLD analysis project Ga0182013, IMG submission 120487) | Permafrost microbial communities from Stordalen Mire, Sweden - 612S2M metaG | ecosystem: Environmental > Terrestrial > Soil > Wetlands > Permafrost | place: Sweden: Stordalen | collected...
AGCGCAGAATGACAGGGCCATGTGGGTTCTGAGGGAATTCTGGCAATGGTCTGCACGACGATTTTTTTCGCCGTGTCGGCGTTGCGATGCAGGTTGGCGATGATGATTTTGAGCGTGACGTGTTCCTCGTCGGTTTTCCAGCAATCGTAGTCAGTCGCCATAGCCATGGTCGCGTAGGCGATCTCGGCCTCGCGCGCGCATTTGGCTTCGCCGAGATTCGTCATGCCGATGACGTCGTAACCGGCGCGGTGGTTCGCCAGCGATTCGGCGCGGGTGCTGAACGCAGGGCCTTCCATGCAGACGTAAGTGCCGCCGTCGTGGACGTGGGCCTTTTCTTCGCGCGCGGTTTTCAAAATGAGCTGCCGAAGCTCCTCGCAAATGGGATCGGCGAACGCGACGTGCGCGACAATGCCACGCCCGAAAAATGTGTGTGCGACGGATTGCTTGGTGCGGTCGAAAAATTGGTTGATGAGCACGATGTCGCACGGCTTGTATTTTTCCTGCAACGAGCCGACGGCGCTGACGCTGATGATCCAGTCGACGCCGAGCTTTTTCATCGCCCAGATGTTGGCACGATGATTCAGCTCGCTTGGCAAAATTCGGTGGCCGCGTCCGTGACGTGGCAGGAAGACAACTTCGCGTCCGGCAATTTTTCCGGTAAGCAGATCGTCCGACGGCGGCCCGAAGGGCGTTTTGACTTTCACCCATTTCTGGTCGGTGAATCCTTCGATGTTGTAAAGGCCCGTGCCGCCGATGATGCCAATGCGATGTTTCGACATGGGAATCTTTTAACCGCGAAAGACACGAAAGACACGAAAAAAATCTGGATGATTCAAAGCGCTTTCTCGGCTGGCGTTTATGAAAAGAATTGTTATTTTCTGTGGATGGAATTCTTTCAAAAAATTCTCAAGACGGCCGTTGAAGGCGGCGCTTCGGACATTCATTTGAAAATCGGCACACCGGTCATCTTCCGCATCAACCGCGAACTGGTCGCCATTGAATGCCCGCATCCGACGTTGGATTGGATGAACAAGATCGTCGCGGAAATCACGCCGATTCATCTGAAAAAGCGGCTGGAGGAGGAACGTGAAATTGATTTTTCCTATTTCATCCCCGATGTCGGACGTTTTCGCACGAACCTTTTCCAGCAGCGCAGCCAATGGTGCTTGGCGATGCGCCATGTCAAAACGAGCGTGCCGACTTTCGAGGAACTTGGCTTGCTGCCGCAGATCAAAAAAGTCGCGGAATCGCCGCGCGGCATCGTGCTCGTGGCCGGTTCGACCGGCTCTGGAAAATCCACGACGCTTGCGGCGATGATCGAGCACATCAACGGCAATTTCAAAAAGCACATGGTCACGCTCGAAGACCCGGTTGAATACGCTTTTGAGGACAATCAATCTGTGATTGAGCAGCGCGAGATCGGCCTCGACACGGTTTCTTATCACCACGCACTGAAGCATGTTTTGCGGCAGGACCCGGACATCATCATGATCGGCGAAATGCGCGACAGTGTCAGTTTCGCGGCGGCGATCAGTGCGGCGGACACGGGACATCTGGTTTTGTCCACGCTGCACACGACGACGGCAGCGCAGTCCATCTCGCGCATCCTGGATTTTTTCCAGGCAGAAGAGCGCGAACAGGTCCGCCGTCAGCTTGCCGGCACCTTGCGTGGAGTGGTTTGCCAGCGCATGGTTGCGACTGTGGACGGCAAAATGACGCCGGCCATGGAAATCATGCTCAATTCTCCGCTGGTGAAAAAATTGATTGAGGAAAATCGTCTGGATAAATTGTCAGCCGCAATCGAGACCGGTACGGATGACGGAATGATTTCGTTCAATCAATCGTTGTTCAACCTTGTCAAAGAAGGCCGAGTGACGGAAAAGGAAGCGATGTCCAAGGCGAGCAACGCGCAGGCGCTGGAAATGAATTTCAAAGGGATTTTTCTGGACGAAGGCCGCCGGATTGTCAGTTGAACCAAACCGGCATGAAATTATTCTTTCAAAGTGTTGTTGACTTAAAGGCGACTGCAAATATCGTATATTCATAGTGCGAGTTTCAAAGAAAACAGATTATGCCTTGAGGGCTTTGTTCACGCTGGTGGATCATTTTGGCGGCGTGCCGATTCCGATCCGCGAACTTGCGCGGCGGAATGACGTGCCCAAGAAATTTCTCGAGCAAATCATGCTTCAGCTCAAGGCAAAGGGATGGGTGAGCAGCGAAGCAGGAATTCGCGGCGGCTATGTTCTGGCAAAAAGTCCCGAAAAAATCACGATGGGTGAGGTGGTGCGTCATTTCGACGGCATTTTAGCCCCGATTGACTGTGTTTCGGTCACGGGCTACACGCGCTGTTCCCAGGAGTCTGTCTGCAAGTTCAGGCGTGTTTTTCTGGACGCGCGCAATTATGTTGCGGGTGTGATGGACAAAGCGACGCTGGCCGAAATTGCAAAGGGCGTTCCGGTCACAAAGCGTGAAATCTCCTCCGGTTTTATTGGCGGCGAAGGCATCTAAAAGATTTTTTCAAAAAATTGTTGACCGGTACCGAAATTTGCCGATAATAACTACTAAATAAGTAGTTATTTAAATAAATTGAAATGAGCGCAACGCAAAACAAGACGGGCAGTGAGCCAGCCGAGAAGCGGGATTGGCTGGAGATCGTGCGTCAGCAAGTCGGCTCCCTGCGCTACGGCGTTGTGGAAATTGTCGTGCATGATTCGCAGGTCACTCAGATTGAAAAGACCGAGCGTGTGCGGCTGGATAAACCGCGTTCATAAAAATAACGCCAACCAGAACACCGGAGGCGCGAAACAAAAACAAACAAGTCGCTGACCGTTCAATCGGAAGCGGAGTGAAACGAAAACAGAAAATGAAAATAAATCAGTTATTGATCGCAACATTTGTGGGAGCGCAATTCACAGTGACAGCACTGGCGGGCGACGCGACGACCAATTCCACGGAAGCCGCGGAAATTGAAGTCTTGAAACAGGAAATCCAGAAGCTAGATCAGAAAGTTTCGGAAATTGAAACCCAGCATCAGGCGCAACAACCGGTCGCCGACAGCGCCGACAAGCAACAGATCCAAGACCTCGACCAAAAGGTGCGGATACTGTCACGTGAACGCGAGCTTGACCAGGACGCGGCGGCGACAGCAGCCAAATCGGCACCGAAAATCACGCTCGGTTCGGGCGGCTTTGGTTTCAGCTCGTCTGATTCAAATTTTGTGGCGACGATTCACGGCCTGATCCAGGTGGACAGCCGGACTTTCTCGCAGGACAATCATATTCAGGGAAACGACAGCATTTTGCTGCGCCGTGCGCGCCCGATCATTACGGGCACGGTCTATCATGATTTTGATTTCAACTTCACGCCTGAATTTGGCAACGGCACTCCCGGCGCGGCCAGCGCGGCGACTACGCCGAGCATTTATGATGCTTATATCAATTACCATTATTCGCCTTGGTTTCAAATTGAGGCAGGCAAATTCAAGCCGCCGGTCGGGTTGGAGTATTTGCAGTCTGATACCTATACATTGTTCAACGAGCGTTCGTTGGTTACGGACTTGATTCCGGGACGCGATGTTGGTTTTGAACTGCACGGTGACATTGTCGGCGGTGTGGTGAGTTATGCGGTGGGAATTTTCAACGGCGTTGGCGACGGTCAGAAGAACACGAGCAACATCGGATTCCAGAATGATCGGGAATTTGACGGGAGGCTGTTCTTGCAGCCGTTCAAGGCGACCAGCATCGCTGCGCTGCAAAATTTTGGATTCGGCGTTGGCGGCAGTTGGGGTAGCTCGTCCATCACCAATACGCTGGATTTGCCTAATACGACCGGCGGATCAAACCCAGGTTTTTATACCGACGGCCAGCAACAATTCTTTGCCTACAGATCCGGCATCGTGGCTGCCAACTCTCACTGGCGGCTGTCTCCTCAGGCGTATTATTATTACGGCCCCTTGAGCTTGCTGGCGGAATATGCAATTTCCGATCAGCAGGTCAGCACAAATGGCCTGACACACTCCGCTGATTTGCAGAACACAGCATGGGAAATTTCAGGCGGCTGGGTATTGACTGGCGAAGATGCGACATTCAACGGCGTGACGCCAAGGCACGTGTTTGACCCGCGCAATGGCGGCTGGGGCGCATTGCAGGTCGTCGCGCGCTATGCGGAGTTGAATGTGGATAAGGCGGCATTCCCGCTATTTGCCGATCCTACGGCTTCCGCCTCTGGAGCGCAGGCTTGGTCGCTCGGGCTGAACTGGTATCTAAACAAAAACATCCGCGTGAACGCCAGCTACTCACACACGACGTTTACGGGCGGCGGTGCTGCTTCGGCAACGACCGCGCCAGCCAGCGTTTCATCGCATCCCGAAGACGTGTTCTTCACGCGCGTGCAACTCTCGTTTTAACAAATTGAAACATTAAAATTCACGACCCATGAAAATATTTCTAAAAATCCTGCTCGCTTCGTCGCTAGCAATTTCTGCGAGCGCGAAGGAAATCAAGCTGCTCAATGTCTCCTACGACCCGACGCGCGAGCTTTACACCGAATACAACGCCGCCTTCGCCAAATACTGGAAAGCAAAATCCGGCGACGACGTGAGCATCTCGCAATCGCACGGCGGTTCCGGCAAGCAGGCGCAATCCGTCATCGCCGGACTTGAAGCGGACGTGGTGACGCTCGCGTTGTCCTACGACATTGACGCGATTTCGCAGCAGGCGAAATTGCTGCCCGCGAATTGGCAAAGTCGTTTGCCGAACGACAGCACTCCTTACACTTCGACGATTGTGTTTCTCGTCCGAAAGGGAAATCCGAAGGGAATCAAGGATTGGGATGACTTGGTGAAGAAAGATGTCTCCGTCGTTGTGCCCAATCCAAAATCTTCCGGCGGCGCGCGATGGGCTTATCTCGCCGCTTACGCCTACGCGCTCGAAACTTACGGCCATGACGACGCGAAGGCGAAGGACTTCATCACGAAGCTCTACAAAAACGTGCCGATCCTTGATTCCGGCGCGCGAGGCTCGACCATCACGTTCGCGCAACGCGGCATCGGCGACGTTTTGCTCGCCTGGGAAAACGAGGCGCATCTCGCGCTCAAGGAATTCGGCGATGACAAGTTTGAAATCGTCACGCCGCCGTTGAGCATTCTCGCCGAGCCGCCGGTTGCGGTCGTTGATAAAAATGCGAAGCGCCATGGCACGACAGAAGTGGCCACGGCCTATTTGAATTATCTTTATTCCGACGAAGGTCAGGAAATCGCGGCTAAAAATTTCTACCGTCCGCGCAATCAGGACATCGCCGCAAAATACGCCGCGAATTTCACGCAACTGAAACTGGTCACGGTTGACCAGGAATTCGGCGGCTGGACCAAGGCCCAGGCAACGCATTTCGCCGACGGCGGCGTTTTCGACCAGATTTATCAACCATAATAAAATTTATGACCATCGCCGACGCCCCAATCAAAACCGCAACGCAATCGCCGCGCCGCCACCGCCGTTCCATCGGCGAACTGCTCGCGCCGCTGGACAAAATCGCCGCGACCTCGCCGAACCTCGTCGCGAATTACGAGGCGCATTTTGATTTGGACGGCAAGCGTTACGATCTGCCGCGATATTTGTTCGTCGGGCCGCGCGGCGGTGACACGCCGATCCGCATCGGCATTTTTGCCGGCATCCACGGCGACGAAACCGAAGGCGTCCACGCGATTGTCCAGTTCATCAAACTGCTCGAAACCAAACCCGAACTCGCCGCCGGATATTATCTGTCGTTTTATCCGGTCTGCAATCCGACCGGCTATGAGGACGCGACGCGGTTTTCGCGCGCTGGAAAAGATTTGAACCGCGAATTCTGGAAAAATTCCGCTGAGCCGGAAGTCCGCCTGCTTCAGGCCGAACTCGTTTCGCGCTCGTTTCAGGGAATCATCTCGCTGCACACGGATGACACGAGCGACGGCTTTTACGGTTTTGTCGGCGGCGCGACGCTGACAAAAAATTTGATCAAACCCGCGCTGCAAGCCGCCGAAAAATTTCTGCCGCGCGACGAACGGCCGGTCATTGATGGTTTCAACGCGCGCAACGGAATCATCCGCGACAGCTACGACGGCATCCTGTCCGCGCCGCCGAAAGTGCGACCACGTCCGTTTGAAATCATTTTGGAAACGCCCGCCATGCCGCCGGAATACTTGAAGGAACTCGCGTTCGTGGCCGCGCTCCAGACAATTTTGCTCGAATACAACAAATTCATCGCCTACGCTCCGAACCTCTAAACTTTGTGGCGACCAGACAACTCGGAGCGAAAAAGTTGCGGGTGTTGCCGGGCTTCAAGCTGACGCTCGGTTTCACTTTGTTTTACCTTGGCCTCATCGTGCTGATTCCGCTGTCGGCGGTCTTCATCAAGACCAGCACGCTGACGTGGGCGCAATTTTCGCACACGGTTTTTTCGCCGCAGGCGCTCGCGGCATACCGCTTGAGCTTTGGGGCATCGTTTTTCGCGGCGCTCGTAAATGCGATTTTCGGACTGATCGTCGCGTGGGTTTTGGTGCGCTACAATTTTCTCGGAAAGAAACTCGTGGACGCTCTCGTGGATTTGCCGTTCGCGCTGCCGACCGCCGTCGCGGGCATCACCCTGGCCACTCTTTATTCGCCGAACGGCTGGATTGGCGGATTGCTCGCGCCTCTTGGAATCAAAGTCGCCTACACGCAACTCGGTGTTTTTGTCGCGCTGACGTTCATCGGTCTGCCATTCATCGTTCGCACTGTCCAGCCTGTGCTGGAGGATTTTGATCCCGAACTTGAAGACGCCGCCGCGAGCCTGGGCGCAAACCGCTGGCAGATTTTCTGCCGCGTCATTTTTCCGACGCTCACACCAGCGCTGCTCACCGGCTTCGCGCTCGCGTTTGCCCGCGCGCTCGGCGAATACGGCTCGGTCGTTTTCATCTCCAGCAACATCCCGATGAAAACGCAGATCGTCCCATTGCTCATCATGAACGAGCTGGACGGATTTCAATATGCCAAGGCCACCGCGCTCGCCGTCGTGATGCTCGTGATTTCATTTTTGATTTTGCTCGCCGTCAATGTGCTGCAATGGTGGAGTAACCGTTACAACACAAACAATCTCGCATGAGCGCCGCTGAAAAAACCAACGCGCCGCATCGGCGGACGGAACCGCCGTTCGTGCGGTGGCTGTTGATCGGAATCGCACTGGCGTTCATCGCCTTGTTTCTCGTCGTGCCGCTCGTCTCCGTTTTCACTGAGGCATTGCGGCAGGGTTTCGGCGTTTATTTTCAAACGCTTCGCGATCCGCTGACGTTGAGCGCCATCCAATTGACTTTGATCGCCGCCGGAATTTCCGTTCCGCTCAACTGCATTTTTGGCGTCACAGCGGCGTGGGCGATTGCGAAGTTCGATTTTCGCGGCAAAAATATACTGCTCACGCTGATTGATCTGCCGTTCTCGATTTCACCCGTGATTTCCGGTTTGATTTACGTTCTGGTTTTCGGCGCGCAAGGCTGGTTCGGCTCGTGGTTTTCCGACCACAACTTAAAAATCATTTTCGCCGTGCCGGGAATCGTGCTCGCGACAATTTTTGTCACGTTCCCGTTCGTCGCGCGCGAACTGATTCCGCTCATGCAGGCGCAGGGCCGCACCGAGGAGGAGGCCGCGCGCGTGCTCGGCGCGAGCGGCTGGCAGACTTTCTGGCGCGTGACGATTCCGAACATCAAGTGGGGTCTGCTCTACGGTGTGATTTTGTGCAACGCGCGGGCGATGGGCGAATTCGGCGCGGTCTCCGTCGTCAGCGGTCACATCCAGGGCCAGACCAACACCATTCCGCTGCACGTCCAGATTTTATACGAGTCGGATAATTTCGCCGGCGCGTTCGCCGTGGCGTCGCTGCTGACATTCCTTGCGCTCGTGACGCTCGTGCTGAAAACCTGGGTCGAATATAAAAACACCGCGCTGCGCGGAACGGCATTTACGCCCGTGCCAATCGGGAAAAAGGCAGTTTAAATAATTATGAGTGTCGAAGTTCGCAACATCACGAAAAAATTCGGCGGTTTTACCGCGCTCGACAATGTGAGCCTCAAGGTCGAGTCCGGCGAACTCGTCGCGCTGCTCGGCCCGTCCGGTTCCGGCAAGACCACGTTGCTGCGCACAATCGCCGGCCTTGAGTTTCCCGACAACACCGGCGAGGCGCAGGTCTTGTTTTACGGCGAGGACGTGACCTCGATTCCCGCCAGCGAGCGCAAGGCCGGTTTTGCGTTCCAGCATTACGCGCTGTTCCGGCACATGACCGTTTTTGAAAACATCGCGTTCGGCCTGCGCGTGCGTCCCAAAACGACGCGGCCGGCGGAGGTGAAAATCCGGGAACGCGTCGGCGAACTTTTGAAATTGATCCAGCTCGAACCGCTGGCGGAACGGTTTCCATCGCAGCTTTCCGGCGGACAGAGGCAACGTGTTGCCCTGGCGCGTGCGCTCGCCGTCGAGCCGAAGGTCTTGCTGCTGGACGAACCGTTTGGCGCGCTCGATGCAAAGGTGCGGAAGGAATTGCGCCGGTGGCTGCGCAACCTGCACGACGAAATCCACATCACGACGCTTTTTGTCACGCACGACCAGGAGGAGGCGCTGGAAGTTTCCGACCGCGTGGCGATTTTGCGCGACGGAAAAATCGAGCAGATTGGAACGCCGGATGAGATTTACGACCATCCCGCGTCGCCGTTCGTTTATGATTTTCTCGGCAACGTGAATTTGTTCAGCGGCCGGGTTCACGAAGGCTCGGTGACGATTGGCGATTCAAAATTTGACGTTCCCGAAACTTCGGGCGAATCAGGCGCGGACACCGTCGCGTTCGTGCGTCCGCACGACATCCGCATCACGCGCGAGGCGAACGGGCAGAAATCATTTCCTGCGCGAATCGTCCGCAGCAACGCCGCCGGGCCGGTGGCGAACCTGGAACTGGAGCGGTTCGATGGCGGGGGGCGGTTCACGGCGCAACTGGGCAAGGAGGAATTCCAGCAGTTGCAGTTGAAGGCGGGCGAGAATGTTTTTGTGGAGCTGAAGAACGTGAAAGTCTTCTCCGACGATTTTTCAATCTGAAATTCCGCTCCGCGAGCCATCCCGCCAGCCGTTTGGAATCCCGCTTTTTCCGGCAGGAATTGCCCCGATTCCCACTGGAATGGTCGCACGGCGGGAAGGAATTATCGCACGGCGGGAAGGAATTATCCCCATTCTGGAATGAATTGTCATCTTTCCGACAGGAATTGCCATGATTCCAGTCGGAATCGTCCTCTTTCCAGCAGAAATTGCCTCCTTTCCGACCGGAAAAACGGCTTTTCCCGCTGGAAAAGCCTCAATTCCAGCGGGAAAATAGCGCAATCAGTTCAAAACCAGCACTTTGCTATTTTGACGGTTCCGGCGCGGTGGGAGCCGGCGGCGTGGGCGTGGGCGGATTGGCGGCGTTATGTTTACGCACCTTGCTGCGGATGTTCTGGAGTTTTTTGGCTGCTGGAGTGCCTTTGCCCAGCAAACCGATCATGGCATCAATCACGCCGCTGGCGTCGTTGTAGGCGGAGTAGGATGCGTTCTGCAAACTGGAGGTGGCATTGATGTGGGCCACTTCCGCCTTCTTCTGGACCGGCGCGAGAGTGTTGACCGTCCCCAGCTCGCCTTGCAGCCGGGTGATGTGCGGCGCGACATCAAAGCTTTTCCCCTTCAGCGCCGCTTGATTGTCGGGGTCCTGCATGTAGGAGATGGTTTGAGTGACGATGCCTATTTTTTCTGTGAATGTATTCATGTTTTTATATATGTTTGAATTTTCGAGCTTCGAGACTTTATATCAAATGGCGGGTCAGCTTGGCTACGAACAGAATTGGCATTTTCTTATCTTTTTTTGCCATGCCATTTTTGAGTGGTTTCCCCCTAAATGACACATCAAGTTTTCAAAGTCGGTCAAATCATTTGTTCAAATTCTTCAAAGGAATTGCTGCCGCCGATTGTCTGATTGATTAAAATGGCGCGCATGGCCCAGCCGGACGAACCCAATTGGATTCAGAACAGCCTCGCCGGCGACACGGAGGCTTATGCCGCCATTGTGAAAGAACATCAAAAAATGGTTCACGCAGTGGCATTTCGGATGACCGGCTCTCTGGCCGACGCGGAGGATTTGACGCAGGAAACTTTTCTGCGCGCTTTCCGGCAGATTGATTCGTTCCGTGGCGAATCAAAATTTTCCACATGGCTTTGCCAGATCGCCGTGAATCTGGGCTTAAACTGGTGCGCGCGTGAAAACCGGCGCGACGACATTCATTCAGAGTGGGCGGCAGATGCGATTTCTGAAAACGATTCGCGCGGCGGATTTCCCGACGAACTTTCGCGCCGGGTGCAAAACGCGCTGGACAAACTACCGGCAAAACAGCGCGCCGCGATTGTGCTGACCATTTATGAAAATCAAACCCACGCCGAGGCCGCAAAAACTTTGAATTGCACCGAAGCGACGGTTTCATGGCGCGTATTCACCGCACGGCAAAAATTGAAGCGCCTGTTGAAAGGAATTTCCCATGAACAATTCTGAACTCGATGCTCTTTTGAAAAAAGCGCGGACGCCGGAACCGCCCGAAGAATTTTGGGAGGAATTTCCGCAGCAAGTGGCGCGTGGACTGAACCGGGCGAGGACGGAAAATTTCCGGCCAAGACAAAACTGGTTTCCGCGACTGGCCTGGGGATTTGCGACAGCCATTTGCATTCTGGCAGCGTTTGCAGTCGGCCATTGGCGCGGGCGGATGGAAGCGAAGGCGTCCACGGATGTCCTGGCGGACGCAACAATGGTTCGCGAAACGCTGGCGATGTTTCCGAACCAGGTCCGCGCCATCGTGCAAGACGAGCACGGGTTGAATCTGGTTTTGTCCGACAACGCCGACGTGCCGGCTTCGCCGCCGATTTACGTTTCCATTTACGATGGCAAGCATCATTCGTCGCTTGTGACTTTCAGCGGGCAGGAAATCCAAATTGCCGGGCAAAAAATGACGGTGCTTTCGGACGCACAGGGCGGAATCATTTTGATGGGAAATGATTTCGCATGGTCGAGTCGCGATCCGGCCTATGAAAAAAATGATTTGAAGATTGAGGCGAAGCCGCTCTCAACGGTGATGTGATTTTGTGAAGAAATTCTTGCCATTCATTTTCGCGCTGCCATTTGCATCGCACGCGCAATTGCAGCTTGTCACGAACGCGGAGCCGCAAAGTGTTTTCTTTGGCGCTGCCAAAAACATTTCCGTCACGCTTCATAATTTCAGTGGGAAAAATTTCAACGACGAAATCCGCACGCGTATTTTTCAAGCCAGTTCAGCTACGACAGTTTTGCTTTCGGAAATTCCGTGGAAACAAATCCAAGTTCCGGCTGGCGAAACGGTTTTAGAATCCGCCGGGCTGGATTTTCCCGCCGTGAAGGCAAAAACAAAATTTCTGGTTCAGTGGCTGGCGGCCACGAATGTCCTCGGAATGACGCCGGTTTTGGTTTACCCGACGAATCTCTTTCAAACTTTGAAATCCTTTTTGAGCGAGACCAATTTCGGCGTTTTCGATCCGGGCAAACGGCTCAGACCGTTGCTCAAGGCTCAGGGGATAAAATTCACGGACCTGGCGGAAACCGGGCTGGACGATTTTTCTGGGCAGCTCGCCGTCATCGGGCCGTTTCAATCGCGGGCGCAGGTGCCGGACGGTCTGGCGGACCAGATACTGACGCTCTCAAGGTCGAACGTGGCGGTGGTCTGGATTCAGCCAAGTGAACCGGCTCCAGGGGACGTTCGCCCCACCGGACTATTGCCATCATTTTATAGCGTGCAGAAAAGCCAGACCGCCGTCGTGGTTGTACAGCCAGCACTGGTGGACGACTTGGCGGAAAACCCGCAGTCGCAACTGAATTTGATTTATTTTTGCCAGTTGGCGTTGAATCCGCAGCAGCCGGTTTTGCCCGGCCTGTCGTCGCCGCCATGAAAGATTTCAAAGGATTTGCGACGGTCATTTGTCGAATAAATATGAAAGTTATGAACCTGAAAATCATTTCCGCCATAGCGCTGGGGCTAATGGCGAATTCCATCGCAAACGCCGATACGCTGCTGCCGATCACCGTGGCCGTCTATGATTTCTCCGATGCCGACAAGGGCGCGGATAATTATGGCGGCAAAGTGACGGCGTTCGTCACCGCAAACCTGACCGACGAGACCAATCTCGTCATGCTGGAACGCGCGGAGTTGAACAAGGCGCTTCAGGAACAGGCTTTCGGAACTTCGGGCATGGTCAACCCGGATGCGGCGGCCCAAATCGGCCAGATCACCGGCGCAAAAATTTTGGTTGCGGGACAAGTTATCAGAACCGGAGACAATCATTTAATCATCGTCGCCAACATTGTTGGCACGGAAACGGGACGGTTTTTTGCCGACAAAATGGAAGGCTCGGCGGATGATTTGGCGCGACTGGCTTCTGATTTGAGCCGAAAAATCGCGCAGACCATCGGCGACCAGGCGGCCAATCTTGTTGCCGTGACGCAGGAATCCAGCGCGGAACGTCTGGAGCAAATCATCAAAAATCTTACCGGCACAAACCGTCCCTCGGTTTCGATCAAGGTCAAATATCTGCGGCCGGACTATCCTGAAGATAGTTTTACCTGCGAAGAGGAATTTGGACACATTTTGCTGAAGGCGGGATTTCCGGTGGTGGACGAAAATTCGGATCAAAAACCGGACGTGGAAATCACCGGTGTCGCCAAATTTGACCCTGCCAGCCGCCATGGTGAATTATTTTCAAGTCGCGGTGTCCTTGAATTGAAAGTCCAGGAGCGGCGGACCGGCAGAATCATTGCCTTTGACCGACAGGAAGGCATTGCAATTGACCCCGGCGGAAAAGCGGCGAATCGAAAGGCTCAAGTCATTGCAGTGGATGACATGGCCGGACGGATTCTGCAATTGCTGGCGCAATGAATTTAATGAAATGGCAAAAATTATGAATACTCGAATCCCATTTTTTCTGGCCCTGTTGCTGACTGTCGCGATGGCGCACGCCGACGGGCCGCCAGTCACCGTGGCCGTCTATAATTTTACCGGCGATGCGGACGCCGCCAGTTATGGCAGCAAGGTGACGACGCTCATCACCGCCGATCTGACGACCCAGACCAATCTTATCATGCTCGAACGCGCGGAATTGATGAAGGCATTGAACGAACAGGCGTTCGGTCTTTCGGGCATGGTGAGTTCGGATGCGGCTGCGAAAATCGGCCAGATCACCGGCGCGAAAGTGTTGGTGACCGGTCAAGTCATCAAAACCGATGGCGATCATTTGTTCATCGTGGCGAACATCATCGGCACGGAGACAGGACGTTTGTTTGCAGACAAAGTCGAAGGCACGGCGGATGATTTGTCAGAACTGACTTCCGATTTGAGCGGGAAGATTGCGCGAACAATCAGCGACCAGACGACGAACCTGATTGCGGCGACACAGGAATCCGGCGCGGAACGCCTGGAGCAGATCATAAAAAACATCACCGGCACGAACCGTCCCTCGGTTTCCATCAACATTAAACTTTTGCGGATCAACGCCAATGGCCGCAGCACCGCCGCCGAGGAGGAATTCGGCAGAATTTTGCTGAAGACAGGATTCCCGGTGGTGGACGAAAATTCAGAACAAAAGCCGGATGTGCAGATCACCGGGGTCGCGAGTTATGACACCGGGCCTTCCCGCAATGGAATGTATTCGGCCAAGGGTGTTCTCGAATTAAAAGTGCAGGAACGGCAGAGCGGCAGAATCATTGCTTTTGAGCGTGTGGAAAATACGACGCCGGATTCCAGCCGGAAGGTCGCCGTTGAGTCCGCCCAGACCAGTGCGGTTGACCAGCTCGCCGAAAGGATTTTCCCGCTGTTGGCAAAATAATTTTAATCAAATCAAAGCTAAAATATGAAAACAAAAATTCCATTTGTTCTGGCTCTGTTGCTGGCTGGCGTCATGGCTCGCGCCGACGCGCCGCCAATCACCGTTGCGGTTTTTGATTTTAATTCAAACGCCGGAGCGGTTTTGCCGAAAGACGTCACGGCGCTGGTCACGGCGGATTTGTCCGCCGAAACCAACTTGGTGATGGTCGAACGCGCGGAGTTGGACAAGGCATTGGGGGAGCAGGCGCTCGGACTTTCCGGCGAGATCAATTCCGATGCGGCGGCGAAAGTCGGACAGTTGACCGGCGCTAAAGTTCTGGTCGCGGGCCGCGCCATCAAGGCGGGCGATCACATGGTGATTGTTGCGAACATCATCGGCACTGAAACGAGCCGGCTTTACGCGGCGAAAGTGGAGGGCAGCGCCGCCGATATGCCGGCGTTGGTGGACAAATTGAGCGATAAAATTGCGAAGACCATTTCTGACCAGTACACAAACCTGATCATCGTGACCGAACCGCACGAGGCGCGGATTGACCGGATTTTGAAAGCCGTCCAAGGCACGAATCGTCCGAGCGTGATGATCAGCCTAGCTGACCATCTGGCCGGTGGGCGATTATCAACCAATCAAGATGTCGTCACGGAACTCGGATTGCTGTTTCAGAAAGCCGGCTTCACCGTGGTGGATGAAAATTCCTCGATGAAGCCGGATGTGGAAATCACCGGCTCGGTGAAATGCGATTGGGGCGCTAGACAAGGCGCCCTGATTTCGTGCATCGCAGTTGTTGACATAAAAGTCCAGGAGCGGCAGAGCGGCGATATTCTGGCCCTTGACCGGCAACAAAGCGAGGCGATGGACATCGGCAAAAGCAACGCTGGCAAAGCGGCGCTACTCAATGCCGTGGACGATCTGGCGGAACGATTGCTTCCGCTACTGGCAAAATAATTTCAACCAAAATACGAAAAATCAAAATTATGAAAATGAAAAATTCAATTCTTCTTCCATTGTTGCTCGTCGCGGGCGCGATTGTCCGTGCAACCGCACAAGACGTTTCCTCAAATAGTAGTTCACCGCAGATACTAACCGTCGCCGTCTTTGATTTTACGTCGCAGGACGAATCCGTGCGCGATCTCGGCGGGAAAATCGCCGCGCTGGTCAATGCCAATTTGTCTGCGGAGCCGAATCTAAACATCGTCGAGCGCGCGGAACTGGACAAGGTTTTGGGCGAACAGGAAATGACCCTGTCGGGAACTGTCACGCCGGACAGCGCGGCCAAGATCGGGCAGTTGACTGGCGCAAAAGTCCTCGTCACCGGGCGCGTGTTCCAGGCTGGCGATGAATTGATCCTCGTCTCCAAAACCATCGGCACAGAGACGAGCCGCGTTTATGGCGAGATGGTCAAGGGCGCGTCGGACGCGTCCATCTCGGATTTGTCCGAGCAACTGGCAAAGAAAATCGCGGCGGACATCGCGGAAAAAGGTGACACACTGGTCGCCAGGGTTGACACACACGAAGACCGCGTTGCGGAAATCAAAAAGGAAATCGCCGGCAAAAAGCTTCCGGCGGTTTCTGTCAAAATAACCGAGCAGCATTTTGGCCAGCCTGTGATTGACCCGGCGGCGCAGACGGAATTGTCGCTGATTTTGCAGCAATGCGGATACACGGTCGTTGACGATCTTTCGACGAACCGGGCGGACGTTGAAATCACAGGCGAAGCGTTTAGCGAATTCGGAATGAGCAAAGGCAACCTGAAAAGCTGTCGTGCACGGATTGAAATCAAGGCGCGCGACGTGGCGAGCGGGAACATCATTTCCGTGGATCGCCAGACGAGCGTCGCTGTGGATTTGGCCGAACACATCGCGGCAAAAACCGCGCTGGAAAACGGCGCGGGCGAACTGGCGGAACGGCTTTTGCCGATGCTGGTGCAATGAAATTTAGCAAGTGGCACTAGGCATATAGCTTTCAAGTTCCTGGCCTGTAGAGGTCAAATCAATGTCTTGCGTTGATTCGGAACTTTTCTGCCCGTATCTTCATGCAAATTTATGGCCACACTAAAACCATTTGCCGCGCTGCGTCCCAAACCTGAACTGGCTTCGCAAATCTGCGAACTGCCTTACGACGTGATGTCATCCGACGAGGCGCGCGAAATGGCGCGTGGAAATCCGTTGAGTTTTTTGCACGTCAGCAAGCCGGAGATTGATCTGCCGCCCGGCACGGATGTTCACGCGCCGGAAGTTTATGCGAAAGGCGCGGAGAATTTTCAGAAATTGATTTCGCAAGGCGCGCTCAAGCAGGATTCGCAGCCGAATTTTTATTTATACCGGCAAATCATGGGCGCGCACGCGCAAACCGGCCTCGTCGCGGCGGCGAGCTGCGAGGAGTATCTGGCGAACATCATCAAGAAGCACGAGTTCACGCGTCCGGACAAGGAGGATGACCGCGTGCGTCACATCGAAACTTTGAATTCGCAGACCGGCCCGGTGTTTTTGACTTATCGCGCCGTGGCGGCGTTCGATTCATTCATCGCCAGGAAAATTTCGGAGACGCCCGCGATTGATTTCACCGGCAAAGACGGCGTGCGTCATTCGTCTTGGAATATTTCGGATCCGCTGGACATTTTATTCATTGAAACGCAATTCGCGCAGAATCCGTTTCTCTATATCGCCGACGGGCATCACCGGAGCGCGGCGGCGGCGCGTGTTTTTCAATCGCGCAAGGGCGCGGGTGAAAGCGGACAATTTCTCGCCGTGATTTTTCCGCACAACCAGATGCAGATTCTGCCTTACAACCGCGTGCTGAAAGATTTGAACGGACTTACGCCCGCCGAATTGCTGAAAAAACTGGAGGAAGTTTTCAACATCATCCGCCTCGGCGTCGCCACGCCGGCGCGCAAGCACGAGCTGGGGCTTTTCATGAATCGCCGCTGGCACACGCTCACTTTCAAGCCGAAGCTGACAGCCGGCAAAGACCCAATCGAACAGCTTGACGTGTCGCTGCTGCAAAATCTGGTTCTCGCGCCGCTATTCGGCATTGACGACCCGCGCACGAGCAAGAAAATCAATTTCGTCGGCGGCATCCGCGGCACGGCGGAATTGGAAAAGCTCGTGAACAGCGGTGAATACGCCTGCGCGTTCTCTATGTTCCCGACTAGCATTGAGGACTTGATGAGCATCGCCGATGCGGGCGGAATCATGCCGCCGAAAAGCACATGGTTCGAGCCGAAGCTGCGCGACGCGATGTTCTGCCATTTGATTTGATTTCATTTCTTACCGAATCTGTTTAGCTTTTGCGCGTGCCGAAAGACAGGCTTCAACGCGGTTTGCGCGCGACCTTTTTGGGGATCGCGGTGAACATCGTTCTCGGATGCGCAAAATTTGCCGTCGGAATCTTCGGCCATTCCCACGCGCTTATTGCAGACGCGACGGAATCCTTCGCTGATATTTTCAATTCACTGGTCGTCTGGCGCGGGCTGGTCGTCGCGGCGGCACCACCAGATGAAGAACATCCTTACGGTCACAGCAAGGCCGAACCACTTGCGGCGGCGTTCGGCGCGGTGATGCTAGCGGCGGCGGCTGTTTGGATTGCGGGAAGAGGGATAATTGACATTTACGAATTATTAAACCCTCAGACTTTTCACTATCATCACGAACCGTTGCGATGGTTCACGCTGGTGGTGCTGGTGGTGGTTATCGTCGTGAAGGAAGGTCTGTTCCATTTTGTCGTCGGCGAGGGCGAGGCGACGGACAATTCCGCCGTGAAGACGGACGCGTGGCATCATCGCAGCGATGCGATCACCTCGGCGGGTGCGTTCATCGGCATTGGTATCGCGTTGATCGGCGGGGAAAAATATTCGTGGGCTGACGATGCGGCGGCGATTTTTTGCGCGTTCATCATCGGCATCAACGGCTGGATTTTGCTGCGGCCGGCGCTGAGCGAATTGATGGACAAGGCAGCCGACCGGGAAGTCATTGAGAAAATCCGCCAGACTGCGGCCGGCACGTCCGGCGTGGAGCGTGTGGAAAAATGTTTTGCGCGCAAGGCCGGACATCTTTACTTCGTGGAAATGCACATCCAGGTTGACCCGCTGATGACCGTGCGGCACTCGCACGAAATCGCGCACGATGTGAAGGACAAAATCCGCGAGGCAATGCCCGAGGTGAGCGATGTGCTGGTGCATATCGAGCCGTTGAACGTCTTCACAAAGAAGTCGTAGGAGAAACGAAAAGAGCCTCATTGTTTACGAGTTGACCGGGTGAGTTGGCGCAGCTTTTGGAATACATTGAATTTTTCTGTTCTCTTTTTCACTCCAGCGGACATTTATACATGAATGCATGAAAGTGAAATAATTGAAGATAGCTTGTCCCTTTTTGACTTGGGCGGACACTTATAGATGGGCAATGGCAGGCGGTTCATGAAGGCAGCGAAAAGCCATCCAAATTTAACTGGACAAATACCGGATTTCGGCGCGTCATTAGCAGTGACACCGTCGAGTTTGTCTAAAGATTAAAAAACTTTGAAACGAATTCACGATGGCGGTGTCTTATTGAACATGAAAACAGGGCGCGCTTTCACGTTGATTGAATTGCTTGTTGTCATCGCCATCATCGCCATTCTTGCGGCGCTGCTGTTGCCCGTGCTGGCGTCGGCCAAGAAGAAGGCCGCGCAATCTTACTGCCTGAACAGCCTGAAGCAACTTGGCACGGGGATGATGATGTATGTGGACGACAACGGAGGCGCGTTTCCGGGCTGGGCATCGGAACACCACCCATTTAGCACATTGGACTGGATTTATTGGCGGACCAACGACCCGGCCCACTCGGTTGAAAAAAGCCCGATTGTCATCACGCTGGCGGGCGCGAACCCAAAAATGTTCCGCTGCCCCATGGACACGGACGACAGCGCACGCATCGCGCAAGTCCAGGCCGAGGGCGGACAATTTGAACCTTATCTTTACAGCTACAGCATGACCAGCTTCGACACCACAAATGATGACAGTGGCAATCCTGTCAATCCGGGCATGTCATCCATTTTCAACGGCACTGAAACGCTTGTTTTCAAACAGCCATCCATCCGCAATCCATCCGGCAAAATCATGCTTGCGGAAGAGCCAGCGACGCTCAAAAGCAGTGACAATCCTAATCCCGGCGGAAAGGTCATCAATGACGGCCGGTGGATTCCGGGGCCGGATCCTTTGACCATTAGGCATGGCGGCAAGGCCAACGTGACCTTTGCCGACGGTCATGCGGGGTTGGTGGATTCTGATTTCAGCGATGACCCCGCCAATGCAAATCCAGGCTTGTGAAAAAGCGCGCGTTCACCTTGATTGAACTGTTGGTGGTTATTGCGATCATTGCAATTTTGGCCGCTATGCTTCTGCCCGCCTTGAGCAAGGCGAAGAATGATGCCGCCAAGGCGACCGATATCAACAATCTCAAACAGATAATGGTCGCGGTTCATATTTACACTTCTGATGACGGCGACACGCTGCCGATGCCCAATTGGGATGGTGGTGCATCCGGTTCGGCACCAGGCTGGCTTTACACGGTGGATGGGACCGCAGGCGATGTTCCGGCGAGATTCGTCCTGCAAAAGGGATTGCTATGGAATGCTCTGGGCAACCAGAAACTTTATATTTGTCCGGCTGACAATCCGGCAAACACACAATACGGCGTCCGCCCGCAACAGCTTTCCAGCTACGCCATGAATGGCGCGGTTGTCGGTTATGGTTTTGAAATTTCACCCGCGGTAAAATTGGCGGTGATGCTTCCGACGGATTGCGCGTTTTGGGAAACAGATGAGACTGATCCGGGCTATTTCAACGATGGTGCCAACTGGCCGGGCGAAGGCGTCAGTGCCCGACATTCTCAAGGCGGCATTCAGGCGGCATTTGATGGCTCGGTAAATTATGTTCGACTGGATAGCTGGGCTGACGATGTGGCGTATGCAAATAAAAACCGCCTGTGGTGCTACCCCAACAGCCCTGATGGTGGCGGGCCGAATGGACACATACAAAATTAGACGGATTTGAAAGCCATTCCAAAGACTTCAAAGCGCGCGTTCACCCTGATTGAACTTCTGGTGGTTATTGCAATCATCGCCATTTTGGCCGCGATGCTTCTGCCCGCCTTGAGCAAGGCGAAGAACTCGGCGAGCAAGGCGACAGATCTTAACAATCTCAAGCAGATCATGGTGGCGGTGAATGTGTATGTTTCGGAAGACGGCGATGTGCTGCCGCCGCCCAATTGGGACAATGGCGGTTTCAATGGCCCTCAAGGCACCAACACCGGCTGGCTTTACGCCGTGAATCTGAACGCCACCGGCACGAACCGGTTTTACATGCAAACCGGATTGTTGTGGCCGGTCTTGCAACAGGCAAAGATTTACGTCTGTCCAAGTGATGATCTCCAGATGTCGCATTGGTCTGAAATAGAACAAGTGACGGAGCAGAGGGCACAACGGCTTTCCAGCTACGCAATAAATGGCGGAATTATAGGATACATGGCGATGGTTTATCCGCCGGTCAAAATGTCGACGGTGCAGCCGACGGCTTGTGCGTTCTGGGAGACGGATGAAACTGAACCGTATTATTTCAACGACGGTGCAAATTATCCGCTGGAGGGCGTCAGCGGACGGCATTTACAAGGCGGCATTCAAGGGGTCTTCGATGGTTCGGCGAGTTACGTCAAGACAAACGATTGGTATGCCGACGTGGCGGATACAAATAAAAACCGACTTTGGTGCTACCCCAACAGCCCGGACGGGCGATGAACCTATGAAACGGAATAAAGTTATCGCTTTTACCCTGATCGAACTTCTTGTGGTCATCGCCATCATCGCGATTCTTGCGGCGCTGCTGTTGCCCGCGCTGGCATCGGCCAAGGCAAGGGCCAAATCCATCTCCTGTCTCAACAACATGACGCAAATCATGACGGCGACGAAAATGTATGTGAATGACAACAACGGAACGATGATCCCGTTGTGGATTCAACAAGGTGTGGCCGGCTGGCCTGCATGGAGTTATGATGCCGCAACCTTTGTCGTCCAAAACCCTCAAAATCCCGGCACGGAATATCTTTGGTGGCCGGACAAGCTCCGGCTGGACAACTTGCTGGCGGCGCAAAATGTTTTTAACTGCCCCGCCCTCACAGTGCCTGCCACGCTTTCCCATGGCCAATCTGGCAGTTCCAAATATACCCTTGGCATCGGCATGAATTATCCCGAATACGGACACATCATCCCCACCGCCGGAAACCCGGACCCGGTATACGGCTCCGCCGGTGAAAATCAGGTGACCCGGCCAAGCCAGTCCATCGTGTTCGCGGATGCGGGGTACATTTCCAATCCCGACGACGATTATGACAACTGGGTGGAAGATCCGGCCACCGCCGACACCTATTTTCGCGTGCCGAGTGACACCGGTGCTTATCAGGGTGATTTTACCCGTTCAGTTCCGAGGCACAGCAAGCGGGTCAACACCGCCTATTTCGACGGTCATGTTGCTTTGATTCGCAACAGTGACATCGGTTACGATTTGGACAGAACCAATTCCGCCGCGCTGTGGACGAAGAATAACAACGGTGATGGCCCTTGACCGAAATGAGCGGGCAACGCAACGACTGCAATATTTTTGCAAGGCAAAAAAGCTTTTCCGCATTCACTTTGATTGAACTGCTTGTAGTCATCGCCATCATTGCGATCTTGGCCGCAATGCTCCTGCCCGTGTTGTCCAAGGCCAAGCTAAGGGCGCAAGGGGCGACGTGTTTGAACAACGGCAAGCAAATGATGATGGCAATACATCTCTACACGGGTGACAACAATGATTTATTTCCGCCCAATCCCGACGATGGCAATACGGATCCGGGTTACAATTGGTGCTCAGGCGAGGCGGGGATCGGCCAGCCGCAGGAATTCAATACAGACGTGATCAAAGATCCGTCGCTTTCGCTGTTGATTACTTATCTAGCAGGAAACACGGCGTTGTTCCGTTGTCCCTCCGATTTGCGAAAAGGCACGTATCAGGGAACAAACCCGGCGTTGCTCGGCCAGATTGTTCCTGCTGCAAGAACATTTTCCATGAGCCAGTCGGTCGGCACGATTGACCCTGGATTTGAAGCCAGCGAATTCTCCGGCTCAGGTTTTGTTCACAGCGGAGCACCAAGCATGTCGGTCAACGGTCCTTGGTTGAACAATCAGCGAACCCACCATCGGAATTCACCGTGGTTCACCTACGGCAACATGTCGAACATTCACGCTCCGGGACCATCGATGCTCTGGGTGCTGCTGGATGAGGATGCAAAGGGGCTGAACGACGCGGCGTTCGCCTTCGGGATGGAAAGTCCAAAATGGTTGGATGCGCCCGGAACTTATCACAATGGAGGCTGCGGATTTGCGTTTGCCGACGGACATTCTGAAACTCATCACTGGTTAAGCCGCGGTGAAAAGCTGGCCGGAACGGACATCACAGACCCGCTGGATTATCAGGACTGGTTGTGGATGCGTGAACGGACTTCTGCGGACAGCACCGGCACCATGACCACGCCGCCGTCTCCGTAAAAATCGTGCTTGTCAGAGTCTTGCTCAAGCTTCAGGCTCAATCATCAACCAAGGAAAGTTTTTTGCGACACAACAACACAAGCCGCCCCGGATTTACTTTGATCGAATTGCTGGTGGTCATCGCCATCATCGCGATTCTTGCGGCGATGCTTTTGCCCGCGTTGTCGGCGGCCAAACAGAAGGCGTGGACGACCAGTTGCAATTCCAATCTGCATCAAGTTGGCCTCGGCATGAAAATGTATGCCGGTGACAACAATGAGTTTTATCCCGAATCCGGCGCGACAATTTATTGGGGCGCCATTGATCCCACGACCAAAAAAGCCAGCTGGATGGAGCAGATTTTTTCCTATGTTGGCAACACCAACGCATATAGATGTCCCGGCAACGTGCAGCTGCCGGTGTCGCTCCAAGGGCCGTTCAACTATTTCAACGGCTGCAATGCGGCATTTGTGGCCACCGGTGGCTTCGCCTCCGTCAAAGGCTCGGCCATTTTATTTCCCTCGGCCTTTGTCCTGGGCGGCGACACGGCGGGCACGAAGGACAACGGCGCAGGATTGCAGTTCGATCCGCTGGACGCGGACAAGGACGATTATACGCAGAATTGCATCGGTGGCGCTGCCGATCCGGATATTACGGAATACTGGCAGATCCACAGCAAGGGCCAGAACGTCATGTTCGCCGACGGCCATTCCAAATGGTATAAAGGCTTCAATGCGGGTGAAATGACCTTTGGCTACACGACCATGACCAATTGGATGCAGTAAGTCTTCCTGGCAGTTTCATTTCCGCTTTGCGTTCAGGGCGGCTTCGGGGTTAAATCTCCAATCATGAACCTCCGGCGAGCCTTCACGTTGATTGAACTGCTCGTGGTCATCGCCATCATCGCGATTCTGGCGGCGCTGCTGCTGCCCGTTTTGGCCAAGGCCAAAGATCGCGCCCGGGCCGTGCAGTGCCTCAATAATGTCAGGCAACTGGGAACATTGCACACCCTCCACATCATGGACGAAGAGGGGCTGATAAACTACGACACCACAAATTTCTGGATGAGCGCCGTGGTTCAGACCACCAACCAAGGGCAGGGCATCCTGTTCTGTCCAACCACGCCGCAACGAAGCTACAACCCCGGCGATCCAACCATCGGCTCGTTGTCACAGCCCTGGTATGTCAACGGCTGGGAATCTTCCTACGGTTACAACGGCCATCTTTACGCCAACATGGGCGAATACATGGACCGTTACGGCATTGATCCCGCTCTCCAGTTCAACACCGAGGGGAACATCCATTTTCCATCCCAGACACCGGTCTTTTGCGAGTCGGTGTTCGTGGATGAATGGCCCGATGAAACTGATTTACCTCCCGAAGACCTGAACGGCCTGACAGACTGGCCGGGCCCGACCGGGCTGCCCGTTGGAATGGTTCGCGTCGCGCTTCCGCATCACGGAAGCAAGCCGGGAGCCGGTGCCCTGGCCGACTTCGATCCTCAAAACATTCTGCCGGGGAGCATCAACATGTTCTTCTCCGACGGCCACGCTGAGACGGTGAAATTGGAATCATTATGGTCGTTTCAATGGCATCCTAATTGGAACACCCCATCGCCAAGACCGGGGAAATGAATGGCTGCGACCTGCCCAGAACCAACGCCGCCGCTCTCTGGACCAAGAACAACAACGGTGACACCCCCTGAAATCCCCGCGAACGGGGCTCAACATTTTTGCTTTCATTTCCACTTTGCGTTCCCGGCATTTTGGAGTTTTAATGGGCGGATATGAAAATAGTTCTCGCTTACTCCGGCGGCCTCGACACTTCTGTGCTGCTCTCCTGGATCAAGGAAAAATACAACGCCAAGATCATCGCCTTCTGCGCCGACATCGGGCAGGACGATGAATTGAAGGGCCTCAAAGCCAAGGCCAAAAAAACCGGCGCATCCAAAATTTACATCGACAACCTGCAGAAGGAATTCGCCCGCGACTTCATCTATCCCATCATCCAGGCTGGCGCGATTTACGAGGGCCAGTATTTTCTCGGCACCAGCATCGCGCGGCCGCTCATCGCCAAGCGCATGGTCGAGATCGCCAAAAAGGAAAAGGCTGACGCCATCGCCCACGGTGCCACCGGCAAGGGCAACGACCAGGTGCGCTTCGAGCTGACCGCCGCCGCGCTCGCGCCGGATCTGGACGTCATCGCCCCATGGCGGGACGCATCCTTTCGCAGCCAGTTCCCGGGACGGCAGGAGATGATTGACTACTGCGCCAAGCACAAGATCCCCGTGCAGGCCAGCGCCAAAAAACCGTATTCCATGGACCGCAACCTCCTGCACATCTCCTACGAGGCCGGCATCCTCGAAGACCCGTGGTTCGACTCCTACGATTTGAAGAACCGCGACTACTTCACCACGCTCTCCGTGCTGCCCGAAGACGCGCCGGACGAACCGGAGTTCGTCGAGCTAGACTTCATCAAGGGCAATTGCGTGGCCGTCAACGGCAAGAGATTAAACCCGCTCGGCGTGATGAAAGAGTTGAACGTGCTCGGCGGCAGGCACGGCGTCGGCCGCGTGGACATGGTGGAAAACCGTTTCGTCGGCATGAAATCGCGCGGCGTGTATGAGACGCCCGGCGGCGCCATCCTGCATTTCGCTCATCGCCAGATGGAAAGCCTCACGATGGACCGCGAAGTCATGCACCAGCGCGACGCGCTCATCCCGAAATATGCCGAACTCGTTTACAACGGTTTCTGGTATGCGCCCGAACGCCTCGCGTTGCAGGCCTACGTGACCGAGAGCCAGAAGAACGTGACCGGCACCGTGCGCGTGAAGCTCTACAAGGGCAACATCATGGTCAGCGGCCGCAAATCCGGCGTGAGCCTCTACAATCCGCACATCGCCACGATGGAAGCCGACCCGACCAAAGCCTACAACCAGGACGACGCCACCGGCTTCATCCGGCTCAACGCGCTGCGACTGAAAGTCGCGGCGAAGGTGCATGGGAAAAAGAAATAGCGCCGGCGGATCGTTGTGATATTTTTCAAAACATGAATGCTGTTGAAAAAATAAAGGCAGCAGCAGCCGGACTTGACCCGGATGAACAATTCGAATTGTTCCGCTGGTGGACTGAATCCGATGCTTTCAGGCAGCGCCAGCTTGCAGCGCTCAAACGCGACATTGCCATCGGCATTGAGCAATTGGACAGCGGACGTTATCAAACTTATTCCGAAGCGAACGTGATGCAGTTGGCTGAAGACGTCGGCAAAGCCGGAAGAAACCGGCTGAAAAAGTCCGGCACATGAATGCGTTCCGGTTGTCACCGGCGGCCCGTTCGGACTTGGATGAAATCTGGTTTTATATTGCCCAGGACGACCCGGAAGCGGCGGACAAATTCATCCGCGCAATCGTTTCGCGGTTTCCAAAGTTTGCGGCCATGCCCGAACTTGGACGGCAGCGCGAGGAACTGTCGCCGCGATTGCGAAGTTTTCCGGTTGGACGTTATGTGATTTTTTATCGCCCGATGAAAAATGGAATTGAAATCGTCCGCGTGCTGCACGGCGCGAGAGATTTGCCGCCGCTGTTTGAATAAACAATGAACGCCATGATGGAAGCCGACCCGACCAAGGCCTACAACCAGGACGACGCCACCGGCTTCATCCGGCTCAACGCCCTGCGCCTGAAAGTCGCGGCGAAGGTGCATGGGAAGAAATAATTATCACCCGCTGGTCAAATCCAAAACCAATGTTAAACTAAAACCATGAACGACCAAATCGTCATTGACCCGAAAATCTGCCACGGCAAGCCGGTCATTCGCGGCACGCGGATGCCCGTCTCCTTGATTGTCGGCAGCCTTGCCGGCGGCATGGGCTTTGAAGAAGTGGAACGCGAATACAATTTGACGCGCGCCCAAATCCGCGCTGCGCTCAAGTTCGCCGGTGAACTGGTGGATCAGGAAGAACATCACTCCCTCGGCGCAGTTGCCTGATGAAATTTCTGCTCGACGCCAACATGCCCCGCTCGGCGGCCAGTCTGTTGCGCGGGCTGGCTCACGAAGTCGAGGATGTCCGCGATGTTCTTCCGAACGGTGCGGACGATGCCACGGTAGCTGCGCACGCCCAAGCCCGGCAACTGGTCCTCATCACGCGTGATTTTGATTTTGCCGACATCCGAAATTATCCGCCGAACAATTATGCGGGCATCGTCGTGCTGGAACTGCCCGACGACGCCATCGCCTCGCAGGTCAACCAAGCCTTGCAATCATTTGTGAGCAAGCCGGGGCTTTTGTCCCGGTTGACGGGACGGCTGGCGATTGTAGAATCATGGCGTGTCCGATTCCGCCCGCATGCACCAGCCACCTGAACCCGCCACGATGGAAGCCGACCCGACCAAGGCCTACAACCAGGACGACGCCACCGGCTTCATCCGCCTGAACGGTCTTCGCCTGAAAGTCGCGGCCAAGGTGCATGGGAAGAAGAAATAAAATACCAGCTGCTAACGGCACTTTTCTATGAAGGGAATCATGATGCTTGCTGATTCCGATTGGCTGGCTTACCACCAGCGGCATTCGGCAGGCAAAATCGTTATATTTTATGGAAGTCCCGACAGAAAGACCAGCGGCTATGCTGTTCTATTCTGTGTTCAACACTTAACAAGAAAACTTATTGCTGTAGGAAAAATTCAAAAACAAGTTCTCGTTCACCAAGACAAAGCGTGGGCTGAATATTCAAGTGCGCTTGGCGCGAACACTGAAATAGAGTGGCGGCAACAAGCGGCCTCGGTTTTGGAGAACAGTCAAAATAACTATGACGGTCAAATATTGGCTATTGAGTTAAGTGATTTCCGTTTCTTCCCAGAGCCGGTTTCTCCTGAATTGGTTGGCATCGAAAATACCGGCTGGCAAAAAATGAAGAAAGTTGAGCCAGAAGTAACGGCAAGCCTGATGAAAATATTTCAGGACAATTCCGAGCCAGATATAGCTTTAGCGCTAGAATTCGGTCTTGATCCAAACGAAAAAACCTTCAAAGAAGGCAAAGAGCAAATGCGTTTGCATCTTATCAAAGAAAGAAACCAAAATTTAGTGAAGCAGGCAAAGGCACAATGGCTACAAGACACCAACGGCAAACTTCACTGTGGTGTTTGCGGATTTTCGTTTCTCGAAAAATATGGGAAGCATGGCGCGGGCTTTATCGAAGCACATCACGGAGTCCCCATTGCTTCACTCACTGTTGAAACAACTGTCACAATTGCTGATTTAGCACCGGTTTGTTCTAATTGCCACAGGATGATTCACAGGTATCAGCCTTTGCTTACGACCCAACAGTTGAAACAAATCATTCAGAACCTTTGAGCCAAATCAATCATTCTCACATCGCACATCCACCGCCGCGCCGTAACACCTTTAATTCGCATCTTTCGCGGTTGCCCATCCTCACAGCACCTGCCCGCCGGACGCCTCGATGCGCTGGCCGTTGATCCAGTAGCAATCGTCGGACAGCAGCGC
>Ga0182013_10001903_pt1 | contig 27918 bp, 13 predicted proteins | sample 612S2MmetaG_FD_120487 | JGI IMG/M metagenome (GOLD analysis project Ga0182013, IMG submission 120487) | Permafrost microbial communities from Stordalen Mire, Sweden - 612S2M metaG | ecosystem: Environmental > Terrestrial > Soil > Wetlands > Permafrost | place: Sweden: Stordalen | collected...
AGAGAAAGCCGGTTGGCGTGCCCCACAGGTTCCGCGCCCGATCCTCGTAAAAGATGCTGAATTCGATGCCGGACAGGTCGTAGTCGAATAGCGGCACGCGGTCGAATGTGTAATCGCCGCGCACCGAATACTCGTCGCCGCTGCAATCCACCATGAGGGTTTCGCCCGTTGACAGCCGCTCGGGATGCGTGAGCAGAACCGACGCGAAGGCAAACACGCCAAGGCTGAATTCATTGCCCGCGAGGGCCACCCGCGTCCTGCGCGCCGAGGATCCCCGATGCAACATTCCCATCTGCGCGCCCACAACCAGCATGTCATTCCCCTCCTGTTGCTCGGCAAGGATTTTCTCCGCCAGCTTCGACCGCTCGCTCTGCCGCAGAAACTTGTCGCCGATCTTGCCGATGATCCGGTTGGAGAACTTGCGCTTTTTCGCCACCGCCTCGAGGATCCTGTCGACGGCCTCGCTGTAGGTGGGCGCCAGCGCCTGCCAGCGTGGAATTGCAAACCAGGCTTCCGCGCCTTCGGGCAGTGGGCGGCGCGCCAAGCGTTCGTGGCAGCTTCCCAGCGTGGGAAACAATTTACGCAACTCCGTCACCTGGGCTTCAAGGGGGCGGACGCGATAGGTGGGCGGATAGATGCGATCGGAGCTCGTTTCCTCATTCTTGAACTTGTCGCTCGCCGTATGTTTCTGGATCAACGCGACGATCCGCTCCACCACTTCCTTGCGGAGTTCCTTGCCCGCATCGAGCACGGACTGCGCGGTCTGCCGGTCGAGTTGTTCGAGCGCGTTGCGACCCGCGCCGAGCGCTGCCTCGGCAAGGAAATCGTGGAGGAGCCGCTCCTGCTGTTCCGTCGTGTTTCCCGAAAGGTGCAGCGGAACCATTTGATGGGGCGTGACCGGAGAGGTTGCCATAAACACCGCTTTCGCGCATCCGCGCAGTGGACTCTTCCCCTCTCATCGGCAACATTCTCCTCAGCCTTCAGCGGCGCATAAACAAGTTTCGCGATTTACAAACAGAACGGCCGGCAGTTTCGCCGGCCGTTACCTATTGACCCCAGTTCGGGAAGCTATTTACGCCACAGCCGCCAGGCTCTGGCCGGGTTCGGCCGGCCTGGTATCCGGATGCGCATTGAGCAGCGGCAGGGCGACGCCCAGTACATCTTCAATCCGGCTTGCGTAATGCACCGTCACCCCTTCCATCAGTTCGGGGGTCAGATCCTCTTCCACATCCTGGCGATTGTCGGCGGGGAGAATGATGGTTGTCACTCCGGCCCGGCGCGCAGCCAGGAACTTCTCTTTGATTCCACCCACCGGCAGAACATTGCCGCTGAGCGTAATCTCACCCGTCATCGCGGTGAGCGGGCGCACCGGCGTATCTGTCAGCAGCGAAGCCAGCACGGTCGCCATCGTCACGCCTGCCGAAGGGCCATCTTTCGGAATCGCGCCCGCCGGCACGTGGATGTGCAGGTCAATCTCGCGTGTGAAGTCCTCAGCCAGACCCAGGCTCGCCGCGTTCGACCGTACCCATGTCAGCGCCGCCTGCATCGATTCCTGCATGACCTCGCCGATCTGTCCCGTCATGGCGAAGTTGCCCTTGCCCTTCATCTTGTTTGCCTCGATGAAGAGAATGTCGCCACCGGCCGGAGTCCACGCCAGTCCAACTGCCACTCCGGGCCGCTTCACCCGCTCGGCCACTTCGGTTTCTACCCGCACTTGGATGCCGCCCAGGAACTCTTTCAGCACATCGCGCGTCACAACAAGCTTTTCGGTCTTGCCCTCAACCACGCGCCGTGCCTGCTTGCGGCACACCGTTCCCAGAACCTGTTCGAGCTTTCTCACCCCGGCTTCGCGCGTGTAGTGGCGCACCACCCAGCGCACGGAATCCTCGGGGAATTCAATCTGCTCTGTGGTGATACCGTTCTCCTTGATCTGGCGCGGAATCAGGTACCGATTGGCAATGTGCAGCTTCTCTTCTTCGCTGTAGCCCTGCAAGGGGATAAGCTCCATCCTGTCCAGCAGCGGCGGCGGGACCGTATCGAGCTGGTTCGCGGTGCAGATAAACAGGACTTTGGATAAGTCGAAGGGCACATCGAGATAGTTGTCGCGGAACGAGTTGTTCTGCTCCGGATCGAGGGTCTCGAGCAGCGCCGACGCCGGATCGCCGCGGAAATCCCGCCCCAGCTTGTCGATCTCGTCGAGCATGATGACCGGATCGTTGACCTCGGCTCGCCGGATGCTCTGGATGATCTGCCCTGGCAGCGCGCCGATGTAGGTACGGCGATGGCCGCGAATTTCCGCTTCGTCGTGCATACCGCCCAGCGAGATTCTCTGGAACTTCCGACCCAGCGCCCGCGCGATGGAGCGGCCGAGGCTCGTTTTGCCAACGCCCGGAGGTCCAACGAAGCATAGGATTGGGCCCTTCATATCCGGCTTCAGCTCAAGCACCGAGAGGTAGTCCAGAATGCGATCCTTCACCTTTTTCAGCTCGTAGTGGTCCTCGTCCAGAATCTCCTTGGCCTTGGCAATGTCGATCTTCTCGCCCGAACTCTTGGCCCATGGCAATATAGCCAGCCATTCAATGTAGTTGCGTGTGAGCGAGTAGTCAGCCGCCATGGGAGACATGCGCGAAAGCCTTGACAGCTCTTTCAGAGCCTCTTTCTTGACGTCCTCGGGCATGTTGGCGTCGTCGATCTTCTTGCGCAGATCCTCAACCTCGCGCTGGCCCTCGTCCTGCTCGCCAAGTTCCTTCTGGATGGCCTTCATCTGCTCGCGCAGATAGTAGTCGCGTTGCGATTGCTGCACCTGGTCCTGAACTTCGCTCTGGATTTTGGTGCGCAGTTGCTGCACTTCAATTTCTTTGGCCAGATGCTTGTTCAACAATTCCAGCCGATCGGCGACATTGGCCGTCTCCAGCAGCTGCTGCTTATCGTCTGTGGTCAGAAACGGCAGCGAGGAGGCTACGAAGTCCACCAGCCGACTCGGCTCGTCGATATTCGCGGCAATGGTGCGCAACTCATCAGAAAGCGTCTGCGACTCCGAAACAATCTGCTGGAACTGGCCGATGACATTCCGGACCATAGCTTCCGCGTTGGTTGAAGCTGTGGGTGCAGATTCTTCAAGAGGCTCGACTTCCGCGATGAGATAGGGCTCGGTTTGCACGTAACGCACTATCCGGACCCGTTCAACTCCCTCGGTAAACACGAATCGGCTCTGGTTGGGCATACGCACCACTTTGTGCACCGTTGCCAGAGTTCCAACGGAGTGCATGTCCCCGGGCTTGGGAGCGTCCAGGCGGGCGTCCAACTGCGCGGCAACCACAATCGCCCGCTCATCTCCCATCGATTCAATAAGTTGAATCGAGCTTTCTCTCCCAACGGTTAAGGGTAGGACGGCATGCGGAAACAACACGGTATCGCGAACGGGTAGAACGGGGATCTGGCGGACACCGGAAAGGAGCTTGCCAGTTTGGCTTTTAGGGGAAGGTGACGGGTTAGGCTGGTTCGTCATTGAGTGTCCTCATATCAACTTTTCTTAATTAGACAACGCAGGGCTGCAAAAGTTTCAAGATTCGCACTCCAGGGCAATTTTGTCCTCAATCGCCAGCCCTCGTTTTCTAATACGGACGGATTCACGCTCCGGGTTCCATTTCATCCTTCGCCGCTCTCTCCATTTTCCGTTCACGGCCTCACTCGGTGACGCACAGGACCGTGTTGACTTCGATGCCGGCCGGCAAACCGGCGGAGCGTCCCCGGCCGGAAGCGCCACGGTACCGCCATGGTCTTTATCGACAGGAATGGAATGGGAAGTGAGAACGCCCCGGCATCCGCACGGAGAGCGCGGAGGTTTCCGCGCACGCTGAATCAGAATGGGAAGTGCGAACGGAACCCGGCTGGCGGGTCAGGCAGGCTCGGCGGCCAGATCGGGAGGCGACGAGTCGAGACTGCTCTTCGCTTCGAGCGCCTCTTCGGGCTTCTCCGCGTCAATCTTGATGGCCTGCTCAATGTGCGTCCATAATTCATCCGGCGGATCGGTCACGGGGAAAAGCTGACGCGCCGCCTCAGCAATTGTCTCCAGTTCCGACAGCAGTTGCCGGCACAACTCGCAGGATTTCAGGTGCGGATGCGCGGAAATATCGTCACCAGATCCGACCAACTCCGGTAATTGGGCTTGAAACTCCGCACAGGTCATATTCTTGGGATCTTCAGTCATTTCCGCTTTCCTCCTGCGGATGGACACGCAGCGCGTCGCGCAGCTTGAGCCGCGCCTTGTGCAACTGGGACTTGCTGTTTCCGATGGAGCACTCGAGCATATCGGCAATTTGATTATGCTCGAAGCCCTCAATGTCGTGCAGCACAAAGATCAGCCGGTACCCTTCGGGTAGACTGTCGATTGCCTTTTGCAACGCGAGGCGGTCGATGGCGCCGGCAAGGGTGGGATCCTGCGTGCCAAAGCTCTTGCCCGCCCGATCTTCAACGGTGGGATCCATCGCCTCATCCAGCGAGATGACCGGAAGCGCTCGTTTGCGCAGGTGCATCAACACCACGTTGATCGCCATGCGGTGCAGCCACGTCGAAAACGCGGAATCGCCTCGAAAAGTGGCAATCTTGCGATGCAGCTGCAGGAACGCCTCCTGGGTCAGATCTTCGGCCTGGGCCACGTTTCCAACCATGCGCAGGCAAAGGGAGTAAATGCGCCGCTTGTTCATGGCATAAAGCTGGGCGAAGGCCTCGTGGTCTCCGGCCTGGGCGCGTTCCAGCAGCGCCGGAGAAACCGCAGAGCTTGCGCCGGCGGAGGAAACCGGCCGCAATCCGGCACTGGGAACCTGGGAAGATACCCCCGGAGATTTTGCTTCGGGTGCTGCATCTGCCAACTGCATAAAGGGACCTCGCATGGAGCTTCGCATAGCGTTGCGGCCCGCACAACCTGGGAACGAACTGCACCCGGGGATATTTCCTAGCTAGTATAAAGGGAGCCGGCGCTTTCAGGTCGAATTCCGCTCCAAGGGCCCAGGATTCACCTCTGCCGCCACGCGGGTTGACACCATCCCGTTTCGCAAACGAGGCTTGGTTGCTTGCGTCTTTGGGAGAGTGATGATTTTCAGGAGAGAGCCGTCCGGGTTTTGCTGGAATTGCACGCAGGTCGCCTTGCGGGCATTCTCGCGTCGTGGCCTTGGCGCCGGCTCTGGAATTCCGCACAGTTTCCTGATCTTCCTCGGCGCCCTGCTTGCTCTCCAGTCAGTTCCAACAGCCTCCAGTCAGGATGTTGCGGCCCTTGGCGCCGTCGCCCCCCCACACTCCGCAATCAGGCCTGTTGCGCCGGAGATTCCCACGCAGTGGCAGGGCAAACGTGTCGCCAGCATTGCGTTTGAGGGGGTCAGCGCCGCCCGGCTGGCTCCGCTCCCCAGCCAGCTTGCGCAAACGGCGGGAAATCCTCTCGATGCCGACAAACTGAAGCAGAGCCTGCGCCAGCTGTATGCAACCGGACTCTACGACGACATTGCTGTCCAGGCATCGGTCGGCGGCGACGGCATTGCGCTCGTCTTTAAAGGAACGCCGCGCATCTTCATCGGAACCGTGGGCGTGGATGGCGCCAAAGGGGCGACCATCAATACCCAGCTCGATCGGGCCAGCGGGCTGAACCCCGGCACACGGTTCAACACTGCCAAGCTGAACCAGGCTCTGGAAGAAATGCGGACCACGCTGGCAACCAACGGCTTCCATCGGCCGCAAATCGTCCATACGCTCTCGCCGCATCCCGATCAGCAGCTTGTCGACATCGCGTTTCACGTGACGAGCGGATCACAGGCACGTATCGGCAGTGTGCAGTTGTCAGGCGATGCTGGAATGAACACAGAAGAGTTTCGGCGTCACGCACACCTCAGGATCGGCGCACGCGTCGATCACGATACGGTCAATCGCGCCCTTGCCGGAGTTCTGAAGCAATATCGCAGCCAGGACCGGCTCGAAGCTGAAATCAAGGTCGAGTCGCAGGAGTACGATCCCGGCTCTAACCGAATCGCTTTCCGCTTTTCAGCCACCGAAGGACCCCGCGTCCGCGTGCGCATCCAGGGTGTGAACATGGACCAGGAGCGCGTACGCAGGGTGATCCCCATCTATGAAGAAGGCACCGTCGACGAAGACCTTCTCATCGAGGGAAACCGCCGCCTGCGCGACTTCTATCAGCGACTGGGCTACTTCGACGTGAAGGTGAGCCACCAGCAGATCTCCTCCGCGGGAGAAGTGGAGATCGTTTTCAATGTGGATCCCGGCTTGCGCCGCCGCGTCGACAAAGTCTCGATCGAGGGAAATCACTACTTCAATCAAGCCACCTTGCAGCAGTTGCTCAGCGTTCATGCGGCCGACACCCTGGATCATCACGGCACATACAGCCAGGCGCTTGTCTCCTCCGATGTGAGCGCGCTCGAATCTGTCTATCGCAACAACGGCTTCGCCCATGTGAGGGTTCACCCCGAAACGAGTACGCCTGAAACGGGCGCCACCGACAACAGTCTTCCCGCGCCCGCGGCCAAGTTGGGAAAAGCCGCACGCGCAGCAAAATCCAAGCAGGACCAAATCGCACCGCTGAGTTTGACCTACAAGATCGAAGAAGGCCAGCAGCAGCGCGTGGGTGCGGTGAGCATTGAAGGGGCAGAACACATTGGCACCGAAAAACTTGTGGCGTTGATGAACACCGAAGCCGGTCAGTTGCTTTCGCCGCACAACCTCGCCGGAGACCGCGACGCCATTGTGACTGCTTACCTGAATCAGGGATTCGAACACCCGCAGGTCGATGTCACGCAGAAACCCGATCCATCGCAGCCCAACCAGACTGACGTAACCTTTCACATCACCGAGGGCCAGCAGGTCTTTGTCCGCGATGTGCTGCTCACCGGGCTTCATTACACCCGGCCGGCAACGGTTGCCCGCGCCATCACGATACACCCGGGCGACCCGCTCAGCCAGAGCGCGCTCCTCGATACGCAGCGGAATCTCTATGAGTTTGCGCTCTTCAATGAAGTTGATCCGGCCGTCGAGAACCCTAACGGCGGCGACACGCGCAAAACCGTCCTGCTCCAGACAGCCGAAGCCCGGCGCTGGGCCCTCACCTACGGCTTTGGCTTCGAGGTGCAGACAGGTACGCCCCACTACAACTGCGGGCTCATCATCCTCAGCGGCGCGGTGTGCAATTCCCAAGGTAAAACCGGCATCAGCCCCCGCGTGCTCGCCGACATCACCCGTAACAACCTCTTCGGACGCGAACTCTCTGCTTCGCTACAAGGCAACTATGGTCTGCTTGAGCAGAAGCTGAGCCTGCTTTTTCAAGACCCGCATTTCAGCCTGAACCGCAACTTCGGTTTCTCCTTCTCCGGCGGCTATGCCAACAGCCTCGACGTGACCACATACGTTGCTTCGCGCCTTGAAGGAGGCTTTCGGCTTTCGGAGCACTTTGACGCGCCCGGTTCCTGGCTTTCCAAGGCCAACAGCTTCCTCTACGAGCTGACTTTTCGCCGTGTCAAGGTCGAAGCCGACAGCCTTCAAGTCTCTCCCGGCGAAATCGCCCAGGAATCGACCGCAGTGCGCGTCGCCGGCCCATCCTTCACGTGGATACGCGACACCCGCGACTCGGTCCTCGACGCGCATCGCGGCACCTACACCAGCTTTCAGGAATTTCTCTCAGATAAATTCGCCGGCGCCCAGGCGACGTTCAATCGACTTGACGTTTCCAATTCAAGCTATTGGAGCTTCGACAAAGACCGCTTCGTACTTGCCCGCAATACTCGTTACGGCCAGGAACGCTCCTTTGGAACGGCGGAGACCGAGCTGATTCCATTGCCCGAGAGGCTCTACGCCGGCGGATTTACGTCGTTGCGCGGCTTCTCTATCAATGCAGCCGGACCGCGCGATCCCGAGACCGGCTACCCCATTGGCGGCGCCGGCGCTTTCATCAACAGCACAGAAGCGCGCTTGCCCCCGCCCACGCTTCCCTACCTTGGCGACTCGGTGAGCTTTGTCCTCTTTCATGACATGGGCAACGTGTTTACCAACGCCTCCGATGTATGGCCCAGCGCCATTCGCACACGCCAGCCCGATCGCGAAACATGCAAGAATCTCGACATTGTGAACCCCAGCGCTCCCGATCAACCCCCGGCCGGTCCCGTCACTTCAACCGGCTGGCAAGGCCAGTGCAACTTCAACTACTTCTCGCATGCTGTGGGACTTGGGGTGCGCTACCATACGCCCATTGGGCCAATCCGCTTCGACTTCAGCTACAACCTGAATACCCCGATCTTTCCCGTCATCTATAACTACTCCAATCCAACCGCGCCGCCCACCGTAGGCGAGGCGGCCCACTTCAACTTCTTCTTCAGCCTGGGGCAATCGTTCTGATGAACTCCAACGCCGCAATCCGCTTAAGTTCCGCGCCACTACGGATCGCCGGCTTGTTGGCGTTTTCACTCTTCATGCTGTGTGCAACATGCGGAATTCATGCGCAGGATGCGCGGCCCGCGGCGCCCATCGTCCTTGATCATGTCGTTGCCGTCGTCAACAATCAGGCCATTCTCTCCAGCGACATCGACGACGAAATTCGCCTATCGGTGCTCGACCCTGGACGCGGCGGCCTTGGCGCTCTCACCCGCGATCGCGCCCTCGACCAGCTCATCGGACGCGCGCTCATTCAGCAGCAAATCCGGCAGGAAGACGCCGAGGCAGTCGAGCCGACGCAAAGCGAAGTCGACGTCCGCCTGATGGAACTTCGCAAAGAGCTGCCCGCCTGCGTTCGGGCTTCCTGCTGGTCGGACGCAGGCTGGGCCGCGTTCCTTGCCGCCAACGACCTTAACGAGCCCCACGTCGAAGAGTATCTTCGCCTGCGCATCGAAATTCTGCGCTTCATTGAGCAGCGTTTTCGCCAGGGCGTGAGTATCTCATCGCAGGACATTGAAACCTACTACCGCAAAACACTTCTGCCCCAATACGCGAAGAACGCCACGATTCCCACGCTCGATAAGGTCTCATCCCGCATTGAAGAGATCCTGCTCCAGCAGCGCGTGAATGCGCTCTTTGACGATTGGCTCAACAACCTGCGCAAGCAGGGCGATGTCGAGGTACTCGACCCCACCTTCGAGCCCGCATCACCGCAACCTTCGCCAGCCTCCGCGCCCGGCGCGCCCGCGGCTGGGACTGAGCCGCAACACAGCATACAAAGAGGAAGCCTATGACCGAGCCCGAGTCAAATCTTCCTCCTTCCATCCCGCCTTCGCGCTCCTCCAGCCCCGCAAGGCGCCTGGCAGTGTTTTGCGTCTGGCTTGGCTTGTTCACCTTTGCCGCGGGCTTGCTCCTCTATCTCTTGGCAAACTCCGGGAACGCGCAAAACCTCCTGCGGCGGCGCGTGATCGCTTCTATCGAAGAATCTACTGGCGGCCGCGTCGATATCGCAACGTTTCACTGGCATCTTTTCAGCCTTGAAGCAGACGCCGACGGACTGGTGCTCCACGGGCGCGAAGCCTCTACTGAGGAGCCCCTCGCCCGCATCAGACGCATGCGCGCCGGCATCAGCATTTTTGGCATTTGGAGCCCTCGCATTCTTCTTCGCGAGTTGGAGATCGAGCAGCCCGCAATCCATCTCATCGTCTATCCCGACGGTTCCACGAACGTGCCGCATCCGCACAAGCCTCGAAAGGAATCTGGACCCGTTCTCGATTCCCTGTTCGAACTGAAGGCGGACCACGTCTCCCTGCAGCAAGGCACGCTAAACTTTGAAAACCGCCAGGCGGAATTCGACTTTCAGAACCGCTTCACGCTCCTCGCCCTCGATGCTCACGACGTTTCTGCACTGCTGCGCTACATTCCCGCAGGCGGCGGCGATTCGGAAACCTACCGCATTGAAACCGGCGCCACAGACATTCGACTCGCGCGCGGAAACGAGAAACCGGCTCTCGGTTCCATGCAGGCGACGCTCGATCTCTCGCGCTCGTTGGCTATGCTGCATTCTCTGCGCATCACGACAGGGTTTCCAGCACCCGCGGGACATCGCACCGAAGAGCATTCATTTGAAATTTCTGGCACTCTACACAACTTCAGCCGCCCCGCGTGGCAGGCGCGCATCACCGGAGATTTAGACATGCGCGTGCTCGAGCCAAGCCTCGGCTATCCTTTTGCGCCGCAAGGTATCGCACGTCTCGACCTTGAAAGTGCAGGCGAGGGCGCTGAATTTCGCACCGACGGCAGCATCCACGTCGACGATGCATCCTACATCGGCACCGGCGTTGTGGCTACGGGAATCCGGCTCGACGCCCACGTGCACGCCGATCCGCGCCGCCTGCTCATCAATCGCGTGGTCGCACGGCTGCGACAGGGGGGCCAGCTTGAGGGCGAGGTCGACCTCAGTCCGTGGCTCCCGACCAATTCCACAGCCGCCGCACTCGAACGTTCCGGACTGAATAGCATCCGCGCCACAGGCGCCGCGCCTCACCCAACCCCGTCGAATCCCAACATCATCACCATTCCCGTCAACGGCAGGGTCACAGCAAACTTCAAAGACATTTCCCTCGATGCTCTGCTTGACATGGTCGGCCAGTCGCCTTTTCAACGCCTTGGATTCGACTCTTTGCTTAACGGCGTGGCCGTCGCCAACTGGAATAAGGGCGATCAGCAAACGATTGCCGTCGATGCAAAGCTTGAAATGAACCCTTCCGCGCAGCCTGTTTCCGGGGAAGTTCCTGCGACTGGAGCTATCGATGCAACCTACACGCAGCGCGATGGCGGCGTCGATGTGCGCAAGCTCGAACTGCATCTGCCCGCAAGCCAGGTTGAAGCCACAGGGCATCTCGGCGCCTATCCGCTCACCAGTCCTTCAGGGCTCTCGGTCGATTTCCATTCTCGCAATCTGTCTGAATTCGACGCGCTGCTGCGCGACCTTGGATTGAATCGCTATGGCCACGCGGGCGCGGCGGCGCTTCCCATCAATCTCACCGGCCAGGGCGATTTTCACGGCAATTGGACCGGCTCGCTGATCGATCCGCATCTGTCCGGAACCGCCAAAGCAACACAGATTTCGATTGAAGTGCCGGCTGCAAACTCCGGTTCGTCTCTCTCCCCGGAACTCGCGCAAAGCCGCCCGCCTTTTTTCCATCTGGACTCAGTGGAAGCCACGGGGAGCTACACCGGCGAACGCATCACCATTCAACACGGCGTGCTCAAACGCGGCGTTGCCTCCATCGCCGTCGACGGAACTCTTGACGCAACACCGCCAGCGAGTCCCAAGGCGGATCCTGCGTTCGACGGGAATTCGACGCTGCACGCGCACCTCAGCGCCGCCCAGGTTGACGCGCGCGACCTGCTGCAAATTGCTGGAGAAGACCTGCCGCTGACGGGCACGTTCGATGCGCAGATTCAGGTCGAGGGTCAGCTCCACGCCCCCGATGGCTCGGGCTCGATTGAATTGAACCATGGCTCCGCATGGAACGAGCCCTTCAATCAGTTGCACGCCCAGGGAACGCTCGCCAAAGGCGTGCTCCATATTTCCTCAGGCCAATTTATGCTGCCTGCCGGCGATCTCTCCGCCACCGGAAGCTACGACCTCCATTCCCGCCAATTTCAGATCGACTTCAAAGGCTCGGGCATCGATATCGCGCGCATTGAAAGCCTGAACCGCGAAAATATCGGTGCGACGGGGACACTTGGTTTTTCAGTGAATGGTTCGGGTACGATAGACGATCCGCGGCTCGATGCCCACGCAACTCTCAATAACCTGATGCTGGGCGGTGAATCGCTCGGCGCACTGGTTTTTGCCGGGCATACGCGCGACCACTCCGCCAACTACAACGCAAGCACGCGGCTCGAAGGTGCCATGATCGATCTGAATGGCGAGACCGCGCTCAATGCGGATTGCACTACGCAGGCGACGCTCCAGTTTTCTCACTTCGACATTGGCGGGCTGCTCAAGACCGCGCATGTTCGAGGGCTCTCAGGGGAATCTGCGCTTGCCGGAATTCTTAACCTAGGCGGACCGCTTGCGCATCCGCTTGAAATGCACGGCGAGGCACGCTTGCAGCAGTTGGCCGCCACCGTGGCCGGTGTTCACCTTGAAAGCCAGGGCGGCGTTCACGCCACGCTCGCCAATGGCCTCATCCATCTCGATCCGCTCCACGTCACAGGCGAAGATACGGATCTGCGGGCCCAGGGTAGCCTCGCGCTCAAAGACAAACAGCAACTCGATTTCGAAGCCAGCGGATCAGTCAACCTTAAGCTCGCCGAGACGATCGATACCGACCTGACCGCCTCCGGCACCACAACGTTCCAGTTTGAAGCCCACGGGCCGCTTGCAAATCCTGGCCTGCAAGGCCGCGTCGACTTCGAAAATGGAGCGCTCTCTCTTGAAGATGTGCCCAACGGCCTGAGCCAGTTGCACGGCTCGCTCCAGTTCAATAAAAATCGGCTTGAAGTCACAACGCTCACCGCCATGAGCGGCGGTGGACTGCTCAGCGTGGGTGGCTACCTCTCCTGGCAGCATGGTCTCTTCGCCGACCTCAGCGTCAACGGAAAGGGTATCCGCATCCGCTACCCCACGGGCGTCAGTTCCCTGGCCGACGCCAACCTGCATCTGCAAGGGTCGCAGAGCAATCTGCTCCTCTCAGGCGACGTGCTGATTACGCGTTTCACCATCAGCCCGGACTTCGACATCACCTCGCTGGCCACGCAAACGGGCTCGATTTCAACCACCGTTGTTTCGCCCGATGCGCCGTCGAATCATATCCGTCTTGATGTGCAGGTCAATTCTTCGCCGCAGTTGAATTTCCAGAACGCCTACGCCAAACTCGCTGGAAATGTGAACTTGCGCCTGCGCGGAACCCTTGCATCCCCTTCGCTGCTCGGCCGCGTCTCGATTACCGAAGGCAACGCGATTATTGCGGGAACCCGCTACGACCTGCAGCGCGGCGACATCCTCTTTACGAATCCTGTCCGGATTGAACCGACTATCGATCTGAACGCCACCGCGCGCGTGGAAGACTACGACATCACGCTTGGATTGCATGGCACGCCGCAAAAGCTGGCGGTGACTTATCGCAGCGACCCTCCGCTTCCCGAGCAGGACGTCGTCGCTCTGCTCGCATTGGGCCGAACAGAAAATCAGCAGCGCCTGTACACCCAGCAGCAGGAGCAATCGGTCGCCAACCCCACTACCGATGCCCTGCTAGGCGGAGCCCTGAATGCCACCGTCAGCAGCCGCGTGCAAAAGCTCTTTGGCGCAGGCTCCGTCAAGGTTGATCCCAACTACATCGGGACCCTCGGCAACTCAACGTCGCGCATCACGGTTGAGGAGCAGGTGGGACGCAACCTCACTCTCACCTTCGCCACCGACGTCGACACCACAAGCCAGCAGCTTCTCCAGGCCGAGATCGCCATCAATCGCCACGTTTCGGTCCTCGTCGCGCGCGACGAATCCGGCGTTTTCTCCATGGTTCTTAAAGCTACGCGCCGCTACCGCTGAACCCGCGCGCGGTTCAAGAATTCGCGCCTCGCATGGCGCAAAATTTTTTGCTATTCCAGCCCGACGCGCCGTAACAAATCACGGAATCGCGGATCGCCGCGGAGCAAGTCGTATTCGGGATCAACTTTCAGCGCCGTGAGCCCATGCGAACGTCGCGCGTAAGCCTTTCCCAGCCATGCAACGGCTTCATCTTTATCGCCCAGCCCCGCGTACACCTGCGCGAAGGCCATTGGATCAACCGGGGCTTTGTTATTGATATCGTTTAACCGCTCCATCGCTGCACGCGCCTCAGTCAATTGGCCGGCACGCGCGTGTATATAGGCATTCCAGGTCCAATAGGCCCCTTCTCCGATCGTTGCTCGCGCACTATCGTTGCTCGCCATGGCTTCGGCAAACATTCCTTTCTCGACGTAGGCCGCCACCAGCAGGTGGGCGCGCATAAAGCTGGGATCCATCTCCAAAACAGAACGCAACTTCTCAATCGACGGGTCGTATTTGCGGGAGAAATAGAGAATCGCCCCGTTATCCGCCGCGATAATCAAGGAGAGCGGATCCAACTCATGAGCCCGTTCGCTTTGCTCGAGCGCTTCGTCGAACCGTCCCAGCCACATCAGATGCTCAGCGTACCAATGGTGCGCAGTTGCATCGTTGGGATTCAGTTCGATAGCCCGGCGATATTCTTTTTCTGAGGTCTGCCAGTCCCAGTCATAGTTCTGAACGACCAGGGCCAGAGCGGTGTGCGCTTCCGACGAGTTGGGGTCGATACGAATTGCCTGTTCTGCCGCTGCCCGAGCCTTCGGCATATTTTCCGCTTCCGGTTGATCGTGGTACGCCGACAGAATGGCGTAGCCCTTCGCCAAACCCGCATACGCTCGAGCCGACGGGGGAGCCTTCGCGACTGCCTGCTGAAAATAATGAATTGCTTCTTCCAGGTCTCCGGGGGTCCGCTTGTTAAAGAAATAGAGCCCTTTCAAATAAAGGTCGTATCCCTCAACGCTCTCCTGCTGCGCGGCCTGCTGGCTTCCGGCTTCCCTGCGCGCGTCGAAGGTGAGCCGCACCTCTTTTGCGATCTCCTGGGCAACGTCGTCCTCAAGACCGAGCAGGTCGTCTAATTGGCGATCGTACTCGCGCGCCCAAACATGAGTCTGGTCTCTTACCTGAATGAGCTGCGCGGTGATCCGCACGCGATTCTGTTCCCGCCGCACACTCCCTTCCAATACATATTGCGCATTCAACTCGCGTCCGATCTGATCGAGTGGCGTGTGCGCATCTTTGTAATGCATTACCGAGGTGCGGGCGATGACTCCCAGCCGTTCGGGATTCAGATTCCCCAATTGCGTAATCATCTCTTCGGTCAGGCCATCGCTGAAATACTCTTGTCCCGCATCTCCCGTCAGGTTTTGGAATGGAAGCACTGCCAGCGTGATTCTGCCGGGCTGCTCCGCAGATGCTTTCGTCGAATGTCGTCTCCAAAAAGCGAGCGCGGCAATCAACACAAACGCCCCCACGATCAAGCCCAGGATCGCAGCCTTCCTCCAGGTCGAGTTTTTGCGTGGTACAGAGGACAGAACGCTCTGGCCGTCGCTCATCGGGGCAGAGACGATAGGCACGTGCGCTTCAGCCCCGACACTTGACTCCTCGGTAACCGGAACAACGAATCGGTAACCATGTCCCTGCACGGTCATGATGTAGCGCCGGTCGCTCGTCTCGTCGAGCGCTCTTCGCACCATGAAGATTGTCTGCGTCAGGTTTGACTCTTCAACAAAACTGTTCGGCCAGACCGATTCCATCAGTTGATCTTTCGAGACGGTCTTCCCTGCGTTTTGAACCATCAGGAGAAGGACATCGAAGGCCTTCGGAGTCAGAAGCACAGGCTCTCGACCTTTGCGCAGCACGCGCGCCTGGGGGTCGAGTCCAAATTCTCCGAATTGGTACAAACTATGGGTGGCGTTGAACATAACCAGGCTTTTTAGAAGTCTTGAGAATTTTTGATCAGCGCTTTTAGGACTTTCGTCGCAAGCCGGAACTAGCGTTGGCTGCTGGAGAAATGGAAGAGTCAGGGAACTGGCGGGAATTCTACCACGATTCTTGCACATGGTTCGATGATCCCCGGCTGTAGGGCTTCGAGGAGCCAGGCTCTTTGCCGCCACACCGCCATCCCCAAGAACCAAAACAATCGAGGAGGTTTGTATGTCACGCAATATGGCTTTCTGCAGCATCCTTCTAGTACCGGTATGTCTGGCTTCCCTCGTCGCCCCCGCACGGGCACAGCACTTCAACAAAGTTAAAGGAACTGTCACCAGCGCTTCCGCGGGGCGAAACGAGGTTTTTGCATTCGATGTCGATGCCAACGTTTATCGCTATTCGGCGAGTTCGAAAGCCTTCACCAAGATCGCCAAAACAACGCTTGTCGACATCGCCGTGGGCGGAGGCACCCTTTCACAAACCGACGAGGTCTGGGGAATCAACGCCAGCGGCGACGTATTCCGCTTCAACTTCAGTTCTAAAACCTTCAAACCGATCCCTGGGATTCTTTCCCAGATCACCGTCGGCGTCGGCAACCAGGACAGCTGTCACCCATACGAGGTGTGGGGCGTGAACTCTGCCGACGATATTTTCAGGTACAACTACTGCACAAAGGAGTTTGTCCAGGCGACCGGCCTTCTCACGCAGGTAGCAACCGGCGGTGGCGACGTGTGGGGACTCAACAGCACAGGCCACATCTTCCACTTCAACTTTGGTTCGCAGACATTCGTCGCGGTTTCAGGAGCGCTCACACAGATTGCCGTTGGAGTGAATGACGTATGGGGAGTCAACATCTCCAACAATGTCTTTCGTTACAATCCCAGCGCCAACACTTTTAATAGCGTTGGTGGAAATACCTCCCAAGTCGCGGCCGGCGGGGATGGCGTATGGCTCGTCGACACTTCCAGCCATATCTTCCGTTTCGATCCGAGCGAGGAACAGTTTGTCGAGGTTCCCGGCATCCTCAAAAGCATAACCGTCGGATCTGGTGCCGGTGTGTTTGGCGTGAACCCGAGCGACGCGGCCTTCACTTTCGAACGGCCATAGAGGGCGCACCTACAAAGCCCCGGGTTGTTCGACTTCCGGACAGCGCGGCCTGACTTTCCTCAGGTCGCGATCCGGCTTTTCCAACGGTGCCGCTGCGAGCCAATTGCAGTGCAATTCAAGTTATCCGCTCAAGCAACTTTCCCTGCTCCTTCTTTCTAACTCCTTTCAAGCAAAGAAATTAAATAAAGTATTGTTTTAGATCGCTCTTCGTGTTTCGACTCGAAAACTGGTTGGCACAGTCTCCGATCCGCTCTCCGTTCACACGGTTCCCTTTCTACGGCGCGCATCCTCTCGGCGGAACTTTTCGCTCCGTTTGGGGTTTGTCTAAGTGCGTCAAGGAACGCAGCGAAGCAACTCTGGCTCAGAGATTGCATCTCTCAATCCGTGGTTCGATCGTTTGAAAAACCACTGCGTTCCTAAATTGAAATTGAAACGAAAGAGGAGGAGTTCGATATGTCCCAGACGATGCGTAGAAGCCGGACAACCCTGCTGACCACCACGCTCGCCGCGGCCCTCCTGAGTCTTCCCCAGTTTTCCTTGGCGGCAACCTCAGGCATGGGCGCAAAACCTTTTGCATCCGACGACGGCAGCGCGGCAAGCGAAGCCCAGTCGAAGCTGAACAAGTCGCAATTTAAAGACGTCAAAGTCGCCGTGGACAACGGTGTCGCCACGCTTACAGGATCGGTCGATCTATACGAGTACAAGCTCGACGCCGACAAGCGCATCCACAAGGTGAAAGGCGTTTCGGCCGTGCGGAACGACATTGAAGTCGCGGGTCCGAACCTTCCCGACCAGGAACTGAAGGCTAAACTTGGCGAGAAGCTGACCTACGATCGCGTAGGCTATGGCAATATGTTCAACGCCATAACGCTGGGCGTTCAGGATGGTGTGGTCACACTCGGCGGCCATGCGCGCACGTATGTTGACCGCGATTCGGCCCTGGCGCTCGCAAGCACGTTTCCCGGCGTGAAACAGGTGAACGATGAGATCCAGGTAGATCCCGCGTCTCCCATGGACGACAGGACGCGTCTTGAAGTGGCGCGCGCTGTGTACAGTTACCCGTCGCTGCAGAAATACGCCATGGATCCAGCCAAGACCATCCGCATCTCGGTGCAGAACGGCAACGTGGAACTCTATGGGGTGGTCGACAGCCAGTCTGACAGAGATGCTGCAAACATCCGTGCCAACACAGTGCCCGGAGTCTTCAGCGTGAAGAACTACCTGCAGGTGGCAAATCAGCCTTCAGAGCGGCAGAAGCAGGCCAACGTCAATCAATAACCAGCAAACCGACCATTGAAGAAATGCGGCTCTGGGGGTTCCTTCCAGGGCCCTTTTCTTTGCATGCCTGACGGCGGCCTTAAAGGCAAAGCACGCGTCACCGCATAACCGCGCTGACCATCTCCCAGTCAAAGGGGCAACGTCAAGAATCCGGAGGGAAGCACGCGCCGGTATACTCGCTTTTTGAGGAAACGCCGTTGCTCCGATCGTTCGCACGTCCCGTCGTTCTTCTTTCCGGCATCCTCGCTTCCCTGTCTCTTCAGGCGCAAAACGCAGTTCAGAGCGCACCGGCACAGAGTCCGGTGCTTCAGACAAACGCACAGGCAGTGTCGGTTGACGTGGTGGTAACTGCGCCGAACGGTGATGCCGTTCAAGGGCTCGGCAAACAGGATCTACAACTTTTCCAGGATGGAAAGGCGCAGACCATCGACCTGTTCGAAGAGCACACCGCGCCCGCTGTACCCTTACTCATTGAACTCCCGCAATTACCCGCGCAAACCTTTACCAATCGCCCTGCCGTACCCGAGAGCGATGCGGTCAACATTCTGCTGCTCGACAGCCTGAACACACCGGAGGCCGATCAGCAGTTCGTCCACCAGCAGATCGTCAACTTCATCCATGACATTCGCCCTGGAACGCGCATGGCGATTTTCACGCTGAATACCAAGCTGCGCCTCCTTGAAGGGTTCACAACCGACGTCAGCCTCCTGAAGCAAGCCCTGGACCGCAAGGCCGCCGCTCCCGGAGCCACCATGGCTTCGCACACGCGCGAGGACGATCTGCGCGATAAGGAGGAAGTCGCGATCATCGCCGAGATGACGGGCAACGCGGACGCATACAACAATGCCGCCGCCAAGGCGCATGCCCGCACACTTGCCGATCAAGCCAGCAACATGGGCGGTGAGCGCGCCTCGTGGACCCTTGCGGCGTTGCAGCAACTGGCGCGCTCGATGGCCGCCGTGCCGGGACGCAAAAATCTCATCTGGTTTGCCGGGACATTTCCCGTCACCGTGTTTCCCAATGGCCGTAACCTGCAAACATTGTCCGATGGGAAAGACATTGGTGTTGCCGTAAGACAAACTGCCAACCTGCTGACGCAAGCCAGGGTTGCGCTCTACCCGGTCGCCGCGCACGGCATTATGGTCGATAACACAACCAACGCTGATTCTGCGGGTCAACCTCTCGGCGACGATTTTGAAAAGGCGCCCAATCAGGAGTCGGCTGCCAACTCGGCCAACACCGCGGCCATGCAGCAGCTCGCACACGACACCGGCGGCAAAGCTTTCTACACCTCGAACAACCTGAGCCAGTCGATTGGCAGCGCCATTCAGAATGGGTCGCATTATTACACGCTGGTTTACACGCCGCCAAGCGTGCAGCCCGATGGCCGCTACCACAAGATTGAGGTGAAACTCACGGCAGGAAAGGCGACGCTCTCGTATCGCCGCGGCTACTATGCGGATACGGTCATGGATGCCAAGCCAGCCTCCGATCCGCTGCCTCCGCTCTTGGCGCGCGAACTGCCCGCTTCCACGCAGATACTCTTCCAGGCGCACGTCGCGCCCCTGGAACCGCAACCAGCGGTAGATGCGCCGCGGGCCGGCGGCAACGGCAAGCTCGCGGCGCCACTCACCCGCTACAAAGTGGACTTGGTCATTAACCCCTCGACGGTTGCACTCGATCTTGCTCCCGACCTAACCCACAATGGCAAAATTGAAGTGGCACTTGTCGCTTACGACAAAGCAGGCCAGGCTGTGAACTGGACGGGCCAGACCCTTGGCCTTGGGTTGAATCCGGATTCGTACGCGCAGGTCAAGCGGGTTGGCATTCCTGTCCATCTGCAAATTGATTTGCCGGCCACAGGCCTTTCACTTTCGACAGGCGTATACGATCTCACAGCGCACAAGGCGGGAACGCTCGAAATCCCTGTCCCTGCGCAGTGAGCCGCAGGCGCAACGGCGGACTCTTCACCCGCCCCGTGATAGATTGAACCCGCGGAGTCTCCCACATGAAGCTCGTATTAAGACGTTATCCCGGCCACCTTGCAATGATCCTTGCCCTCGCGAGCTGCGGCACGCCGTTTGTTTCCTCCCAAACTCAGGCGGCATCCTCGACGAAGCCTGCAGTCACTTCGGAAGTGGCCCAACACATACAGCGCGTCGAGGCAGGTCTAATTGCGGGAATCGTCGTGAAGGGCGACCCACACGCAACCCACAACCTTGCCGATCGCATGAAAGAGCTCAACGTTCACGGCGTGAGCATTGCTGTTCTCCACAACGGTAGCATCGAGTGGGCGCGCGGCTTTGGAGTCGCTGCCGTCGGCGGCCCTGACGTCGATGCAGAGACCATGTTCCAGGCCGGCTCGATCAGCAAGCCCGTCGCCACCATGGCTGCCCTTCGCCTGGTCGAACAAGGCAAGCTCTCGCTCGATGTGGACATCAATACGCTCTTGAAAAGTTGGAAGCTCCCAGCCGATCCAGTTACTGGCGGGAAACCTGTAACCCTGCGCGAACTGCTGACGCACACGGGCGGAACCACCGTCCACGGATTCCCCGGCTACGCCTCGAATGAGACCGTTCCCTCGCTTGTGCAGGTGCTGAACGGCGAGAAGCCCGCCAACACACCCGCCATCCGCAGCGAGGCCGCTCCCGGCAGCAAATGGAATTACTCCGGCGGCGGGTTCACGATCATGCAGCAGGCCATGATTGACGCAACTGGAGAACCCTTCCCAAAGGTGCTCCACGACATCGTGCTGGCACCTATCGGCATGACTCACAGCACCTATGAACAGCCGTTGCCTGCGAGTTTTCATTCCTTCGCGGCTACTCCTTACCGAGGCGACGGCAAACCGGTTGAAGGAGGCGCACATACCTATCCCGAGATGGCCGCCGCCGGCTTGTGGACCACGCCAACCGACCTGGCTCGCTATGCCATCGAAGTGGAAAAATCGCTTCAAGGCAAATCCAACAAAGTCCTCTCTGCCGAAATGACCCGGCAGATGCTCACCCCGGGAATGGGTAAATGGGGCCTGGGGCTCGAGATCGGTGGCGCCGCAACCAATCCCTATTTCTCTCACGGCGGCGTGAACGAGGGATTCATCAACATTTTCGTCGCTTACGAAAAAAATGGCGAGGGCGCCGTGGTGATGACGAACTCTGACAATGGAGGCGCGCTCGGCGATGAAATAATGCACTCCATTGCTGTTGAATACGGTTGGCCGGACTATCAACCAAAATATCGAACCGTGACTTCAGTCGATCCCAAGGTTCTCGCTCAATACCCCGGAACCTACGAACTTCAGCCTGGATTTAATCTCGTGGTGACCATTGAGAATGGCCAACTCATGGGGCAAGCCACCGGCCAAGATAAAATCCAGCTTTACCCTTCTTCGGACACCAGGTTTTTCCTCACAGTAGTCGATGCCGAGGTTGAATTCTTCAAGGATGATCAAGGCAAAGTCACTCACCTTATCCTTCACCAGGGCGGCCGCGATATGAAGGCGCCGAAGAAATAGCTCATGCGCCTTCAAACGGCTGCGGAGCATTCCGCGAAAGGCCTTCGTTACTCCTCGATGTCGTCATCGTCTGGATCGGCTTGCTTCGCGCCCGGCGCGGGCGGTTTGGCAATCGCTGCCTCGGGTTTTTCTTTGCCTCCAGCAGCAGGAGCGGGTTCTACCGGCAGCGCCGGATGCTCGAAGCTGTAAAGCTCGTTGAAAAAATACTTATACGTCGCGTGCGATTGCCCGCGGAACTGCGGCTTGAATCCATAAAGCAGGATGCGGCCATGGCCGTATGCAAGTTCAACTGCGGCGATCTTGCCTTCAATCGCTTCAGGATGCAACAGCAAGCCGCTTTCCAACGGATTGGTCTGCTTGGGGTAACGAGCAAGCACCGCGCCATGAAATCCAGGTAGAGTCTGGAATGCCGGGCCGGCCTGAAACATGACCACCGGCGACTCCGAAATGCCGAAGTTCACCGCCAACTCCGGATGCTCGGTTTCCACGCGCAGCAACGCGCCCGAACAGAAAAACTTGTCGCTCTTTGCGCCTTCCAGCACATTCTGAACGGGGAGAGACATCAGCGGAATCAGCGTCGATGCCGTGCGGTTAAACGCGATCAGCGTTCCGCCCGCGCGAACAAACTCGCGGAGCTGGCTAAGCCCGTCTTCGCCCACGCCACCCACATACTGGCCCGGCACAATGCCCACCGTGAACCCCTGCATGAACTGCCGCGCCGACTGATCCGGCAGAATGATCACGTCATAGCGATTCTTCAACCCCGCGGATCGAATATCGGCGTTGTACAGGCTCTTGGGCTCGAACCCGTAATTCTCCAGAACCCATCGTGTCCAGCCCTCGTCGATGGAAGGCGCCCATGGCCGATACAGCCCGATGCGCGCCTTCTTCAACGGAATCGTGTGCGCGGGCGCGGTGACTGAATCTGCCGCGACTGCATACTTCTTCGTTAGCCCGTCAACCGCTGCCCGGCTCAACCCACTTACAAGGAAAGCACCGGTCTCGTTTCCCTCCGCGGTCTTCACTGCATCCTGCGCCAGCGCGACAGTGCCACCCTGCGCAAGGGCCGCATTCACAAGCTCGAAGGACGCGTTCACCTTGTGACTGAATGCGACTGTGCCGCCTGCACCTTCGACGGCGGCGTCGGGCAATTTCACAGTGTCGACCTTGCTGAGGAGCGCGCGTTGATCCGCTTCGAGTGGATCGGTCACCGCATCTACATCGACGCCCATTTGCAGGCTGAGAGTCCAGCCCGTCACGTCGTAGGGCAAGTCAACCGCCTTGGCTGTGCCGTTTTCAAGCGCATCAGGATAGCGCTGCCGCTCAAACAGTTCCTTGGCCAGCGCGGAGTACGGCTGATCCATGGGAATCACCCACGACCCTGCCGGATACGTGACGCCATTGGCCTTGAAGCCATCCTTGGTTGCGTACACATCGAGGCCGTTGTCGATCATCTTCTGAGCCAGCAAGCCGGCTTCCGGCGTGTCCGCCTGCTTGTCGCTGATCACATACGCAAAAGGCGGCTCCTTGCGGAAGTGCTGAATGTTATCGCGCGCGGCCTGGTAGCGGTTGTAGAGCAGCGTCTCGCGATTCCTGGCCGCCAGGTCGAGTACCGACATTGATCCCGCCACCATGTAGTCCACCGCATCCTTCAAATGCCACCAGCCGCCTTCCCACGGCGTGGTGTACATCGTCAGCGCACGCAAGTCCTGTTCGTTTTTTGGGAACTCGTCCGCGGTATAGAACCGGGGCGTCGCGTAGCGATAGAGTGCCGTCTCCGTGAAGAACGAAATCTCGTTGCGAAACACGCCTGCCCAATCTGTGAAACCGGCATACCAATTATCGAAGCGCGATTCGGAGATCGCTCCCGGCATGTTGTGCGCGTCGAGATACGCCGACATATTGGTGCCTGTTACATTGAGCCAGCTGCGCACATAAGGGCTGATGTTGCTCGAGATGGGATCGGAGAATGGTGGAATCCAGATGCGCGCCGGGAACGGCGCCGTCTGATGCTGGCAGTAGAAAATCACCGGGCTGTATTCGAGCTCGGCCTTCGTCACCACCTGCTCTTCTTTCATGTTCATCATATAGCCGTCGCGGTTGTTATCGTGCCCCACGTATTCCTGGTAAAGCCACGGCAGCGGGCTGACCTCGTACTTGGTTCCCAGATTCTGGCGGTACCAGTGGACGACCATATCCTGCCCATCAGGATTCAGCGTGGGCCACAAAACAAGAATCACCTGGTCGAGAATGGCGTCGATCTCGGGATCGTCTTTCGCCGTGAGCAGCTTGTAGGCCAAAACCATCGTGTGCTGCGTGCCGGCCACCTCGTCGGAATGGAGCCCTCCGTCGATGTGGACGATCACCTTCGAATGCCGGGCCAGATCCTTGGCCTGATCGTCGTTCAAGTCTTCCGCGCGCGCCAACCTTCCGGCAATCTTCTTCGCGTCGTCAAGCTTCGCCAGATTGGCCGCGGATGAAATGACTGCGACCTCAATATCCTGCCCGCGCGTGCTCTTGCCTACCGTAAACATCTTGATGCGATCCGATGAAGCAGCAAGCGCATGAAAATAGCGAATGGTATCGGCGTAATCGGCAAGATAAAAGTCATCGCCCGGCGTATGCCCCAGAACAGATGCGGGCGTCGGAACCTGCGCGGCGGAAAATGAAAACGCCGACGTCAAAAGGCCAGCCAGTGTGAGACACGGGAACAGCTTTGAAAAGCACATCGAGGCTCCTGAGATTGTTCGGATAGTCAGTGCAAGGTCGAGAGAAGGAAGGCGCCGCCCCAAGCTCGGTGCGGTCGAGACAGTTCAAAATCGGCGAGCGTTGCTTCAAGGGTAACGCTTTCGACAACGAGCGCATAGATGAAAGTTCAAAAGCGAGCGGCCAGCCGAGGATCGTGCTATTCTCTGTGCAAATCTCGAACACGAGAAATCCAGTAACCAGCAGCTGGTGACTGATTCTACAATCGAGATTACTTTGTATTCTTCCGAAGACTTTCCGTCACATCCTCAACAGCGCATGCGCGCCCATACTCAGAATGCAACTAAATCTCATCAGGTTGATCCGGCCATTCTTTAGAGCGGGAGAAGCCTGAATCCGGGCCTCCGTCGCCTTGCTCTACTGACCGTCGCCTCTTGAAGCTCCCCCGCAACAATTGGCTCTGTAATTCCTTGCTTTGGAGATATCTCTATGTCCGTGCGTCGGGCTTCCTATTGCCGTTCCCTGTGCGATCGTCTTGCTGACTGCTTCGTGGAATCCACCGCAAGTCGTTGCATCTTGAGCCTCGTTGTTGTGGCCATCATCATTCCTTCACCCTGGGTCTTCGCCCAGACGCCAACACCGGTCATCGTTCCCACCTGGCGTTATGACATCACCCACGCCGGGCAGAATACGAATGAGACGGCCCTGACTCCGTCGAATGTCAACGTCAATTCCTTTCGCAAGCTGTTTTCTGTGGCGGTTGACAGCACTGTCTACGCGCAGCCGTTGTACGTGCCCGGGCTAGCGATGAACGATGGCAACGTTCATAATGTGCTCTTCGTTGCTACCGAGAACGATTCGATTTACGCGTTCGACGCAGATTCCAACACCGCCGCCAATGCCAGCCCACTTTGGAAGATCACTCTGCTCGACGCGGAGCACGGCGCCGGCTCCGGGGCCAAGGCCGTCAATTCGAAGGGCACGGCCATCAGCAACCAAGGCGATATTGGGCCAACCATCGGCATTACCGGCACGCCCGTGATTAACCCCAACACCAATACGATGTATGTAGTAGGCAACACTGAAGAGAGCGGAGCATTTTACTCTCGTCTCCACGCAATCAACATCCTTACCGGAGCAGAGCAAACAAGCCCCACCGTGCAGCAAAGTCCCGTGACGATTTCCGCTACCGTGGCCGGCACAGGGCAAGGCAGTTCAGGCGGAAAGCTTGCATTCAATGCCCTGATGGCGAATCAGCGCCCGGCGCTGAACTACTACAAAGGCTCTGTGTACATTGGCTATTCGTCGCATGGTGACATCGGCCCATGGCACGGCTGGCTCTTCGCTTACAACGCCACCACAATGCAACAGTCCGCCGTGATCTGTCTTTCACCGAATGGCACTGGAGCCAGTCTTTGGGGATCAGGGACCGGCTTCCCCATCGACGACGACGCTACCGGCGGCCGCATGTTCATTGTCACCGGTAACGGAACGTTCGACGCCAACTATCCGCCCTTCACGCAAAGCTCGGAGCTTGGCGAGAGCATTGTGCAGGTGAACCTCGCCAACGGGGGACTCACGCCGCAGGATGCGTTTACTTCGTTCAATGCCCAGACGCTGAATGATCACGATGACGACCAGGGTTCCGGCGGAATACTCATGGTCCCGGACCAGCAAGGATCCACTCCGCACGTGATGGTCCAAGAGGGCAAGGAAGGCCGGATTCTCGTGTTGAACCGCGACCATCTGGGCAGCTATGCCTCCGGCGCCTCTTCCAATACCAATATCCTTCAGGACATTCCCAAAGCCTCGAAAGGTACCTGGAGCACGGCTGCTTACTGGAACGGTCACGTCTATATATGGGGTAGCGGCGATCAGGGCACTGGTGCCGACTCGGCCAAGATGTTCTCGATGACCGATGGGGTGTTGAGCGACGAACCTACCAGCGTATCCAGCGTGACCTCGCAATTCCCCGGCGCCTCCTTCTCAATCTCCTCAAACGGAACAGCCGACGGAATTGCCTGGGCCGTACGATCGGATGGATTCAACACCAACGGCCCTGGAATTCTCTACGCATGGGACGCGAACGACCTGACGAATATTCTTTATGAGAGCGACACGAACGCCTCGCGCGACAGTATGGGCACCGCTACAAAGTTCTCAGTTCCGGTCGTAACCAACGGCAAGGTCTATGCGGTCGCGCGCGACCAGGTCGACGTATTCGGGCTCACCAATTACACGCCCACCGTGGCCGCGCCGAGTATACAGCCAAATGGAGGCACCTTCTACTCCAGCCAGAACGTTACGCTGAGCACTGTTCCATCAACGGCGCAAATCTTCTACACGCTCGACAACTCCAACCCAACGCCGCAATCCTCACTTTATTCCGATCCCATCACAGTCAGTGCGAACACGACTGTGAATGCCATTGCGACCGCGCCCGGATACGTCCAGAGCTCGACCGGCAGCGCAGTGTTCACCTTCCCTGACCAGCCCCCCGCGGTCACCTTCTCTCCGGCGGCCGGAACCTACACAACGGCCCAGAACGTGAAACTTCTTGACGGTGACTCTTCGGCCTCCATTTACTACACCACGGACGGCACGCCGCCATCGTCGAATTCAACTTCCTATACCGGCGCCATTCCAGTGAGCGCTGGCACAACAATCAATGCAATTGCGGTCGACACTTCGTTGGGAACAGAAAACAGCAACGTTTCTACTGCCGCGTATGTCATTCAGCCGGCCACCGCCGCCATCAACTTCGGCAGCGGCTTTGCCTCCACGACCGGCCTCACCTTGAACGGGAAAGCGACTACGAGCACCGCGCAGCTTCTGCTCGTCAACGGCGTGAAAGAGACAGCGGGAAGCGTGTTCTGGAATAAGGCCGTCGGAGTTGAGGCCTTCACCACCAGCTTCACGTTCCAATTGAGCAAAGCCACGGCCGATGGCTTCACTTTCACCATTCAGAATGACGGGCCAAAAACCATCGGCGGAAACTCGGCAGGTCTCGGTTATGCCGGCATCAAGAAGAGCGTCGCCGTCAAATTCGATCTCTATAGCAATGCAGGCGAGGGCACAGATTCCACCGGGGTCTTTACGAACGGCGCCCTGCCTACAGTTCCCGCCGTCAATATGACTTCGAGCGGCGTGATCCTGCGCAGCGGAGACACCATGCAGGCGACCATAACCTATGACGGAACAACGTTGACCTTGCAGCTTCTCGATACAGTCACCAATAAGACCTTCTCAATGTCGCACGCGGTCAACATTCCCTCGATTGTGGGTTCCAAGACGGCCTACGTGGGATTTACGGGAAGCACGGGCGGCCTGACGTCGATTCAAAGACTACTTACCTGGACATACACGGCCAACTGAACCACTGCGTCGCCATAGCCCTCTTCAGCACATGCTGCGGAGGGCCTTTTTTTTGTGCCGCAGTGCGATTCAGGAATGAATTTCCCCAGGCTGATTGGTATCGTCCGCCATGCCCGATCGCGGCCACTTCTTTCAAAATGAATTGCAGAGAATTACCCACGAAAATGCCATCCTGATACTGAAGGTCGTAGGGGCCGCGAAAAGCCTCCCCACGGAGGTGGTAGAGGCATCGGCAACGCCTATTCGGAGACGCGCCGGTAACTCCATGATTCCATGTGCGGTGTGCCCTCACTGCGCTTCATGTCGCCAGGTGAGAGCAAGGACAGCCGTCTTTTACAATTTTCTGGAGATATTGTCTAGATACCTAAGTAATCGAAATGAGGGATCGGATGTAACCAAAAAGTGTGAGATTGTTCATCCATAGTTACGCTTATAGTTGTGACTACAGACACCGACATAGCAGCTTACCGGAATTAATTTTTGG
>Ga0182013_10001904_pt1 | contig 27914 bp, 26 predicted proteins | sample 612S2MmetaG_FD_120487 | JGI IMG/M metagenome (GOLD analysis project Ga0182013, IMG submission 120487) | Permafrost microbial communities from Stordalen Mire, Sweden - 612S2M metaG | ecosystem: Environmental > Terrestrial > Soil > Wetlands > Permafrost | place: Sweden: Stordalen | collected...
ATTCCAGTGACCGATCAGTTTCTGACGAGGCGCGGTCGGCCAAGTCAGGATGATTCTCGGTGTCGGTCTGAAGATGCGTGAGCGTCTCGCGTGATTCGCGCAGGATATCTTCTTTCCAGGAAAGAAGCTTTTGCTCGAAGTACCGGAGCTGCCGTTCATTCATAAACGGCTCATCGTCGGACGGACGATAATTTGACGTTTCTACTTGCACCACGGCCGCCTTCATTGACGCCCTCCAAGTCGGTTGCCTACCGATCTAGCCGAGCGCAGCGCTTATAGCAAATCGCTCGAACGGTTCAATCGAGCTCGTTTCCAAGCTTGGATTCCGTTCAGGCGGCGCGCGAGCGACCGACCTTGGCCAACTCAACGGCCGCGCGCGTTTCAATCTGATCCAGCACCGCATCCAGGCGCGGATCTTCCGTGGCCGCGCGCTCCTCGCGCACAGCGACCAGCAGCTGGTCGAGCACCGCGGGCGAGGCCTCGCCATCGATCAGAGCCAGCTTCAGTTCGTCCAGCAGATCCAAGATGCGTCCCGCGCGCCCGACCATGCGCCGACGCCGCAGGAGGGGATCGTCCACCCCCTGCAGAGCGAGCAGCGCGGACAGGGTGATCACCCCTTCCAGGCTCTCCAGACGACTCGCCTGGTCGGTCGGAGCCGAGCCCTCCGCCGCCTCGGTGGGGACAAAGCCCTGGCCGCCTGTCGCCGGTCGACCCCGCCCCACGGCGCCAGCGGAAGATGCGCCGTTCGGACCGCCAATCTTCATGGTTTCACCTCAACCCGCCAGCGCATGCGCACATCCCTGGCGCATGGCCTTAACACGAAGTCTCCGCCGCGCTGCTTGCAGTATGGTTAATGCCCGGCAGAACTTGCCCTGCGCAAAGGCGGGAGCACGAGCTCCGCAAATAACATGTTGTTTTTAATATAGTTTTTTTGTGCACAAGTTGGCACGTTCATCGCATGGGGTAGACACAAAAGGCGGTCCATCCGTCTGAATCCGTGCGGAACCGTCCATGCGTCGCCTCTTTTGGCCCCGTATTCCTGTCATCATTGCGGCGCTCGCCGCCGTCTGCCTGGGCGCCCAGCCGAGCTTCGCCAAGTCCCGAATCAAAGACATCGTCGATTTCGAGGGCGTGCGTGAGAACATGCTGGTGGGCTACGGCATCGTTGTGGGCCTGGCCGGTACGGGCGACACCCTCAACAACTCGCCGTTCACCCGCCAGAGCCTGGAGGCGATGCTGGAGCGCCTCGGCGTCAATACCCGCGACGCCACCTTGAACACCAAGAATGTCGCCGCGGTGATGGTCACCGCCAGACTGCCACCCTTCGCCGCCACCGGGTCCCCGGTCGACGCCACGGTCTCGGCCTTGGGCGACGCCAAAAGCCTGCTGGGCGGCACCCTGCTGGTCACGCCGCTGCTGGGCGCCGATGGCGAGGCTTATGCGGTGGCCCAGGGGACCGTACAGACCGGAGCGGTTTCAGCCCAAGGGGCTTCGGGATCCGCCGTCACCCGCGGCGTGCCGACGTCCGGCCGTATCGCAGCCGGCGCGGTGGTCGAGCGCGAGGTCAGCTTCCAATTGTCCAGCATGAGTCAGCTGCGGCTGACCCTGAAGAATCCTGACTTCACCACCGCGCGCCGCATCGCTGATGTGATCAACACGAGCTTCCCCGGCAGCGCGGCCTCGGACAACCCGACCATCGTCACCCTGCACCCACCCGCTGGTATGGACATGGTCAGCTTCGTCACCACGGTCGAACAGATGCAGGTCGAGCCCGACTCGCCCGCCCGGGTGGTGATCGACGAGGTGTCCGGCGTGATCGTAATGGGATCGGACGTGCGTGTGTCCACCGTAGCCATCGCCCAAGGGAACCTGACCATTTCCGTGCAGGAGACCCCTCAGGTAAGCCAGCCGGCTCCCTTCAGCCAGGGCCAGACCACCGTCACGCCCAAATCGGCCGTTTCTATCGACGAAGAGAAGGGCAAGAGATTGCTGGTGGTCAAGGAAGGCGCCTCGCTGGCGACCCTGGTGGCCGGACTCAACGCACTGGGCGTGACCCCTCGCGACATGATTTCCATCCTGCAGACCATCAAGGCCGCCGGCGCCCTACAAGCCGACATTCAGGTGATGTGATGACTCCTGTCGCCCTGCCCGTGACCCCCGCCCAAGCGGCCGCCGCAGCCATGACCCCGGCCCAGCAGGCCACGGCGCGCGCCAAGATTTCAGAGACCTCCAAGAAGTTCGAGGCCTCCTTCCTGTCGAGCATGCTGCAGTCGGTATTCAAAGACGTGGACATGGGGGGCGGTGAAGGCGGCGAGGCCTTCAAGTCGATCATGATGGACGCTGTGGGCAAGCAGATCGCCGAGGGCCACGGCGTCGGCCTAGCCAAATCCGTCCAGGCCGAGATGCTAAAACTGCAGGGTCTCGCCTGATATGGCGCTCGACGCTCCCGACGCCGCCGGCCGCGTGCTGCAGCTCATCACCCTGACTGAGCGCCTGACCGCGCTGATCACCGAGCAGGTCCAGGCGTTCGAGGCGCGCCGTCCTCACGAGGCCGCTCTCAACGCCGAAGAGACCGGCCGGCTGGCCAACCTTTATCGCCACGAAAGCCTGCGCGTGCAGTCGCGGCCAGACCTGCTGGCGGGGGCCCCCTTCGAATTGCGCAAGCGCCTCATCGTCTCCACCCGCGCCTTCGATGCCGTTCTGGCCCGCCATGGCCGTGCGGTGGAAGCGGCCAAGATCATCACCGAGGGCCTGGTTCGCGCCATCGCCGAAGAGATTGCCCGCCAGCGGGGCGCGGTCGCGGGCTACGGCCCCAAGGCCAAGCAGGCCATGCGCCCAGCCACGTCGTTGACGCTGAATAGAAGGGCCTAAGGCAGACACCTGGGCAAAACCGAGACCGCCATCAGGCCACCTCGGACTTGCTCCGCTCGGCCGGAGCCACGGCCCGCTGGAGCGCCGCGATCAGGCCAGCGGGGCGGATCGGCTTGGACAGGTGCCCGTCGGCTCCCGCGGTGCGGCTGGCTTGCGCATGTTCGGGAAGGGCGTCGGCGGTCAGGACGATGATTGGGGTTGGTTCGCCTCCGGCCTGCGCCTCGTGCGCCCGGATCAGGCGGATGGCGGTCAAACCGTCCATCACCGGCATATGCCGATCCATCAGCACCACGTCGAACGACTCGGCCTTGAACCGCTCCACGGCGTCGGCCCCGTTCTCGACCAGGGTGATATTCACCCCCAGAGGCTCAAGGATCAGGCGCACCACCGCCTGGTTGGTCGGATGATCCTCGGCCAACAGCACCCGTATTCCTTCCAGCCCGACTTCCAACGGCGCCGTCTCAGTCTCATAGCTCACCGCCTCCCCGGCTCTGAGCAAGGGCAGCGTCGCGGTGAACCGGGCGCCGCGGCCGACTTCGGATTGGGCGCAGATCGAGCCGCCCATCAGCGCGCATAGGGACTTGGCGATGGCCAGACCCAGGCCGGTGCCCCCGAATTGGCGGGTGACCGAGGCGTCGGCCTGTTCGAAGGGCTTGAATAGGCGTTCGGCCATGTCGGGTGAAAAACCGATGCCGGTGTCCTCGACCGTCAGCGTCAATCCCTCTGGACCCGCGTCGACCGCCAGGCCCACACGGCCGTGCGCAGTGAACTTGACGGCGTTGGACAGCAGGTTGGACAGGACCTGGGTGATGCGCACCTCGTCGCCCAGATAGCGGCCGGCGGCGGCGGGGGACACGGTCCAGTCCAAGCTCACGCCCTTGCGCTCGGCCGTGGCGCTATGCAGCTGGGCGATGCGGCTGACCAGGCTTTCCAGTTCGAACGGCTCGTGGGTCAAGGTCAATTGGCCGGCTTCGATCTTGGATACGTCCAGGATGTCCGTGAGCACCTGCTCAAGCAGCTTGGCCGAGGAGACCACCAGCTCGGCCATCTTGCGGTCTTCCTCGCAGGACTGGCGTTTGGCCAACAGGTCTGACAGCGCCACCACCCCATTGAGCGGGGTGCGCAACTCATGGCTCATATTGGCGAGGAACGAGGACTTGGCCCGGTTGGCCCGGTCCAGTTCGCCGGTGCGCTCGGCGACCCGCTCCTCAAGCGATTGCAGGATTTCATCCGCGCGCGCCCGTTCCTCGGCCAAGCAATGAGCCAGGTCGCCGATTTCGTCCCTGCGCGCTTCGAGATCCGACGCCTCGTTCAAGATCGCCGCGTCCAGCGGCTCCGTCGCGGCGCGCATTCTCAGGCTATGGCGGGCCAGCCGCTCCAGCGGCCGCACGATCAGCCGGCGGGTATAGAGAAAGATCATCAGGCCCGTGCCGAGCAGGGCGAGCAGGCCAGCGCCGACGATCGCCAGTGACGTCCAGCCGGCGCGCACCTCAATCGGAGTCCGCGAAGTCGCCACCACCAGATACAAGGCGGGGGTCTCAAGCCGGGTGAAGGCGATCAAGCGGCCAGAGTTTGTCCTGGTCAGCACGCCGCTGTTGAGCCCGCTACGCTTGATAGCCGCGATGATGGCTTTCGCCGCTTGAGTGCGCAACTGCAGTCGCTCGCTCTCAGTGAGCCGGCCGTCGTCCGCATTCCCGGATGAGGCGACTAGTTCGCCCTTGTCGGTGATGAGCATTTGGGCGACGCCGGGCGCCTGGTCCTTGAACACCGCCGGCAAGTACTCATCTTTGAGGAGCACCGAGCCGAAGGCGCCGACAACACGGCCATCGACGACGGCCGGCGAGAAACACGCCCGGGACTCTTTCGAATCTGGAGCGGGGTCGCACCGCATCCCTTGCACCAAGCTGGGAACCTGGCCGACGGACGGGCCGGCCGGCGCCGCCTGCCTCGACTGCCGTCGGCGGGCTCGCAGCTGCACGAGCCAGCCGGGCGGATTGGGCGCGAAGAGAATGACGTTGCCGTTGGCCGTGAAGAATTCGAAGTTATCGAGCCGGTTCTGTTGGCCTTCGCCGATCTCCTGCACGACATCGAGTGCGGTCAGCAGCAAGCGTTTTTCCGTCCGCGACACGGTCTTGCCATCGGCTATGTCGCCATCCAGTCCAAACTGGACCTGGCCCGAAGGGAGCTTTCGGCCGTAGTACAGGACCGGTGGGGTGCGGCGGCTGCCATCGGAAGCCAGTGGGAAATCGCGCGCGAACCGCTGATCGACCTGGGCCTCGCTCAAGGCGTCCAGACGGCGGACCAAGGCGGCGGTCGCCGCCTGGTGTCTGAGGGCCAGGGCGCGGAACACCGCGCTTTGTTCGCGTCCCCGCTCCGCGGCGTAGAGGGCAAGGTCGGCCTCCTTGGCTTGAACAAAGGCGCGCCGGAAGGCGAAAAATCCCGTCACGGCGCAGATGCCGGTAAAGGCGAACGACAGCGCGAGCACCACAATGAGCAGTTTGGCGGTCAAAGACGGCCGTCTCATTGAATCGCCTCCCAACCTCTTATTTGGGAAAGGACTATGCCGAATATTGTTTACCGTCAGCTTAGCGGCCGGCAGCGTCATCACCCAGGCCGTGGCGATGGAGCGGATCGTGCTCCACTGCAGGCCCGACCCGTTGGCCGCCACGGCCCCCGGCGCCCCGCTGGACAGAATGTGGGCGGTGGACACCGGTAGGGCGTGGAGGTCGGCGGCCAGGATGGCGCCGGCGGCGACCCGTTCTGCGACGGCGCGCCGCGGCCACGCTTGTTTTGCCGAGGCGGAGGTGGAAAGTCCTCGGGGCGAGGCGTCATATCCGGCTCGTGCGCCCTTTCAGGAGTTGCGAACATGGCCCGCAAAACAGTGGCTCAGGTCGTCGTCGAAACGCTGGAGGGCGCGGGGGTGAAGCACTGCTGGGGCGTGCCCGGAGACACCCTCAACTATGTCACCGACGCCTTGCGGCGCAGCAAGATCGCCTTCGTCCATGTCAGGCACGAGGAGGCTGCGGGCTTCGCCGCGGGCGCCGAGGCGATGATCACCGGCGACCTGACCGCCTGCGCCGGATCGTGCGGACCGGGCAGCCTGCACTTCATCAATGGCCTATTCGAAAGCCATCGCAACCGTGCGCCGGTGGTTCTGATCGCCAGCCAGATCGTGCGCGACGAGATCGGCTTCGACTTTCCGCAGGAGGTCGACTTCAAGAGCGTCTACGCGAGCTGCAGCGTCTTTTGCGACGAGATCCGCACCGGCGCCCAGGCCCGCCGCAAAACCGCTCAGGCCTGTCAGGCGGCGCTGTCCAAGCACGGCGTGGCGGTGCTGATCCTGCCGGTCGACGTGTCAAAGGAGGAAGTCGAGGACGACGGTTTTGCGGTGCACATCGCCCATCCCGTCGTGCGGCCCAGCGACGGCGAGCTCGACGCCATCGCCCAGGCGCTGAACGCGGGCTCCAGGATCGCCGTCTACGGCGGTTCGGGCTGCGCGGGCGCGCACGCGGAGGTCATGGCCCTGGCCGAGACCCTCAAGGCGCCGGTGGCCCATACGTCCAGGGCCAAGGACTTTCTGGAGCACGACAATCCCTACGGCGTCGGCATGACCGGCATCTTCGGGACTGAGGGCGGCTATCACGCCTTGATGAGCTGCGACACCCTGCTGCTGCTTGGCTGCGACTTCGCCTGGCGCCAGTTCTATCCCAGCAAGGCCAAGATCATCCAGATCGACATCGATGGCGCGCATCTGGGGCGCCGCCATCCCATCGCCCTTGGGGCCGTGGGCGACATAAAGCCGACTTTGCAGGCTCTACTGCCGGGCCTGAAGCCGCGCGGCGATCGCGGCTTCCTGGACGAATGCCTGCGCCATCATCGCGCGGCGGCCGAGACCCTCGACAAACGCGCCAAGATCGGCCGCGGCGCCGCCATCCATCCCCAGTACCTGGCCAGCCTGATCGCCAAGCACGCGGACGAGGACGCGGTATTCACGGCGGACGGCGGCTCGCCCATGGTGTGGCTCCTGCGCCATATACCGGCCACCGGCAAGAGCCGCACCATCATCAGCCTCAGCCACGGCACCATGGCCAACGCCATGCCCCAGGCCCTCGGCGCCAAGAAGGCCCAGCCCCATCGGCAGGTGATCTCGCTGTCCGGCGACGGCGGCCTGGCCATGATGCTGGGCGACCTGCTCACCGCGATCCAGGAGGACATCCCGATCAAGGTGGCCGTGTTCAACAACGCCAGCCTGGGTTTCGTGGAAATCGAGCAAAAGGTTGAAGGCCTGCTGGACGCTTACACCGACTTGAAGAACCCAGATTTCGCCAAGGTCGCCGAGGCCATCGGCTTCTGGGGGCGCTCGGTGCGCGACGCCGAAGCCCTGGACGGCGCCGTCGCCGATTGGCTGGCGCAGCCGGGTCCCGCCCTGCTGGACGTTCACGTCGACCGCATGGAGCTGGTCATGCCGCCCAAGGTCGAGGCCGCCCAGGTGTTCGGCACGGCGCTTTACTCGGCCAAGGCCATGCTGAGCGGCCGCGCCGGCGACGTGCTGGAGCTGCTTGGCGATAACTTCGTCAAGTGAAGCGCAACCTGCCCCTTGGACCGCGGCAGCTCAGGCGCGCGCGCCCTATCCGCCCGCCCCGCATTGAAATCAGCATCAATTGATGCGATATTTCGTGCCTCTTCACCAGGCAGAGATCATGCGCACCACCCTCGCCATCGACGACGATCTATTGGCCACGGCGCAAAACCTGACGGGCCTAACGGAAAAATCCGCGCTTGTTCGCGAGGGGTTGAAGGCGCTGATCCAGCGTGAGAGCGCCCGACGGCTCGCGCGTCTGGGCGGCGCGGCGCCGGATCTTGAAGCTCCGCCCCGGCGACGCGCTGATCCGGCGTGATCTTGGCCGACACCTCGGTGTGGGTCGACCACCTGCACCGGAGCGATGCGGGTCTGGTCGACCTGCTTGAGCGCGAGCAGGTTCTGATGCACCCGCATGTTATGGGCGAACTCGCCCTGGGCCGTATTCCCCAGCGCCAACGGGTGTTGGACGCCCTGCGAGGTCTGCCCGAGGCCATCGTCGCGACGGACGCGGAAGTGTTCGATTTCATCGCGTTGAACGAACTGATCGGGTTGGGGATCGGCTACGTAGACGCGCATCTGCTAGCCGCCACGCGCCTAACCGCGACTGCCCGTCTGTGGACGCGGGACCGGCGGCTGTTGTCGGCGGCTCGACGCCTTGGTCTGGACGCCAACATCGAGCCTTTCGCAGGTTTCCAGGAATAGGCCCGCTTGTTCAATTCGGCGGCGACAAAGCCCGAGCCTTCAAGTTCCCATAATGTTCTTGCTGCGAAGCGCGGATTAGGCCCTACATAGGAGGGTCCGCCCGCCATCTTTCGCCGGGCCTTTCGAGCTTTGCATGTCCGATCCCCACCGCTTCATCCGCGTGCGCGGCGCGCGCGAGCACAATCTCAAGAACGTCAGCGTGGACATCCCGCGCGAGCAGCTTGTGGTGCTCACCGGCCTGTCCGGCTCGGGCAAGAGCTCCCTGGCCTTCGACACCATTTACGCCGAGGGCCAACGCCGCTACGTGGAAAGCCTGTCGGCCTATGCCCGCCAATTCCTGGAGCTGATGGGCAAGCCCGACGTGGACCTGATCGAGGGCCTGTCGCCGGCCATTTCGATCGAGCAGAAAACCACCTCCAAGAACCCGCGCTCCACAGTGGGAACGGTCACCGAGATTCACGACTATATGCGCCTGCTGTGGGCGCGGGTGGGCGTGCCGTATTCGCCCGCTACCGGCCTGCCCATCGAGAGCCAGACCGTCAGCCAGATGGTCGACAAGATCACCGCGCTGGAAGACGGGACGCGGCTTTACCTGCTGGCGCCGCTGATCCGCGGCCGCAAGGGGGAGTACCGCAAAGAGATCGCCGACCTGCAGCGGCAGGGCTTCCAGCGGCTCAAGGTGGACGGGACCTTCTATCCCATTGAGGACGTCCCGGCGCTGGAGAAGCAGATCAAGCACGACATCGATGTCGTGGTCGACCGCATCGTGGTCAAACCGGGCCTGGAGCAGCGCCTGGCTGACAGCCTGGAGACCGCTCTGCGCCTGGCCGACGGCATTGCCGTGGCCGAATGGGCCGACGCGCCGAAAGACGAGAACAGCGGGGGCCAAGAGCCGCGCCGCCTGTTGTTTTCCGAGAAGTTCGCCTGCCCCGTCTCGGGCTTCACTATCTCCGAAATCGAACCGCGCCTGTTCTCCTTCAACAGTCCGCACGGCGCCTGCCCTACCTGCGATGGCCTGGGCGCCAAGCTGGCGTTCGACGCCGAGCTGGTGGTTCCCGACAAGGAAAAGAGCCTGCACAAGGGCGCGGTGGCGCCTTGGGCGCGCGGGCCCTCGCCGCTCTACACCCAGACCCTGCAGGCGCTGGCCCGCCACTATGGCTTCTCGATGGATCTGCCCTGGGCCAAGCTGCCGGAGGACGCACGCAAGATAATCCTCTACGGCTCGGGCGCCGAGAAGATCAAATTCACCTACGACGACAACGCCCGCAAATACGAGGTCAGCAAGACCTTCGAGGGCGTGGTGCCCAACCTGGAGCGGCGCTGGCGCGAGACCGACAGCGCCTGGGTGCGCGAGGAGCTCGGCCGTTATCAGTCCGACACCCCCTGCGATGTCTGCCACGGCCTTCGCCTCAAGCCCGAGGCCCTGGCGGTCAAGATCGCCGGCTCCTCGATCGGCGAGGCGGGCCTGCTGTCGATCCGCATGGCGCGCGACTGGTTCGCGAGCCTGAACGCGCAGCTGTCGGACAAGCAGATGGAGATCGCCCGACGCATCCTGAAAGAGATCAACGACCGCCTGCGTTTCCTGGTGGACGTGGGTCTGGACTACCTGACCCTGTCGCGCGGCTCAGGCTCGCTGTCGGGCGGCGAAAGCCAGCGCATCCGCCTGGCCAGCCAGATCGGCTCGGGCCTGACCGGCGTCCTCTATGTGCTGGACGAGCCATCCATCGGTCTGCATCAGAGAGACAACGCGCGACTGCTGGCCAGCCTGCGGGGCCTGCGGGACCTGGGCAATTCTGTGCTGGTGGTGGAGCACGATGAGGAAGCCATCCTCACGGCCGACTATGTGATCGACATGGGCCCGGCCGCCGGCGTGCATGGCGGCGCGGTGGTGGCCGAGGGCAAGCCGTCCGACATCATGGCCTGTGAGGACAGCATCACCGGCCAGTATCTGACCGGTGCGCGCGAGATCGCCGTGCCGCTGGAGCGCCGGCCGATCTCCAAGAAAAAGGTCATTACCGTCGAGGGCGCCCGCGGCAACAATCTGAAAAACATCACCGGCGAGATCCCGGTGGGGGTGTTCACCTGCGTCACCGGCGTGTCGGGCGGCGGCAAGTCCACCTTCACCATCGAGACCCTGTACAAGGCCGCGGCGCGCCGGCTGAACAATGCTTCGGACGCCCCCGCGCCGCACGATCGGATTGAGGGCCTGACCCAATTCGACAAGGTCATCGACATTGACCAGTCGCCCATCGGCCGCACGCCGCGCTCCAATCCGGCCACCTACATCGGCGCCTTCCAGCCGATCCGTGACTGGTTCGCCGCCCTGCCCGAGTCCAAGGCGCGCGGCTACGGCCCCGGCCGTTTCTCGTTCAACGTCAAGGGCGGACGCTGCGAGGCGTGCCAGGGCGACGGCCTGATCAAGATCGAGATGCACTTCCTGCCCGACGTCTATGTCACCTGCGACGTCTGCAAGGGCCGGCGCTACAACCGCGAAACCCTCGAGATCCTGTTCAAGGGGAAGTCCATCGCCGATGTGCTCGACATGACCGTCGAGGAGGCCGTGGATTTCTTCAAGGCCGTGCCCGCCATCCGGGACAAGATGGCGACCCTGTCGCGGGTGGGACTCGACTATGTCAAGCTTGGCCAGTCGGCGACCACGCTTTCGGGCGGCGAGGCCCAGCGGGTTAAGCTGTCCAAGGAGCTGTCGCGACGGGCCACCGGACGCACGCTGTACATCCTGGACGAGCCCACCACCGGCCTGCATTTCGAGGACATCAAGCGCCTGCTCGATGTGCTGCACGAGCTGGTCGATCAAGGCAACACCATGGTGGTGATCGAACACAACCTGGATGTGATCAAGACCGCCGACTGGATCTTGGACTTCGGTCCCGAGGGCGGGGACGGCGGCGGCCGCATCGTGGCCGAGGGTACGCCAGAGCAGGTCGCCGGCGAACCAGATAGCTGGACCGGCCGCTACCTGGCCGAGGTTTTGGCGCGCCAGGAACAGCGCCGGCGCACCCGCGTGGACAAGCTGACCAAACGGGCCTGACGCAATCGCTCAGAGCGACTCCTGCGGCGCAAAAGAGCGTAGGGCGCTCACCGCAACGCCAACCAACGTCGTCGCGCTCAGCGCCAACAGCAAGGCCTCAAAGGCCGAGAACAACAGGGGCGCCGGCCGGAACACCTCGACCACCGCCATCGCGGGCCGCAACGCATCGGGCAATTGGTCGAGCGGCCTGCCGATCGCCACCAGCATCGCGCCCGACAGGGACGCGCAGATGCCTAGCACCAGCACGCCCACCACCAGCATGAGCGCCTCGGCGATGACGTAAGCGCTGAGCAGCTTCCAGCCGTGGCCCCGCGTCAGGCCCCACGAGCGCAACAGCACTGGCCGGGCGGCCCGGAAACTGACGGGCCAGGCCAAGGACAGGCGCACCACGCCCCACAGGACGAACGCCAAAAGCGCGCCCAGCCCCACGGCTTCCGCCAGGCTCCCCGCGGCCGCGTCGACCGTCGCGATCATGCTCGCTAACAAAGCCACCACGGCTGCGCCGAAGGACAGGCCCACCAGCACCATCAGGTTCAGGGCGAGGATCAGGGCCAGGATGGCGGCTTCCTGCGCGCCCAGCCGCAGGAAGAAGGCGCGGCTGTCCTCCGGCTTGAGGTAGGCGCGGTAGATCGCGGCGAACACCACCGCGAAAAACGGCAGCGCCAGCGCCGCGCCCGCCAGATAGCCGGGCGCCACCTGCTGATAGGCCACGGTGACCGCTTGCAGATTGAGCGGGGTGGCGTTCACAGCCGCATCCAGCGCCGGCATGAACGGTCCGCTGATCGCCGTGGTCAGCATCAAGCCGGCAAGCCGCCCGACGAAGATCACCCCAGCCCAGACCAGAACCGCCTGGGGGCGGGCCCGTACCAACCTGAACCCCGCCAAGGCTGCGGCCAAAGGAGCGAACGCCATGGAAATCCTTGTCTCGACTGAATTCCGGCTGTTGTAGGCGAGCTTGCGGCCGCCTCCTAGGGCGCAGGTGCGTCGACCTCCGCGCTGAAAGCCTGATAGGCGGCCGCTTGCGGCCCCAGGACCACAGCCAGCAAGGCCGAGAACGCCCACAGCATGACCAGGTGCGCGATGAAGAACTCGGGCAGCAGGGCCGGGTGCGCCAAGGGGAACATGATCGCCTTGAAGAAATCCATCGGATTGCCGTGGGTGGCGACGAGCGCCACAGCCATGACCATGCTGATCACGGCATAGATCAGCAGATAGATTAGCAAGGCGAAAATCGCAGTCAGCAGGTAGGCGCCGAACAGGGACCAGAAATGACCGCGGGTCAGGCGCCAGGAGCGGCCGATGCCGATACGCTTTTCGGCCAGGGTGGCGACGAAGGTCAGGGAAAGCCGGACCTCGACGTACAGAACGAAGCAGAAGGCCACGACCACCGCGACGAAGGGAGGAAGCCTCACGAACGCCGATGGAACGTGCGCGAGATGCAGACTAAACGCGATGAGCGCTCCGACGATCACGGCGACCAGCACTGCCCCGATCTCGATGGCAAAAATCGTCAGGACCAGAAGCACTACGGCTCCGATCTGGCGTAGTTCGTCCGTTCCAACCTTGAGGCCCCCGAGGCGCAATGGCGTGGGGCTGAGAAAGCTGCGCAGCACGGCGTTGAACAGGGTCGGGTAGGCCAGAAGCATCAGGACGAAGATGACCGCCTCCACCGGCAAGATGGCCGTCATCAGGCGCATCGCCGCCGCCGGATCAGGCTGGGCTTGGCTTTGCATGACCTGCATCTGCACCAGCGGCTGCCAGGCCAGGCCGGCGATAGCGCCCCACAAGAGCAGGCTGAACAGGAGCATGAAGCCCGCCCAGGCCGTAACCGCCCCAGGTCGCCGGCGCACCAGCCCAAACCCTGAAAACGCCGCTTCAGATGCGGAAAATTTCGCCATGGTCGCCTCCCAACGCCCCTATTGGGCAGCATTGGCCAAGAACAACCGGAGTTTGTAAAGCGCTGATGACGCTCGCGCGTCAGGCTTGAATGCGCGTAGTCGGCGGCGGATCAGGCGCGTCATAGGCCTGATAGGCGCGCACCAGGGGCCCGGCCACCACGGGCAACAACAGGGCGATGCTGATGGCGGTGACGATCTCGCCGAACAGCACCGCCGGTCCCACGGTGGCGTCCGCGTTGAACAGATCGCCGGGCTTGGCGATGGCCCCGTGGGTGCCGATCGAGGCCAGTTCGGTGAGGATCATCACCAGCATCAAAGCCACGAAGGCCACCACCAGGAACAGACCGATGGACAGGATCAGCGACCCGGCCAGGGGCCAAAAATGGCCCTTGGTGGAGACCCACGATTCCTTGAGACTGATGCGCTTGCGGTCCAACGCGATCACCGGCGCCAGCGACAGCCGCACGATCACAAAAGTGGGCAGGCAGAACATGGCGATGGGCGCCAGCCACACCAGGAAATTGGCGACGACAGGACTGAGCGCCGAGGCGATGTTCTCGGACAAGCCGAACGCCATGCCCGTGAGCAGCGAGAAGACCCAGTAGATCAGCCCATAGCCGACCAGGAGCAGGAACAGCCGTCGCTCGTCGGCCCCCGCCTTGAAGGTCACCCGATGGTCGATGCCCATGAAGGAACGCAAGGCCGAGGCATAGACCACCGATGCGCCCGCCAGCTCCATCAACACCGTGACCACAAGCGCGGGCACGGCCGGGACCAACAGGGAGAGGAACTGGGTGATGTCGGAACTGGCCGCCGCGGCCTGGAAGGCATGCAGGGCGGGGCCCCCGACCAGGGCGCCCAGGATGCCCGTGGCCAGGTTGGAGACAAAGGTCGCCAAAGCCCAGGCCGCCACCGAAGCCGGTCGTTCCCGCGTAAAGCGGAATCCCTCGAATGCGGCTTCGGTAAGCGAGAAATTAGGCATCAGAACGAATCCCCTGCCGGGCGCAGACCCGACATCACGGATGTTTGTTTTTACGCAGCATTTGTAAAGGCGGCGCCAGCCCACTGATGGGATCGGAAGCGTTTTTTTTTCCCGTGTGATATCTGCACGCCGATGACGTCCCCTGTCCCCCCCCTCTGCGCCGCTCCTATCCACGTGGTCGGCGGCGGCCTCGCGGGATGCGAGGCCGCCTGGCAGATCGCCCAGTCCGGCATTGCCGTCGTGCTGCACGAAATGCGGCCCGTACGCGCCACTGCCGCGCACCAGACCGAGGCCTTAGCCGAGCTGGTCTGCTCCAATTCCTTCCGCTCGGATGACTGGGCCTATAACGCCGTGGGTTTGCTGCACGCGGAAATGCGCGCCTGCGGCTCGCTGATCATGGCCTGCGCGGACTCCAGCCAGGTGCCCGCCGGCGGAGCCCTGGCGGTGGACCGCCATGGCTTTTCCGGCAAGGTGACCGCGCAGATTCAGGATCACCCCCTTATTGAGGTGCGCCGCGAGGAGATCGCCGGCCTGCCGCCCGCCGACTGGGACAGCGTGATCCTGGCCACCGGCCCCCTGACCTCCCCGGCCCTGGCCGACGCGGTGCTGGCCCTGACCGGCGAAGGCGCCCTCAGCTTCTTCGACGCCATCGCTCCCATCGTCCACGCCGATAGCATCGACATGTCGGTGGCCTGGCGCCAGTCGCGCTACGACAAGGAAGGGCCGGGCGGGGATGCGGCGGCCTATATCAACTGCCCTATGGACAAGTCCCAGTACGAGGCCTTCGTCCGTGCGCTGATCGATGGGCCCAAGACCGAGTTCCGCGAGTGGGAAAACGTGCCCTACTTCGACGGCTGCCTGCCCATTGAGGTCATGGCCGAACGCGGCGTGGAGACCCTGCGCCACGGCCCGATGAAGCCGGTGGGCCTGACCAACCCCCACAACCCGACGGTAAAAGCCTACGCCATCGTCCAGCTGCGCCAGGACAACGCCCTGGGCACGCTGTTCAACATGGTCGGCTTCCAGACCAAGCTGAAGCACGGCGTCCAGGCGGAGGTGTTCCGGACCATCCCCGGGCTGCATAACGCCGAGTTCGCCCGGCTGGGCGGGCTGCACCGCAACACCTTCATCAATTCGCCCAAGCTGCTCGACCGCGCCCTGCGCCTGAAGGTCGATCCGCGCCTGCGCTTCGCCGGCCAGGTCACGGGCGTGGAGGGCTATGTGGAAAGCGCCGCCGTGGGCCTGCTGGCCGGCCGCTTCGCCGCCGCCGAGCGCCTGGGCGCGCCGCTGAACGCGCCGCCGCCTAGCACCGCGCTCGGCGCCCTGATCGCCCACATCACCGGCGGGCATCTGGAAGGTTCATCGGCCAGCTTCCAGCCGATGAACATCAACTACGGCCTGCTGCCGCCCATGGAAGCGCCTAAGCAGGACCCCAGCGGGCAGAAGATCCCGCTCAAGGAGCGCGGCCGCGCCAAGAAAAAGCTCATGAGCGAGCGGGCGCTGCGGGATTTGAACGCGTGGCTAGAGCCGGATGACTTCTCTCGAAGTCTGAATCCGGCTCTACATATTCGAACCTAGAGCACGATTCAGCGTTTAGGCGATTCCGCCTAAACCCATCGTGCTCTGGGCGGACGGGTGGAAGAAGCGGCGGAATAATATGATCCAGCCCCGCGAAGGCCGGGACAGGCGGAGCTAAATCGCCCCCCTTGCCGTCGCCCACACCAGCCGCGCCTGGCGCTCCAGCAGCGTCGGGGCGCGGCCCGCGGCATAGGCGGGCGCCAGGGTGGCGTAGGCCACCGCGGGGAAGGCCCCCACCGGCAAATCCCGCAACGCCGTGCGCGCGGCCTGGACCAATTGGCGGGTCAGGGCCTTGATTCGGTCCGGCGTGAGGCTGGGCGGCAGGTGTTCCAGGACAATCTGGCGGCGCGCCAGCGACAGGCCCCAGGCGCGGCCCGCCGCCTGCACCGTCGTCAGACTGACCGCGCCGCCCAGCAGGCTGACCGCGGCTTGCATCAGGGCGCCGGCGCTGGCGTCCAGATGAGCGAAAAGGGCGCCCTCGTCGACAAAGGCATGGCGGTCGGTTTCGCGCAGCCGCGCATCAATCAGGCTGTCGAGCGGCTCGCGCGCCAGTCCTCGCCGCCACACCGCCTGAGCCAAGGCCTGGGCGACAGGGTGAGCCCGCACCATCCGGCCTTCGAACATTTCGCCCAGGGCTTCGGACCACCAGGTCAGGCGAATCTCGGCCATCAGGGGCTCGGACGCCACGGCCAGGGCGCGGGTCAGTTCATGATTGAAAGCGTAGAGCGCGATCAGGTCCGCCCGCGCGTCGGGGTCGTCCACGAACCGGCTTGCCAGCCACCGATCGTGGTCGGCGCGCCGCAAGCTTTCGTCCAGGTCCAGGGCCGGTTCAGACATGGGCCCTGGCATAGGGCGCGCAAAAAAGGGCGCAACAAAAAAGGCCCGCCGTGGGGCGGACCTTTCTGTATTTCCGAACGAGGTCCTCAGCCGAAGCCAAGCCTTAGCCGAAAATGGTCTGGCTCATGGTCATGGCCACCAGCATGGGCAGGGACAGCAGGGTGTTGGTCCGGCTGAAGAGGGTGGCGATCTTGCCGGCCTTGGCCTTGGCGTCGGCGTCCGCTTCCTTGATGCCGAGCGCGATCTTCTGGTTCGGCCAGATCACGCCCCACACATTGATGAACATGATCAAGGCCAGCCACATGCCTGTGCCCAGCAGGGAGTAGTGCACGTCCACGCCCGCGCCCGGCGCATTGCCGAGGAAGCCCAGGCTGAGCGCCTGCACCGTGTAGCCGCGGATGCCGGCGATCGCCAGGCCCGCCAGAACCGTCACCAGCGCCGCCCAGCGGAACCAGAACAGCGCCTCGGGGGCGATGTACTTGGTCACGGCCGGCTTCAGCTCGGCGGGAATTTCCGGCATTTTGCGGATCTGCACGAAGTTGAAGTAGTAGAGCAGGCCGATCCACAGGATGCCGGCCAGCACGTGCACCCAGCGCAGCACAGCCTGCCAGAAGATGGCGTCGAAACCACCCGGCGCATGGACGCCAAAGCCGATGATCATGATCAGCGCCAGCAAGGCGCTCAAGATCATGGTGTTGCGGAAGTTCATTAGTAGCCCGGACATGCCTGCCCCCCTTGCGCCGTTGCGTTCGCCAATTCCCGACCCTTGCCAGGTCGGGACCGGCGGCAAGGTGCAACCGCAGCTCCAAGCGGGCAAGTCCTAAATGGCGATAAGGGCGCAGGCTAGGCGGCGGCCCTCCGCGGCCAGGACATTGTAGGTGCGGCAGGCGGTGGCTGTGTCCATCACCTCCAGCCCGATGCCGGCGGCCTGCAGGGCCTGGCGCACCGCCGGCGGCGCCGGCGCGGCCTTGAGACCTACCCCTAGAAGGACGAATTCCACTTCGCGAGGACCCAGCGCGATCACGGCGTCAAAGTCCGTCGGCGCGATCTGGGCCAGGGCTCGGGGCCGCCAGGACGTGGCCTCGTCCAGCAGGATCAGCAGCGAGCCTTCGCGCCGCTCGCCCGAAACGCGGAACCCGCCCGCGCCATAGGCGTCGATGGAAGGCGGCTGGCGCATGGTCGTCATCTAAGGCCTGGGGATGACTGCCCTGGCGCCCAGCGGCGTCGCCTCGGCCTCGTCCCCGCGCTTGACGCCCCACACCAGAATGATCGGCAGGGCCACATAGATCGAGGAATAGGTGCCCACGAAGATGCCGAACACCATGGCGAACACCAGGGGGAACAGGGCCGGCCCCCCCATGAACAACATCCCGGCCAGGGCCAGAAGCGCGGTCGAGCCGGTGATCAGGGTCCGCGACAACCGCTCGTTCTCCGACAGGTCGATGATCTCGCGCAGGGGCGTGCGCCGATACTTGCGCAGGTTCTCCCTCAGCCGGTCGAAGGTGATCACCTTCTCGTTCATCGAATAGCCGATGATCGTGAGCAGGGCTGCGATCGAGGTCATGGAAAACTCGATGTGCAGGGCCGAGAGTATGCCCACGGTGAGGATCAGGTCGTGGAAGATGGCGATGACCGCACCCAGGCCGAACTGCAGTTGGAAGCGGAACCAGATGTAGGCCAGCATCAAAGCGATGGCCAAGGCGAGCGCCAGAATGCCCGAGGTCATCAACTCGCTCGACACCTTGGGCCCGACCACCTCAACCTGCGTGAACTGGATGCCCGGGAACGCCTTGGCCAGGTCGAGTTTGACCCCGTTGGCGGCCTGCATGGCGTCCTGTCCGTTGGGCGTCTTGAAGCGCAGCAGGGCGGCGTTGGGGGCGCCGAAGCCCTGCACCTGGGCGTCACGCACCGCGCTGTCGTGGTCGAGCTGCGTGCGCAGTTGGGCCAGCGGCGCAGGACCCGGCGTCGCGATCTCGATAACCGTGCCGCCGGCGAAGTCGGTGCCGAGGTTCAGGCCCGTGAAGCCCAAGCTGCCGGCCGAGGCCAGCACCAAGACGCCCGACAGGATGGCGGCGAAAGGCGCCAAGCGCGTGAACTTGAAGTGGGTCTGCGCCGGCACCCATTTGATCAGGGGCCAGCCTTTGGCTCCCTTGGGATCCATGATCGGCAGGGCCTTGGGCTTAGCCTTACGGAACCACAGGCCGAGCAGCACCTGGCTGATAACGATGGCGCTGAACACCGAGGTGAACACGCCGATCGACAAGGACCAGGCGAAGCCGCGCACAGGACCCGCGCCGAACTGGAACATGATGGCGCCGGCGATCAGCGTCGTGACGTTGGCGTCCATGATCGACACCATGGCGCGGCGGAAGCCGTGGTCGGCGGCCATCAGCGGGGCCGAGCCGGCGCGCGCCTCGTCGCGAATGCGCTCGTAGATCAGCACGCTGGCGTCCACCGCCAGCGCCAGGGACAGGATCATGCCGGCCACGCCGGGCAGGGTCAGCGTCGCCTGGGTCAGAGACATGGCCGCGATCAGCAGCAGACCGTTCACGGTGAGGGCCGCCACAGCGATGCCGCCGAACAGGAAGCCGTAGGCCAACACGATGAACACCAGGATCACCAGGAAGCCGAGCACGGCGGAAATCTGCCCGGCCCGCACCGCGTCCGCGCCTAGTTCGGCGCCCACGCTGCGCTGTTCCTGCACCTTGAGCGGCGCCGGAAGCGCGCCGGCCCGCAGCACGATAGCCAACTGATTGGCGCTCTCCGGGGTGAAATTACCCGATATCTGGCCTGAGCCGCCCGGGATGGCGCCCTGGATCACCGGCGCGGACACAATCTTGTTGTCCAGCACAATGGCGAAGCGCTTGCCGATGTTGGCGGCGGTGACCTGGGCGAAGCGTCGCGTACCCAAGCCGTTGAAGCGGAAATTGACGATCGCCTGGCTGGTCTGCTGGTCGAAGCCCTGGCTGGCGTCGGTCAGCATCTCGCCTGTCACCACCGAGCGGCGTTTGACCACCGTGGGCTGTCCGCCCTTCTCCTCGCTGGGCAGCGAAATGTCGTCAGGCGGAATGCGACCGGCCTGCAAATCCTCGGGGCTGACCTCGTCGTCCACCATCTGGAAGGTAAGCTTGGCCGTCTGGCCGATCACCGCCTTGAGTTTCTCCGGATCGCTTTCGCCCGGCGCCTCTACCACGATACGGTTCAGGCCCTGGCGAGTGATGCTGGGCTCGCGCGTGCCCATGGCGTCGACCCGGCGACGGATGATCTCGATGGATTGGTCCACCGCCTTGGAGGATTCGGCGGCCATGGCGTCGTCGGCCAGGCGCAGGGTGATCACCCCGCCCGGCTCGGCCTGGGCCACCACATCACGCGAGCCGTTGGTCTGAAGCTGGCCTAGCGGCGCCAGGACCTGGAAGGCCGCATTGCTCTGGCCGGGATCAGCCATGCGCACAGTGACCACGCCGCCGGACTGGCCTAGGCTCGCCGTCGCGATGTGCTTGGTCGCCAGGGTCGTGCGCGCGTCTTCCAGCAGGTTATTAATCTTTTCCGCTTTCAGCGCGTCCGTATCCACCTCCAGCAGTAGGTAGGAGCCCCCCTGCAGGTCGAGGCCCAGGTTCAGCTTGGCCTTGGGTAGCCAGCCAGGCAGGCTGTCCAGAGTGGATTGCGCAATCAGATTGGGCGCAGTGAAGGCCAAGCCGAATAGCAGGGCCAGGACGCACAGGACGACCTTCCAGCGGGGCAACGCGAGCATGAGGGGATCTTAGCCGTTCTTGGGATCGTTTGCGGGCGCCGGCTCACCCTTCGCGCGTACTTCCGACACCATGGAGCGGACCACCTTGATGACGACGGTCGGAGCGATCTCCACGCCGAGCTCGGCGTCCTCGACCTTGGCCACCTTGCCAATCACGCCGCTGTTGAGCACCACCGTGTCGCCGCGCTTGAGGGCCGCGACCATCGCCTGATGCTGCTTCACCTTCTGCTGCTGGGGGCGCCACAGCATGAAGTAGAACATGATGCCCATGAACACGATCAGGGGGATCGGGCTGGCGAGCAGATCGGAGAGTCCGTTGCCTCCTGTCGCAGCGGCGGCGGTCTGGTCGTAGGCCGGTGTCCCGAACATGGGCTCTCCGTGAGGGTCAGGTCAAAAGTCGGCGGAAGCTAGGGCTTGATCTCACGTTTTGCAATGCGCTGCCTGTGTCGTTAGGACCAGAGGCATGAGTGAAGACGTCCTTCCCCTGCTCCGCCGCATCGCCGACGCCCTCGAGCGCCTGGCGCCGCCGCCCCTCGCCGAGCCCGATTTCGGCGCCGCGCGGCTCTATCATTATTCCCCCGAACGCGATCGGTTCACCCCCGCGCCCGACTATCCCCTGCCGGTGGACCTGCTGGTCGGGGTAGAGCGGCAAAGGCTGAGATTCGCAGAGAACCTCAAGCGGTTCGCCCAGGGCCTGCCCAACAACAACGCCCTTTTGTGGGGCGTGCGGGGGACGGGCAAGAGCTCCATGGCCAAGGCCGCCTTCATGGCCCTGACCGCCAGCTATCCCGCCCTGCGCATGGTGGAGCTGGACCGCGATCATATCGGCGCCCTGCCCGCGCTGTTTGCCCGCCTGCGCGGCCGGGCCGAGCGGTTCGTGGTGCTATGCGACGACCTGTCCTTCGAGGACGGCGCGGCCGCGGCCAAGACGCTGAAGTCCGCGCTGGAGGGCGGGGTCGAGGGTCCGCCGCCCAATGTGCTGTTCGTGGCAACATCCAACAGGCGCCACCTTATGCCGCGCGGCCATACCGAGAACCGCGGCCTGATCGCCGCCGCCGAGGACGCCGAGGAGGAAGTGTCTGTCTCCGACCGCTTTGGCCTGTGGCTGGGCTTTGCGCCCATGGACCAGGCCGCCTATCTGGAAGCGATCAATGCCTACGCCGAGCGCTTCGGCCTTCAGATCCCCGACCTGGACACCCGCGCCCTGCAATGGTCGCAACTGCGCGGCGCCCGCTCGGGCCGCGTAGCCTACCAGTTCATCCGCGACCTGGCCGGAGAGTTGGGCAAGAGTTTGCCGCTTTAGCGACAGGCGCTGCTGGTCTTCCTCGGCCTCGCCGCCTCGCTCAGGGCAAGGCCGTAGGCCTCACTGCACCGGCAGGACCAGCATCGGGTCGATGGGCCGCGCCTTGTCCTTGGGCGTCGGCGCGTAACGAATTTCGAAATGAAGTTGAGGGCGGTCCACGCCGCCGGTATCGCCCACCAGGCCGACTTCCTGGCCCTGGGTCACTGTCTGGCGCATCTTGACTTCGATGGAGGCTAGGTGGGCGTAGGCGGTCACCCAGCCCCCAGGGTGCTTGATCAGCACCAGATTGCCGAAGCCCTGCACCGCACTGCCTGCATAGACCACCTCGCCATCGGCCGCCGCGCGCACGCTGTCGCCGCGGGTCGCGCCGATGTCGATGCCGTCGCTGCGGACGGCGCCCTTCTGGCCGAAGGTGGTGATCAGCTCGCCGCGCACCGGCCACTGGAACAGGCCCCGGCCGGCGGCGGCTACGTCTGAATCGGTCGAAGTCGTCGCGGGCGCAGGCTGGGCGGACGGCGCCACGGCCGGCGGGCGGCTAACCGGCGCGGCGGGCGGCGAAGGCGTGTAGGGAGCAGGCGCAGCCGGGGGCGTGTAAGGCGCTGGCGAGGGAGGCGATGGCGGCGGCGTATAGGCCTGGGGCTGGGCCGGCGGGGCCTCGGACTCGACCGGGGGGCAGACCGGGGCGATCCGCTGAGGCCGCGGCCGCGGCCCCTCGACCATGATCGGCTTGGGCGCGCCCTTGTCCTTGGCGTCGTCCGGCAAGTAGATTTTCTCGCCGCCGCGCACGCCCTTTTCCTCGCTCAGCTTGCTGAACTCGGCCAGGGCCTTGGGCTCCAGGCCGAAGCGGTGGGCGATGGAATAGAGGGTGTCGCCGCTCTCCACCTCGTAATAGCGCGTGGCCGGCAGCTTGATCTGCGAGCCCAGCTTCAGGCGATAGGGCTTCTTGAGGTCGTTTTCCTTGGCCAGGTCCGCCACATAAATCTTCGTGCGGTGGGAGATGGCCACCAGGGTATCGCCCTTTTTGACCGTGATCGGCTCGGGCGTTTCGGTATGCACCTTGCCTGACCCCGGCGCTTTCTGGGCGATCATGCGCGGCGGAGGCGGCGTGTAAACCGGCTCCCGGCAGGGCGGCCTGGCGGGCGCTTCGCGCGCGCCAGGCGGCGGCGGCAGGGCCGAGGCTTCCACCGGCGTGGTGGGCGCGGCGGTGATTCCGTTGTCGGCAGGCGGCGGAGGCGTGGGCGCAGGCGTAGGCGCGGGCGCGGGCGTGGGTTGCGCTGGCTGGGCGGGCGCTGTGGTCGGATAAAGCGGCGTCGTTCCACAAGCGCTCAGTATCGCACACAGGGCTGTGGCGGCGAGGGCCGTGGTCTTGAAGTCCTTCATCTCAGCTCCTGCGGCAAGTGATCGGAATCGCCTCGCCCTCCCGGGTGTAGTGTCGGCGGCGCCGGCCATGGCGCCAAGTCAAAGTTCACGGGCGACGCCATCGAGCAAGGGCACGAAACGGACGTCGCAGAGGGTCTCGGTCTTAAAGGCGCCCTTGCCGTCGCCCACATAGCGCTTCAAGCTCTGAACGGGCCCGCGGCCGATGGGGGCGACAAGCACTCCGTATGGTTTCAGTTGTCCTAACAGAGCTTTGGGCTCGCCCGGCGCCGCCGCCGTGACCAGAATGCGGTCAAACGGCGCCTGTTCGGACCAGCCTTCGCCGCCGTCGCCGAAGCGGGTGAAGACATTGGCCACGCCCAGGGTCCTGAGCCGTTCCTCCGCCTCCGCCAGCAAGGTGCGGTAGCGCTCCACGCTGTAGACGAAACGCGCCAGGCGGGCCAGCACCGCGGTCTGGTAGCCCGACCCTGTGCCGACCTCCAGCACGCGCGAGCGGGCCTCCAAGTTCAGCGCCTGGGTCATCAAACCCACGATGAACGGCTGGCTGATCGTCTGGCCACAGGCGATGGGCAGGGCGGAGTCTTCGAAGGAGCGCTCGCGGAACAGGTCCGGCACGAACAGGTCGCGAGGGGTTTTCTCGATAGCCGACAGGACCTTCGGATCGGTCACGCCCTGAGAGCGGAGGCCAAGGACCAACCGCGCCAGTCGCGTTTCCGGCGTCTCTTCATCCTGGGCCATGGTTGAGCGTTCAGGCTTTCGGCGGCGGCCCGCCCAGAACGCCTTTCAAGGCGTGCATCGTGGGCCGGTGGGTCAGATCGATGTGCAGGGGCGTAACCGATATGCGGCCATGACGCACGGCGTAAAGATCGGTTCCTTCGGGAGAATCGTCCTGGCGCCCGCGAAAGCCCATCCAGTAGTAGTCGCGCCCGCGCAGGTCGGTGCGGCGCTCGGCATGGGCGTCCGGCGTCTCGCGGAACCCCTGAGACGTCACCTCCACCGCCTGCACCGCCTCGGGTTCAAGGTCGGGAAAGTTGACATTGATGATCACATCCTGCGGCCAGCCGCACTCGAGCAGCTTGCGGATGATGCCCGGGGCGTAGGTTTCGGCGGTGTGGTAGAGCGCCCGCTCTGAATCGTGGAACACCTTGAGCGACTGGCTGAGGGCGATGGCGGGAACACCCAGGGTCATGCCCTGCAAAGCCCCGGCCACGGTGCCTGACACGGTCACGTCCTCGCCCAGGTTCTGGCCCCGGTTGACGCCCGACAGCACCAAGTCCGGCTTTGCCCCCTCGATCAGGTCCTGGAACGCCAGCATGACGCAGTCCGAAGGGGTGCCGAACACGGCGAAGCGCCGCTCGGTCAGCTGGCGCACGCGCAGGGGCGCCGACAGGGTGAGGGCGCGGCTGGCGCCGGACTGTTCCAGTTCCGGCGCCACGGTCCATACGTCCTCGCTCAAACGCGCCGCGATACGCTCCAACGCCCGCAGGCCCTCGGCGTGGATACCGTCGTCGTTAGTGACAAGAATGCGCATCAGCTTGCGGCGCCAATATGCGTCAGTCCGCCCATGTAAGGCTGAAGGGCCGTGGGAATGCTGATGCGGCCGCCCTCGTCCTGGTAGTTCTCCAGCACGGCCACCAGGGTGCGGCCCACCGCCAGGCCCGAACCGTTCAGGGTATGCATGAAGCGCGTCCCCTTCTCGCCGGCGGTCTTGCAGCGGGCGTCCATGCGCCGGGCCTGGAAGTCGCCGCAGTTCGAGCAGGAGCTGATCTCGCGATAGGTCTCCTGGCTCGGCATCCACACCTCCAGGTCATAGGTCTTGCGCGCGCCAAAGCCCATGTCGCCGGTGCACAGCAGCATGGTGCGGAACGGCAGCTCCAGCCGTTTGAGCACCGCCTCGGCGCAGCCGGTCATGCGCTCGTGCTCGTCCTGCGATTGCTCTGGCGTGGTGATCGACACCAGCTCGACCTTGTAGAACTGGTGCTGGCGGATCATGCCGCGGGTGTCGCGACCCGAGGCGCCGGCCTCGGAGCGGAAACAGGGCGTCAGGGCCGTCAGCCGCAGCGGCAGCTCCGCTTCGTCGAGGATCTGGCCCAGCACCATATTGGTCAGCGAGACCTCGGCGGTGGGGATCAACCATTTGCCATCGGTGGTGCGGAACAGATCCTCGGAAAATTTGGGCAACTGCCCGGTGCCAAACACCGCCTCGTCGCGCACCAGCAGCGGAGGCGAAACCTCAGTATAGCCGTGCTCGCGGGTCTGGATGTCGAGCATGAAGGCGCCCAGCGCCCGCTCCAGCCGCGCCAGCTCGCCCTTGAGGAAAACGAAGCGCGCGCCCGAGGTGCGGGCCGCCGCCTCGAAGTCCATCAGGCCCAGGCCTTCGCCCAGGGCCACATGATCTTTGGGCGCCGTGATGATCGGCGCCGACCCCCAGCGCCGCTGCTCGACATTGCCGTGTTCGTCCGCGCCATGCGGAACGTCGCGCGCGGGCAGGTTGGGCAGGGCGGCGAGGATGGCGTCGAGCTTGGCCTTCTGAAGGTTGGCCCACTCCTCGTCGCTAGCCACTTCCGACTTGATCGACTCGACAGCGGCTTTAAGGCGCTGGGCCTCGGCTTGGTCTCCACGCCGCATGGCCTGACCGATCTCGGCCGAAATGGCGTTCTGCCGAGCCTTGGCCTCCTGGGACTTGGTTTGGAAGCTCCTTACCGCGGCGTCCAGCTCCAGTATCGCCGGGCTCTGAGCCGGCAGGCCGCGCAGGGCCCAGGCGGCGTCATAGGCGGCGGGATCGGCGCGGAGGGCCCGGATATCGTGCATGGCGGCCTGCCTGAACGGAGGAGAAGCCGCTTCCTTTACGGCGCGTCGGCGCCCAGCACTAGCCCTGAGCTTCCGCCGCCTCGTCCTTCTTGCGCCGCAGCTCGATCAAGCGAACGCACCAGATGGAGACCTCGTAGAGCAGGCATAACGGGACAATCAGAGCGATCATGCTGAATGGATCGGGCGGCGTGACCACCATAGCCAGGCCTCCCACGCCGACGATCGCATAGCGGCGCCCGGAAGCCAGCATCTTGGACGAAACCAGATTGGCCAAGCCGAGAAGCGACAGCACCACCGGCAGCTGGAAACAAAGGCCAAAAGCCAGCAGCAAGGTCGTCACCAGGTCCAGATAGTCGGATACCTTTGGCAGCAATTCGACCGAAACATTCCCGGCGTTGACAATTTCTTGGTTTAGCGAAAACCAAAGAACAAAAGGCAGCATCATATAATATACAAGAGCCGCGCCAAGTAAGAATAGAAATGGCGAGGCAATCAAAAACGGCAGGAATGCCAAACGCTCGCGCTTGTAGAGTCCTGGAGATACAAAATTATATATTTGATAGGCGATTACGGGAAAGGACAACATCAGACCGGCGATGCCCGCCAACTTTACTTTCGTGAAAAAGAACTCGAGGGGCGCCGTAAAGACCATTTTTAAAGGCGCTGCAGGCGGAGTCGGCAGAAAACCCGTCATCATCAGGATCATGTCGAACGGTCCGTGGTGGATCGCCTTGTTCTTCTGCTCGGCCATGATGCCGCCGGCCACCTCAAAAGGATGGAGCAGGAAGACGTAGATATTTTGCGAGAAGGCGAAACAGATCACGAAACCGACGGCTAAGGCCACGATGCTGAAGATCAGCCGTTGGCGCAATTCGATCAGGTGGGACATCAGAGGCGCGCGCGAGGCCTCGATTTCGTCGTCGACGCCGTCGCTCATTGGCCGGACTCCGGCGCGGCGGCGGTCTTGGGCCGGACTTTTTTAGGCGCGGCTTTCTTGGGCCCAGCTTTCTGGGGCGCCGCTTTCTTGGCGGCGGGCTTCGCCTTGGCGGAAGCCGCCTTGCCTGCGTTAGCTTTGCCCGCGGCCTTTTTCTTGGTCGGCGCCGGGAGTTCGGCCGCCGTCGTCGGAACAGGCTCCATGACGGGAGCGGCCTCGATAGTGGTCGGATCGGCGCCGGGCTGAACGTCGCCGGAGGCCCGGACCATGTCGTCATGGAACTGCAGGGCGGCGTTGCGCAGGTCCTGCACCGGCTTGGCGGTCGCCGCGCGCATGGCGTCAACCTCCTTGCGCAGCTCATCCAGCTCGGATTGGCGGGACATTTCGTCGAAGGAGGCGCGGAATTCGTTCGCCATGCCGCGCAGCTTGGCCGTGAACTGGCCGACCTTACGCAGCATCGCGGGTAAATCCTTAGGGCCGACAACCAGCAGCGCCAGGACTACGAAAATAAAAATGTGCCAAGGACTTACGTCAGACAGCATGGGACCTCAGACCCGGGCGAGGGGCCGGGCGACATGAATGTCTATATGATGTTGCCGCCGAGGACCAAAGGCCTCAGGACTTCACTTCTTCCTTCGGCGTTTCGGCCGGAAGCGGCTGAGCGGGGGTCGTGGCGGCAGGCTTGGGGGCTTCATCCTCGCCCTTCAGACCGTCGCGGAAGGCTTTGATGCCCTTGGCGGTGTCGCCCATGATGCCCGAAATCTTGCCTCGGCCGCCAAAGACGAGAAGCAAAAGCACGCCGAGGATCAGAATATGCCACGGTGAAAGGGTACCCATCGAATTAACTCCCTTTCCGGGGCCGAAGCCTCCGGCGAATTAGTTTGTCGCCCTAACATAGGACATTGGACGCGGCCACGCCAAGAAAGCGCGTCAATCCGCCCGAGGCTGCCGTCCCTATTCGTCCCCGCCGAGAAAATCCTGATGGAACTCAGCGGCCTCGCCCAGCTCGAGCGGGTCTTCGTCCTCGGCCGGACGCGTAGGATCGGGCACGGCGAAGCCGGAAGGCATGTTGAGGTCCAGAAGACCGGCCGCCTTCATCTCGGCCGCGCCCGGCAGATCGGCCAGGCTGGCCAGGCCATAGTGCTCCAAGAAGACGTCGGTGGTGCCGTAGGTCACCGGCCGGCCGGGCGTGCGCCTGCGGCCGCGCAGCCGCACCAGACCCAGCTCCAGAAGGGCGTC
>Ga0182013_10001906_pt1 | contig 27894 bp, 24 predicted proteins | sample 612S2MmetaG_FD_120487 | JGI IMG/M metagenome (GOLD analysis project Ga0182013, IMG submission 120487) | Permafrost microbial communities from Stordalen Mire, Sweden - 612S2M metaG | ecosystem: Environmental > Terrestrial > Soil > Wetlands > Permafrost | place: Sweden: Stordalen | collected...
ATGAACCGCAAATGGGCGTGCATCCAAGCCGGCGCATAGCGCAGGTCTTGCAGCAACCGGCGGCGGTCTGCCGGTTTCAATAATTTTCGCAAATGCGCCAACCGCTCCGGCGTCACATGCTGACGACCGACCGCACGCAGCCCCGCCATGACCAGTCCACTCGACTGGCCCGCCGCCATCTTGCGCCGCGAACGCTCACGAAACTCAATGGTGCGCTGCCCCACTTTCACCGAGCGCCGCCGCCGGTCTGCGTCATAGACAATGCGCCCCGGCACCTGCTCCGAGAGATTCAGGAGATTGGCCGCCGCCGCCTCCGTGGTTTGGAGGCGAATTCCGTCACGCCGCGCAATCGCCGCTGCGATGGCATCAGAGGATGCCGAAAGTTCGCCCAACAATGGATGCTTGCGGGGAACGTCATAAAGCCCGCGAGCCAGCCGCCGCAGTTTCCTCGCCTGCAACAATCGCTGAATCGCCATGCCGATGGCGTGCGTCGAGCCGAGATCAAGGAAATCCGACCTGGTGAACACCCGGTTCGTTCCGGCCCGCTTCAGCCTTTTAAGAATTTTGTCATTCAGTCTCACGGCGGGGATAAGGTGGGTCAATTCCGTTATAAAAGCAACGCCATATTTATAACATATTTCACCCAGAAGAAGTCACAATGTCGGCAAAAGCGTGGTGTTTGAGAGTCGTGAAGAACGTGTTCAGTGTGCTGGGATACCCAGCGGCAATAGATTTCAGCGACCTGATCAACTGGTCTGCATCGTGATGGCGCGCGTGTCGTTCTTCGGGCCACGCTTCAACATCGCACCGACGCAGCTCGCGCCGGTGGTCTGCAACGAAATCCTGGATTTTGAGGAAGAACAGGCGGGGGCGAAGAATTAACGCTCCACATCAGTGGTTGCACTTCAGTGGCGTTTAATTAAACTCGCGATGCGCAATGAGCATTTCACCTCTGAACAAATGGGTTCCGGGTGCTCTTTCAAAGGGGCAACTCACACTGCTTTGCAAGCCGGGATGGATTGAAGATATTTCCCTTGAAAACGATCCGGTTGACTACTCGGCACTCGATCTCACTTTGTCAGGTGAGGGGTATCAAATGTTAGAGGGATGCGTTAAACCTTTTGGTGAGACTTACGATCAAATTCTAAAAAATAAAAAATTTGCGAAACCGTTGGGTAAACGCTCTGAATATTTGTTGGAGCCTAAACAAACGTATGTGTTCCGCCTTAATGAGCGCCTCGGATCAAAACTTCTTACTTCAAAGGCGATTTACGGACAAGCAACCGCAAGGAGTTCTGTTGGACGAGTTGACGTGCTCGCGCGCCTTATTGTTGATGGCATGAATACTTATGAGGGCTTCGCACCTGATGATCTTCAACATCCGACTGGCCAAATGTATCTTGAGATTACTTCAATTACATTCCGCGTGCTAGTCAAAGTGGGGATTGCCTTGTCACAACTGCGCCTTTTCTACGGCAAGCCAAGTGACTGTGAAATCAATGCACAAGAACTCTTTGGAACGGTTTTACAAGGAAGCAATTTCAAAGATGGATCTCTTTCCGTAGATTTGAAGAATGATCCTTCAATTGGAGGTTGTGCGTTCCGGGCAGCCGCCAAACAACCGGATAAAATTCCCTTATGGAAGGGCGCGACAACAAACACTAAAAAACTATGGACCTTGATGGCATCAGATGAAGTTCCTGCCGAAGGTGGCCTGAAAAATTCTATCAGACTCAAGAAAAACGCCTTTCACATTCTTCTTTCGAAAGAAAGAATCTCGCTGCCGGGCGGGATAGCCGTTTATTGCAGAGCAATTGACGAGACGATTGGAGAAATGCGGATTCATTATGCAGGTTTCGTGCATCCATTTTTTGGCCGCGAACGAAATGATGGCCAAACTGGGACACCGCTCATTTTTGAAGTTCGAGGCCACGATGTGAAGGTGACTCTTACCGATGGTGAAAAAATGGCGCGGCTTACATTTTATAGAATGTCTAAGGATTGCGAGCCTCCCAAACAGAAAAAAAACCGCAGAACAAGCGGCTATGAAAATCAAAAGTTGAAATTGTCGGGATTTTTTAGCCCTTGTGAATGGATGTGAATAACAAAATGAGAATTTTATGTTAATGTGATTTAACTGGTGTAAATATGAGTGCCGCATTTTTTGTGAAAGAAAATTTTCAAATTGTCCGCCTTGCTGAAGGAGATGTGCGCTGCAAAACGGATCATCTTGCCGACTTCGAGGATTTGATTTTGTCCAACCAGCAGATGTATCCCGAGATCGAACGGTGGTATAAAGGCAAGGTGCTGCCAGGAATCAAACAGGATGAGCGCGTCGCATTCGTCGGATACTTGAATGAAAAACCAGCAGTTTCAGCAGTCGTTAAAAAAGGAAACAACGCAAAATTTTGTCACTTGCGCATCAACGAAGCACTGCGCGACTCCCATTTAGGTGAAGTATTTTTTTCATTGATGGCTCTGGAAATCCGAGACCTGGCAAAAGATATTCATTTCACACTGCCTGAATCACTTTGGGAAACGAAAGGCCAGTTTTTCCAGTCGTTCGGATTCCGTTCGGCAGAATTAGCAGAAGCACAATACAGGCTTTTTGACCGCGAGCTTGCTTGCTCGGCAGCATTTCCAGCCGTCTGGAGTTCAGTCCTTGAAAAAATCCCAAAGCTCTCTGATTTGTATTCGATGGGCGGATTTGCTTCCGACAACCAGCTCTTGATGAGCGTGAAGCCAGAGTTTGCAGAGAGAATCATGCAGCGTAAAAAAACTGTCGAGTTGCGTCGGAAGTTTTCTACGCGTTGGATCGGTCACCGGATTAACATTTACGCTTCTGCTCCGGTAATGAGTTTAATCGGCGAAGCGCGCATTGCTGGCGTTGTGGCTAACAAGCCCGAAATAATTTGGGAGCGATTCCATGACCAAGTTGGCTGTTCTCGCGCTGAATTTAATGCTTACGCCGCTGGCACTGATGAACTTTACGCCATCGAACTTGATGATGTTCGGCCATATCGGAACGGGCTTTCTTTGATTCAAATGTCGCATTTGGTTAAAGAACACCTGACACCACCACAATCCTACATGACGTTGGAAAAAAACAAGCCGTGGGCAAAAGCCGTATCCTTGGCTGCATACCTTCACGGTTGTTTCAGAAGCACAATGTCGCTTGCGTTGGACGTTGGGTCGTTCGGTGAAAAAAGAAATGTTTTGCCTGAAACTGTTCCACCACCGGCGCGTTTGACTCAGCCGAATTTAATTTAGCTACCCGGCGAGAGTTAATTCAGCATTTGTTGGCATCTGGTTCCAAGTGCGGCCTTCCAAGTCGCGACCATTGCGCTTTTTGAATACTCCGCCCCACTGCTTGAAATAAAAGGCAACCCCCGCCTTTAGGCACTGGTCGCGTATTTCCGTCGCCCATTCCTCGGCCATTGGCCGCGCGCCGGGGCCGGACCCTGACAATTAGGATGGCGACTCTGGCGGAGGTCGAGGGTATGGCTCATTTTTCAGCCTTCATTCAAATTTCTATTCGTGCCATGCTACGGACATGGCGCATGATGCGAAAACAAAAAAAAATCCGGCGGCGGTCGCGCTGGGGCGGCTGGGCGGATTACGCGGCGGCCCTGCACTGGCGGCGAAACTGACACCGGCGCAACGCAAGGCGAGCGCACGGAAAGCGGCACTGGCGCGATGGGTAAAAAAGTTAAAAAAGCCTTAATATGTTATTGATTATGCGTGAGCGGTCGCGCATACTATTTGCATGAGTTTGAGCTACCATTTCACTTTTTCCGCGCCGTCCACGGCGACGGCAAACGAACTGCTGGAATTTCTTGAATCGGTGGAATCGGACGCAAAGGGAATGGGATTCAAGCCGACGATGGTGCTTGAGGCGGTGTTTGATACGCCGGAGCGGCGTGAGTTTGCGCGGCGAGTCGTGCGAGCAATCCACATCGAGGATGAACGGTTGAAAGGCGTCGTGCTGCCGATGCCGGAGCATGTCCGCAATTTCAGCCCGAACACCGGTCACTGCCGGCTGGAACCGGAACGAGCCGTGATTCTCGTTGTGACGGATGAGCGCGGCGGTGAAACCGTGTTCGGCTTTGCCCGGTATCCTGAAACACTGAAAGACATTCACGGTCGCGTGCTGCTAAAGACCCAGGTGGGCGACAAGTGGCGTTGGCATGACTTTGTGGACAGTGGCGATCCGCGATTCCGAAGGATAGTAAAGCGGTTCGCCGAGTCCGGCTATTTGCAGGCGGAACGGGATGAGTTCGTAGCGGTCTGAATCTTCCGAATGCACGCCGTGCCGCGCTTGGCGAGATCGTGTTCCCAAATCCGCACGACACGCCAGCCGAGTTTGCGCAACTCGCGGTTCACCCGGCGGTCGCGGGCCTTGTTCGCGGTGAACTTTTTTTTCCAGAATACACGGTTGCCGACGGGGATTTTGCAATGCTTGGGACAGCCATGCCAAAAACATCCGTCCACAAAGAGGGCGAGCCGCACTCGCCTGAAAATGAAATCGGGCTTGCCGAAAACTTTTTGATTCCTGCGCCAGCCGGTGATGTGGTGCTGGCGGAATAAATTCATCAAGGCGAGTTCAGTGTCCTTGTTGCCATGCCCGCGAATCCGGGACATGACGGCGGAGCGTTTCACCTTGGTGAAGACGTCAGGCATGGGCGCATTCCAACGAAAGTGTCGCCAGTTCACGCCGGCGGCGGCTTTCGTCTGGTGTGGGATTTTTTATCTGGTCACAAAGACCGGACCATTGAGCGTCGGATGAATAAAGTTCCGCGTCACCGAGTTCGCCAGCTTCCGCGCGCCGCCACGCTTCGGCAGCGAATCGGCGCAAGACGCGTGGCCAACCGCCGTCGGCGTCTTCAAAGCCGTCGGGATGCAGGCCGGGAAATAGGTAGGCGATGGACGACCATGCGCGGATGAAGTCCGCCTTTGACAAATTTTCCAAAGGTTGCACGAAGCCGAGCCGCAATTGGGCGGCTGCGGTTCTGGCCGAATCCGGGATGTAGTGAAATGTTTTCATTTTTCTCCAGGCTACCAGGATGAGCGAGTGATGCCAGGATAAAATCAGTGAAAAAGCCGGGCGACAATGCCGGCTATTTGATGTGCGAGCAACGGGGGCACGGCGTTGCCGACTTGATGATATTGCGCGGTGCGCGGCCCCTCGAAAAAATAATTGTCAGGGAACGTCTGCAACCGCGCCGCTTCGCGCACGGTCAGACTGCGGCATTGGGTCGGGTCGTGATGGATGAAATAATGACCGTCCTTGGAAATGTGTGAGGTTACGGTGGTGGACGGACGGCCACGGAACTGAACCCGGAACCGGTCGTTAAACATGGTGCCGGCGATGGCTTCGGCCACATTTTCATGGTTGGGCAAAAGTTCAATGGGAAAATGCTCCAATCCTGGCGTCTGTTTCATTATCCGGGCGAATTGGGCGGCAAAAAGGTAGCGGTGCAAATCCTCGCGGATGTGGCCGCGTGTGGCGTGATTGCAAAAGCCGGTGAGTTGGGGATCGCGCAGCCAATTCCGGGCGAATTTCGGCGCGGGGTTGCCGGCGACAAATTCGCCGCCACGACTCAAGTTGCCATTCAAGTTGCGCAAAACTTTTCTGATGGCCCGTCGCAGAGCCGGGGTTACGGCAGGCTCGGCCAAACCGGGCGATTGCGTGAGAGCGCGAATGGCAGCAAGCCAGTTTTCCCCGGTGTCATCCTCCTTGGACAGGCCGCTGCGCACACGCGGGAGGTCGCCAATGGCTTTTTCAATGGGGACTGTTTTTTTGCCACGATGTAAAATGCCTGGTGTGAGATCCAAATCAGTGCGGATACCGAGCAAGATGACGCGGTGACGGGCTTGGGGCACACCGTAGTCTTCAGCCCGGACAACAAAATCATCCGGTGGAATTTCGCTCAATAGATCAGCACGAGTGGATACCAGTGAAAATAATTTATAGCCGAGCGGTTGCGTCTGGTCGGCTTCGGGAACTACCTTCAACGGTTCGGAGAGATCGTTCCTGATTTTTTGAAAAATGCCAGCATCGTTGACGGTGGCGGACAACATACCCTTCACATTTTCCATGACAAACACCGGTGGTCGGTGCATGGCCAAAATGCGAAGGTATTGTTTATACAGGAGGTGTTTTTCATCGGCGGCAAACGTCGGATCGTTTTTTCGACGGGAGCGACCGACGAGGGAATATGCCTGACAGGGCGGACCGCCGATGAGAACCCAATCTTCGGCTTCGCCAATGGCTGCATGGATGCGTTCGTCCACGACTGCCGGCGGAAATTTTTCCGAACCCAATTCCGCGTGCCACGCCTCACGGCGGGCATTCTCCGCCTTGGCGGGAAATTTTGCAAACAGACCGTCGTGCGAAATTATTCCGGCCAACCGTTGATAATATTCCGGGGGTGGCTGCCGATATGGGAACTGACGGAAGAAGGCGCGCAGTTCAAGAGTCTGATGGGCGAACGGGTCTTTCTCGATTGACACGCCAATCTTGAAAACAGAACGCCCTCCGCGCCGGAGTGCGGAAAATCCCTCGCCCAAGCCGCCTGGACCAGCGAAGAGATCTATAATCGGAATGGGCATGGGCTGAATATGTGAGTCATTTCAGATTGAAAGCGCCGCAATCTTCGGGATGGATACCGCGTTTCAAACATGAGTGATTTGATGTCTTGGGAGGAAATAAAATTTTAATAGGCGTAGGCAGCTTCCAAAAGTTGAGCCATAAAGCCATGTTCGCGGGCTTCAGGTGTGCCAACCACCATGGCGCGATCCAACCCCTGATTGATGGTTTCGCAGGACGTTTCCGGCAACAATACGCAGGCGTGGCAGGCGGCGAGATTTGCCATTTTGGAGCCTTGACCACCGAGATGTTCGGAGCAAACCGGATCGGCAGAACACCATGATGCCCGACCGAGAGCGCGACGAAAAACGGGGCCAAGCAGTTCGGGTCGGCCCAGCCGAACCAGACCGCCCAAGGTTCCCTCGGAATCGCCGGCAGCGGTATAGATCATAAAGCCGGCCATGGGAGCCGCCGGGTCGGCGGAAATGTAAAGACGTTCACGCAAGGCGGCGGTGCCGTATCCGCATTCAAACACCAACTGGTTGATAAGAATGTGCGCGAGGCTGTGAACGAGCAAATACCGCGAGGCCCAACTGCGCCCGTTCGCGCCGAGAGGCGGCAAGGTCTGAAACACGTCGCGCAAGCGGGTGATGAAGCCGTCATCGAGACGATGCACCAGCCACGCGGCATTATCCGCCTGCCATTGAGCGAGCCGAGTCTCGTCCAACTCCACATATATGCCCTCGCCAAACACCTCAACGGCGGGCAGCCAGCGATCCTGCGGCTGGACGGGCGGCGTGCGAAACAACTGGCGCATGGCCGAATCCGGCATGTTGGTCAGCGTGTTGCGCGGTTGCTCCAAGCGGTCAAAGCCGTAGAATACCCGCGTCTCGCGCAACCGTTCCACCAGATTCACCCGCGCAAACCACGCGGACAAATCGGCTGGAACACTCGTGGGAATGACCCGCAGATGGGGGACGTTTTCCGCATCGTTAACTTCATGCCGCAGAATATTGAACTCCGCGCGGCGGAACGCGAGGAGGTCGGATTCCGGGTCGGCAGGCGCGGCGGCTCCGGCGGGAAGCGCGGTGGCGGCCGGGTCGAACAGGCTTTCCAAAGCCGCCTCCACGTCCGCCGGATCGCCGGTGATATTCCGGGCGGTTAGTCCAGACTGAATCATGGCCACCGTAGCCGCCCGATTGCCCATGTTCCAAAGCGTGCGGGCAACGCCGAGCACGGGGTCGGGAGAAATCGCATTGCGCAGCCGGGCGACCTCGGGACTTTGCGGCTGCAAATCCGGCAGGGCGATGGCCGAAATGGTGCGCGGAAAATACAAGTTGGTCTGGTTGATGAGCGCGCCAATCAAGGGTTGAGCGCAGCCCGCTTCATTCGCCCCATCGCCCAGCCACGGACGATCGCCCGGGCAAACAATGCCAGCCTGTTGAAACGCGCTTTGCTCACCCAAAGCCACATTCGGCTTAACCGTGGTGCCCGACAGACTGCGACCCTGGTGGCCCGAGGTGCCCGACGGACACGTATGACACTGGATGCGAATGCTGCTGAGTTCGGAACCACCGCGATCCGTCAGAAACAAACTGCCATCACCGGGACACACGCAGCCAATCCATTCCTTCCAGGGAAATTCGCAGAGATGACCGGCGGCACAGACGGAAACAAACCGAACCGGCTGCCACCGCCCGCCGCCCACAGGCCGGTCAATTCGCACCGTGTGCAAATTAAAGCGGTGCATTTCACCCGTGCGCGTATGCCGATACCAGCGCGGAAAACGCTGGGCCGGAATATTCAGCATGGCGTTCGGCGGCGGCGCGGCACCGCGCCGGATCTGGCGAAAGTCAGGAGGCACACAGAACCGATCCACGCTCAGCAGGGCAGACAAACGAGGTTCAACTTTTTCAAAATCGGCGCGGCTCTCACAGTTTCTCAACCCGAGGGTCTGATCCCAACGCATGAACCAATGATCCAAACCGCAGACCACATGCGGCGTGCCGCGCCGGTCCGTGTAAAGACTGCCCGGGCCAAAAGGGGCTATGAGCTGGCCAATGCGAATCTGTTTGTTTCCCATAAGATTGCGGCGTCAAGGGTTGGTCGGCGGATTCACCGGCGGGTTAGGTGCGAGCAGGACGGTCGGTGGCGCGGTTGGAACATAGCCCTGATGGATGTCCAATTCGGCACTGCCATCCACCTGACGCATACTGGTGGGGATCACAAACCCGCGATCCCGTTGCGACACCGTGGCAAACTGACCCGGCCAAAGCATGAGATATTCCCCGGTCATCACGGGCGGAAATTCCTCCCATGCCTGAGGATTCAGACTCCATTTGTGTTCCAACTCTCCGAGCACGCGCTCCATTTCTTGCAAGGAGCGCGCCTGATCATCGGGCGACTGCACCAACCGGCAACGCGCACACAGCAGTTGAAAAGCGGATTCCACCGCATCCGAATATGCGGCCACATTTTGAACAGGAGCATTGCTATGCTGCCGCGCCCAAGTAAGCAGAGCGCCGGGCAACGCCCGCTGGATGGCGGAAAGCGCGAAGGGTGTCGCGGACGTCGGCTCGACCCGCTCGTAAAGCCGGCGATGGTAGCTGTGGAACTGCTCGAAATGCGAACGGTCACGGCTTTTGGAGGGATTGTAAATCATGAGAATGAGGCCGGGACGTTCCCACCATTTACGACCGACACGTCCCGTCACTTGAATGTAAGAGGCAGTCGTCTTGGGCTGACCGACAACTCCCATGAGCGACAACCGGTCAATGTCCACACCAACCTCGATGATGTTGGAGGCCAGACAAGCGTCCAACATTTCGGCGTTGTCTCCGGCTGCATAGGGCATAGACAGACGATCCATCATGCCGACGATTTCACTTTGCGACAGGCGGCTGGTGAGTTCCTCAACAATCCGAATATTGCGCCGCTGATCGTGGGCGAAGCCCTCGCGGTTGAACATGAATTTCAAACGCGAGCGAATGTCCGAATCGAACAGCGTCTTCGCACCTCCAAGCTCGCGGATACTGTTGTAAAACGCCAGCAGCGTCCACCACGGGTCGCGGCGATCCGCAGCGAATGAGAACGGACGGAACAACGAAGCGGAAAAAGCCCGGACTTGCGCGGTCAGCACGGAACCATAATCGCCGGCATGGATGCCGAGATAGAGCCGCCCGTCCAACAAGCGTCCTGCCGCGTCCCGCGCATATTTCCCAAAAAAGGAATCCCCCATCATCAGGCCGGGGCTGGGAAATAATTGCGTGCGCGAACGCGCATACAACGACATCACCTGTTCCGCCGCACCGCGAATAGTCGCCGTGGAGGCAATCAATTTCGGCTTGATCCATTGCCCGTTCCGCTGGAACGAACACAGCCGTTCAAAGACGCCCTCATACAAGGCATACATGGTTCCCAACGGACCAGAAATCAAATGCAATTCGTCCTGGATAATCAGACCCGGCGGCTGCGAAATCTGTTGCGGCTGACCGCCAACGATTCTGCGCCCGAAGAGTGCGCCGGCTTCGTGCCGATACGCAACCATTGCTAATTTGTCCGCCGTGGCAATCACCAGTGACGGCGGGTGGCGATAAATGCGCTCGTCAATGACTTCAACCGGAAGCCACTGCTGAAAATTTTCCGCGCCAAACGAACATGAGCTATCGGAGCAATGCAACAATGGTCCCTCACCGGTAACCTCGGTAATGCCGCGCGTCCGCGACGCATTCCATTGATTTTGGGAGACGCCGCGAGGCCGAGCGCCCTCGTAACGACCAATCTCGGAACGGCACCAAGGACACTCCGTCAACACCAACGGATTGCCCGCCACATCACCCCGACGAAATTCCACCAGTTCGATTTTAGCGCCATCAATTTTATTGGGCGAGCCATCGCCCCCAATCCACAGGCCCAGCGAAAAGCGACGACCGGACAGATGGCCCATGTTATGCACCGCCGGGTTGCGCCGTAAAAATTCCATGCCGCAGATCAAACTGGCCGCGCGCTGGAACTGCTAAGTGGTGAGCATCCGCAGCGTGTAACGCATCAAGACATTGACACCATCGCGTTGCGGCTCCGTTCCGCCGACGGTCATCTGCAGGCGTTCGTGAAATATGTAAAACGCCATCACTGCCAGATATGCCTCGGTTTTACCGCCGCCGGTGGGAAACCAAATCAAATCCACAATCTCGCGGTCAGGCGAACCGCCGTCACGGACGCCATCCAAGGACATCAGAAGAAAGGCAATTTGAAACGCACGCCACGAGCCCAAGCGGTCACTTTCCTCGTTCTGCGAATACACTTCCCACGGAGAGTGATGCGCCCCCTCGGGAACCACCCGCTGCAGAGGAGCACTCCACTGGAGCGGGCGACGCGCCAATTGCTTGGTGCCGATCTGCTGGAGCAACATGGCCAGATTCGCCAAGCGAAACGCCTGGCGAACGCGCGCGCCATTTTCAGTTTGATCTCGCAACAACGCGAGGCCGGCATTGATTCGTCCAAGGCATATATCGCAGGCATCCATGTGACGCTCCGCCACCGGAGCGAAGTTGGCATCCAAGTTTTGAATTTCCGCGCGCGACCGCGCAATCCACGCAGCGTATTCGGCGGACAAATTGTCCAAAGAATCCCAAGCGGGACCGGAACCGTGATCTGATAATCCCGCCAGCGAGCGCATGGACAGTTGAATCCGGTTGCCCGACTCGTCCGTGATGTCCGGCGTCATGCTCGGCAGTTGGACGGCGGGCATGACGTCAATGAAAAGCATATCCGGCGACAGCCCCGGTTCCGCGTCCCACCCGGCGGCACAACCGTGGCCGATTCCCCAAGTGGCTGATTCCCGGTAGAGGAGCGCCAACGATTCTTCATCATCGTCGAGTTCTGAAAACGGGCGCTGACTTTCCGGATATTTTTCAAGACATCCACCCTCCGCGACAACTTCAAAGCATGTTTGATAGAGAATCGCCTCCTTGGGATCGAAGTTCACGGACGGCTGAGTATCGTTGCGAAGAATCACCGTGAGCAGCCAAACATTTTCCGCCGCCATCCGACGCGGAAATATTTCAACAACCAAGTTTAGCGGCGAGCCGGCGGGCATGGTCACGGGCTTGCGCACGACACGGCCATGGACGAGTTCCGCCCGCTCAACGGTGACTTCAGCCGCCGGCGACATGGCCGGATGGCGACGCCACATCGGGCCTTCCTGCGCCGCGCCGTTTTCATTGGTCCAGCGCCGCTTGCAAGCCTCATAGCGACCATTCAAAAGAAACGGCGGCTGGCTTTCCACCTGCCACGCGAAACGGCGGGAGCGCGGCAACCGCAAAACAACGCGGCCTGCGTCATCCAAACGGACGCAAAAAGACAGGCCGATGGTCGAAGGGTGGCGGATATCCGGACTGGTCACCTCAAAATCATCCGTTGCGTCCACGGGCAAACCGCCGGGAACACCATCACCAGCGGCATCCGCGTCGGCGTCCGGGTCTTCATCCAAATCGGCATCCACTCCAACCGTGTCGGTAACCTGCATGGCGGCATCCGGCGGCGGCGTCACCACCGGCGTCAAAATGGTCGCCCCCACCGGGTGAAGAAGCCCCGCACCATATTTGCGATGAGGCGATTCGCGGTCAAAGTAGAGAACCTCCTCGGTTCCGGCATCCGGGACCGGACGCCACGATAACTGGCCCCGCCGCAGCGGAACCAAGTCAATAAAATCCTTGCCGGTGAAACCAATGACGGCTGCGTCGGCAAGCGGGCGGGCCGGCCCCACCATCTCGCCGCGAATCCATTCAATCATCTGCGCTCTTTCACTCATAGGTCATGCTTTCACTCAAGGTTTGTTGAGAGGCCTGATCGCAAAGAACCCGGACTGATTCCGTCGCGCGCGTCATGCCCGTGTAAAACAGGTAGCGATCAAATTCGCGATCCCCGAACACCACGTCGGTCAAAATAATCACCTTATTCTCCATACCCTTGAAGGCATGAACCGAGGCGTAACCGGTCAACTCCCCGGCACTCCAAGCGGGGCGCAATTTGAAACCCTCATGCCGCAAACGCAACGCGGCACTCGTCTCCTCCGACCGGAAGGACAGTAACGTGATTTCCGAAGGCTTGTAACCCTGCGCCCGGAACTCCTGCAACCACTGGCCCAGCTTATCCAGTTGCGCGCGCTCATGCTCATAAAAGAAAATGTCGTAGTTCCGGACGCCGCCCCCGGCGCGCAAGTAACCGGAATAAACGGACTTTCCAAGGCCGCTCAAACTCACGGCCGTGTCCCCGACAATTTGATAGTTCCGGCAATTTTCCGAAAGCCGCCACGATGATGGATGAGCGACGGATTCCAAATTAGAAAGCGTCTCGCGCATTACCGTTTTCTCGGCGAGAACCTGGTTGTCAAAGTCGCCAAACAACACGAACGAACCCTGATCCAATCCGCCCAATAAAAACTGAGAGACACAGGCCCACAAGCGAGGCCGCGCAAGGAGATCCTGCGCCTCGTCCAAGGCGAGATAATCGAACGCAGCGACGGCCTTAAATTCCGGATCGGTCAGACGTTCCTCCAACAAGCCGGGTAGCTCGGTCTCCCAAAATGCGGACGAGGGATTTTCCGGAATTTCCAATCCGGTCAAGCGGGCCATGACCCGAATGGCGCGACCAGTAATTAAATTGGGCAACACTGCGGACTCTTGCTCCATACGCCGCGTCATCCAATCACCTACCAACTGATTAAAACACAGGCAAGCCACCCGGCGACCCGATTCGGCGGCACGCCGTGCGACCTCCATGGCAATGAGCGTCTTGCCGGTGCCCGCCCCGCCGGAAACAATCACCCGCGCATTCAAGGCTGCGAGCTGTAGCACAGGCTTTTGCTGATCGCGAAGCAGCTTTTCCATTTCATCCTGCCGGCGCGAGATTTCCTCGCGCGCTTCTGGGCGACGTTTCTGAACCGGCAAACAGCATTTCACCAACACGTCAATCTGATCACGGGAAAGCGGAGCGGCCAGAGCCGAGAGATTTGGATCCGCAGCCACACTCAACTTGATTCTCGCTTTCAACTCGGCACAGAAGTCGGCACCGCTAACAAATGACCGGAACGTCCGCGAATCCATCAACTCCCAGGGTTGAACCGAAAGGTTGGCTGGCAAATCAAACGGAGACTTGGGGAAGATGCAACAATGCACGATGGGAACCCGTTTGAATTGCACAGCCAATTCCACGAGGCGGCGATAAAACTCATGCCGTCCGTCTTGCGCTTGCTTGAAGGGTGATCGGGCAATGGTTTCCGGATACCAGCGGTGACCGTCAAAGGTGATATTCTCGTGAGATTTAACTTCGATACAGAGAATGCCAGCATCGGGCACGATGACGACAAAATCAATTTCCGTGCGAAGGCTGCGATTCCAAGGTGCTAAATCAAGCGAGTGGAGAGCCACCCAATCATCCGGGCCGGCGGCAAGCAAGTTGAACACGTCGCGCTCGCCGGGAGGCGTGCGTTCGTCCATGAAGGATGGAATCAAATGCGCCATTGTTCGATGGTGTTCAGTTCGTGAATCATTTTGAGTTCAGTGCCCGGAACGACAAAGCCATCATCAATGGACACCACTTTGAAAAATAAAACATTGCCACGCAACCCCGATTCCGTCGGCAGTGGAAAACCAAAGCTCGTCTTGCCCGTCGCCTCGCCGTTTATTCGAGGCAACATCGTCCGCAAAAATTCAATCAATTGCTCCTCCACGATTTCGTGTTCGTGCATGCCGTCCTGAATGGCCTCACCTCGAGAATGGCGAATTTCATTCCAAGCGAGTTGCCACCAATCCACTCCTCCAACCGGATGAGCTTCAATGGCAATGGCATCGATAAGAATCTGGAAATGCTTCCTCTGTTGAGGGGCATGAATCACGGTCGTGGCGGGTTCCGCCCAATTTTCGACACGACCGGGCAAATGCTGCAAATTCAAACCCTTGTTTCGGAGGATACGACATAGTGCCTCCCGGTTTATTTGTAATTCTTCCCGAAGGCGTTGTTTCCAAATACGACTTAATTTACCCTCATTGGTCGGATCCGCGCCGAGGTTCACATCACCAATCACAGGCATGACGACAAACATTCCTTCCACAAGTGTCTCACCCAGCACCCGTAATTGAATTTTGGAATCGGTAGTCGCGGCCATCGGATCGAAGCTCAAAATTTGAGAATTCGGGGTGTAGAGAATACCGTATTGAGGGCCGACGACAGCCAGCGTGGCGCGGCGTTTTTCACCTGGACGATTTTCCACACCCTGTTGGAACAACTTGAATTCGTCCTCATCAAGGGCCGCGTCCGGTGCGTCAAAATCAGAATTTCCCAAACGCCTGACCACTGCAGGCCGCCGGGCAATACAATGGCCAAGCACGCCGGACGGAACGGAACGGGAATTACTCGACGGCTCCTGAACTTCAACCGGCGAAGAAACGGGATCGTAACCAAAGCCTGGATCATCCGCCATGCCCGACCAAACCAATTGAACCAAGTTTTGAAATCGAGGCGCTGTCACGATGGCATCCGGAGCAGAACCCCAGCCCCAAGCACGCAGTGGCCCCATTTTAACTAAGGTGTCGAATGTTCCCGCCTCACGATATTCGCGAACTGAACCCAAAAAATCCGAATCCAGCAACGGAAGATCAGCGGGATCCAGAAAGAGTGAGGTGAAATAGGGACGCGCCCGGTGGTGCGAATAAATTTTGAAGGTCCGGTTACGGGATCGCAAATCGCGAATCACCCGACGTAGTTCTACGCGAACCGGGTTTTCCTCAAGCTGGACTGCTTGCGCGCCCCGGCAAGCCAAGTCGTAAGCCATCCGGACATCTGCGCCCCACCTTCTTTCCACCAAAGCCGGATCCCCCAATACTTTCACGGCCTCAAGTATATGGCCGTCGTAGGTCACCGGAACCGTCAACCATTCAGACAAATAATCACGCATCCGCTGGGCGATTTCATTAGCCTCATGACCCGATTCCTCCTCCCGCAGCCGAACAATCATCGTGCGCAAACCTCTCCGGAGCATGGAGAAAGCCGGCGATGCAATTTCAATCCGCTCTGTGAAAAATTCCGGAAGCCCTGCTAGGAAATCAAAAATTTGCGAAGTAGTTGCCGGCATATTTTTCAACCTCGCCTCCTTAAAATCGAAATGGAAATACCGCGTGGAACTGGCGGCAAACCACACAACATCTCTTCGTCGAAATCATACCATTGTTGCCAAGCAGTCATTTTGGCACCAACCGCTTCCAAACTGTCTCGTTCCGTCGTTCGGTGTATCACGCCGACAAGATCGCTCTGCTGGAACTCCTTGCGGCCAGCTACTTTTAGAAAAGAAGAGTCTCCGTCTGCAATCACTAAATGGGGCAATGCGGCATTGCGATCCGTCTGGCCGGTGCGAGGATTAAAAAAAGCTACGCGTGACAGCGCACAATCCGACCAGCCATGAACTGTCAATAACCGCTCCAAAGAGTGTTCGACAGTGCCATTGGAAAATTTTATGCCGGAACAAACTTCTCTGCTGGCGATTTCGCCAGTTGCACGACCTGCAAAGCAAAGTCCTGAATAGGACTGCCGAAGATTTTCAGGTCGAATAATTGCCCTGCCAAATAGTGCTTGATACAAATCCGGCGACAACTCCCCAGACGGCTGATTCCAAATTACGGGAGGTTCGTCCTCGAGGTGGTAATTTTTTGCATGGTCGGGGAACGGGGTGACAAGCGCCTGATTACGGCGACCGTCGCGTTGAATCCATCTAATCTGGCCCCCTTCAAAATCGGTCTGATCAGAAATCTCAACCGTCTGACGTGGCAAAAGAGGCGAGCGCAGTTTTCCGGTGGCTTGTTTAGAATAGCCACATTGCTTTTGTTCGGGGTTGCAAATATTGTCGCAAGTCCTGCAGTTTTCCAAATATTGCCTAGCATACAGCAACAACTTGTCATAATGACCGTGCATGTCATTTGCCTCCGGGACGGTTAAATCCCGCATCATAGCGCCAAGCACCACCAATCCGGCAGCGGCTGAATCACAAGGCATCGAGAGGAGGGCAATCCGGCGAGCACCTTTAGGATTGCGTCGCCATTCATAACCGAACTTGATCAGAAATTCCACCCAAGGCGGGACAGGCTTCCATTCTGAATTGTATTCGGAAAACTGCATGAGTTATTTTGTCACGGCGAAATGTGATAATCGTCAAATTTTTTGATAAATTTCGTGTTTTAGAGGCAATAAAGTGAAGTGGTATGATTTCGGCGAAACCACAAGGCCAGCCCGAAGTTGGTGAAATTCAGTGGCATGTTTTGAGCAAGATTGTCATGTGATTGGCGTTTAGGCGCAAGGTGGAAGTCCTGCTGAATCGTGATGGGAGTAAATTGTCCAAGCAAAATAAATCTAAAAAACAAAACGGCTATTTCAGAACGGCGAAATAATCGGTGAAGGACTGGCCGACACTGGGGCGGGGAATAGCAAACCGGGCGTCACATAATTTCACAACGCGCGCCAGACACTCGGCGTCGGTGAACCATTTTCTCTGGAGGCTTTGATGCAACAAGCCGAGCGTGCCAATGAACCTCAAATCGAGAAGCGCGGCCTCGCGGCGGGCAGCTTTTTCGTCGAGGACGGCGATGCCCTTGATTTCACGAGCGAGAGTCAGGACGGTAATTTCGCCGGGGTCGAGGATGCGGACGAGACGGGCGAGCGTGGGAAGATCGAATTGCGGCGTGGTGGCGGATTGAACGGTGAAATGCTCGCGGAGAAAGGCGGTGTAGAATGGTTTTTTTTCCGGGTCGGTCAACTCCGCCTGCGCGCCGGGGGTCGTGAAATACTTATATTCCGACGACAGCTTTTTCAGCAGCGCGGCGAGGTCGCCGCGATGGCCAAAATTTAGGAGAGCTGAGGTGTCGAATACGAGTGAATCCATTTATGCAACCCCCGCACTCTCCCCCTCATGAATTTGAGCTGGTTCGTCGGAAATAACCTGTTCCTTGCTCTGGCGCAACTCGGCAAGGTATTCCTCCACGACATGGCGCGGAGTGAAGAACCATTCGGCGAGTTTGCCGGTGGAGATTTTTTCCTCCTGATACAGGGAAAGGGCGGTGTCGCGAAAACGTGCGTCCACCTGCGAATCAATGTTTTTCCAATCGGCAACGCGAACTTTTGGCGCGTCGGGCAACGGGTAAGTTCCGCCAAAGTAGGCGGACTTGTCACTCCAGCGGAAAAATTCGAGTTGAGTCAAACGATAAAAGATGGCATCGCGCGAGACATTAAAATTCCGGGCGACGGCTTCGAGCATGGCCGGATCACGCAGCCGGTCTTTATGCTTGGCGACGAGTGCCTCAAGGTCGGAGCGCGGCATGAGAAATTCGCTCGCGAAAGCGTTGGCCTGCTTTTCGAGCGGGTCGCGATGCGACGCGATGGATACCTGCGTCTCCATGCGGTCTTTGCCCGCCGCGTTATCGCGGCCCAGGTGAAAAACTACATGAGCGAACTCATGCGCGAGCGTGAACAACCGACGGGTTGGCGGCTGGAGGTGATTGATAAAGATAGCGCTGAACGCGCCGCGAAATGAAACGCCGGACAAATCGCGGGGCATCGCCCAATCGAACACAAAAATATTCCACTCGGACAACGCCTGTTTTAATTCATCGAGTGTGACCCGGCGATTCAGTTTAAGGGTGTCGCGCAGATGAGACGTGACACTTGGCAGTGCTTCTGTGGATCCAAAATCCGCGCGCAGGATAAAAGGCTGGGGAATTTTTCCAGCCAGCCGATAGGCGGTGTCCACGGCATGAACTTGCATGGACGCATCCAGCAAGGTTTGATCAATGGCGTCGCGTTGCGGCGAGGTCACCCGCGCGCGGCATTGGAAGCTCGGACGAATTTCGGAGTTGAGCAAATAATCCAAGGTGATGCCCAAGTGCCGTGCGAGATCGAGCAACTGTGTTTCCGATGGTGTGCGCGTGCCCTTTTCCCAATGAGATATGAGGGAGGGGGAGACGCCCATTTTCCCTGCCAGCGTAGTTTGGCTCAAGCTGACGAGGGCGCGAACTTCAGCGAGTCGTGTGTGTAGGTTGTGTATGATGTCGCCCATTTGTGTTAATTATTAACATCATATTCACACAATGCAACAAAAACTTGACATCTGTTCCGCATCACATGAAACTAGCCATAGTTCTTTGAGAAAAGTTTAGCACTATTGGTGGGGGCTGCGTAAAAAGCAACCGCTACGAATAGACATTTTCGCCCCTTGTGGGGATGAAACGAAAAGGCCGCAGAGTTTGCGCTCCACGGCCTCGTCGAAACCTAAAACAACGGAGTTGTCTTAAATTTCTGTAATTACCAGCCACCTTTATAGGGTAGCACTTTTCAGGCTTCAAGACAATTCCACCAAGAGAAAGATAAAACGATGATTATCAAATCCATCGTGTCTCCTGGCCCCCATTGGCGTCCTCTGCCGGTTGGGTTCGTGATCTCGGAATTATCCGGTGTTAACGAGCGGTCAAAACCGGCCAGCCGAGAGCGAATGAAAACCAGCCACTTTGAGGGACGCATTGCGTTGGGTGCGACAGATGTTGCACAAAGACGCGATGAATCAACTCAACGTGAGCTTGCAACATTCGATAACGACCTTGGCGGCGCATGGCTGGTCCCACCGGCGGATTGCGCGTGAACTGGACATCCACCGCGAGACGGTGGGCCGGCATTTGCGGCTGGCCGGTTCAAAACCGGCCAAAGTGCTCACCGGCTCGGGGACTGATCCGGCGGCAAAACCAGCCATACCGCTCACCGGCTCCGAAGCCGGATTAGAGTTAAAACCGGCCATTCCGCTCGCCGGGTGTTTGACGGCTGGGCGGCAAAGTTTGTGTGTGCCGTGGCAGGCGGTCATTGAGTCAGCGGTGCAAGCAGGACTGTCGGCCCAACGGATTTATCAGGATCTGATTTGCGACCATGCGTTCACTGGTGGTTACCATTCCGTGCAGCGCTTCGTGCGGCAGTTGCTCCAGACCCAGCCGGTGCCGTTTGTGCGGATGGAGGTGGACCCTGGCATGGAAGCACAGGTGGATTTTGGTCAGGGTGCCTGGGTGCTGGTGGATGGCAAACGGAAGCGGCCGCATCTGTTTCGGATCGTCCTGAGTCATTCGCGCAAGGGCTACAGTGAAGTGGTCTGGCAGCAGACGACCGAGAGCTTCATCCGGTGTCTGGAAAATGCGTTTCGTTTCTTGGGTGGAGTTCCCCGAACTTTGATCATCGACAACCTGCGGGCGGCGGTGACGCGGGCCGACTGGTATGATCCCGAACTCAATGCCAAGGTGGCGGAGTTCTGCCGCCACTACGGCACGGTGATGCTGCCGACGCGCCCGGCGATGCCGCAGCACAAGGGCAAGATCGAGGCGGGTGTTAAGTTTGCCCAGAACAACGCGCTCAAGGGCCGCAGCTTTGAAAGTCTGGCGGCGCAAAACCTGTTTCTTTCGGAGTGGGAAAGCGGCGTGGCGGACACCCGCATCCACGGCACGACGCGCCAACAGGTCGGCAAGGTGTTCAATGCCGTGGAACGTTCCAAATTGTTGCCGTTGCCGGCGGGTTTGTTCCCGGTGTTTGAAGAAGCGCCAAGGATGGTGCATGGCGACGGTTATGTGGAACTGAAACGGGCTTATTACTCGGTGCCGCCGGAGTATGTGGGCCGGCAAGTGTGGGTGCGCTGGGAGTCGCGGTTGCTGCGGGTGATCAACCAACGGCGGGAAGTCATCGCGGTCCACGCGCTGGCCGAACCCGGCAAGTTCACCACCGACCCGACCCATCTGCATTCGCCTTACCGGCGGGTCGTGCAAGAAAGTCTGGCGCATCTGCTGGATCGTGCCCGGTTGATCGGCGCGCACACCGGCAGTTGGGCCGAGGCGATGGTGCAACAACGCGGCCCCATCGGCACGCGCGTCTTGCATGGGCTGCTGGCACTGGCGCAAAAACATCCGGTCAAAGCCTTGGAACAGGCGGCGCAACAAGCCCTGCATCATGGCACCTGGCGGCTGCGCGATTTGCGCACCCTGCTCGAACAGGTGATGCCCGCGCCGCAAATGGACTTTCTGGAAACGCATCCGCTGATCCGCAACCTCGACACTTACCGGGACTGTGTGCCCGATTGCTTTGCCACAGCCACATCAACCATCAACCAAACATGAATGCCCTTCAAACGACACTGAAACAACTCCGTCTCTCCGGCCTGATCCAAACCCTCGACGTGCGGCTGCAAGAAGCCGCCGCCAATCGTCTTAGCCACGCCGAGTTCCTTGAACTCATCTGTCAGGATGAACTCAACGTCCGCCAGCAACGGCAGATGGAACGTCACACCAAGCTGGCGGACTTCCGCCATTTAAAAACCTTGGACGACTTCGATTGGAGTTTTAATCCGTCCGTCCACAAGAAAGAGATTTACGATCTAGCCAGCTGCCGGTTTATCCGCGAAGCCAAGGACGTATTATTCCTCGGGCCGCCGGGCGTGGGCAAAACGCATTTGGCTCAAGCCATCGGCTACGAGGCGATCCGCCAAAACTTCCTCGTGCTCTACCGTTCCATCTTCGATCTGGTGCGCGACTTCATGAAAGACGAAGCCTTCAACCAGATGGACAAGACCGTCCGCAAATACTTGAAGCCCGACCTCGTGATCATTGATGACATGGGGCTGAAGCAACTGCCCAAACACTCCGGCGAATACCTGCTGGAAGTCATCATGCGCCGTTATGAAAATAAGTCCACCATCATGACCAGCAACCGGCCGTTGGAAGAATGGGGCAAGCTGCTGTGCGACGTGCCCACCGCCGGAGCCATCATCGACCGCTTCCTGCACCACGCCCAGGTCGTCGCCATCACCGGCAAGAGTTATCGCGTCAAGGAAGCGCCGGTGGTCGCCCAGGAAACCAAGAAAAGCAGAAAGTCCAACGAACCTGCGACCGCAGAACCGGCGAGCTAAAAAGCTCGCTGTCCGGTTCTGCTCGTTTTAACTCGCAGCAAAAATCCCTTGATTGAAAAACCAGAAATGATATGAATCCCACACTTCAGAGTGGCCGGTTTTGAATCGCTCACCTCTGGCTGGTTTTGTTCCGCTCGGTGACATATCCGGGAAGCGGACTGAAACCAGCGCGGCAGACCGCTTTTGGATTTGGGCACCGGGCTGCCAATAAGCAGCGGGCACCGTGGGATGCAATATCCCACGGTGCTTTCCACCGGATGTTCACCGCCTGCCAGGACATGAAGATTTGATAATCGCTTCACGTTGGCTTGCTTGCCAACAAACAAAAAAGCAAATCCGCCGGCAGACCGGAATGTCTGCCCGTGAATTCCGCACCACGCACTGTGCGGGCGTAATTATTAAAAAATATATGGAAGATTACAGCATTGAACGAGGTGGCATTGCCAACCTCGACTTCACCGGTGAGTTAATTGGTCAGAGCGGTGGCCCGAATCCACGGGTAAAAATCTATCGCACCAAAGACCTCAAATATATCGGCGAACTGAAAGCGGATCAAAAATTGGCGCAGGCACAACCCTTCGACAAACCAGCCGATGTGATCAGTTGGTTTAAGAATCTCAATTACGGTGCCGTCTCCCCGGAAGTTCAAGACGCCATCGAGGACGCCACGAAACATGATGAGGCTTTCAAGGCCATCTGGAATGAGCATGTGGATTAAGACACATGGCTGGAAATTTTTTCTGTGCCTGAACAGAATTCAAGCGCAGAGACGCGAGCACGGTCGGAAGACTATCGATTTGAAACCGATATTTTCCCCAACAAGCCCGGCTGCGTCATGTCAATTCTACCAACGAGCAACCATAGGAATACTATGAGCAACGGACTTGATGGCCGGCAGCGCGACGAGAATGGCCAAATTCGTGAAAAACGGGGCGATACCCGTGTTGGCACATTGCGCCAGGAATATGGCGACAATTTTGCCAAGGGTTATCGTTCTGATACCAAGCTCCAAACCGTGCGCACCGACACGGGCAAGAGCTTGAGCGAACTCGTGAGAAAAAAATGAGGCTGGTAAGCCTTTAAGAGCCGATCAAGCGAGCGGGGGTGGGGTTTGAAAATGAAGTTCCACTCCTGCTCGCCCTTTTATGGAGCGAAAATCTTCCGGAATCTCGCGAACTCTCCAATCGAATTTTCGCATCTTTTCCTCAATTATTTGCACTCTGTTAAATTCCCCATCGTAAAAAACTCCTTCCTGCGCGTGATTCCTAAAAGCAAATCCCTGTCGTCGGTCGGCGGGTCAACGGTGGAGCAGTCCGGCAATGAGGACTGACTACCTTGACGCGCCGACCGACGACATAGAATGAAACATCAGATTCACGCGCCCGAACACAGCGGATGCGCTGTCGGTTTTAACCCAGTTGTCGTTACAGGGTAATCTGACGATTGGGAGAACTTACCTGACGATTGCCTGACGATTCGCGCTAGATGCAACATCCGGCAAATCGGACGATTACCGGATTTGGTCGGACGAATATCGGATGATACTAGCCGGATACTACGGTTGCAAATCTGACGATTGTTCATTGGTAGATTGCAGCGCCGGGCCGGAAGATTCCGGCAGCTCATCGGAAGATTGTCGGAAGATTCATGCACGGGCCTTCGCTTCCAGCATCATTTCGTTTTTGCACCTGCTTTGGTCTTGAGTTGGCGACGGCAAACGGCAGGCGGCGCGGCGGAACGGCATGAGTGCAGCCGCGTGCCGGAGCGGCGACGCCAAGCTCAAGACTGAAGCGCAACGCAACTACGTTTTTCATTATTCGTCCGCGACGAGCGCGCGTTACAGGGCTGTGTAACGTGCGTTGGTCGCGGACACTGAACCCGGCGGCTTTTGCTTTTTAGCATGGGTGGATTTCTCTTTAGTCGCTCTCCGTCGCCGCGACTGGCGACACCTGCGCTACTGCGCTAAAGATTCTTTGAAGGCGTGACGCGCGGTTCGCGTGGCCGTGAATGACTGAAAGGTGGACGCGCGGCCAATTCCTCTTGGGCGGCTGCCGGTGATTCCGCCAATGGTGTCTTGGGACGGCGCAGCTTCTTTGCCTTGGCTGCATCCAACACCTCGCGGCAATACCGGGCGACGGTCTGGTGCGACACCTCGATGCCGGCGTTCTCGTGCAACATGGCGCGGATGGTTTCATACGAGGCTTTGCGTTCCCGCAACGCCATGATGGATTCTTTGACTTCGTTCAACGCGCGGTATTTTTCCGGCGCGGGCGGCGTGTAACTTTTGACGGCTTCATTCAGGCGAGCCTTCGCCTCGGCGGATATGATGGTCGTATTCATAATTTTTTGGTTCATCTGCAATTTGATTTTTGTCAGGCACTTTCTTTGTTACGGCTGCCCCTTGCACTCGCAAGGAGAACAGCGTCCCATGTTCAATCCTGATTATCATTACCACGGACTCGTGTGCATCTTGCGTCACCCATAGCGCAAGATTCGTGTCCTGATGGTTTAGCTTGTCGCCATGTTGACGATGAAGGCTCAAACCAGTTTGCGAAATGCGGAGTCGTATTTTCGCGAACACCTGGGCGTGGGTGATTACTACATGGAAGGCCGGAGCGTTTCGGGTCAATGGTTCGGTGAAGGGGCAAAGGAATTAAAATTATCGGGCGTCACCACTGAAAAAGATTTCTTGAATCTCTGTCACAACATTCATCCGCAAACCGAGGAGCAATTGACACCACGGATGAACACCAAACGCAATACCGTGGACAAAAATGGGAACGTCCGTGAATCCGCCAATCGTAGGGTGTTCTACGATTTTACGTTGTCACCGCCAAAATCGGTTTCCATTGCGGCATTGGTCGGGAATGATAAACGGATCATCGAGGCGCATGATGAAGCGGTGACGGTGGCGATGCGCCATTTGCAAACTTACGCTGCAACTCGAGTCCGCAAACAGAATCAGTATTCGCAACGGGCGACGGGCAATGTGGTCGGCGCGGTCTTTCGGCATGACACTTCACGCGCTTTAGACCCGCACTTGCACAGCCATTGCATCTTGTTCAACGCCACATGGGATGCCGCTGAAGGTCGTTGGAAAGCATTGGAAGCCTGTGAAATGGTCACGGCGCAGAAATTCGTTCGGAACGTCTATTATCACGAAATGGTCAGGTCGCTCCAAAAATTTGGCTACGGCGTGGAAAACAATCCGCGAGGCGATTTTGAGATTGCCGGTGTCGGCAAGGAATTGATTGACCGCTTTTCCAAACGTCACCGCGAGATTGACGAAAAGACGAAAGAGTTTTTGGAACGCGAGCCGGACAAGGCCAATCAAAATATCAAAGTCATTCGGGCGAACATCGCGCACAAGGAACGGGCGCGGAAGATCAAGGATGTCGGCATCGTCAAACTGCAATCCATGTGGAGCAAACAACTGTCATGGAAAGAATGGTGGCAAATCAGCCGTTTGGACAAGCATCGCTCACCAGAGATTCCAGAAAAGATAACGGCAGCGCAGTCCGTAAATTGGGCGGAGCAACATCTGTTTGAGCGCCGCTCCGTCGTCCATGAGCATGAGCTTTGGCGTCACGCGCTGGAACATCTGCGCGGTCAGGATGTGTCGCTGGCGGAAATTCAGGCCGCGACTCGAAAACGTGACTACATACGCGACGAACAATTTCAGGGAAAAATCACCACGCATGATGTTCTGCGGCGTGAATTGAACATCGTCAGGCTGGCACAACATCAGATGAACCAATACCAGCCGCTGGCCTTCAATTATCGAAGGATAAACCGTTCGCTAGATTATGAGCAGGGCATGGCGGTGGAACAGATTTTGTCCTCGCGGAATTTCGTCACATTGTTTCGCGGCGGGGCGGGGACGGGCAAAAGTTATGCCCTGCGTGAAGTCAAAGCCGGACTCGCCAAAGCTCGTCAGGTCGTCCATGTCCTCGCACCGCAGCGCCAGCAGGTCGCCGATCTGGAACATGACGGCTTCACCGGCGCGGAAACGGTCAGTGCTTTTCTCGCGCATCGTTCCATGCGGCGTGGCGCGGTCGTCCTTGTGGACGAGGCCGGACAAATCGGCGGGCAACAAATGTTGCAACTGCTTGATTACATTCAAATCAATCAAGGGCGCGTCATCCTGTCCGGCGACACGCATCAGCATGGAGCGGTGGAAGCGTCGGACGCGCTGCGGGCGATTGAGAAGTATGCCGGTCTTGGTTATGCCGAACTGACCAACATCCGCCGTCAAAATCCTGATTCAGCCAAAACTCAAGCCGAACGCCGCTGGCTGGAACAATACAAGCTCGCCGTGGATGAAGCGCGGCGGGGCAAACTTGGAGCATCGTTTGACCGGCTGGACAATCACGATGCCATCGTCTCCTGCACGCTGGCCGATCAACAGCAGAAATTGACGAAACACTTTCTCGAACTTTTCAAAAATCAGCAATCCACCGTGGTCGTCTCGCAAAGCTGGTCGGAAATTCACAAGGTCAATGAACAAGTCCGGCTCGGTCTGAAAGCACAAAAGTTAATCGGCGAAGCAGAGACGGCAGTCACGGCTTTGGAGCGAGAGGATTTGACGGACGCGCAAAAACGCGACAAGCGGTTTTACCAACCGGATTCCGTTCTGGTGTTCAACCGTCCTACGGCCGGTTTCAAATCCGGCAGCGCGGGAAAACTGCGTGGCATCACTGACAAGCATCTGCTAATTGAAGCTGACAACCGCATCCGGCCTGTGCCGTTCAAGGAAGCGGATAAAATTACGGTTTGCCAGCCGAAAGAACTTTCTTTGTCCAGCGGCGACAGATTGCAACTCAAGGCCAATGCTCAAAGTCAGGATGGGCGTCGGCTCGCCAATGGCGAACTGGTTACGGTGAAGGAAATTCATCAGGACGGACGCATCGCTTTGAATGATGGCCGGGTGCTGCCGAAAAATTACCGGCAGTTCGTGCGCGGCTATGCCGTCACGTCCTATGCCGCCCAGGGCAAGACCGTGGATTACGTCCTGTTCTCGGATTCGGCGGTCAAAGCCGCGACGAATGAACAGCAATGGTATGTCACGATTTCGCGCGGACGCAAAGGCGTGAAGATTTTCACGGCGGACAAGGGGCAGTTGCGCGAGAACATTTCGCGCGGCGGCGCGCGGACGCTGGCGATGGACATGAAGCCAAGCGCCTTTGAAAAGCTGGCAACCGTTTGGGGGCGCGACGTGGCTTTCGTTCTCAATGTTCAAGCGTCGCAGCGTGCTTCATCAAAGCAGGCGGCGGAAATAGCGCAGCATGAAAAATTGGAACGCGAAGCGGAAGCTCTCCGGCAGACGGAAGCCGCCAAGCAATCGCAGTCCGTGAAACCAACTGAATCCGTCAAACCAACCGAGAAGCCGACTGAAACGGTCAAGCCGCCGGTTCAAAAGCCTGAAACCGTCCGGCGGCGGATTGAAATTCAACCAGCCCAAAACCCGCAAAAGAGTCGAGGCATAAAAATATGAATACTAATTCGCCCTGCTACAAACTTGGTCGTCATGTCAACAGTGACCCTGTGCCGCTGGACAATTTGCGGCTGGAAAACAGCACGAACTGTTTTTATGGGCTGTCGTATCACCACATTGAACTGGTCAAGTTTGAATCCAGCCAAGATGTTGACATCATCACCATTTCATTCTTGAACCGCACGGTGCGGATCAAGGGAAAAAACCTGCGTAACCTGGGTGTTGCCCTGCAAATGCGCGGCGTGGAATCCATCAAACCAATGGCCGAGCGTTATTCATCGCTGGCCGCCGGTGAAGATGGTTGGGTCAAATCCATTGAGATACTTGAACAAAAGGAAGACGCTCATGCTTAAAGCTAACGGCCAACTTTCAAAATCAGAGCGTGCCGGTGATTCAGCCAGCGCGGAAACAAAAATTCACATTGAGAAGAAAGGCTACAAACGCGCGGAAGCGGCCACATATTTGGGCGTTGCCAAAATTACCATTGACCGGCTGACCAAACGCGGTTTGCTGCACCCTTCGCGAGCATTACGTCATCCGATTTATTCCAAAGACGATCTTGACCGCTTTTTGCGGGAAACATCCGAGCCAATCGAATAATCGGCAACCTCAATTGGCGGCATATTTATTGGCGGCAATTTTGGTTTTTTGCGCCGGAAATTTGGCGAGCAATTCAAGGCGAACGGCTTCGGGTGTTCTTTCCAGAAATTCATCTGCCAGCGCCGGACGGTCGGCAAATTCCTGTTTCAATACCTGGCGTCCCATTGCTTGCTTGGCTGTTTCCAGAAACTTCTCAATCGGAATAATCCAGACATCTTCGTGAAGCTGTCCCCAAAA